>Ga0209048_10005370_pt1 | contig 12116 bp, 18 predicted proteins | sample FrelakmetCRP12CR_FD_187146 | JGI IMG/M metagenome (GOLD analysis project Ga0209048, IMG submission 187146) | Freshwater lake sediment microbial communities from the University of Notre Dame, USA, for methane emissions studies - CRP12 CR (SPAdes)... | ecosystem: Environmental > Aquatic >... | reverse complement strand
GCACTTGCTTCTTCTGTGTGTGTACCAGAATTTCCCTCAGCCTTCCTACCAGCAACCTTGCTGATCGGGTTCCTGGGAGCCGTGCTGCTCATCCAGAGAACCAGAGAACAATAATCTTTTTTCATAGTATTCAACTCCCATCCCTGCTAAGAAGTAACCAAATGAATTTTTCCCGATTATCCAGTTTTTTCAGAGATATCATCGTCTGATTCCCTACCAGGCTGATAATATCCGGCTCGCTGGTGCCGGGATGGTTCCCCTAGTGGGGATGTCCATGTCCGTCCTGTTTTTTCCTTGTAAAGTTCTAAAAATTCGGTCTTATCCATTCATCCCTCATTGTTAAGGTGAATTGTGCCGGGGAAAGGAAGATTATCCCCGGCTTATGGCAGAAACGCTCGAAGAACGCATCGCAATGTTTAAACCCTTGGAATTTATGTTCAAACCAAACCTATCTGCTCCCCGGCAGGAGTTTAAGCCGGATCATCGCTGACGGATACCGCTGGGTCCGTGAGATAAGAACATCTGGTAGCAATAACAGTTGATGCGCTGACACATCATCCGGTCATAGGCGTTGATATGACGGATAGCAAGGTCATCATGATGAATGGCTGTTCGGTGCTGATGGTCACCGTGTTGTCTGAAAATAACATGCGGTGGTGTCTGCATCATAACGGTAACTCCTCTATAAAGGATGCAAGTCTATTCGGCATGGTTTCTTTCCCGCTGCGGCGCTTAGGAACGATCGCTCTCTGTTGTTTGCTGATATACCTTAGCCCTGGTAACATCGAGTCCTGATGTTGTCTCATAATAAGTCCGCCTGGAATAAGCTGCGGGTCCTGTATCGCTTCTCCGGTTTTAGTTTCGATACTCGCATCACATCAACCCGGTTATGCCAGTCTGCACTCTCGGATAAGAGCGATCGATTAAGTACTTTCTTCCCGCTCATATCAATCTCCCAACGTCGCTGCGATTGGCGCGTCGCTCGTAATATCTATGACCAGTACTAGAGAACCGCTTACCTGGGCGCATTGCCTGAAATCTCATATCAATTGCAATGTTACCGGAACCTTGCCAGCGCCCGGTTTGCCGGTTGGGATCTTGTCGCTGGACCCGACCCCTCGCCAGTTCATGCTTATGCTGTTCCTGTTGCTCGAGTCCCCAGTTACGGGTTGAGATGCCTAGATGCTGCCGGATATTGGTAAGGTTCTCACCGAGATGTAAGGACCGATCGATATGAGCATGAACGTCGAATTGCTCGGTATCCCACCGTGTTCCTGCCAGCATCTTTCCAACAGCATACTCCTGCAATGCGCTGTTCATTCTTCGTTGCATAGTTCTCTCCTAAACATAACTGCAATGAACTACACATTAACGCTTTGACGGCTCCGGTTGCTGCGGTTTCGAGTGTGCTGCTACAGCAACTCGGAACGAGTTCTCATCGATATCGATCAGGCTGTTATCGCTGCAAACCCCAAAAATAATTTGTATTGCCTTGTCGATCAGCGTTGTCGCGTTTGTGAATCCAGATGGACTTCCGGAAAGGAATTCGCTATATGCCTGGGCAGCTCCGTAAAAATAATCTCGTGCTACGCGAAGGCTTTCCATTTCCTTAATACATTGAGTACCGATTACAGCTCGTTGATTATCATAGGATTTGTCCAAAACAATACAGGATTCTTTAAACTGCTCTCGAATGGCTCTTACCTTGTTATCATCTTCCCATTTTATATTCCCGGCTCGTACCTTAATGTTCGCTTGATATTGAACAATCGAGTTAAATGTATTAATGAGGTTCATCCGTACATTTTGAATTGCAGTGGCGTCTTTCGTCACTTTTTCATTCATAATCCAGCGTTCGATATTGGTAATCACAATTCCGGTATATTGAACCCGTACATCAAGATTCCCCGAAAGTACCGTTAAAACCATTGCACCGATCAGTTTTTTTGCCCGATCTGCTTGTTCCATCTTCTACACTCCTGTAGATCTTACCTTTTTCATCAATCGCGATGCTACGGTATAATGGATCTCGAATTCACACGCCACTGCATTCGCTGATGCTGTTGGATTATTTTTCAAATATTCAGTCAGCTCTTTGCCGAATTTCGTGAGGTACCCCGCGTCCTTGTCAGGTTTCTCTGGTTTCTTCCTGCGCTGCGTTGTGGCATAAGATCCCGTCTCAATAATCCTTTGGTTTAACCGTTTTGCAGATTCTTCCCGCTGCTTGTCATAAAGCAGAGTTGTTTCATCTGATGGTTTCAGCGTCACCCAGAAGTCAACTTTTTTCCGCTCTACACTTACTCTTTGGGAATACGCTTTGCCATACAATCCGGTGGAGTCCCGGTATGCTTTCAGGATATTGAATCCGTCTTTATGGAACGGATGATACACGAGCAACGTTAGATCAACCATGTCCCGGATATGACAATCGATCATCCGCTTGGCCGGTACGGTGAAAATCAGACAGCATCTTGATGTCCGGCACGTGGCAATTAAGGCAGTCATGTTGCGGTTTCCCGGACTATTCCATGACCTGTTACCAGCTGCTACGGATGCATCGTCACATATCAGAACCGAATGTTTTCTTACCCCGTTGAGGATCTCAGCAACCTTGTATGAATCCTCAAGAGCTAGGCAGTTCGTTGTAGGATTGAAGTAATCTGATGCTATACCACCTTTCATCTCTGCAACGCGCTTTGATATCTTTTCACCGAGATACAACGCGGAGTAACTCTTGCCGGATCCTCTCGCCCTGGCAATCATGCAGATAACATCTAGCTTATCATCGCCAGTGATCCTTTCAGCAATCCATTCGATAAGAGGCGATTGTGGGATGGGATGCCCGGTCTTAAGGTATGCCGATATATAATTGGCAAACCGCTTAAGTGCCTGGGGAGTGTTACCTCCCAATGGTACCAGCCCCACGGGCATTTCAGTGCTGATCATATCCAGCCCCAGGTGGCGGAGTCTGTCCATTCAAGAATGGTTGCGAAATGGGTAATCACCGCACCCACAGTGTAAACGGATGCTGATAGGGTGTTGCCAGCGCTTCGTTGCTTCTCGTAGTTTTCCCAGAGTATCTCTCTTATAGCTGGGTCTGGAACAAACGCAACCAATGCAGCGGTCTTCCGATCAATCGAATCTACATCAAGTGTACCGATTTGTGAGAAGTACTCCCTGGCCAATGATAGCACGAAAAGAGTGTAGACGATTTTCGGACTGGCTGAACCTGCAGACCCTATATTCTGTTCCGGGTTCAAAGATGGGGTTTCCATGCCTTACCCTTATACGCCCCACACAAAAACCCACTGCGCGCACTACTCCATAATACAGTTTAACGCAGACACTCATACTGAAAGAAATACCTAACTGCAACAACCAGAGCATCTGGAAACAGAATTGTGATAGATACTAATTGTGGTGGACCGAGCGAGTCTGTGATGCACTATAATAGTGTGTCTAGATGCTGCGGTTTGCTTGGAATACTATATTGAAATGAACTGAACCTGAAGTTCGTTCAAACATAGGACCGTTCGTAATCGAAATGCAACGCAGGTTTCGTTTCGGATCCTGCTTGACGCCCCTCAACTGGTTCCGGTCTTTTGGGTTTGTGCCTGCCTGGATGACGGGGATGTTCCGGTTCATCCTCGGCTTCCCCACTATCACCAGCCTGTTGCAACCTCATCATTTCTTTAAGTGCATCTGGATATTCGCTTTCTATCACCGCGATGAACTTCATCAGGTCGCCCGGACTCCCAGATATATCATACATAACGTTGTCCCATCCTGGCGGGAGCTGCTTGTGCCGATTATAGAATTCTCCCATAAAACCTACCAGTTTCCGGATCTGTTTGGGTTTCATTCTTCGCACCGCTTCCTGATATTCCTCCGGTTTGTTCCCAGGGGCGGGCAGGGAAAACGGCGATGCAAGGTGAGACTTTGTAAATCAGTGAACAACATCCCGCACTCGTGGCACCGATATTCAGGCCCCCTTTTTTGTTTAGTCACCGGCTCTCCACATTTCGGACATTGATCGGGAAATCGCCCGTTTCTCCTTAATCGGATCTGATATTGACATGCTGCGCAGTACTGGAAGTTCGCGCACATTATCGATCCCTCTTTGTTAATGACAGATGCCAGGCAAACAAGGCGAAAATAATTGTTAACCCTAACAAAACAAGCGCCAAATACACTTCGTTTTTCCCGATCGGTATCATCGGTCCCTCATCTCCTTTAGCTGAACCTCCCGGTCCCGTTCGTATCTCCACCATCGCAGGCCTTGAATGAGTAACCAGAATCCGAGTAATACCAGAATGAGAATAAAAATCCAGTCCCAGACAGATTGTAGAGAGTAGATCATAAAAATACCCCCGGTGATTTTTCGGTGGATATCCGCTGCTTAATCCAGTTTTTCATTTCTGCAACGCTGCAAGATGTAACCCTGGGATCATGAATGGCACCGGATGAATGCCGGCATTGGTTTGCACAGCGGAAAATAATTTCAAAATCAGCGGTCATGCCCGGATCCCCCTTCCACATTTTGAGGGATCGCTTATGCACTTGGATCGCTCAGATTCACCACAACTTGAGCTGCACTCAAAACCGGATACCTCGCTATTATGAACCAATGAACCAAAATGAACCACTTCCGGTAACTCCTCCTCGCGAGCACGTATAGAAGGACTTTCTAGGGAAGGTTCATCGAAGTTCATTGGTTCATTATCTGCAGATATGTAATCGGGTAATTCAACTCCAGCCTCTCGCGATTTCTTGATAGCGAGTGCGATCTCCATCGCTGCAGATTTCCGTTTTTTCTGGTGCTCCTCTTCATCTTTTTTTCGTCTCTCTTTATCAATCGGTGTGAGGTGCTTGATCCCTATCCAAATATACCCGGTTGCAACTCTTTGATCCTTGGTTATCTGGTGTGCCTCGCAGATTTTGTTAAAAACTCTTAGTTTTATTGGAGGATACTCTCCGTGTTTATCGCTATACCATTGCTGATAATACTCGAAAAGTTTCTTCTTTAGGATGGTATCCTTAATGTCACCAGTTATCTCTATATCATCTGTGAAAAATTCCCGATCCCCATCGATCGCTTGTTTAAAGGCTTCTGTTGCATTGGTGATAACGGTCGATAATTTTAGATGTTTGTCGTTATAGTGCCATTCCCGTAATCCCTGCAGACACCATAAAAAGATCCCCTCTTTTTCTGCGAGGAGTCGCTCTTCCATCCTTCCGTCTCTTTTATTTTCCGGAATTTTTACGAGATATGGGATCATAATGATCCTTCTCAGCATCGCATATGATGTATCACAGATTACCGGTTTCGGGTTCGTCACCAGATGGATTTTTGCATAGATCGGTCTTTCCTGCTCTTGTTGGTATAATCCACGGCTAACAATATCATCCCCGCCAGTAATCCATTTTATAAGCTGCTCGTTTAGGTGTCCGTTCTCTTTCCCCTCTACAGCTAAAACAAGGTGAGCACTATACAAGCGAGCTATATCTGTTCTTACGGCTTCATCATTTTTCTTTTGAAGAAAAGTTCTATACTCTGCGCTTTTGGCGTAATCTCCCCAAATCGCTTTTAGAACTTTCATTGTTACGCTTTTACCGTTTTGTCCCTCGCCATGATGAATGAAAAAGAGCTGCTCTGGGTTAAAGTATAGAAGTGAATAACCGGCGATCATCTGGAAGCTGTCAATGGTTTCCTGGTCTCGATCGAAGATTAAAGTGAGATGATTCAACCACTCCGGGCATAATGCATTAGGATTATACTGGGTGTTAAGCTGCCGTGTTAGATACCGATCGATGCTCGGCTTTTCTGGTTTTACTGTTTCGAGGTTGATCACACAATTAAGGGTATTAATCCGATCTCTATCAGCGTCGAGTTGCTCTTCATACACACTGATCCGATTAGATTCGAGGAAAAACATCATATTTCTTATCCCATTTGCAGAAAGGGATTTTACGAGATGTTTCATAAGCCCGGTGTCGCTGCGAGCTGTATGATCAGATAGCATATCGGAGATCTGATCCTGGCAGAGTCGCTTAACTTCCCCGTATTTGTCAGGCGCCCAGAACAACCCGTTCCATATAAAATATCTTTTTAACGGGTTGCAATACCGGACCACTCCCTGATATCGTTCGATAAAATGATCGGCGTTCCATGCATCTGTGTACTCTACCCAATTGTTGCCATGAAGCCCTTTAAGGTCATGATCCGCCATTAACGGAATACGTTCAGGGTAATCAAACGGAGGGATCTCAGGAAAGGGTTCCGATATCTTCTCTCCACCCTTTGTGTCGGTCACCGCCCCACCCACTCAACCCAGTTTTTTGTTTTTTCGCAGTACCCAAGTTTACCGCAGATGTGATGGTCGTCCGGTTCATCAAAACAACCCAATTCCAGATACTTTTTAATAGGTACTTCCGTCAGGAATTTTTTTGAAAGTGTCATGCACATGCCAGCTGGTGCAGGTGGACGTACCCAGATTAACTTTCCATCTAATGTCTGCTGGGTCATGGGTTCTTTCCCTCCCAATCTTTCGCATATCGGAACATCGTCCCGATACTAAGAGAACATACCAGGGAAGGATCGGTTGCTCTGTAAGGATACTGATCTCCCAGTCTGATCGTCTCGGACCATTCCAGCGCCAAATCCATATTATAGGCAGCCTTCACTCCAAGCACAAGGACAATATCAAGCAGCTGGACTTCTTCCCGACTCAGTCTGAACTTTACTTCATAAGCCGGTATTTCGATGTGTTGTGATCCCGATACCTTCTCCCGTAAGAGTTTCAGGAATGCTTTAAGCTTTTCCGCTGGTGTCCGTTCTGGTACTGGTTTCTTTGGTTGCTGACGATCTGGATCCAACGATCTATCAATCGACTCGCCCATAATCCATGGTGTCATGAATTCACCTTCTTGAAAAAAATACAAGCGAAGGAGCCAACATCCCAAAAGAGACAATCTCCTTTGATGCAGGGACTTCGAGCAATATCGTAATACCGAGTCGTCTTCCCGCTCTCGTCTCGTCTCTCATAGGTGATCGCGCTTGATATTAACGGACAGATCCGGACAATGTTTTTTGCTGCAGCGTCCGTCATGCTGTCACCTTTTGAGAAATTCCATTTTTCATAACGTAGTATTCAGAGAATCGGTAGCATCGCGCTCCGTTTGCGATTTCGTACTGTAAAATGCGATATTTCCCGTTTGTCAGATATCGGGCAGCCTCGATCGCCAAACGGCGATTATCGAAGAGGGAGAACAGTTCTGCATCGGTAATATATCCCTGTTCACAAATCATTGTGAAAATTGTCCGCAGGGTTTTTTTATCAAGAGTGGTAGTATTACGTACAGCATTCACTCTGCTCTCTTTTCTCACGATTAGCCCTCCGATATCTTGATGTATGGATAACAGAACGCGGAATTCTCTCTGACTTCCAGCAAAATCCCGTCGCTGATCATGGCTGGCAGATCTATTTCCCGGATTACTGCGGACCGGTAAGAATCGCCCTTCTTAACCAGTAGAACAAGATTTTCAACCGGGAAACCCGGAGGTAAGTGGTGGTATGCTACCGGGATCCATCCGGTTTCAACGGTCTCACATTCCTTCGGATACTCCGAGGGATACTCTAGGCAATCTGAAGGAATCATCGATTCACCTGTCCTTTGGTCGGCTGTTCGACAATTGTGATATACCCCGCGTCTTTGAGCAGGTCGGCAATTTCTCTTCCAATAGGACTCATGGCACGAATGCTTTCTGCAGAAAAGATCGCTGGATTTTTGGCAACGGAAGACAAAGATCATTCGCCTCCATTCGTGGCGGTCGCTGGTGTACTTGACTTGGCCGTTGGGACACCAGCGTTATATTCAATCAGCTTTTCCCTGAAGAATCCCGATAGATTCGTCAGACCGTTTCTTCATGCTTCCAGGACTATATCATCCGGGCAGTACACGACCGTTCTTTCTATCTTCATACGATATTTTGTTTTGTGGCATGATATTAAATTATATATAAGAAAAATACTACTATCTATTAACAGATTTGCGTAACATGGTAAAGTATGGGGATATTTCACCGGGAGATTGGGACAAACAGTTTCCGGGGACGCATTACGAAAGAATTCGGAGGCGATATAAGAATGAAGATTGGGTTACGTTCATCCATCCCGACAAGGGTAAACAAGAATATGTAATAATTCGGACTCTCGGTTATTTTTACACAAAGATGCTCGATTACTTGACCGAATGGGGTATAGAAGATTCTTTTACAGAGGGATTAAAACAGGGCATAAATTATCTCAAGTGGTTATCCGATCAGATATGGGGAAAACAATGGAAGAAAAAGCCAAGCGATCCGATGATTGAAACCGAATACCAAATGAGGATGAATATTTACCTAAATAATCTCGCGGAATTAAACGCCGGTACACTTTTTGAAATGTGGGGGGGTGAGGTTTCACATTTAATAAAACAGTGTGGGGGAGATACCGTCCCATTCATTTTTTTAGAGAAGTATGAGTACCCGGGATGCGGCGGTATGTTCCTTGCTACTCGTGAAGACTCTACATATTGCGATAAGTGCAGGAAAAAGGCTCATGTTTACAATAATCGGAAGAATAACAAAAAAACACTTGATAAGATTAAATGTGAATTTGGCGAATGTAAAAAATTATTCACCCCAAAAACGAAAGGAGCCCATTTCTGCAGTGATGCTTGCCGTGTTCGTAATAACAGAGAGAAAAAGAAATTAAGTTGATTTTTTCTGGTCTGCCATAAATTTTTTGAACTCTTCAAATAACCGCTGCTCATCGGTCTGGACCTGTTCTTGTGCCTCTTCAGTTAGACTTGCTCCACATTGCGTGCAGAACCTCGAAGTAGGTCCATTAATAAGGTGGCATGTAGGGCATTGACGGGGTGCCAGGGCGTTATCTTCTATCTTCTCCATTCTCTTGATACCTGCCGATTCTAGCAAGGCATCATCGGTTGATGTGCTTACAAGATGGCCATACGTAGCAAGCATATCCGAAGTCAAACTACCCCACATCATTTTTTTGATAATTGATTCGGGGATCTTCCGTTCCATGAGGTTTGTGATACGAGAATGTCGAAAAATGTGCGGGTGGACTTTGGTTTTAATTCCTGCTCGTTCTGCTATTCGTCGTATTTGACGATACATGGCATTATAAGCGATCGGTTTCTTTTGATGAGAGATAAAAACCAAATTGTCCCCAGTAGGATCAAATGGATAGTCATCTTTCCATTTGGCAATATACGGACTGGCAGAGAGTAATCGGACATAGCGAGGTTTCCCCGTTTTTTCATCTACATTAACCGTAGCTCCATATTGATCGAAAGCGATCTGTTGCCATGTAAGTTTTCCAAGTTCACCAATACGAAAACCCCCATCATAGAGCATCATTATGATGCATCGATCCCGTGTCGACTCACATGCTTCAACCATCTTTTTAATTTGATCTTCTGTGAGAAGATCGGCCCGTGTTTTGGTCATCAAATCCGGTTTTGGGCGCTTAAGGTTCCGGATTGTGGTTAAGGATGCTTCTTCAAGTTTTGTCCTTTGCTCACGATCGGTTAAGGGATTCTTCTCTTTTTCGGCTTCTTTGAAATCCTTATCGAGTTTTGGGAAATCGCTTATAGGGAATAATAAATATCCCTGCTCAATCATCCAGATGTAAAACGGTTTGATGATAGTAACGCAATCGTAAATGAAATTCTTTGAATAGTCGCTATCCATCAATAAGGCAATACCTTTGTGAATTTCTTTGACGGTATTTTTACGAAATGGTTTTACAATTCGCCGCCATGCAAGGAGAGTGAACAGTATTTTATTGACACGTCCTTGTGACAATTGCTTGTCTGCCCTGCGCGTAGTAAGATAATGGTCTATTAGTTGTGCATCATCGTCGGTAATCTGCCCTTTCTCTCTCCATCGTTCGAGAGCTTTATTACCATAAGCGGTATTGTTAATATGGAATTGTGATTCAGAAAGCCTGGGTGCTTTCTTCACCGTCTGTACCGTCTTTGTTGCCATACATGATGATATACGGGAAAGAAGATAAAAGTATCTAGAGCACAAGGACACGATTACTATTTGCCTCGGTAGGGTAGTGGACATCCTAGAAGCCTCCGGAGCTTTTGACCCGGGTTCAAATCCCGGCCGAGGCGTACTATCTTTTAAATCAAAATCTCTTTCCCATTATCATTTCGAATTTCTGTAGATTATAGTTTAGAACCAAACTTTTATTACAATAAACACCAATTCTCTGTATGCCCTGGTCTGAACAAATACCCATCCAAAAACATATGACGACAGATCAATTGGAATTAAGAATTAAAACCTTGGAAAAAGATACCAAAATTCTCAAACGACTCTATTTTGTGAAATATCGTTGCGATGGAGAAAGTGTGGAGGAATCTGCACAAAGAATTGGAGTTACCCGGAATGAAGGATATATCTGGCAACGAAGATGGAATGAGGAAGGATATGAAGGTCTAATTCCCCGTTATGCCGGTGGCAGGCCAATGAAACTCTCATCAGATGAATTCGATAAACTGAAAGATCTATTGAATCAAAAAACGACATGGACAACAGAAGAGGTCCGAACAATGATCTATCAGGAATTCGGAGTCGAATATACCCTGAAACAGATCCGGATTATCCTGAAGAAGTTGAACATGGCTTATGGGAAACCATTCACTCAGGATTATCGGAGGCCTGATGATGCGGAATCTCTCTTAAAAAAACCTTCCTGATATAAAACCTGGGATGGTAATCGGATTCCTGGATGAAACGTCTCCACAAACCACAGCGAATACCCAGCGATTCTGGTCATTTGGCCACCCGACGCTCGTTAAGAACACTACAAAATTCCGTGCAAACACATTCGGTTTTTACTCAATCAACGGATGTTCCGTGCTGGAGTTCCACGAACATTCAAAAAAGGAGGATGTCTGTGAGTTCCTTCAGTCAATTCGGAAAATGAATCCTGATGTAGATCTCGTTATTATTCTCGATAATTTCCGGTCTCACCATGCAATTAAGACGCAGGAATATGCAGAAGAGAATATGATAGATCTAGTATTTTTACCACCGTATTCTCCAGATTTGAACCCGATTGAGTTCATCTGGAAAAGCATCAAGAGGATCATCTCACGGACTTTCATACGAGATCTCGACCACTTAAAACAGATTATCCTCGATGCTTTCAAAAAATATGGTTGTTCTTTGAGTTTCGCCAAAGCATGGATTGTTAAATTCCTTGGGGGTAAGTTTGGTATCAAACTTTAGGTTCTTGACTATAATTGTAACATTATAATAGAGTAATGATTAGTCAATAGAATTATGTTTTGCTTTTAATAGTCCCGGTCGGCGCATTCTGGCTTATTATTATATCCACAATACCTGTTTTCTCAACTCCATCAGAAAGTACAATCTTTTTTTAGCACTTTCGCGCCGCTCAGACCTGAGCCTTATCCATGCCAGAGTGGGAGCTATCCGGTGCTATGTTGATCGAACTCCGCAAGGGGATGACGCTCCATCCAGGCACCTTTAACGCGGTGATCGCACCCGGGAAGGTGATGGTCTCCGCACTCAACAACAACACGGATCTCCAGCGTTTCCTTTTCCTGTACGTGAGCGGTAACTACTCGCGCCTCCTTTCATCGATCAACAGGTCATCCAGGAACTTCGAGGTCCGCAGGGCATTCACGGCTCACCAGCTCTTCACGATACTTAAAGAGGCGAGCCACACGGTCGTACTCCTTGAGCACGATCCGACACTTTTTGATGGGGCAGAGAATATGATACCACAGATTGCGGGAATGCTCAAAGAAGTCGGTCGCGAATCGCTCGTGATCCTCTATACTCCATCCATCGACCGCTCGTTCTCCGTATTGATGCGGCAGGCCGACCACATCATCGAGATCACACCGGCTGATGATATAAGTGGCACTACCATGTATCGCAGCTCCCGCTCACCTCGTAATGGCGGGATCCTCCCCTATGCGCAGCAGACCCTGGAGGTATCGTAATGGGAAGGAGTTTTGAGAGCGTCCGGCAAGGGGTGAAAAGCATTGCAGATCACTGGGCC
>Ga0209048_10005368_pt1 | contig 12119 bp, 11 predicted proteins | sample FrelakmetCRP12CR_FD_187146 | JGI IMG/M metagenome (GOLD analysis project Ga0209048, IMG submission 187146) | Freshwater lake sediment microbial communities from the University of Notre Dame, USA, for methane emissions studies - CRP12 CR (SPAdes)... | ecosystem: Environmental > Aquatic >... | reverse complement strand
CAGCAACATCAAAACCGAGCCAGCCATGGTGTACAGGAAGAACTTTACCGCCGCGTACATGCGGCGCGGCCCACCCCAGACACCGATCAAGAAATACATCGGTACCAGGGTAAACTCCCAAAAGATATAGAACAGGAACAGGTCTTGCGCCAGAAATACGCCGACCATCCCCACTTCCAGCAACAGGAAGAATAGCATGAAATCCTTGACGCGCTCGTCCACCGCCTTCCAGGTCGATAGGATTGAAAGCGGTGTCAGGAAAGTAGTGAGCAGCAGCAGCAAGATACTCAAGCCGTCCACGCCTAGCTGAAAGTTAATATTCCATCCAGCGACCTGGATCCAGGGCACGTTGACCACCATCTGCAAGTCCGGATCGGAGGGTCTAAATTGCACCAGCACCGCGATCGAAATGCCAAAGGTGATCAACGAGGTGACCAGCGCAGTCCAACGAGCCGCATCTTTCTGCTCTTCTTTCAGGAACAGAAGCACCAGCACTCCCACCAGGGGGAAGAAGGTCACCAGGGTAAGGGGATGAAAGATTAAGTTCATGGTTTATCCTCAACGCAAGATCAGATATCCAATGATGGCCACCACGCCCAGCAACACGGCCAGGGCATAGTTGCGGACAAAACCGGTCTGGATACGTCGCAGCCAGCCTGCCGACCGCTGGGTCGCCGTCCCAAGCTCGTTTCCAGCGGCGTCGATCACACCCTTGTCGACGCGCACGGATAAAAAGCGCGTGATCTGGCGGTAGCCTCCAACAATGACCACGTCGTGGAACCAGTCGTGCCAAAAACGCCACTCGATCACATCCGCCAGGAAGCGGCTTAAACTGATATATGGGTTTAAGAATATGGTCCAATAAAGCTCATCGACCCAATATTTGTTCTCCAGTACGGTAAATACCGGACCAATCAGGGTGCGTAGTGGGTCGTCGGGGCGCTTGGCGGCAGGCAGTTTTTGGAGCTCCGGATAGCGCCGGAAATACAGCCACCAGGCCAGGCCAATCGCCGCCAGTGCCAGCAGTACTGAGATAAACGCCACCAGTGGGTTAAAGCCCCCCGCGGCGGCAGCCTCACTGGCGCTCTGCACAGGTTGGCCAGTTTTCAAGGTAAGGTCCAGCCAGTTGGCAAAGGTCTGTATCTTCGGCAAGTTCAGGAGTCCCCCTAGCACCGATAGCACTGCCAGGATAATCAGCGGCACCGTCATTATCAGAGGGTTTTCACGCGAGTGCTCAGCGGGTGCTGAACGCGGCTCCCCAAAGAATACCAGGATGATCTGCCTTCCCATGTAGAAGGCAGTACAAAAAGCAGCAATCGTTAACATTATATACACCCATGGCCTGAGAACGAACCCTTCAGCCAGGATCTCATCCTTCGACCAGAAGCCGGCTAGAGGCGGGATACCCGCCAGGGCCAGCGCGCCGATCAGGTAAACCCAGAAAGTGGTCTTCATCCGAGTGCGCAACCCGCCCATGTTGCGCATATCTTGGGGGTCAAAAGTTTTTTCCTGCCCCTTGAGCCCTTTTTTCAGCTTCGGTTCATGCTCGACATGGTGATGACCGTGCTCGACGCCCTGGATGACCGAGCCAGCCGAGAGGAAGAGTAAGGCCTTGAAGAATGCGTGCATGACCAGGTGGAACATGCCTGCGACGATGGCACCCATGCCCACCGCCGCCACCATAAAACCTAGCTGGCTGATCGTGGAATAAGCCAGCACTTTCTTGATATCAAATTGTGCCAGCGCAATGGTTGCTGCAAATAAACCCGTTGCTCCGCCAATAATCGCTACTATATATTGAGTTTGGGGCGCCAATCCATACAGGACATGCGAGCGGGCGATCAGGTACACGCCAGCAGTGACCATCGTGGCGGCATGGATCAATGCCGAGACCGGGGTCGGGCCAGCCATGGCATCTGGCAACCATACGAATAGTGGGATCTGGGCTGATTTGCCGGTGACCCCCAGCAGCATGAAGAGCGTTATGGCGGGGATCACCCATGGGGTGATCCTGGCAATGGCTGGAGCATGATCGAACACTACATTGAAGTCGAAAGTGTGGAAACTCCAAAACATGATAAAGGCGGCGATAAGAAAGCCAAAATCACCCACCCGGTTGGTCACAAAGGCTTTCTTGGCAGCGATAGAGTTGCCGATACCATCTTTGCCTTTTTCATACCAGAACCCGATCAACAGATAGGAGCACAACCCTACCCCTTCCCAGCCGACGAACAGCATCAAATAGTTATTGCTGCTGACCAGCACCATCATGGCTGCAATGAACAGGTTCATGAAAACGAAGAAACGGCGGAAACGACCCGGATCGCCGTTAAAACGCACATCTTCGTGCATATAACCCATCGCGTAAATGTGGATCAGGGTACCCACGCCTGAAACCACCAGCATCATGGTCACGGAAAGGGTATCCACCTGGAAGGCCCAATGGATGTGTAGCTCACCGACGTTGATCCAGTCTGCCAGGTTGACGACCATCCCTGCCGGGTTGGAAGCCAGCGAGATCAACTGGAGCACCGCGACCACCAAAGCCAGGCCAGAGGCTGAGCAGGCGATGATCCCAATCACTTTTTCGCTGAGCTTGCCGCCGGCGATGATATTTACCAGCAAGCCGATCAGTGGGAAAAAGACAATCCAGGGGACCAGGCCAAAGAAGTTTGGCCCATTTACCACTTGGTTAAATAACATAGGCGTCTCCCTACCCTTTCAGGTTGCTGATCTCGTCCACGTCGATGCTTTGCTTGGTGTGGAAGATCGCTACGATCAACGCCAGGCCGACCGCCACTTCAGCAGCCGCCACAGCCATGATAAAAAACACGAAGATTTGGCCATTCATCGAGCTGAAATACCGGGCGTAAGCCACAAAAACCAGGTTGGCTGAATTCAGCATCAACTCAACAGACATAAAAATAATAATTGCATTGCGCCGCACCAGCACACCCAACGCCCCAATGGTGAACAAGATGGCTGAAAGACCGAGATAATAGGTGATAGGTAGCATAGGCCTCTCCGGTTAGATCAACGTTTCACGTGTTATACCTTACGCCTGGTTAAAACAATGGCGCCCACCATCGCCACCAATAATAAGACAGACGTCACCTCAAAAGGCAACAAATACTTCGAAAATAACAGATCTCCAACCATCGCTGGACCGCCGAAGGCCGGGTCGATTTGGCCGCCAGCAGGCAGGGCGCCTACCTGGACCAACAACAGGTATCCGGCCTCGATCACCAGGATTAACCCCAACACAAACGCCACAGGCCGCTGCCAGGTCTGCCTGGGTTGGTTCTTAATGACCTCAGTTCCCAACAGCATAATCACAAACAAAAAGAGCACCATAATGGCTCCGGCGTAAACCGTCACCTGGGCCATGGCGATAAAGGGGGCTCCCAATAACAGGTAAAAAATGGCTACAGTGCCGAAGTTGATGATCAAGAACAAAGCCGCATACACTGCGTGCCTGTTCAGCAACATTCCGATGGCCGAGGCGATGGCAACAACAGCTAAGGCTAGAAAAAGTAGAAATTGTTGTGTCATATTCTCCTTAGATTTCTGGTTGTTTATTTTAGATTGCTGATTGGAAACCTTCAATCAACAATCTACCTTCCAAAATCCTCAATCTGTAGGGTTTTGCATCACTGGTATCGAGCGGTTGAATTTACCTGGCTCAGTTTTCTGGGGAGTAGGTTTGCCAGGCTCACGCGCCGGTTCGATCAACATCTCCTTCGTGTAAATCGAACCCTGCCGGCTGGTGAAAGAAAGCTCATAATTATCACCCAGGACAATCGCTTCGGTCGGGCAGGCATCTTCGCAGTAACCACAGAAAATGCAGCGCAGCATATTGATTTCGTAAACACGGGCGTAGCGTTCGCCGGGTGAATAACGCTCCTCGTCGGTGTTTTCAGCCGCCTCGACAAAGATCGCGTCAGCCGGGCAGGCCGCCGCGCACAATGAACAACCGATGCACTTTTCCAGGCCATTATCGTAACGCTTGAGATCGTGACGGCCCTTGAAACGGGCGCGCACCGGGCGCTTGGCTTCCGGATACTGGATAGTAACCGGCTTCTCGAACATTGAAAACAACGTGGTCTTCAAACCGCGTGCAAACTCTTTTATAAACATATTCCTCTACCCTCCTACCAATACCATTACAAGTGCAGTCACAAAAATATTCAGCAAGGCCAGCGGAAGTAAGATCTTCCAGCCGAAAGCCATTAGCTTATCGTAACGGATGCGCGGCATAGTAGCCCGCACCCAGATCATCCCAAACAACAGCACCATTACCTTCAAGAATAACCAGACCGGTCCCAGGATTGGTGCATTCAGGAATGGGAGCAGATTTCCAAATGGAGCCTGGAAACCACCCAGGAAGAGTGTGGCAGCGATGACAGACACCGCAATCATCTTGTCATATTCGGCCATGAAGAACAGGGCAAATTTCATACCGGAGTATTCGACATGGTAGCCGGCGGTCAGCTCTTGCTCGGCTTCTGGCATATCGAATGGGGCGCGGTTCACCTCAGCTAAAGCCGCGATCAGGAAAATTACAAATCCCAACGGCTGGTAGAACACGTACCAGACCTTGCTTTGACCATGGACAATATCCAGCATCCCCATCGAGCCGGCCAGCATAATCGGGCCGATAAACGCCAATCCAAGCGCCAGCTCGTAGCTGATCATTTGAGCCGAAGAGCGCATCCCGCCCATCATGGCGTATTTATTATTAGAGGACCAGCCCGCCAGCACAATTCCATACACTGAAATGGACGCCACGGACATAATGTACAGCACGCCCACGTTGATATTTGTCAGGTACAGGGTGATCTGCCTGCCGAAAATCGTAACTGTATCCCCCCATGGTACCACTCCCAGGATGACCAGGGCTGGGACCACGGTAATGATTGGGGCCAGCATAAAAATGAGCTTATAAGCCTGGGCAGGAATTAACTCCTCTTTAAAAATGAGCTTAATACCATCCGCGAGCGGCTGAAACCAGCCACCAGGGCCGGCCCGGTTCGGACCAATTCGCACCTGGATGCGGGCCAGCGCTCTACGTTCATAAAACGTAAGATAGGCAAAACCGGTCACCATCACCGCGACTAGGATGGCTGATTTGATTACCCATTCCAAGATCAAAGCAGCATTCATATGAACAACCTCAAAATGGATCTTTTACCCACAACGTGCACCGGTAGGAGCAATTTTCCGCTTCAAGCTCACGCTCCCCGTTCCACATTTTCCCTATGCCACCACCCGGTCGACCACCTTCAAGCTGACCGGAGTTGGACCAGTTATCGGTATTCCCAGGCTGCGTGGGGTCAAAACTATTCCCTCCGGAAGCCCTTCATCCAACCGGACAGTCACCCTGACGACGACCCCGGTTACAGTTACCTCAACAGTTGCGCCGTCTTCGATTTTCAAACGCCCGGCTTCAGCCGGGTTAAGCGCCACGTAAGGCTCAGGCAAACGCAGGTGCAAGATTTTCGACGGTAACAGCATCTGCCCCCGGTCATACAGGCGGGTCACAGGCACAGCTATCAGACCAGTCTGGGCTGGGGTCGCCTGTACCGAACCGACCTGCGCAGGTTGGATCCAGCTTAATGAAACCGAGGCGCCGCGTTGGACTGCTGGGGCTAATTGAACGCCTATCCCCTGACGGTTTTCATAGGAAGTACCACCATAATATAGATCTTCACGCCCCACGATCGGCCATTGCTCCACCACCTCAGCCAGTTTTGTATACGAAAGGCCGGCGTAATCAGGGACTTGTAAGGCAATCTGCGCCATCACGCTGGCAGCATTGCGACTTTCCATATTCATTCCCAGGCGCTGTCCTATCTGGGCGGTAATGCTGAAGTCTGCGAAACTTCCCGGGGATTCAGGGATAGCCGGATAAAAGCGCTGGACCCGGCGCTCACCCGATGTGAAGCTACCTTCGCGCTCAGTGAAAGCTTGCACGGGTAATACGACATCTGCCAGCTTGGCTGTACCGGTCAGGAACAGGTCCTGCACCACCAGAAAATCTGCGGCTTCCGCCAGTGATGGATCATCTCCAGCCGGATCGGCAGCCACGATATACAAAGCGCTGGCTGATTTCATCGATTCTTTCAAGTTAGGGATCGGGCGGAAGCCCATGTCCCACGCCCCCTGGTCATTTGCCCGTTGCCATACACCCAACAGTCCGTTGTTGGCCCGGCCGACATGGTCGGTGACGATCAACAAGTTGGCGCAGGCTTGAGCCAATGCCTGAGAGGATTCCAGGCTCGTCCCCTCGCTCCCGAAGATGACGACCCCATTTTGCGCTGCGGCGAAAGCCTTGGCGACCGATTGAAACACCGGGTCGCGGGCCAGGGCTTGCCCGGTTTCAGGTAAATCCGGTCGCTTGGTTGAAAGGGCATTAAGCAAAGCCAGAACTGCAGCTGCCTCCGACCCGTAGGGATAGCGTAGCACATCCGTTGCTGAGCGATCGGTTTTTGTAGGTCGCGGGTTGAGTACTATCAGTCTGGCGCCGCGCGCGGCAGCCTGTTTCACTCGCAGCCACCAGATCGGAGCCTCCTCTTCCAGGTCGCAGGCCACCACCAGGATCGCAGTTTCGGGGCCCATTTCACTAAAGTTAGTACCCTGGCCGAGACCCACCTGGGCAGTCAGGTCGCCGCCAGCCATGCTGGTATACAGGGCAGTCTCGCCGCCCAGGCCGGCGGTCAACTGGCGCAGGTTGAATAAATCCTCATTGGACAAACGCCCACCCGCCAGGGTGAGCAGGCCATCGCTAGCCGCCTGGAAGCATTCTGTTACGTAGCCCAGCGCTTCATCCCATGTCACTGGGGTCAGCTCTCCATTCTTGCGCATCAAGGGTTCTGTCACCCTCTCCATGCTCTCTGTATAATGGTGCCCAAAGCGACCCTTATCACAAATCCAGATTTCGTTTACCCATTCGTTCTGGCGCGGCATTGCACGCTTCACTACCCACTTACCCCCCGCGGCAGCCTCGCGGCGCACGTTGAAGGTCAGGTTGCACCCGACCGGGCAATGCGTACAAACCGAGGCAGCTGAATTCAGCTCCCAGGGCCGCGCCCCAAAGCGGAAATCGGTGGTCGTCAACGCGCCCACCGGGCAGATATCGGTCGTATTACCCGAAAAATACGAATCAAATCCAGGTTCCGAGAATGTAACAATCTGCCAGGAACGCCCACGCTGGAAGAAGCCTATGACCGGGTCGTCCGCCACTTGCTCCTGGAAACGCACACACCGCCCACACTGGATGCACCGCTCCCGATCCAGGTAGATCAACTCCCCCAGCGGTACATGCTTTGCCAGGTGCATCTTTTCATCATAGAGATAACGACTCTCGCCAGGCCCAAAACCCATCGTCAGGTTTTGCAGCGGGCACTCGCCGCCTTTATCGCAAATCGGGCAGTCCAGCGGGTGAGACGTGAGCAAGAATTCCAGGATATCTTCCCGGCCCAGCTTCGCCTTTTCAGTCGAGCCCAGCACCACCATCCCTTCAGAGACAGGCGTTGTGCAAGCCGTTTCCAGCTTGGGGCCAACCTGGATTTTCAGTGCGCCGTCAGCCTCAAGCGCCGCCTGGCCCGTTGCCCGGTCGATTACCGGTCGCCCGATCTCCACCAGACACATGCGGCACATTCCGACCGGCTCCATCTTGGGGTGATAACAAAATACCGGGATATCTACTCCAACCCGCTTTGCTGCATTTACCACCAGGGTACCTTCTGGCACAGTGACTGGCTTGCCATCAATTGTCAAGTTCACCATCTTGGCCATATGTGTGATCTCTTCATGCATTCTCAAGCTGAGGCTTGGTTTCCAGGTCTTTTACCCCGGCCGCTTTTTCAAAATCGACTTTAAATCGTTCAATCCCGGAAAGGACCGCTTCCGTAGAAAAGTCTCCTAAGGCGCAAAGGCATTTACCTTTGATCTGATTGGCAACGTCTTGCAATAGCTCAACATCCCTCCATTCAGCCTTCCCTGAGACGATCCGGTCGGTCAGATGCATCATCCAAAAAGTGCCTTCACGGCAGGGAGTGCATTTTCCACACGACTCGTGCCTGAAGAAATGCACCGTCTTGTTGATTAACCAGTCAATACTGATTGAATCATCAATGACAATGATCGAAGCCGAACCGAGTTGAGCTCCGACGCTCGGGACACTTTCATAATCCATTGGCGTGTCCAAAGCCACATCATTTGCCACGATCAGTGAGGAAGATGCGCCAGCCGCCATGATGGCCTTGACGTTTCGGCCGTTCGGGATGCCGCCGCCATGCTCAAAGATCAGCTGGCGGAAGGTGGTGCCTAAAGGAAGCTCGTAATTGCCAGGGCGGTTGATGCAGCCGGATAACGAGAAGATTTTCGGCCCCGGGCTTTTCTCGGGGCCGATGGTATGGTACCAATCAGCGCCGCGGGCGATGATCAAAGGCACATTAGTCAAAGTTTCGACGTTGTTTACAACCGTGGGCTTGCCGAACGCGCCATAAGAAGGCGGGAATGGCGGGCGTAAGCGAGGTTGGCCCAGCTTGCCTTCCAGCGATTCGAGCATAGCGGTTTCTTCACCGCAGATGTAAGCTCCTGCGCCCAGGTGTGTGTAAATGTTCAGCGAATAATCCGTACCAAACAGGTTCTCACCTAAAAAGCCGGCTGCCTGCATGGCTGCAATCTGCCTGTCCAATGTCGCCGCGATCTGCCAAAACTCGCCCCGCAGGTATATATAAGCCGCGTGCGCCTGGATCGCATAAGCGCAGATCGCCACGCCTTCCAAAAACTGGAAGGGGTTGCTTTCCATAATTTCGCGGTCTTTAAAAGTGCCTGGCTCTGACTCGTCGGCGTTGGCAACCACGTAATGCGGCCAATTCTTGTTGTCAATGAAAGACCATTTCACACCGGTAGGAAAACCCGCCCCGCCGCGACCTCTCAGCCCGGAGGCTTTTACCAGGTTTGTAACTTCGTCCGGTTTCATCGAAGCAACGGCTTTTTGCAACGCCTCAAATCCCCCGTGCTGCCTGTAAACTTCCAGGTTATCCAGGTCGGGGATTTCACGATGACGGAGCAGAATGTATTCAGGATGGGTTTGCTCGTCAGTCATGGCCGTTTCTCCGTCTTTCCTGCTTACGGAACTGGTCGATTAAATCCATTGCACTCTCGACAGTCTGGTTCTCGTGATAGGCGATGCCCTCCCCAGATTGGACCTGGAACATGGGTGCTTTATCGCAACCTGCCAGGCACATAACGTGTTCGATCGTAACCAGGCCATCTGGCGTAGTCTCTCCAACCTGGATGCCCAGGTTCTCACACAGCTTTTCCAGGAATTGTTCAGCCCCGCGCAACGCGCAAGGCAGGTCAGTGCAAACCTGAACGTGGTATTTTCCGGCAGGTTGGTCATAATACAACGAGTAAAAGCCCACGATGGAGGCCACCTCGGTGGCCGATATGCCCAAAATTTCGGCAATCTCGTCCAAGGAGCTTTTCGTGACATAATTCTTCTCGCGTTGGGCCAGGTATAACAGTGGCATCACCGCCGCACGCTTTTGATCAGGCGGATATTTATCCAGGATGTGGGTTATTTCCTGAGAATATTTTTCTGACAGGGTATTCACCGGTCAACATCTCCCAACACAATATCAATAGTGCCGATTAGAGCCACCAGATCGGCTACCAGGACGCCCTTCGAAATCAGAGGCAAGATCTGCATATTTACGAAAGACGGGGTGCGCCAGTGTACCCGATAGGGCTTCGGGGAGCCATCGCTTTCAAGATAGACACCCAGCTCGCCGCGCGGCGACTCGACTGCCGCATAGACGGATCCTTTGGGAGGTGTAAAGCCCTCTGTCCACAGCTTAAAGTGGTGGATGACAGCTTCCATGCTGGTGGCCAGCTCCGCCCGCGGCGGGGACACATATTTGCGGTTGTTGCTCCGCACCGGACCATAAGGCAGTTTATCGATTGCCTGCTGGACAATGCGCACAGACTGGCGCATCTCTTCCATTCGCACCATGTAGCGGGCGTAGGTATCTCCTTCGGTCCGGGTAGGGACGATGAAATCATATTGCTCATAGCCGGAGTAGGGTTGGGATTTGCGCAGATCGTGCGCAACCCCTGAACCGCGCAGTGGTGGGCCGGTCACACCCCAGCTCAGGGCGTCCTCCGGCGACAGGACGCCAATTTTCTGCGTCCGCACCAGGAATATGGCGTTCTTGGTCAGCAGCGCGTCATATTCATCGATCCGAGCCGGAAAAATCTTCAGGAAATTGCGCACAGCCGCCTCAAACTCCACCGGCACATCCCGCCATAGCCCTCCTGGACGGATGTAGGTGCCCATCATGCGCTGGCCTGAACACATTTCGAGAATATCCAGGATAAACTCTCGTTCCCGGAAGCAATACAGGAAGACCGACATGGCTCCCAGGTCCAGCGCATGTGTACCCAGCCAGACCAGGTGCGAAGCAATGCGTTGCAATTCGGTAAGGATGACACGGATCGCCTGAGCGCGTGGCGGGACATCCAGGTCTGCCAGCTTTTCAACCGCCAGGCAGTAGACCAGGTTGTTCCCGACCGTATTCAGGTAATCGATCCGATCCGTCATCACGGCGGCCTTGGTATAGGTTTTGGCCTCCATGTTTTTTTCAATGCCAGTATGTAAGTAGCCTACATCCGGGATGACGTTGATAACGGTTTCTCCATCCAGCTCCAATAAAAGTCGCAGCACCCCATGGGTACTGGGATGCTGCGGGCCCATATTCAGCAGGACAGTGTCGCCTTCAATAGCCCGGTTGGAAACCAGGTGCTTGATTTCATCCAGGGAAGCTTCAGACAGAGTGGCGGCAGATTGTTGGTCCATAGCGTTCATAATTATTTATTCTTTTGCGAATGGCTTGCGGTCATCAATCTCTTTCTGGTTAAATGAGAAGGCTACTTCTTCATAACCCAATGGGTAATCTTTTCGCAAGGGATGTCCTTCCCAATCGTAGGGCATCAGGATCCGGCGCAGGTCAGGATGCCCTTCTGCACGGATGCCGAACATATCCCAAAGCTCGCGTTCAAACCAGTTGGCATTCTTATAGACTTCCACGATTGAAGGGATCACCGGGGTGATACCGTTTAGAGGCACTCGCAACCCCAGGATCAGGTTATCGCGCAAGGAGCGAACCCTGTAAACCACATGGAAACGAGGCGTCTCCTGCGGCCAGTAATCAACGGCCGTCTCTTCAGACAACAGCTCGAAAGAAAATTCGTCGTGCAGAGCCCGGCAGGCGTCCACAATGCATTCTGGTACCAGGATCAGGCTGACTTCGCCGCGGAACTCACTGACCTGGGCGGCAAACCGTTCTTTGAGAGCATCTACAGCAGATTGAAGGTGTTCGTCCATTGCAGCCTTTTAAGCCCAATCTTTAAAATGCTCGCCTTTGACTTTCTCGTGCAGGGTCACAATGCCATGGATCAACGCTTCAGGGCGGGGTGGGCAGCCCGCCACATATACATCCACAGGCACCACCTCATCCACGCCCTGCACAATCGCATAATTGTTAAAAACACCTCCACAAGACGCGCAATCGCCCATCGAAACCACCCACTTGGGATCGGGCATCTGGTCGTAAAGGCGGCGCAAGACGGGCGCCATCTTGCGTGAAACACGCCCGGCGACAATCATCAGGTCAGACTGGCGTGGGCTGGGGCGCATCAGCTCCATACCAAACCGGCTCATATCATAATTAGAGGCCTGCGCAGACATCATTTCAATTGCACAGCAAGCCAGGCCGAACAACATAGGCCACATAGCATAGGTACGCGACCAGTTCACGACCTGCTCGAGTTTCAGCGTGACGATCCCCATATCGCCAAGTTTTTGCTCTATTCCCATTCCAACGCTCCTTTCTTCCACGCGTAAACATAACCTACCAATAAGATGAGGATGAAGATAAACATCTCCACCAGCCCAAACAGCCCTAGTTTGCGGAAAACAACCGCCCAGGGTAGGAAGAAGATGACTTCAATGTCGAACAAAATGAACAGAACGGCTATAAGGTAGAAACGGACCGGCATACGACGGGTGCCAGGCCCGATCGGCCGCATGCCCGACTCGTAGGGCATAG
>Ga0209048_10005367_pt1 | contig 12120 bp, 9 predicted proteins | sample FrelakmetCRP12CR_FD_187146 | JGI IMG/M metagenome (GOLD analysis project Ga0209048, IMG submission 187146) | Freshwater lake sediment microbial communities from the University of Notre Dame, USA, for methane emissions studies - CRP12 CR (SPAdes)... | ecosystem: Environmental > Aquatic >... | reverse complement strand
GACGAGGCACGGGCAAAACCCAGCCCTTCCGATTGGGTCTATGTGAACAATTTTGTAGATGCTGATAAGCCGATTGCCATTGAACTTCCTGCTGGCCGCGCCCGAGAATTCAAAGATGCGATGCACAAATTAATCGATGATCTCAAGAGCGCTCTACCCGCGGTATTCCAAAGCGAAGATTATCAAACACGACGAAGCGCCATCGATGAATCATTTCAGAAAAAGCAGGGTGAGGCCTTTTCTGCGTTGCAAGACAAGGCCACCAAAAAAGATGTATTTATCCTAAGGACGCCGCTTGGCTTTGCGCTGGCGCCTGCCAAAGATGGCAAGGTCGTTCCTCCCGACGAATTCAACGCTTGGCCAGAAACCAAGCGCCGTGAGACTCGGATTATTATGGAGGCCCTAGAAAAAGATCTCGAACATATCGTCCACCAAATTCCACAATGGGAGAAACAACGACGCGACGAAGTACGTAAGCTCAATCGCGAAACTGCGAAATACGCTGTCAATCAATTGATCGACGAAGCGAAGGCAGCTTTCAGCGACATCCCGAGGATCATCCAACATATCGAGACAGTGCGTGCCGATCTGATCGATAACATAGCTCTGTTCATTGTCAAAAGTGAGGATGGTGAGAGTGAAGCGATCGATTTCACGTCCGGGGGTCCGTTCGAGCGATATGAGATTAATGTTTTTGTTGCTCAAGATAGAAGTAAGCCAGGCGTTCCTATTATCGAAGAATTGCATCCCGCGCTTGGTAATCTGATCGGTCGCATCGAGTATGTCTCGCTGCGCGGGGTTCTCTTAACAAATTTTCGTCTCATCAAGGCCGGTGCGATTCATCGTGCAAATGGGGGATACCTCTTGCTTGATGCCCGCAGTGTCCTGCTAGAGCCATTTAGTTGGATGGCACTGAAGCGCACTTTGCGGCGTGGTGAGATCGCAATTGAGGACATTGCGCGCTTCATTGGATTAACTAGTACTGTCTCCTTGGAGCCCGACCCAATCCTGCTCAAGGTAAAAATCGTTCTTTTCGGCGATCGCCTGCTGTATTTTTTGCTCGCCGCGCTTGATCCCGAATTGGCAGAGCATTTCAAGGTCCTTGCTGATTTCGAAAATGACCTTGCGAGAACGTCTGAGAATGAGGCGATTCTTGCGCGGCTACTTGCGACCATCGCGCAGCGTGACGGATTAAATCCTTTGGATCGCGAAGCGGTCGCTCTGGTGCTTGAACATGCGGCACGCTTGGCTGACCATGCCAGCAAGCTTTCGCTGATCGTTGAGCAACTGCGCGAAATTCTGATTGAGGCGGATTTTTGCGCGCGTGAAGCAAAACGCAGCGTCATCTCCCGTGACGATGTCGATCGCGCCTTGAGGTCACGCATTCGACGCGCTGCACGAGTACGGGACCGGGTGCAGCAGGCCATCCTTGAAAAGGTGACGTTTATCGACACGGCGGGCACGCACGTCGGTCAAATCAACGGTCTTAGCGTCATCGAGCTTGGCGGATTTTCCTTTGGGCACCCCAACCGCATTACCTGTCAGGTTAGGCCTGGCAGCGGCAAGGTTGTCGACATTGAGCGCGAAGTGGAACTCGGCGGCCCCGTCCATTCCAAGGGCGTGCTCATTCTGTCAGGTTTTTTGGCCGGCCGATACGCTCTTGATACGCCAATGTCGTTGTTCGCGAGTCTCGTTTTCGAGCAATCCTATGGCGGCGTCGAAGGCGATAGCGCATCTTCGGCTGAACTCTATGCACTCCTGTCTGCTCTAGCCGATGTCCCGTTGAGGCAGGATCTGGCGGTGACTGGATCGGTAAACCAGCATGGTGAAGTTCAGGCCATCGGCGGAATCAATGAAAAAATCGAAGGCTTTTTCGACGTTTGCCAAGCAAGGGGCCTGACGGGAACGCAGGGTGTCCTTATCCCGCAGGCGAATGTTCAACATCTAATGCTGCGCAAGGACGTAATTGAGGCGTGCACCGTAGGCCGCTTTGCTATCTATCCAATCACAACAATCAATGAAGGGATTGCACTCTTGACCGGACTTGTTGCGGGCGAACGTGACTCCGATGGGATTTATCCCACTGGTAGCGTTAATCGCCGAATCGAAGATCGCCTGCGGTTGTTCGCCACCATCAGGAGAAATTTCGGTACGAGTAGACATGGAATTGAGACTTCATAATTTCAAAAGAGTCGTGCTCGAGCTCCACCCGAGCGTGCCCGATCGCACCATGCGGCTTGCTGTGGAGCTAGCCGACCTGCTCCATCTTGAACTGCTAGGGCTATTCCTCGAGGATACAAGCTTGCGCGATCTCGCAAGCATTCCATTCGCACGCGAGTTCAGGCCGCTGGGAGGCGGCTGGCATCCGCTTAATCTTGATCGGCTGTCGCACGATTTGGAAGTAGCGGTCCATAGTACCGAGCGAGTATTCGCTGACGCGGCGAAGCATCTCCTGACCAAATCCCAATTTGAGGTAATCCGGGGGCCGACGGCTGAGACGATCGTATCGATCTCACGTACCGGCGATATCGTCATGATCGTGGAACCTCTGAACCCGGCGGAGCGTGCCACCCAACAATTCTCATGGCTCGTCGAAGCTGCCTTTCGATCCGTTGCCGCCGTCATGCTCGTACCAACCCAAATTGCACGAACTGTAGGTCCCGTTGTTGCGATTGCGACGAACCCGGATGATCCGAGCGTTCGCGCGGCAGCCGCCATCGCAATTGCCGCTAAGGAAGATCTCATTATTGTTCGCTGTTACGAGGAAAGTATCGATGATGGCCGTATCGATAAGCTGATCGCTGATACCGGCCTCACGATCAAAAGTTTCGCAGCCGACAGGCTCTTGGTGTCTGATTCAGCTGCCCTCTTTTCTTTCTTTCATGAGTTCCAAGAGCGTTTGGTGGTTTTGACCCGCGGCATCCTTGCGCCCGAGATTGCTTTAACGATCGCCTTAGCGCGACGCGTTCCCGTACTGGTGATTGAGCCGCAGGCCACGATGCTAGCTTGAGATTGTTCGGCACTGAATACCGTACGAAGCCGTGGCAAACTATGCTTGCGCAAAATTAATTCGCTTAAGGAACGGCTTGGCCCGGGCGATTAACAAGTCTTTCGAGAAATAATGCAGCGAAATCTTAAGCCAAATATGCTTTGACCGCCGCGCAGAATTTTGGAGATTACGCGTATGTTGGTTTTATTGTTCGCTCCATTCATGATGCTCGCATGTTGGTCACTCATCCAGGCTTGGAGAACTCGAAAAATCAGCAGCCGCGGTTGGACCTTTCAGGTAGACAAAAGTCCAATTGGCTTCTGGCTTGTGGTCGTCTGCGATTTCAGCATTTTGGCTTTCGGACTCGCGCTGGCTTTGCACGTCTTCGGTCTGATTGGCGATCCTCTAATTCCTCTAAGAATACAGCTGCCTCACCTCCATTGATGGCCAGAAGAGCGCGGTGTCGCTTAATGGAGCACATCCGGCCAGTATTGCAGGATACTGACCCCCTCTCGTCGGGGCTCTCGGTACGGCGGGTTGACCCGGTCATCCTTGGACGATGTTGCAGAAAGTTCTTCAATCAGTGAAGTCTACTCTTCACGCGTGCGCTCTGAAACAGATAGTCTCGCCGCTATGGGGCACATATGTTCGAGCTGACGGCGGCGGCGATTACCTTGGCCTGTCTTCTGCTGAGCTATTTGTTCGGCCTCTACGTGAATCGTCGAATACCTCGACACTGGCGCAGCTCCGAGATGATCGGAGTGGTGCGATTAGTAATCGGCACGTTGGTGACCTTCGCGGCTCTGATCCTCGGTCTGCTCACCAATTCAGTGAAATCTTCGTTCGATTCAACATCCGGGAATTTACGGGTATTCGCGTCAGAGATCATTGGGCTCGACCATTTGCTACGCGCCTATGGTTCTGAGGCAGATCCGATGCGGGCATTATTGCGTTCGTATCTCAACGACGCAATCGCGCAAACCTGGCCGAATGAATCGCCGCCGGCGGGCACTGGGGCCCAATTAGCGTCGAAATCCAACCCGGCAAGCTCTGGATTGGAAAATGCCGCCCAGGGCTCGTTGCTTTATGAAATCGAGACGGCGATCCGCTCTTTGGAGCCCCACAATAATGTGCAGATTCAAATCGCCCAGGATGCGCGCGCGACGATGCGCCGCTTGATCGAACGACGCTGGGCGATCATAGAAAGCCAGCACGTCTCAATTCCTGGGCCGTTTTTGGTGATAATGATTTTCTGGCTTGCAGTGGTGTTCGCGAGTTTCGGTCTGAACAACACGCCGGGCCTGCTCGTGCATGTGACTGTCGTTCTCGCTGCGATCTCACTCACTTCGGTGGTCTATCTGATTCTGGATATGGAAAGCGCGTTTACTGGTCCCATAACCGTATCCAGCGCGCCACTGAGAGATGCACTTGCGCATCTGGGAAACTGACGGCGTTTTACAAGGAGATCCTTAGGAGGCCCCGATAACATTTCACCGTCATCGGGTGTTGGCATTTTTTGTTGGATGAATTCAAATTGCAGAAAACGTTGGCAATATGATTCTGTTTCTTAGACGAAACGCATCTGGCGTAATTTGGGACGCCGAATTGTCCCGCGATTACGCTAGTGCCGGACGGGCTTGCCGCTAGTTCTGATTCTTATCCAAAATGGCCATTCGCCTAAGTGACATTCTAGAGGAAGCTTAAGTTGAAGCTAACCGACGATTCTGTCTTGTTCAGAGGCCCTAATCAGAACAAAATGGATCAAGGCGCGGCTTTTTCGGGTGAGGATCGATGGTCGTACGGATCGAGAAAAATGGCCCCATCACGACGATCATCAACGATCGCATCAATGCCCGCAATGCGGGCGATCCCGAGACTGCGGACGAGCTCACCGAAGCATTCCGGACTTTCGACGCTGATGGGAGCGCGAAGGTTGCTGTGTTCTGGGGAGCCGGCGGCGCCTTCTGTGCTGGCTGGGATCTGAAATATGCGGCAACGCTTGGGGACCCCGAGAAATTCCGGGAGGAAGTCATCGAGAAACTAATGTTCCCGAACGGCTCTGCGCCGGCGCCGCGGGGGCCGCTCGGGCCTTCGCGCCTTGAGCTCAACAAGCCCGTAATCGCCGCGGTGGAAGGTCCGGCGGTCGCTGGCGGAATGGAACTCGCCATGTGGGCCGACATTCGGATCATGGCCGAGGATGCCTATTTCGGGGTGTTCTGCCGCCGATGGGGAATACCCCTACTCGATGGCGGCACAGTTCGCATACCAAGGCTTATCGGTGTTGGACGTGCCATGGAGATCATTTTGACGGGCCGCAAGGTTGACGCCGAGGAAGCCTATCGGATTGGACTTTGCGAAAAGGTCGTCCCCTCTGGGCAAGCGCGTGCAGCCGCTGAACTAATGGCCGCTGAGATTGCGCGCTTTCCGCAGGCCGCCGTCATTGCAGACCGCCGCAACGTCTACGAGACTTACGGCCTCGCTATTCGTGACGCGATGAAGGTCGAATGGGCCAACGGCGTCAATGCACATATTAAAGAGGGCGCGACCGGAGCGGCTCGCTTTGCAAGCGGGCTGGGTCGGCACGGTGACTTCAAGAAGATCTGAGGTGCAAAAGATGATGCTCAGATCTTGAATCTGTGCCCGGTCAAGCGTTCTTTGTTCGAGATATCAATTCGACATCAAAGTCGGCAATGTCATCGCCATCAATATGCCATTTGTGGCGCCGCCCAAAATAATCTCGCGTAAGCGGGAGTGGCCGTAGCCGCCCATGACCATAAAGTCAGCGGAGGTATCCGCGGCATGGTTCAGGATCGCGTTTGTCACATTGATGTCCCCGGCTGCTATGCGCTTGACCTCGACATTCAATCCGTGACGAGAAAGATGTTGCCTAATGTCGACACCCAGATTTTCAGTATTCTTGGTCGGACCGCTCGCAACATTGACCACATCGATCATCTTGGCACCCTTGAGCAATGGCATGGCATCGCCGACGGCGCGAGCGGCGGTTCGACTTTCGTCCCAACCGATCATAACGCGATCGAATTTTGCGCCGCGCTTCTGAATGTACGGCACGACGATCACAGGACGCCCAGATTCGAACAATGCTCCCTCGATGATAGGTTCCTGCTGAGCGGTCTTATCCGGCCCGGCTTGACGTATCACAGAGAGGTCGAAGCAACGGGCAATACGACCGAACGTTTCGCCAGCATTGCTTGGCGCGATATCAAGGATCTGCGATTGGGTCACAATGCCAGCCTGCTTTGCCGCCGCCTCAAAGCGAGCCACAGCCTCATTCGCCAGGTTCCCGCCTGCGACGCGCTGAGCGTCGATAAGCTCCACGGGGATTCCAGCGAACAAATTCGGGCTGGCCTTTGGATTGTAGACGAACGCAACCCCGACAAGATGCGCCTTGAATATGTTGGCCAACGAAATAGCGTAGTGCGCCGCCGCATCCCGCTCAACTCCGATCGTAAGATTTACAACGATATCCTTGATCATGGCTCACTCTATCTTCAATGGAAATTTGTCATAGCCTGATGGATTTTTTGTACCGGCGCGATAGAGACTACTGCATCAGCATGATCTCATCCAGTTGTCCAATTGTACCTTCCGAATGGATGATGCACCAATTTCAATGTCCGCCGAATAAGATTTCGAGCAGCGATCCGTGATAGTTCAGGCCAACCTTGACCGTGTTGAGCGTCAGATCCGCGGTTCGATTGGTCGAGCGTGTGTCTCGGTAACCACCAACATCCGAATAGAGATATTCGAACTTGGCTGACCACTGAGGAGACCACGCATATTCAACACCACCGCCCGCTGTCCAGCCGACCCGATATTGATCGAGGGACATCACAGTTGTTCCAGCCCCGTTGATTTCGTTAAGCTTATCATGTGCCAACGCTACGCCGCCTGTCCCATAGATCAACATTTCGTTTGTCGCCAAAAAACCGATGCGGGCGCGTTCGGTGTCGATCCACTGGATTTTGACGTTAGTCGCAAAGGCGCTTGGGGTGGAGAAGCCGCTTTGCGACAGGCTGCCAAACGATATTTCCGATTCCAATCCAACGATCCACCTCGGCGCGAAGTGCCAATTATACCCCGTCTGAAAACCGCCAAATCCACCGGCTGGGTTAAGGCTGATAGTTTGCGGCCCACCTAATCCGACGGAATCAAAAGCATCGAAACGGCCCCAGCCGTAACCGGCATTAGCGCCCACGTAGTTGCCGGACCACGCTGAAGCGACTGCGACTGGGCTCGCCTTGACGGGATAAGCAGAAGTCGCGGCGTTTGGTGCAGAATCGTCGAATCGGTAATTCACGCCGATCCGAACTACATTTAAAGTTTGTTCCGTGAAGCGTGAGACGGTCGAAACGCCGGCAGGCAAGGTGCCATCTTTTTCTTTGCCAAGGTTAGCATAGAGATATTCCGCCTTAAGCGACCAATTACGGTCAACCGCATATTCGACACCAGCGCCAGCGACCCAACCAACATAATATTGGTTACGAGTGAAAATGCTGTCGCCGGGAGTTCCCGGGGCTGACTCAACGAATTTGTTGTGTGTCCAAGCGGCGCCGCCAGTGCCATAAATCAGCCAGTGATCGGCGGCGTAACCAATCCGAGCGCGTGCCGTACCGAAATAATCGGTTTTGGAATTTGCTGGCGTGAGATCTGACGCGAGGCCGGACGCCTTGATGTCGCCGCCGGAAAAATCCAACTCATAACCCAACAGCCAGTTAGGTGAAAAATATGCGTTGTAGCCAACTTGAACGCCGCCCAAGGCACCCTGCGGATCGAGTGCGGTTGTTAAGGCGGTAGCGCCGGGGACTCCGTACTCGGACCTATCTCTTCCCCAAGCGTAGCCGCCGTTTGCTCCGACATAGATGCCGGCCCAACTGAAAGGAACAGGGGCAGAAAAAACTGGCGCCTTCACCGGCAGGTCAGCCGCTAGAGCAGGCGCGCCATAGAAAGCAGCAGCAGCAATGCCCGCAGTGAGAAGTTTTTTCAATTCAGGCCCCCTGAGACCATCCACTTTGAACGTCGACTTAATTGGCAAAATTAGCTATTTGCGACACTGCTGAATAGCTTCGTTCTCAGTAATGGAATGCTTTCTCGATTCTGTGACATCTTAGCAACAACCTCATAGAAGGACCATATTATGCGGTCCTGAAGGCCTGTTCATTCCCGTCGAGAAAGAATTCCGTTATGTCCTCGTGCACGTTTAAAAGCCCCGAATAAAGCTAGTGAGGAATGTGATGCCGCTCTGGCAGAGATTACTGATCACGCTCGCAACTATGCTGCTGACAAGTTTCGTCGCCGGCCTCTTGTGGCACTGGTTATTCAACGCGGAGATGCCGAGCTATCTCAGTGGCGTCGTCGGAGGAGTTACCGCGGTGCCGATCTGGGAGTTTCTTAAGCGGGTAGGGCCAAGACCACAAATTTAAGTCCTACCGGAACAATCCCCAGTTTTCATCGCCAAGTGTGGGGTTCAGACCCGCCCGCTGCGCGCGCTGATGTCTAGTCGTGAGGTTTGAGCAGATTCGACGTAGGCATAGCGTAACTTCTGAGTTTAATTCGAAGCGGAGTTACAGATCACTTACGTCACTTACAGCGCTAAAGGCGAGCTGTGCCCGAGCTAAGTTTTTCGAGAGTCGGTAAGCCTATTCAATCTGGTGGAAGCTCCACGCGCTCGTGCGCTAGATCGGGTTCACCTGAGCACTGAAGAATGGCATCACGGCAGCGATCGCGTAGTCGCACGGCTTCTCGGAAGTCTGTTCCCTCCGCACGCAAGAGTTCACCGACGTGCACCGAAATGCGACCGCGATGTGGCATCCACTGATCGCTGCGCAGTACCATACGTGTTCCCTTGATTGTGACGGGCACCACCGGAATTCTGGCTTCAGCAGCCACCAAGAAAGCGCCTAGACGAAATGGGAGTAATCCAGGCATGCGCGAGAACGTGCCCTCCGGCAAAGTAATAAGACGGGCATTATTGCGAGCTGCATGCAGAATCGTTTCCGTATCCTCGATGCCCCCTTTGGGGTCAATTCGCCGAACAAAAATCGTGCCGAGCCTTCTCAGAAAGACGCCTGCAATTGATTGATGTTGCAGATCCTGCTTTGCAATGAATGTGAGTTCACCGTTGATCGCAGCGGAGAGTACGAGGCCATCAAGATAGCTCGCATGATTGGCAACGATTATCACACCGCCGCTTGGCAGCGATTCCCTGCCTTCGACCTCGAGCGGAATTCCCGTGAGCCACAAGAACGAGCGCCCCGCGGCACTGACCAATATGTGACGCCAACTTAGCTTCGGCAAAAGAACGACGAGCGACCAGACAAAAATGCCGAGACAAAAAAGTATCGCCCACCAGTATCCTGCATACGCAAAGTCCATCGCACGTCGTGCCGTGCGCCGGGTGCGATGGAGCACACCTTCGAGCCCCAGACGTGCCACTTGTAGCCATAGCGCCCGATGACCCTCGGCCATTGCCCCGCCCTCATAGAGGGCGCGAGCGGCTGAGCGGCGGATCTTGCCACTTGAGGTTTTGGGCACGGTGCGCGGAGGCACGAGTACGATCTCATCGGGAGGGTTTTCGAACAGCGCAAGCGAGGATTGGGCAATCGCCGCCCTCAGCTGTTCTCTCTCTCGGTCCGAGGTGGCGCGCGTCTCCGCCATAACCACAAGCCTTTCCGTGCCGGTACGATCATCGTGGCTTGCAAACGCTACAACGCAGCCTTTGCGAATGCCTTCGATCTTGCCGACCGTCTCTTCGAGTTCATGGGGATAAATGTGCTGACCGGCTCGGATGATCATGTCCTTGATACGCCCGGTCAGATAGACGTCGCCGTCGGCGATATAGGCGAGATCGCCGCTGTCGAGCCAGCTGCCATCGAAAAGGTCCCGCGTCTTCTCGTCGTTGCGAAAATATCCCTTTGTGGCCGATGGCCCCTTGAACTCCAGCCGCCCTTGCTGTCGATCAGGCAGCTCCCTTCCGGCTTCATCAACGATACGGATCTGGTGCCCTGGCAGGGGCTGACCGCAGGCGACAAACTCCAGAGCATTTGAATCATCTTGTGCGGCAGGAAGCGCATTACCATCGCGCGTTAGCGCCGTCCGCTGAACGCGGTCGATCTTCGGCGCCCGACCAATCGGTGGAAATGCGAGACCGACCGAGGATTCGGCAAGTCCATAAACCGGTGCCATTGCCTGGGTATGGAGACCGTGCGCCCGGAACCGCTGGGTAAAGCGCGCAATAGTACTGGGACTCACCGGCTCGGCCCCGTTAACGACCATGCGAAGCGAGCTGAGTTCGACACCTTTGATGTCCTCATCGCGTACATTCTTCAAGCACAGCTCAAACGCAAAGTTCGGCGCCGCTGATAGCGTCGCTCGGTGGCGCTGAAGGCTCCAGAACCAACGCGCAGGATTGGCGAGAAAAGCGAGCGGCGGCATCACGGCAACCGGAGCCCCATAGTAGAGACTCCCAAGCCAGGCACCGATCAGGCCCATGTCATGATAGAGTGGTAACCAGCTTACGAATATGTCGCGCGAACTCGCCTGCATTGCCTCTCCCATCGCCCGGATATTGGAGAGGAGGTTGGCATGCGTCAGCACGACACCCTTCGGATCGCCTGTGCTACCCGACGTATATTGGATGAGGGCTGTAGTCTCCGGTGACGCGGGCATAGGCTTTACAAGTCCCACGTTTCGATTCAACTCCGCCACGGTGGTGACCACGCGGAGATCCTCAGCGAGCCCCATTAAGAGCGCACCCAGAGGTCGGATCTCCGCATCAGTGATAAGCAGGCTCGCTTGCGCGTTGCGCAGGATCCCCGCCTGACGCCTCAGATGATCCTCGATCTGCGCGCGGCGAAACGGCGGATAGATTGGAATTGGGATCGCTCCAGCCATCAATACGGCGAAGAATGCAACAAAGAAGTCGCAGCTTGTCGGCAGCATGATGGCGACGCGATCGCCACGCTGAATGCCGTAATCCAGCAGTCCGGTGGCCGTTTCTCGTGAAGCGCGATCGAGATCACCATAGGTGATGGTTTGCTCGTTCTCATCGCCAAGCCAAAGATAGATGTGTGGTCGCAGGGGGTGTGCGCGGACGTGCGCTGCGAGTACCTCGAGAAGCGTGCCGGCTTGTGTTGGCTCCTCGGTTTCGGGCAGTTGCAGGGAAGCCGGTTTGAGCCGGGCGCCGAGGGCAGGCTTGCTTGGTTCAGCGTCAAGTACGCCCTCAAGCAGGTCTCGGGGTGTTACCGCATCGCCGATAAGTTGCTCGGGCAGCCGAACACCAAATACATGATCGAGACGCTGCAGGAGCTCGGCGCGACCGAGGCTGTCGAGCCCCAGATCTCGATCGAGGTTGCTGTCTAGTCGCACGTCAAGCCTTGCGCCTTTGCGTGGCTGTAGCTCCTGTGCGAGCTCACGTACGACGGCCAGCAGGCGCGTACCCGCATCCGTCCGATCAACAGTCGAGGCTGTTCCCACTGATCGGACCTCATTCGTCTCAGTCAATGGCGACTCACAACTCGACTAAATTGGGCATGATAGCTTGATGCGATCAAAATCTTCGATCCCAATCGACAATAACATAACTCATTTCCGCGTGTGACGAACGCCTACGCCAATGTCCACTCATTAAGGTCAAGCAGACCCCAATGGGCACTGTCTCAGTTTGAAATTCAGTTCAAAAATAAAAATCTAAAATGGCCAGTACGCAATCACGAAGGCCGCTCCGATTACACCCATAGTCATGGCGCTCATTACATACAATTGCCCGACGATATAAACCTGTATGAAGCGCGCCATAGGCCAGTTGGGCCGACCCAAGAATATAAGTACAATCGCCACGACGATCAGTGCGACACCCTCTGTAAATCCCATATTTCCTCTCTCTTTATTTTTTATCTCTCTTCAATACGCTCAATCTTCACCCTTGCCTACGAGCAGACCCAATGCCGCCGCTTCTGAGTCTGACCCGTTGCTCCGATCTCATTGCGCGACAGCGACTCAGCAGCCGAGATCTCTTCACTATTGCCCAACAGCAAGCCATCCGATTTCGTCTGATGAACGGTTAATCAGCGGCGCCGACCGAACAACTGGTCGACAAAAGCGGTAAAAAT
>Ga0209048_10005366_pt1 | contig 12120 bp, 12 predicted proteins | sample FrelakmetCRP12CR_FD_187146 | JGI IMG/M metagenome (GOLD analysis project Ga0209048, IMG submission 187146) | Freshwater lake sediment microbial communities from the University of Notre Dame, USA, for methane emissions studies - CRP12 CR (SPAdes)... | ecosystem: Environmental > Aquatic >... | reverse complement strand
GCCGGACCCTCCGGCGCCGCGCCGGTAGCACAGGGACAGTCCGGAATGGATCCGCGCCCAATGCCGCGCCCCTTTCTTAAGGCGCAGCCGCGCCTCCCGCGTTTCAAGTTTCCCGCTACGAAGCGATTGCGCCATCCTCTGCCCCAGTGTCTAGGTCGTGTCTAGATTACCTACGGATACAATCCAAGACGAGCCTATACAGAAAAGCTAGCTTTAGCAGGGAGTTAGAGCGAAGATTGCATCTAGCGGGGTCTAGGAATGCCTAGGTTGTGCCTCTTTCACGGTAGGTACGCGGGTTCGAATCCCGCTGGGGACGCCAATAACATCATAGGTTTAGCAGTTGTGGGCCGTTCCACAATCAGCGATTGACACACTATGTGACCCATTATCGGAATCGGCCCGATCAACGCGTTCATCTGCGTTGCCGAGCGCGTCGTCAGCTGTGCGCCGGGTGGCTAAACTGTCGCCATGGCGGCGATCGATCTTAGACCGTCGCCCCTTCCGTGGCGAACGACAACCCTTCGTTCGTGGCGATCGGCGGCGACAGATTCGAGCGCCTTAGCGCAGCCTGTCCTGAGTGCGGTTGGGGCGGCCCGTCGGCTGCCACGGACGATCCGCCGGGCTATGCGGAATATTTGTGGAGTCAGCAGTACGGGGCGAACTGACGGCGCGCCATTCCGAGGATCCGACGCCAGGTTTGACAGGATCTAGATCGGGTTCCATCCTTCGCCTGGATGCGAAAAGCCGCAAGTTCGATTCGTGCCCGTTGCGACAACAATCCTGCTAGTGCCGAATGCCAGAAATACAGGGCTACGCGTTGCGGTGCACGAGATGCGGCGCATTGGCAGAATGCAAGGTTTCCGGAATCAATCAGGAGGGTGCTCAAATGCAGATGGCGTTGCTCTGGATCGGTCGCCTCGCCGGATTTTTAGGGGCACTGCTTGTTATCGCGTCGGTGCTACGCCGCGCAAGCGGAGCGTTCTTCTTAGGCAGCTTGCAAATCGGGACGGTGCTGCAAGGCGGAATTGCGGCGACGATTCTAGGTTGTCTGGCCTACCTGATCGTCCTGGTGGAATACCGGCACAAGTAGCGAAGCCGCCCGAAGGCGGCCCCGCGTAGAAAGCGTCAACGGCCGCCTGCGTCGGGAGTGCCTGAACGCCCAATGGTTTCTGCACCTAGACGACGCCAAAGCCCAGATCGGCATCTGGAAGAGGTACTGTGACGCGAGCCGACCTCACTCAACGCTGCAGTAGGATACACCGGCTGAATTCGCTCGTCGTTGCTAGCAGATGTAGAAAACGACGACACCCGCGAATCCGGAACTTGCCATTTCTGAGCGCTACTAAAATGGGTACAGGGGCACCGGAACCTCATAGTTGAAATTGCACTGACCTGGCCATTCGACGCAAGGCCTCGAGTGTCCCCGCAGGCGACGTCGACAGCTCACGGTTCGGCGCGTCCTCCCGCTACGTCGACCTCCCGATCGAATCGGAACACCTTCGCGCCTAGGTGCCAAACGAGCAGAGGCGGCGGCATGCGCAGCCAGTGGGCGCGAACGAAGAGTGCCTGGCGCGCGAGCGGAGCGACCAGATCGCGATCGCGCGGGTCGACCGGGCGCAACGCGCGTTCGTACAGCCCGTCCATCAAGCCACCCAACAAGTGAGCGGGTCCGCCTTCCTCCACCTTGGCACGAGCCGCGCCCGGCACAGGGGTGCCGAACAAGCGAGAGGCGTGGCGCAATCCGTAGTAGAGCGGTCGGGAGAGATCGAGTTCCAACGCGCGTTGCGGGAGTTCCTCCCAGAAGCCAGGCTGACCGCCGAAGTGACGCAACAGGCTGTCGAGATCGCCGAGATCGCGGAGGCCATGGCTCAACTCTTCGTTATGGAAAAGGTGCGAGGCGCTGTGCAGCACCATGTCCGTGGGGGCGAGCGCGCGCAAGCGTTCCTCGCCGGCAATCGGCCGCGAAGCTGCCAGCAGTTTCGCCGAGGAAGGCTTCAGGCGTGCGGTGCGGGGCAGGATCGCATGGTGCACATCGAGGACCGTTGTCCGGACGGCGTGCCGCAGCGGCGGCAGCTCGTGCATCCATTCCCGGTAATACCGCTGGTCATAGGCGCTGTGGTGGGTGGTGACCCAGCCGCTGAGCCTGAGTGCGACCTCCACTTCGTTCAGCTTGTCGAACGGCACGAGTATGTCGATGTCCGAGAACACGCGACCGTGGGCCGCGGGCAGACCGGCCATCAGATACGCGGCGCCCTTGAGCAATACGATGTCGATTCCGACCTTGGCCAGCGCCTTGCGCACGTAGGCCACTTCGCGCCGGACCGCGTCCGCCTGGGCCGACGCCAGTATCAACGCCGCCTCGAGATGGGCGCGCGGAGCCGGTGGTACGCGGGCCAACAACTCCCGCTCGGCTAGACAGTGCGCAACGCGCGAAAGCAGGTTCGTCCGCCGCGCCTGGAGAATCAATTCCTCCCATTGCGGAAGGCTGTACGCCGTGAGTTCGTGCGGCCTCTGCAGCGCGGCCATGACCGACGGTCTCGCAGCGGTGTTCATGGCCCCGTCGCCAAGGCGTCGAACACGGCAGTGGCTTCCTCGAGGTCACCGTAGGCGAACTCGTAGCAGTTGCATCTGTCGACGACATTCGCGAGCAGTTCGAAGCCGCGGCGCCCGTGTACGCTGTAATTGAACCCGCTGCCGGCCATCTCCATGAGCCCGCGCCCCTTCGACAAGGCCGTCAGGTGTGCCGCGGCGCCGGCCTCGTAGCGGGGGAACACGATCCATCCGGGGCGCGCGGGTTCCATCGCGCGGCGCACGCTGTCGATCGGTGCCCGCATATGGGCGACCGTTCCCTTGGTCGTGTCATGGACGGGCCGGCTCAGCGCAGAAGCCGGCGCGAACGCGCGTATGACGTCGATCGACTGGTTCTTGAGGCTGACCGGCCGAGGCAGTGGGACGACGCTGCACGTCGCAAAATCGATCAGCGTCAATTCATCGGACAGGAGCCGCCAGCCGCGATTGACGAGGCCCGCGCAAAGCGTGCTCTTGCCGGAGCCGGGAGGGGCCGGCAGCAGCAGGGCCCGCCCCGACCGCTCGACGACCGCGGCGTGGAAGATCAGGTACTGGTGGCAATGCGCCGACACGCACCAGTTGAGTCCCCATTCGAGTATCGGAAACGCCTGATCGAGCGGCAGTGGCGTGAAGGGCGCTTGGCCATCGACGAAAAACAGGACCTGGGGCTGCAGCCACCTGCGCAGGTTGCGCGGCCGCCCGATCCGCACGTGAAAATCCGCGAAGCCGTCGCTTTCTTCGGTCGGATATTGCGCGTAGTGGAGCGCGATCCCCTGGACGACTGCGGGCAACCGGGACTGGATGCGCGAGACGACGGGCCCGGTTCGCAACCGAATGCCGGGCCCTGCGAGCCGATGTTCGAGTTCGTGGCTCGACAGATCGGCAATGATCAAGGCTTATCCGCGTGTGCCAGGCCCAGCCAGGAAAGATCCGTGAGTACCGCGTTGACCGCTTGCGCGCATTCCTGCCGATCTTGCGCGCTCGGGTCGTCCGTCAGCGCCGCAACGAGGGCTGCCAAGGTCACTCCGCTTTCGGCGGCGGTCAGTTCGTGGAGGACCGCGCCCGCGAGTCCGTCGAGCAGGTGGGTGCTGCCCGTTTCGTGATTGAACACCACAAGTTCGTCACCCCATTCACGCCAGGTCAAAGCCGTTCTTGGGACCCCACGCCAGCGCAATTGTGGGCTCGAGACCTCGGACACTGAGGTGGGCCAAGTTCCGGCAGCGGTCAGGCTCACCACGCCTGACTAAGGTTGCGTCATCGTCGATTTCAGGTAATCGACGATCTCCGCGGGGCTCCAGGAGGCACCGCGGCTCGGGGTAAACGAGCCTATCCCGCCAACAGATTCGGTCCAGATGTGCTTGATCGTTGGCAAACCGAGAATACTCGTGGGTACGAGCGGGGGCGAGCCTGCGCTATTCAAGAGGGCGGCAACGACGTATCTGGCAACATCGTTGTAAATACCACTACTATTTTCCAACACCGCCAGCAAAGTGGGCCCGTGAGGCGATGGTGAGCTAAATGCCGGGGGGGCGAAAATTCGATTGAAATGTCTCTCTCGCGTATACGGTGACGGCCAGACGGTATTGGGATTGCTCCAAGTCTGAGGCCCGTTCCCGCCGCAAGCGGCATACATCCCCGGAGCGCTTGCACCCAGCGACACGTAGGCCGACGGCGGCACGCACTGCGCCGCCAACACGGGCCGGCTGATCACCGTCATCAGAACCGGGGGCGCGGAAAGACCAGCCTGCAGCCAACGTCGCCGCGTGGGGCTCGACGGCTTGTCACGGTTGTCTGTAGAAACCGCGGTGGGCCTTGCTTTCGGTTGCTCAGCCATCCCTATTCCGATCGATCGATGCGAACGTTGCGTTCCCTGGTGTCATTACACCCCCAAGTCCGCTCTCTGGAACCGGGACCGAGGAATACTCGACACGCAATAGCCATGATTACAAAGCAAAATTCACGCCACACCAGGGCCGGCCGTTAGGGTATTGATTCAATGGGGCTCACGGATCAACCATTGGTTCTCCGCAGTTGAATTGTAACAAAAACCGACAGTTACGAACGCATGGGCAGCCTGCCTTCGGTTAGGTCTCAGCAAACGTTGTGAGAGAGGGTCCTTCTGAGCGCAAGGTTCTGCGAAAACCCGCCAAATTGCAATGGCGGCCGGTCGCCGACCGCTTATCGATCGGTAGCTGTTGGCCAAAAGCGCAAGTTCAGTCTTCGCCGAACAGATTGGGAATGGGGCGCTGCAACTCAGCGCGCCACAGGCTCGCCCGAACCGAAGCGCGGTATCGGGAAGGGCAATCCAAGGCTGATCTTCCGGGACTGCGGAAGTCGGCACTCCGGCAAAGTGGTCAGCCTATGCTTGTTAAGCTACTGAAGGCGATATCGTAATAGCGACGAATCGCCCTGGGGAAACCAAAAGGAAGCGAACGGTTAGCGGATTTGCCAAATCCAGAAATCCAGCGGCACCCCGTAATCCATCGCATTGTGGAAAAGGGCAGACCATTGCGGCCTGTCCTTGTGTTTTCCTGCGCCTTTCTACGTGGTCACGTCAAGTCGGCGCGTTTCCTCTGTCGTTCCGCACGATCCGCAATCGCCACGGCCCGGCGTCGCGTTCAATCGCAGTCAGCCGTCAGATCCGATGCCGTGGCGACAACGCCATGAACGCGCGTTCCAGGCGTTGCGGGTCGCGCGTTCAAAACCATTCTTCCGGCACGGGCGACAGCGGTGCGAGCTTCGCGAGTGCGCAGGAAGATGGCGACCCGTCGCGCTTTAGTTCGACGAACCTGCAAAGAACGAAAAACCCACCAGCGGTTGGGATTTGTTTACGCGCACCGGCGCGACCACAGCCAAACGGTTCCCGTATTGCGTGACTGTGACGTCGGAAAAGGGGACGAGTCGCTTCTCCTCCTCGCGCGCTGCGCGGTCTTGGTCGCCGGACATTCGCATCAGCACCAGCGCCATCGAAAGCACCAACGCCCATCCGACAAGGCCCAACACGATCAAGCTCAGGCTCATACGTCCCCCCATGAATAAGCCTCGACACGGCCAGTCTACCGTCGCCGCAAGGGCGCAGACTTGGGCTAGATCAAGAAAAGGTCGGCGTGAGGGCGACGACTTGTCCCAGATCAAGGCGTCAGCATGCAACGCAAGCGCCGGGCAATCCCCGCGCTGGGTATGTCAAGAGGTCGCAATTTGCGAGGGCATTGCAAGGTGAAAATGCTACTGAGAACAGTCGCCGCATTGCTCATATGCCAAGGTTGCGTTCAGGTGGGAGCCTTACGATTGCCACATGCGCGCTAGATGTGAAGTCTCGGGAGGTTGTATTGACGATGATCTGTCTCGTCGCGGGGACGCTTGGCGGTCTCACGCCAACCCGGCCGCTCGCGCGTTGCCCGGCTCGGCGTCGATCGTTACGGCAGAACTGACAACGGCCCCAACCGCGCGAGCAGGTATAGAACTGGACAACCGAGACCCGCACACAACTGACACGGATGGGACGTGCAATTCAAAGGCCGCATGGCGCCGGTCACTTTCTGTCATCCAGGCTGCAGAGGCGGGAAATGAGCAAATTCTTCTTGTTGTATCTCGCACCGTTATCAGCGATCGATCAGATGATGGCGAATTCCAATCCGGAACAGATGCAAGCGGGAATGGACGCGTGGATGACGTGGATGAAGGAGTATGAGAGTGCGCTCGTGGACATGGGTGCTCCGTTGGGCAAGACCAAGCGCGTCACGCCAGCGGACGTTGCCAGCGTCAGGAACGAAGTCACTGGTTATACGATCGTCGAAGCCGAATCGGACGATGCGGCAGCGGCTATGCTTGTCGATCATCCGCACCTCAACGTGCCTGGCGCGTACATCGACGTGCTTTCGGTGACGCCGATACCCGGAATGTAGATTGGCGCGACGCCCCGTACGGCGCCGCGCGTCAATAGTCCTTTGGGTCGCCAACGAAATCGATTCCTGGAATGTTGCCCGCCGCGATGTCGAGTCAGCGGCGTCCGATGGCGCGATCGCGCCGCCATAACCGGAATCGCGCCAGGATCTCCTGCGGCAGCTCGCGGGCACGCGGGCGACCGAGCGTGATCTTCAGGTACCGGACAAATCCTGGCAGCGCAGCGAGGGCGGATTGCTCGCGGCAGCGAAGTCGGTAGCGATGCCAGGGCCGAGCAAGGTAGTCGGCCGTGCCGGGCATGCGCCCGAGGACGGTGTAGGCGCGGCGGTCCACGCTGGATACAGGCATGCTCGCCAATCGGGTGAATACCGTCGCTGGTATCTCGACGCGCCAGCGATCGCGCAGGTAGCTCAGTGTGTCGGTGAGGTGCGGAACGACGTGCCATCGGGCAGCCTGCGCGACAACCCGCGGCCAGGCGAATGCGCTGCCATCTACGCGCAGAATGGCCAGCGCATCGGCCACCCATCGCACCGACGCGATCGGCGACCATTGCGCCGCATGCGCACACACGACGGTGAGCAAGTCTTCCGGGCCCAGCGCGCGGATCGCCATCATGCCCACGTTGCAGGGAACCGCCGAGGACCAGGCGCTCTCCTCGGCGGCGGAATCGTTGTGCGAGGGCACGACGTGCCAGTGCAGGTCGAAATCGAGTCCGTCGCGTGACGTGAAACAGGCGCTGTGGTAGGCGTCCGGCAGCATCTCGGGCTGCGGCGATGCCGAGCTCCAGCCATGCGCTACCAGCACACGGATTGCATCGATCGCACGATCCCGTGGCACCAGCACATCGAAATCGTTCATCGGCCGCAACCCGGGATTGCCGTCGTAGTAGCGCAACAGGGCGCCGCCTTTCAGCGCGAGCGCGGCAATGCCGGCAGCGGTGAGCAGCGCCGTTGCTTCCGCCGCGCGCGCCCGCAGCATCTGGCCGTGGAAGAACGCACGGCGATAGCATCCGCGGATCACCGGCCACGCCGGATCATCCGCGGGGAACAGCGGCGCTCGCGGCACCAGCAATGGCAGCAGCCGCGCGGAACCGTCGTCGATCGTGGCGAGATCCTGCGCCCGGCGCCAGCGCGCCCAGGCAACCGCGGCATCGGCGGCATCGCCGATGGTCGCATCCAGCAGCAGCTCCTGCGTCGCCGTTGGGCGCCAGCTGCCGCCGATCACCCGCCGCCTCCGCTTCCGCGCTGCCGCGCAAGGTGGCGATGTGCCGCGAGCAGGTAGTCGCGGCGCTGCTCCTCCGCCAGACGCGTCGTATTGCGCCGGTGCATCCGGCGCTCGACCAGAACGGCCGGAATCGCGACATGGCCAAAGGGGCGGACGCGACTGAACCAGTCGATCACCTCGCCGATGCGCAAATCCTCGGCAAACAAGCCGGCCTGTACGAACATCGCACGGCGGACGATGAGGGCACTCGCCAGCCAGCCTTCCATTTCGGCCGGCTGCTGGGCGAGCAGCGCGGCGCGCTCCGCGGCCGGTATTTCGGCATCCGCGAACGGGCGGATCCTGCAAATGGCAAACGCACGTTCCTGCGCGCCGGTCAGCGCGGCAACCTGGGCGTCGAGCTTGCCCGGCAACCAGCGGTCGTCGGCATCGAGGAACGCGACGAATTCCGAGGCGCATCGCGCAATGCCGGCATTGCGCGCCTTGGCCGCGCCGTGGTTGCCCTGCAGCTGCACGAGTTCGACCGGACTACCGCGCGCGGCAGCCAGGGCAACGGTCCCGTCGCTCGAGCCATCGTCGACGACGACGACCTTGCCGACCAGCGGCCCCTGGGCCAGGACGCTGTCGAGTGCCTCGTCCAGGAATGCGCTCGCATTGAAGGCCGGAATGACGACGTCGACGCTCGTCACGAAATCTCTCCCGTTGCCTGGCGGCGCTTCAGGGAGGCATGCAGGATCCGCGCCATCGCAGTCGCATGTGCCGGCGTACCACGCAGCGTGCCGGTCAGATTGTTTTGATGAATCCGCCGGCGCACCAGTACGTCGTTGAGATGCGCGTAGCGCACTCCGGCATCGAGCGCGCGCACCAGCCAGTCAGTGTCGTCCATCGGCACCTTGGAAGGATCGAACGGTCCGACTGCAGCGAAGATCGCCCGGCGCACCATCAGCGCGCAGGTGCCGAATCCGTGCTGTGGAACGTCGAGCATGCGCGGATCCAGCCACTCCGGTGCGCGGAGCAATCCCGGCGTCAGGAAATTCTCGGTCGCACACACGACGAATCCCAGTCCGGCGTCGGCGGCCAGGCATGCGGCCCCGCGAGCCAGCCGGTCCGGGAGCCAGATATCGTCCTGATCGAGAAACGCAATGGTCTCGTGCAGGGCAAGTACCGCGCCGCGGTTGCGCGCGACGGCACAGCCGGCGTTGGCCTGGGTTGCCACGCGTATTTCCGGATAGGCGGCCAGCACAGCCGCACTGCCGTCGTTCGAACCATCGTTGACCGCGATGACCTCGGCCGCAGGCAGCGTTTGCCGCCGCAGGCTGTCGAGCGCCTCGGCCAAGAAGCGTTCGCCGTTGAAGACCGGCAGGACGACGCTGATGTTCATCGCACCGCGCGAACATCGAGCGGCTGTGCCGCCGTCAGCATTCCCCGCATCGCGGCCGCGACATCGTCCGGATCGTCGGCCAATTCCGCGCGCCAGCACGGCAGTTCGCGGCAGAGATCGGCCATCCGTCGAAACGCCGCGTCACCCGCAAGCGGGAACAGCAGCACGGAGCTGGGTGCCAGCGCGCGCAGCATTTCCGCCGGATGGATGGGCACGAGCGCCGTCGTGGCACGATGCGCCACGAACGGAAGGACGACAGCCCGCAGCGTCAGCGCAGACCCGACGCGATCGGGCGCGACTTCATGGACGAAGAGCATCGGCTTCTCGTCGGCGCGGGCGAGGTTGCGGAAATGGCGCTGATGATGCGCATGGCGCTCAAGGCTCGAGCGCACGACCTTCGCCGTCGCATAGGCGAGATGGGCACGCGGCGGATGGGCCGAGTCGATCAGTACATAGTCGTCGCTGGCGAACGCGAATCCGGCATCGACGCAGGCCAGCGCGGTGGAGGACTTGCCGCTGCCGCTCGGACCGGCAATCAGGATGCCCTCGCCACCCAAGCCTACCGCTGCACTATGCAACAGCGCTCCGCCGCGCTCCGCTATCCACCACTGCAGCACATGCTTGAACGGCGCCGCACGCTCGTAGTACGGGGTGGTCGCGACGTCGCGCAGCCACCAATGTCCTTGACCGGTCGCAGCATCGAACAGCGAGAGCACGCCGGCGTTCGGCTGGTAGAAGGCCCGCAGCGAGGCGCCCGCGTAACCACCGAGTCCCGCTTCGGGCGCATCCTCACGGCGAAGCACGGGCGACTCCGGCAATGCGATGCCGTCGCCGCGGCCATCCCATACATGCAGCGTCAGTTGGGCAGGCTCCGCATCGGCGCAGCCCAGCGGCGCGATGGCCTCCAACATGCGTTGCGCGGCGCCAGTGGCACCGACATGGACCGCAACCGGAACGCCGGCAATTCGGTAGCGGCGGGTAACCACCGGTCGACTTTCTGCCGCGCGTTCGAGCGCCGCAACGAGGTCGCGCAAGACGCCGCGAGCCAGCGCAGGATCGGTCACTTCGCGGTCACTGCGGCGTGCGTGGCGGCTCGGGCGGCGGCGGCCAACCGAAATCGCCGACCTCGTGCACCGGATCGACGACCAGCAGCGCGCGCATGTCGTCGTACCGGTGGAGCGCAAATCCGGTGTACGGCGCCGCGGCCAAGGTCGGCACCACCAAAGGCTCGATCGTTTCGTCCGCGGCGCGAATGATCGCCTCGGTCGAAAGCGTATCGACGAAAGCCGCGAAGTCGCTCGCAAGCACATTTGCCTCGACGCCGCATGCTTTGCCAAGTGCGTCCACGATCCTTTGCGACGGCAAACCTGCAGCCAGCAGCGGCCAGGCCGCGGCCGCGGTCCCGGTCAGGTTGTAGTAGGTGCCGGTCACCAGGTTGATGATCATGACTTCGCCGGCGATGGCTTCGCCGATGACCGTCGGCGAGTTGATTGCGAAACGACCCGTGTCCACTGCGGCGATCCCCCGTTGCAGCGAAGGATTGTACCGCGTGACCGCGCCGTTTTCAGACTAGATCATCAGCTTCTTCAGCGTCTCCGGATCCTTGATCACCGCCCTTTGCCGAGCGGCAGGCGCGCCATACAGCCCTGCGGGCGGATTGGTTTCCAGGCGCGAAAGGACGGCAGCATCGCCGCACTGCGGGTCGAACAGCACCAGCACCTTGTCGCCGGTGACGGTCCCCAGCGCAAAGCACGCCTTCCCGAGCTGCGCATTGAGCGGCTTCAACACGCCGCTCGCGACAAGCTCGGCCACCGGCCCGCTTCCTGCCAACTGCATGTCATAGGTCCGCGGCCGTCCCGGTGGGCGCACCATGACATTCACTACCGAGGGCAATCCGGCAAGCTGGCGAGTGAAGGTGGCGTCCGACGCCGCGTCGGGAAGGGCTTCGATGACCAGCGAGACCTTTTGACCGGTGCCGTAGACATGCTGCAGGAAGAGGTCGCGGGAGAATTCGTTGGCGATCCTGGTGCCGATGGCCTTGAGCGCTTCCTCCTCGCTGGGCCAGCTGCCCATGCCGGTCGGCAACGTCGTGTTGTAGTAGATCTCCTCGCCGGTTTCGCGATCGATCGCCTTGATCGTCCAGGAATTGAGCGCGTACTTGGTGACGACGAGGCCCGACGCGGGGAGCCGCGCGGACAGTTTCTTGACGTTGACCTGGCCCTCCACGGAAAAATCGGGACCTTTGGCGCTTTCGCCGGTGGTCGGCCCACCCTCCGCCCAGGTCCGGAAGCCGAACGACTTGATCCGTTCCTTGAGGATGTTCTCGGCCACGGGTGACGGCAGCGGGGGAGCGCCCGGCATGTCGGCGTCGCGTGCCGCGATCTGCACCGAGACTTTCGGGTCGCCGCTGGCGCGGATGAACTCGATGCGCTCGTCGCGGGACATCTGGTTCAACGACTTCTGCACCGCCTTGACGTCCACCACGGCCTCGGTCGTGACGTACATGAGGCCATCCTTCCCGATCATCGGTTCGCTTTCCCTCACGACCGTGGAGACATACTTGCCGCTGTTCGCCAGCAGCTTGTCCCGAAGCACGTCGTAGTTGCTGGCGACCGAGGACTTGTCGACGAAGAGGCCCAGCGCCTTCTCCACGAGCTGGCCCCTGGAGTCCGCCCGCACGTCGCTTTGCGCCAGTGCCTTGTCGCCCTTGTAGCGTGCGTCGCCGGGGTCGACCATCCCGACTGCGGAGATCACGATCTTGCCTGGATCGGTCTTAGGCGCCGGGGCTGCGACCAATGCCGATGATGCCGGGGCAGCGGCTGCGGGCTGGGCTGCCGATGTCGGTGCCGCAGTTTGCGCGGTCTTGTTGTCGGAATCGCCCGTGTGGCCGCGCAGTCCGTACCAGGCGGCCGCCGCCACGCCAAGGACCACGATGGCAGCGATCGCCGCAATGGCGGGAGTTTGCGACTTGGATGGTGAGGGCGGCGCGGAAACAACAGCCGCCACGGGCGCCGACCGGGCATCGGTCGTCGTGCTGGCTAGTCCTG
>Ga0209048_10005365_pt1 | contig 12120 bp, 14 predicted proteins | sample FrelakmetCRP12CR_FD_187146 | JGI IMG/M metagenome (GOLD analysis project Ga0209048, IMG submission 187146) | Freshwater lake sediment microbial communities from the University of Notre Dame, USA, for methane emissions studies - CRP12 CR (SPAdes)... | ecosystem: Environmental > Aquatic >... | reverse complement strand
GCAACCGTCTCGAGGCGCTGAAGGGAGACAGGAAGGGTCAGTACAGCATCAGGATCAACGATCAATGGCGGATTTGCTTCGCCTGGCCGGACAGATCGCCCGGGCCGACCAACGTCGAGATCGTCGACTACCACTGAGAGGTGAGACATGAAGCGTAGCGCGATTCACCCCGGCGAGCATCTCGCCGAGCAACTCGAAGAACTGGGGATGAGTGCCGCCGAGCTTGGGCGGCAACTCGGGGTCCCGACCAACCGGGTGACGGCCATCCTGCATGGCCGGCGCTCCATCACGGGTGACACGGCGCTGCGCCTGGGCCACTTCTTCGGAGGCAGCCCGCAGTTCTGGCTGAACCTTCAAGCGCTTTATGACCTTCGAATTGCAGAGAGGAAGGCCGGGGGGAAGATCAAATCTCTCCCGACGTTGAGTGCGGATGTTCGCCGACGGTCGACCGTTGCGGCATGACGGCCCGGCCAGCGCTTGCCGACGATTCTGGCTCGGATGGCCGTCGCCCCCGTTCCGTCTCCCGTATGTCTCCCGGGCGCCGGGAGAGTCCCGGGGAAGGGTGGGGAAACCTGGGGAACCGGATCGAGGATTCAACCGACGGTAACGACGGGTGAAACGACAGAAAGGCGTGGTCCCCCGAGGCAACCGTTTCGAGAAACTCAAGGGCGACTTGGCTGGCTTCTACGGCATTCGGGTGAACGACCAGTTTCGGATCATATTCAGGTTCGGGCTCGGGGCCGTGGACCGGCCGAGGCGCCGGGCAGTCCATGTCGAGGGAGCGGTGGCAGCGCCACGCGTGGTAGTGGGCGAAGTAGTCGCCGAGGAGTCGCCGGAGGTGGCGCTCGCCGAGGACGACGAGGTTGTCGAGGCACTCGCGTCGGATGCTGCCGATCACGCGCTCGGCGAACGGGTTCTGCCAGGGGCTGCGAGGAGCGGTGAGGACTTCCTCGACGCCCATACGCTCCACGCGCGTCCTGAACGCCGGCCCGTACACGCGGTCGCGATCTCGGATCGGGTAACGCGGTCCTGCCTCCCAGGGGAACGCCTCGGAGATCTGCTGCGCAGTCCACTGCGCCGTCGGGTGCTCGGTCACGTTGAAGTGCACGATCCGGCGCCGGGCATGAGCGAGAACGACGAAGACGAAAGGGACCCTGAACGTCACCGTGGGGACCAGGAAGAAGTCGGCGGACACCAGATCCTTCACGTGGTTGTCCAAGAACCCACGCGACGTGGGCGATGGCGGCTTCCTCAGCCTGACCATGTACTTCTCGACTGTCGCCTTGGCGACTTCGATGCCGAGCTTGGCGAGTTCCCCGACGATGCGAGGCGAACCCCAGCCCGGGTTCGCTGTCGACATCGTGCGGATGAGTTCTCGGACGGCCTTGGCCAGCGCCGGTCTGCCGGGCCTACCATGGGAGAGGCGAGCCCAGTGGTCACGGAACCTGCGGCGCTGCCAGGTGATCACGGTGCCCGGCTTGACGAAGACAAGAGCGTCGCGCCAGCCAGTCCAAGCCCGTGACAGCCACGCCCACAGGAGCCGATCGGCGACTCTGGTGTGGGCTCGGACGTCCCGCCGCTGATAGACGGCGAGCTGGTGGCGCAAGGCAAGGACCTGGAGTTGGAGGGCGGCCTGCGTCGGAGTCCAGCACGAACAGAGGCGAGGACGGCGAGGAGGACCTCCTTCATGGGGGCAGCAAACTACCCGACCTCGGCGCCGCTACAAGTGAGAGGGCAGCGCCTCCCTGATGCTCCGGCGAACCATCGTGATCTCCACTGCTTCGGCATTTTAGGGACGCACAGAACTGCATGGCCCGATCACGTTTGCTTTGCCCCGATCACCTCGAAGCCGCTCGCCCTGGCAGCGGCAGCGAGCGCACCGTCGTGCGTGGCGAAGATGAGGCTCTCGAACTGTTCGCGCCACCCCATGGCGGACACGAGGTGGATGGCGTCGAGTGTGCCGAGCGGAGTGGCAAGCGGTTGGGCCGCCCGTGCCAGTATGACGCGCGTGATGTCAATCGTCTCGAACCCCTCCAGGGTCAGGAAGGCCGTTTCACGGCGCCCTGCTAGCACCTGCGGGTCAATTGAGGGCGCCGAGAACCTCAGCCGATCCAGCGTGCGGAGCACTTCCACCTCGGCGAACGCGCTGGTCACGCCGTGGTGGACATCTGGCCACTCGCGAAGCTGGTTCGGCTCATTCAGGACTAGCCGAAGGATGACGGAGGAGTCGAGGTACGCGATCACCGCCTCCGGTCCTCGACGAGGATCGAGAGGCTGTCCACTGGCAGGTCGAGCGGCCGCAGGCGCTTCAGCATCCGCTTCAAGGACTGAAGATCACGGGTCGGGGGGCGGGTGACGAACCCGCCGCGCGGATCCGCCGCGGGAACGAGACGCGCGACCGGCGTGCCGCGATCCAAGACGAGAAGCGTCTCGCCCTTCTTGACGGTTCGCAGGTGTCCGCTTAGGTGCGCCTTGAGATCCGCGATGCCGACCTGTTTCATGACCGCATCATAACCAGTAGTGGTCACGAACACCAGGGTGCCTTCCGGGGACTCCAACCCGCCTGTGCCGTCTGACACGCCCCCCGTATCTAGCGCCATTCTGGCGCCACTTCGTGGGTGGAAATGGCCGGAATATCCCGGAGGACTCGATCTGGAAGAACCTCGAGCGGTGCGTCGGCCACACCGTGGATCGCGACCACCTCGAGCGACTCGACGGCGACCAAGACGGACAGACCAAGGACATCGGCAGCAAGCGCTTTCGCGCCTGCTTCAATGGCGACCGAGCCCCTCACAACCTCGAGGGGTTCTTCTTGCACTTCGGGGACGTCCCCACCAAGAGGCAGGAGCCGTGCCGCGCCCACTCCGCCTGCGCGCTCGCGAAGAGCTCGACGACCTGGGCGAGCTGGCCGTACGCGGGGATTCTCGGGGACCGGATGAAGAGCGTTGACGCTCGCGCCGGGCAGTTTCGGTCGGCCAAGACCGTGACCGACGAGCCCAAGCTCACGGCGCGTGCGGGCTACTTCTGCGTGTCCTGCCACCAGCGCGGTGCGGGGACGGGACGATGAGAACCGGATCCGAGGGCCCTTCCACTGACACGCGCAGGATCGAGGCCAAGGTCGGGAACCTTGTCGTCAGGAGTTACGGCGCAGGGCCGCCGGACATCGTGCTGGGGCTTGGCCTCTTCTTCGACGAACGTCAGCACACTCCGTTGGCACTTGAACTCGTGGTGAGATTCCATTCGATCGCGCTCGTCAACCCGCCCGGTTTCGGTGGCAGTGAGGTCGGCAACAGTGTCGCGATGGAGAGTTGCAGCGACGCCGTTGTTGAAGTGGCGAAACGCCTCGGCGCGGAGTCGCGCTTCCTCGGCGGGACATGCGGCCTGAGCCGTAGCGGCGGGAGAAACGTGCTCAACCTCGGGTCCGGGGCCGCCGTTAACAGGTCCCCGACTTGCAAGGCCAGCTTTGCGAAGGGGGGGCGATCAGGGCCAGCGAGGCCGTGCTGCCCCCTCGTCCCCGCCCAACTTCCGGATCAAGCGCGCCCACGCTACACGCCGGCCTTCGTCCTTCACCTCAGTCCAGCGTTCGATCGGGAGCGCGCTAAGCGCCACCTGCTCAGGATGCCAACAACACCTCGGCTGGGATCCCCAGTTGCCGGTGAAGTCGGCGGATCATGTCCAGCGTGAGCCTCCTGCGGCCGGAGAGCACCTCGGACACACGAGCCCGGGAACCAATGCTCGGCTCTAGAGCCTTCCGATCGAGGTCGAGTTGCTCCATCCGGAAGCGGATCGCGGCCACTGGGTCTGGCGGATAGATGGGCTGATGCCTCTCCTCATAATCCTCAACCAACGTCGCAAGCACCTCGAGTCGGTCGTGCTCCGCAGTACCCGGCTTGGCCCGCCACAGCCGTTCAATCTCCTTGAGCGCTGCCCCATGCTGCTTCCCATTGTGGATAGGCTTGATATCCATGACCTAGACCTCTCCAGCATCGATGTCGTGATAGTCCTCGTGCGTCCCGACGAAGCGAACGAAGACGAGCTGTGGCGAGTATTTCACCGCTACCACCAGCCGATGCTTGTTCCCGCCGACGTTGAACACCACGCGATCGCTCCCCACGAAGCTTGCGTTGCTGTGCGCGGCCTTGATTTCCGCCGGCGTTCGCCAGGCGGCCCGCCGCACCTCGGCAAACCAGGCTCTGAGCGGTTGCTCCGCGTCCCGGTGCCCTCGCTGGGACCAGAACTCACGCAAGGTCCGTCGGGCGATGATCCTCACCCGATCACCATAGCCTGCTCCCACGGTGGGAGCAATAGCGATCGGGCCTGCTGCGAGCAAGGCACGGGACGCCGGCTGCGCAACCTGGTCGTCGACGACTTCACCCGCTGCAAGCCGCCGCTTTGATCAGCCAGACGCGGTTTTCGGCAACTACAGTTGAACGGTGCCCTGGCCGACGGCCGCCGCCCACCCGCGTCTAGCCGCCCTCGAGCGAGCTCCCGGACGCCGGCCGAGCTCATCCCAGATGAACGCGGATCATGTCTGCCGGGGCTGGCGGGTTGGATTTCGGGAGGGCCATTCGCATAGGCTGGTGCCTCCATGAACATCTACCTGGCGTACGTGAGAGACGCGGACTACTTCCACCTTCTCCCTGGGCAGCCGGTCGACGGCGGCCCGGACGCGCGAATTCAGGTGATGGCCTTCCCGCCGCTCGGAATCCAAATGCTCGCGCCGGTGCTGCGCATGGCCGGACATCGCGTGCGGATGTTCGACACCTGCCACCCCCGGATGCAAGCGGAGCACATCGCCGAGGCGGCGGGAGAGGAGCGACCAGACGTCATCGCTCTCTCGTTCTTGTCGGTGACGGCCTACCCAGCCCTCAAGGAAGCGGCACGGCGAATCAAGGAGGCGAACCCCGGGATCCCCATCATCGTGGGCGGCGCCTTCGCCACAATCAGTCCCGACCGGATCCTCGAGGACTGCATGTTCATTGACCACGTCGGTGCCGGGGAGGGAGAGGAGCTGCTCCCGGACTACCTGGCCCATCTCGCAGATCCCGGGGCAGTGGCAGGGCTATCGTGGCGGAAGGACGGCAAGGTGGTTCGCAACGCCTCCCGGCCGCTCCTCCGGGACCTGGATCGGTTCCCTTACGCCGACCGGGAGAGCCTCCCCATCGACTACATCGAGTCGCTCCCGCTCGATGTTCCGGCGGTCCTTTCCCTCGACAAGTTTTGCACCATCCAGACCTCGCGCGGCTGCCCGTACACCTGTATCTACTGCGACATCCCATCGCTGGCGGAGGGCAAGTGGCGCAGCCGGTCTCCCGAGCACGTTCTCGGCGAGATGCAGCAGCTCTCCGATCGCGGGTACCGGTCGATCTACCTCACCGATGACCACTTTCTCCTGAAGCGAAAGCGCATCGCCGCCATCTGCAACGGGATCATCGACCGGGATCTACAATTCAACTGGGGATGCGAGGGGCGCGTCGACTCGGTGGGCGTGGAGCAGCTTCCGCTCATGGGCAAGGCGCGGTGCAACTGGCTCGCCTACGGCGTGGAAGCGGGGACGCAGAAGATGCTCGACCGCCTGGAGAAGCGCCAGACCCTCGCGCAGGTGGAGCACGCCGTGAGCGAGGCGAAGCAAAACGGCATCGCGCGGGTGCACGGGTTCTTCGTCATCGGCGGTCCGAGTGAGACCGCTGAAGACATTCGCGAGACCTTCCGTTACGCGGCCCGTCTCCAGATCGATACCTTCGGATTCAACCGGTTGGCGGTCTACCGTGGCACCCCGCTCTGGGACGATTACGTGAAGCGCGGCATCGTCGATGACGTCCGCGACTGGGACAAGACCTTCAAGTGCTGCGACATCGACCCCGATACTGTTCCCAACGACGAGGTGAACCGGATCCGTATGCAGGGGTACCTTCGGCTCCTGGCGCACCGGGTAGTGACCCGGCCGGTTCGCACCTGGGAACTCTTCCGCAGCTTCAGCCGGCATATGTCGTGGAAGGACCTGGGCCGGCTCCTTAGCGGGCCTTTCCGGCCCAAGCCGGCGGCCGCGCGACACCTGCCCGCGTGGATGATGGAGCTTGGCCTCGAGGCGCCAGTCCGCTGCGCGAACCGACAGCACGGCGGTCGTGTTTCGCGCAGCGCCAGCGAGCGCGGACTGCAAACAGCCAAGGAGGTAACCACACGACGGGAAGCAAACGCGGTGCGACAATGGGATCCGACGATGGCCATCGACGTGGCCGAAATCGACGCTCAGCATCAGGAGCTCTTTCGCCGGGCGGGCCTCCTAGACGAGGCCCTGGTGCAGGGCCACTCGGTGGCGGCGGTTGGTGTGACGCTCCTGTACCTCCGAAGCTACAGCCAGGAGCACTTTGCTTCTGAGGGGCGGCTCATGCAGGAGCGCGGCTACCCCGAGGCGGCCAAGCACCTATCGGAACACGCGTGGTTCGCGGAGCAGCTCGAGTCACTTCAGCGAGAGGTCGCCGCTCAGGGACCCTCGGAGACGCTAGCCGTGCGCCTAAACGAGCTCGTCTCCGACTGGCTGGTGACCCACGTTGGGACGACCGACATGGCTCTAGGAGCGTTCGTCCGAGGCGATACGCCGCCGGCCGCTTGGTGAAGTCGCAACAGGAGTGGAATGTGGTCGCGATGCAAGAGAGGCGCCTTCAACAGGCAACGCGGCCAGCATCCAGCGGGCGATAGCGCTCCAGTTTCGCCCCGGCAAGTCTCTGACTTGCCGGGGTTTTCATCATCTGGGTTGCTCGTCCCTGGCCGCGTCGCCGTCAGGTTGCCGTTGGGGAACCTGTCCGTCCCGAGAACTCTGTCGGCGGGCCCCACACGCCTCGGGGCGAGAGCTACGACGCACTCGGAAGCCAAAGCGCCAGGGGAGTCGAATCAACCGGGCGACGCCCCTTGCGGTGCGGGGCCCTTCTTTGACAGCGGCCCGCCCGTGGCTATCTTATAAAGACTCGTTAGCGGTCGACGTCGCCGACTGCTAACACAAATCCCGGAATCGCGGGACCCCCAACAACCAGGCCCCGGCCCGCGCGTAAGCGCCGAGGAAGCTCGAGGAGAGCGTCTATGAAGATTCGTCCGCTGCAGGACCACGTCATCGTGAAGCGGGTCGCGGAGGAGGGGAAGACCAAGGGTGGGATCATCATCCCCGACACCGCCAAGGAGAAGCCCATCGAGGGAAAGGTGATCGCCGTGGGCAACGGCAAGGTGCTGAAGGACGGCAAAGTCCACACGCTCGACGTGAAGGTCGGCGACCGCATCCTCTTCACGAAGTACGCCGGCAACGAGGTCAAGCTTGACGGTGAGGAGCACCTAATCATCCGCGAAGAAGACATCCTCGGCGTCGTCGAGGGAAAGTAATCCTCTCACCGCAAGGAAAGAACGACATGGCATCCAAGGAAATCCTGTTCGACCAGCGGGCGCGCGACGCCATCCTCAAGGGCGTGAACACGCTCGCCGAGGCTGTCAAGGTGACGCTCGGCCCCAAGGGCCGCAACGTGGTCATTGAGAAGAGCTACGGGTCCCCGACGATCACCAAGGACGGCGTCACGGTGGCCAAGGAGATCGAGCTCGAGAACAAGTGCGAGAACATAGGCGCCCAGATGGTGAAAGAGGTCGCCTCCAAGACCTCGGAGGTCGCCGGCGACGGCACAACGACCGCCACCGTGCTGGCTCAGGCCATCTACCGCGAGGGCTCGAAGCTGGTCGCGGCGGGCCACAATCCCATGGAGCTGAAGCGCGGCATCGAGAAGGCTGTCGAGCTCGTCACTACCGAGCTGAAGAAGCTCTCCAAGCCTGTCAAGGACCGCAAGGAGATCGCCCAGGTGGGCATCATCTCCGCCAACGGCGACGAGACCATCGGGAACATCATCGCCGAGGCCATGGAGAAGGTTGGCAAGGAGGGCGTGATCACGGTCGAGGAAGCCAAGGGGCTTGAGACAACGCTCGAGGTTGTAGAGGGCATGCAGTTCGACCGCGGCTACCTCTCGCCGTACTTCGTCACCGACCCCGAGCGGATGGAAGCCACCCTCGAGGACTGCCACGTCCTCATCCACGAGAAGAAGATCTCGAATATGAAGGACCTGCTACCGCTGCTGGAGCAGGTGGCCGGCGGCGGCAAACCGCTGCTGATTGTGGCCGAGGAGGTCGAGGGCGAGGCTCTCGCCACCCTGGTGGTGAACAAGCTGCGGGGCTCGCTGCACGTCTGCGCCGTCAAGGCGCCGGGCTACGGCGACCGCCGCAAGGCCATGCTCGAGGACCTCGCCATCCTCACAGGCGGCAAGATGATCGCTGAGGAGCTTGGACTGAAACTCGAGCAGGTGACCCTGAAGGACATGGGCCGGGCCAAGCGCATCACGGTGGACAAGGACACCACCACCATCATCGACGGCGGCGGCAAGAAGGCTGACATCGAGGCCCGGGTCAAGGTCATCCGCGCCCAGATCGAGGAGACCACCAGCGACTACGACAAGGAGAAGCTGCAGGAGCGGCTCGCCAAGCTCGTGGGTGGGGTGGCGGTCATCAATGTTGGCGCTGCGACCGAGACCGAGATGAAGGAGAAGAAGGCCCGAGTGGAGGACGCGATGCACGCCACCCGCGCGGCCGTCGAGGAGGGCATCGTCCCCGGTGGTGGCGTGGCCTACCTGCGCTGCCTGAAGACACTCGAGAAGGTCAACGTCACCGACGGCGAGAGGTCCGGCGTCGATCTGGTCCGACGCGCCATCGAGGAACCCCTGCGACAGATCGTCGAGAACGGCGGCTGGGAGGGAGCGATCATCGTCAACAGGGTGAAGGAGTCGAAGGAACAGGACTTCGGCTTCAACGCCCAGACCGGCGAGTACGAGGACTTGGTCAAGGCCGGCGTCATTGATCCGACCAAGGTGGCGCGTACAGCGCTTCAGAACGCCGCTTCGGTGGCATCGCTGATGCTCACCACCATGGCGATGATCGCCGACAGGCCGAAGGACAAGAACGACCGCGCTTCCGCCGGTGGAATGGGTGGCATGGGCGGGATGGAAATGTAGCTCTCTCGGCTTCCGAGCCGAACGCATCGAGGGGGTCTCCGGGAAAGCCGGAGGCCCCCTTTCGAGCGAAGGACCTCGGTCGGAGCTGAGGCGGATGCCTTGGAGCACTCGTGGAAGCCGCCCCACGCGGAGGCGCCACCATTGAACGAGCCGAGCCGAGATGACCCCGTTGGTATCCACACTTGGCACGGCTGCTCAGGCGAGATGGAAGCGGTGGACGTTGGAGCCGCGGAGACGCTGATCTCCGACACGTTTGCAAAGCTCCTCGCGGCTCCGCCTGAGGTCGATGGTGCGGTCGGTTGGGGAGCGCACCCGTGGGACTCGGCATCGCCTTCGGTGATTGACCCTCGGGCGTCCCGGATCATGGCCAGCGGTGGCGGACCCACTTGGCCACCCGCCACAGGAAGTACTCGTCCGTTCTCGCATCCCACGTGTAGATCACGCAGGTCCTGGCCAACTTGTCGTGCCACCCTTGGCGGCGATCGTCGACCAGTATCCAGAAGAAGCCAAGCCCGAGCGACACAAGGGACACGGTATATCCGACGTACCGAACGGCTGCGGTGACCAGCCCCATGCGCTTGCCGTTGACGCGTACGACCCGGACTCCCAGCGCCGCCTTCCCCAATGTTTGACCGGAGACGCTCCAGAATGCCAAGTAGTAGAGAGGGATGACGCTCACCTGGATGACTGGCAACGAGCGCGTCGCAAGCTTGCAGGCAACGAACCTCAATGGGGTGCCGCGGGTGACGTCGGCGCACTTCCGAAGGTCCGCTCCGAGGACGCCTAGCAGCGAATTCACCGTAACGGAGACCAGCAGACTCGCGGCGATGAGCACGACGACGTCGAGCAGGAACGCCACCAGACGCGTGAAGAAGCCGGCGTACTGCCCGAGCAGCCCCTTATCTGCCTGCATCTTCGTCCACCCCAGGAGGCTTTAGATCGGATGGCAGGGTGGCCCGCTCCGCACGCCGCTGCACGGCGGGAGGCGGTCCCGGCAGCTGCTCGCGTGGTTTGCGGTGCAGAACGGAGCGGGCGATTACCTCGAACAAGTTGTCCGCGCTGACCGTCCGTGCGCGGACGCCGTCCACAAGATCGCTGGCCAATCCGGAACTCTGCCCGGACACCAGATTCTGCACCATCTCGGGATTCCTGTTGAGGTACTCGATGTATCGGTCGCCGTGCGAGCGGATCAACGTCTGCACCTGCTCCGGGTGCTCCTGCAGATAGGACAGATAGTTGTCGGCCAACTCCTGGACCAGGCCATCCACGGCTTCTGGATGTTCCTGCAGGTAGCGCAGGTATGCACCAGCGGTCGCTCGCACCAGGATGTCGACCGCATCGCCGGAGAGCCGGCCAACGACACGATCCAACGCACTGCCCGCGATGGAGCGCGCCAGGCCTCGACTGCGCCGCACTTCCGCCCGGCCGGTTTGGCTCCATTTCTCTAGCTCGGCCTCGTGGCCACCCACCCACGAGCCCAGCACCGTCAGGGCAGGCGAAAAGACCTTCGACCCGAACCCAGCAACGATCCCTGAGGCATGCGCTAGGCGTGACAAGCCACCCCGGATGGCTCCGTAGGACCCGAACAGCAGGCCAATGGCAACATGGAGGCCGTGCCGCCCGGTCGGCTCTCCAGCTAGCGGACGGTCATCAGCCGATTGCCCCGCCTGGGGGGCCTCCGCTTCCTCTAGCCACTGGCGGAGGGTATTCGCTGCCTCGATCGAGCCGCCCAGCGCCAAGCGCAGCATGGACTGAAACAGGTCGACCGGCGCCGGCCCATCCGCTTCGGTCGCTCCGACGCGTTGTTCAGTGCCCATTTCTCCGGAAACCGGAGCTTCTTGATCAGACATGAAACGCTCCACTGATGCGATCGCATCCTAAGAGTAGGCACGGCCCAGAAGGCGCGCGTCGACCCGATAGGGTCCCCCGGCGTTGGACAGAGCGAGCAACGGTGGCCGCCTGAAGGGCGTGCAAAGCTCGGGAGCGCGCACCACGTGTTCGGTCTGGTCTTCAATGCGGGACGCCGACGAGAACTTCAGCGAAGCGGAGTGGCGGCCATGCGGAGTCTGGTCGCCATGGGGATCGTCCTGGATCTGGTAGAGCGCCGACGCCACGAGCGGCCGGTTGGCTCCGGAGTAAGAGAGAGAAGAGATGAGAACGTGGCCCAAGTATCCGGTCATCTGCGAAGTCAACCCATTGGGTGTGGCTGGCCGAGCTGAGTCGGAAGCACCGGAAGTTTGTGGACCTCGCCACCGTCCCGAAAGAAGAATGGGACGCCATTGCCTCCCATGGCTTCGACGCGGTCTGGTTCATGGGCGCCTGGGAGCGGAGCCCTGCCGGTGAGGGAATGCAGGTCCACCCACGCCGGCGCCTCGGGCTCCCGTAACGACAAGGAGAACAAACACGAGGTTCCGACGCCATCATCGGACCCAGCGACTCTGAGTGCGCACCGATGGGCCAGCAATGTCCCCCACCAAGCGTGCAGTACGCAGTCTAATAGGCTCGATCCAGGCAAACATAGGGATCAGAGGAGAAGGACCATGAAAGAGATCATTCTAGCTTCGGCCGTGCTGCTCTGTTCCCTCGCGGCCTCACCCACTGGCGCCCAAGGTGCCGCAGCGATCCAGCAGCACGTGGCCGCGCTCAAGAACTCGATGATCGCGAGCCAGCAGGACCTGCGCACCTATCAGTGGGTGGAGACCACCACTGTGAGCCTGAACGGGGAGCAGAAGTCCTACAAGGAAGTGAGCTGCTACTACGGTGCCGACGGCTCGATCCAGAAGATCCCCATCGCATCCTCCGCACCCCCGAGGAAGAAGTTCGGACTGCGAGGCGCGATCCAGGAGTCGAAGATTGAGGAGATGACCGACACCATGAAGCAGGCGGTCGCTTTGGTGAAGAGCTATATCCCCCCCAACGCTGCCCTCCTCGACCAGGCTGTCCAGACGGGCAACGTCTCGTTCGACATGATCCAGCCGGGCCAGGTCGTCCGCCTCAACTTCAAGAACTACAAGCTCCCGGGTGACGTGTTCAGCATCACGATGAACATCCAGACGAACACACTCCTCGACATGAGCGTCTCCAC
>Ga0209048_10005364_pt1 | contig 12121 bp, 9 predicted proteins | sample FrelakmetCRP12CR_FD_187146 | JGI IMG/M metagenome (GOLD analysis project Ga0209048, IMG submission 187146) | Freshwater lake sediment microbial communities from the University of Notre Dame, USA, for methane emissions studies - CRP12 CR (SPAdes)... | ecosystem: Environmental > Aquatic >... | reverse complement strand
TACCGACATGGTATTTGTTGATGGGGGGTACTTTGAGATGGGCGGTAATAACGGTGGTGCAGACGAAAAACCAGTGCATCGCGTACAAGTTGGAAATTTCTACATAGCTAAATACGAAGTGACCCAAAAACTGTGGAAAGATATCATGGGAAATAATCCCAGTTCCCTGAAGGATTGTGATGAATGTCCAGTGGAAGACGTTACATGGGACGAAGTCCAGGATTTTATTCGAAAACTTAACTCAACGACAGGGAAAAGCTACCGCCTGCCGACCGAAGCCGAATGGGAATATGCCGCGCGGGGTGGAAAGAGTAGTAAGGGGTTTCTTTACAGTGGCAGCAACTCGCTAGATGATGTAGCATGGTACACGAGTAATTCGGGCTCCAAAACCCACCCGGTCGGGCAGAAGAAAAATAACGAACTCGGAATTTACGATATGTGTGGAAACGTCTGGGAATGGTGTTCCGATTGGTACGATGAAAGTTATTACAACAACTGTCCAGATAATAATCCAACGGGTTCAGTAAATGGTACGTATCGTGTCCTGCGTGGTGGTTCATGGTATGTCGATGCGAATGGTTGCCGGGTATCGTTTCGCTTCAGATACTTACCTTCACTGCACATAAATTCCAGCGGTTATGGTTTTCGCCTCGCCCAGGATTGAGGCAATTGTTTCTTTCTCAGTACACCCGTCCCCAGGGTGATTCTTGAATATGGGCTAAATAAAACTTCTCTAATTCTTGCCCTTTGGTCTTAAATCGGGATGATAATGTTGCAATGAATGCGATACGGACTGTTTAAATCCGTCAGACGTTAAGCCCCAGGGTGTGGTTTGGTGGAGAGGATATCCCTACTTAAGTCGGGAAAGGGTCGACTTTTGAAATTTCTAATAAACTCCCTAAATTGATATATGGTCGGTTCGGTTATATCACATTATGAGATCCTGGCGAAAATCGGTGAGGGGGGGATGGGTGTGGTGTACAAAGCTCGAGACACCAGGCTCGACAGATATGTGGCATTAAAGTTTCTTCCACCAGAGCTCACAAAAGATCCAGCGGTAAAAACGCGTTTTATCCTTGAAGCGAAAGCAGCTTCTGCGTTACAACACAATAATATCTGTACGATCCACGAAATTGATGAAACCCGCGAAGGCCAGATGTTCATTTGTATGGATTATTATGACGGCGAAACATTAAACCGGAAAATCGAACGCGGACCTTTGAAGATTGAGAATATTATTAAAATCGCGGTGCAAATTGCCCAAGGATTAGCCAAAGCACATGAAAAGGGTATAGTGCACCGTGACATTAAAGCTGCGAATGTTTTGATGACGGATGATGATGTCGTCAAGATCCTGGATTTTGGGCTGGCGAAATTGCAGGGATACACCAAAATGACTAAAATAGGCTCCACGGTTGGTACTGCGCCTTACATATCACCGGAACAGGCAAAGGGAGAGGAGGTCGACCATCCGACCGACGTTTGGTCATTGGGTGTAGTACTTTATGAGATGGTGACCGGACAACTACCATTTAAGGGGGAATACGAACAAGCAATCCTTTATCAGATTACGAATGTCACACCTGAACCAATCACAGGTTTACGCAGTGGTGTACCTATTGAGTTGGAAAGGATCGTAAATAAATGCCTGCAAAAAAATCCTGATTCCAGGTATCAGACAGCGGGAGACCTGATCGTTGATCTCAAGAATCTACAGCTCGCATATAGTCAAATTAGACCGCCCACAACAAAAACAACTATAGTTGATCAAATCAATAGAAAGTGGTATTTGACAGTCCTTGCCATCCTGATTATTGGGATAGCGCTTGTTTTAATTTTCAAACCGTTTTCAAAAGAGCCTGACCGAAATCGGAAATCCATTGCTGTTTTAACATTTAAAAACTTAAACGATGATAAGAATGATGAATCATTCATTGATGGTTTGGCCGAAGCAATAAGAGCCCATCTTTCGAAGATTGCTGACTTAAAGGTTATATCTCAGCAGTCGGCATTGAAGTATAAAAATAGCACGAAGAGCATTCAGGAAATCGGGAAAGAGCTCGGTGTTGCAACCGTACTGGAAGGGAGTTGCGGACGTTCCGGTAACCGGGTGCGCATAATCGCTCAGCTCATTGATGCCCAAGATGAGGGTCACATCTGGGCAGAAACATACGATAAGGAATTGACAGAGATCTTTGCCGTACAGAGCGAAGTTGCCGGACGGATTGCGGCCGCGTTACGGGTGACACTTACCCCAATTGAGAAGGCAAACATACAGAAACCGGTAGCGAAAAATTTGACCGCTTACGATTACTGCCTCAGGGGGCTTGAGTATTACGACAGATACACAACTGATGATTGGCAAAAGGCGATCGAAACATATCGGAAAGCACTAGAGATCGATCCGACATATGCAAAAGCATATGCCGGCATGGCGGATTGTTATGAACAGCTCGGGAATGTCGATACCGCACTTATTCTGTGCAACAAAGCGATCGCACTGGATCCAGATGTGCCGGAGGCTTATAAGGCGCGAGCTAATGTGTATGAGACAAAAGGATGGATAAATAAATCCATCGAGGAGTGTCAGAAGGCGTTGCAACTAGATCCAAATTATGCTCAGGCGGCTTCGAACATAGGAAGACGACTCCGCATCTTGGGTGACCGAGTGCGATCATATATCTGGCAGAAGAAAGCCATTAATTTAGATCCCACGAAATCTTCTTTGTACGGGAATGTTGGTGCAAATCTGAGAGAAATCGGTTCGTTTATACTGGCGGAGTCTTACGTCAGGAAAGGTCTTGATTTGCAGCCTGAAAGCGGGCTTCAACTTCAGAACCTGCGATGGTTATACCTCTTTCAGAAGAAGTACGATAAGGCGGCGGCAATAACAATGAAAATTGTGGCTCTGAATCCCTCTGATTCTGAGGCCATATATGAAGATTACCTCTTTAAAGGAGATATCCTTCGGGCAGGTAAATATTTTAGGCGGTTTTCTCATTCTAAACTACCGCCTGATGAACTCCCGTATATTTATTGGAAGCTGGGAATGAAGAATGAGGCGCGGCAAATTTTCAGTCATCTCATAAATGTATGGAGAACAAGAATTGAACAGGGTTATGAAGGATCATACCCTTACCATCAGCTGACTCGATATTCAGCAGTCCAGGAACAGAAAAGTGATGCATACACATGGTTGCAGATGGCAATTGACCGAGGGTGGGATCTCTATATATACGCGGAGATCGATCCGCTGTTTGAGAACATTCGTAACGATGCCCGCTTCAAACAAATGATTGCGAAGGTGAAATCAAGGGTGGACACACAAAAGCATATTATCGAGGAAATGGAGAAAAACACGGATCGATAAACCGACACATCATAGCAGCATGGGAAATGATTTGATTCGGCACCCAGGTGGAATTGATGTAATAAAAACACACCCTATTTATTCGTTATATCCGAGATCCCATACCAACTTGACAATAATGGGGCACTTTCATAACTTATGTTATCATGTGGGAGCGTTCTGATTATTATACTTCCAAATTTCAGGTGCAGCCGGGTTTGAGAAATATTCAAGCAGACCAGCTTATATTACATTTGGTGTTAAGAACTGCAGCTTAAGTCTGTTGATACGAGACGGTGTTGAGTATTTTAAATTAATCAATGATTTTAAAGAGAATTCTCCTACCGCTGATACAGTGCACGCAGGGTTATTGCAATAGGACATTCTCGATTCTATAACTCTGATAACAAATGCGGGAAAGATATATTACCATTCCGAGAGAATAAACATTTTATACCATGTAAAATTAAATGTTAGCCGTCTAAATCACCTGCTTAACCATACATCGGAGGTTCACATGCGTATTCTAATTCCGCTGCTGTTAATGCTTTCAATAGTTGTGCTGGTGTCCGGTTGTGGAAGTTCTAAACAATCTGCGACCGGTACTAGTGCGGGAGATGTTCCGGATTGGTACAACAAACCACCAAGTGACCCAAATTTCTTATACTCGGCCAAAACCGCTGTGTCCACAGACATGCAGATGGCGATCGATAAGGCGGCGAATGAAGGGCGGGCTGATGTGGCGCGTCAGATGGAAGATAAGGTCAATTCACTTGAAAAGAGGTTTAAGGAAGAGGTGGGGACAGGTGAGAACGCACAATATCTCGATCAATTCACAACAGCAAACAAACAGATTACATCAAATGTTCTGATCGGTTCGAAAGTGAAGGAACAAAAGTTTTTCCAGGAGGGAAACTCATGGAGGGCGTATGTTTTGGTTGAGTTACCGCTGGGTGCTGCAAAGGAAGCCATGTTACAGCAGATCAAAAACAATGAACAGATGTATACCCGCTTTAGAGCCACGCAAACCTTCAAGGAGCTGGATGATGAAGTCAAGAAGTATGATGATTGGAAGGAAAAGCAAAATAATCAACAGAAATAATTCGTAACAGATTGATGGGGTATGCCAGGGGGATCTCGGGTATACCCCATTTTTATTATATCGGCTTGTTTTGGATGCCGAATTCAATATCAATAAGATCGGACGGTTTATCGGTCGTCCGGTCCCGGGTTTGAACGGGGCAACTTGATGGAGATGGCGGCCCTGAAAGGTGTCCCGCTTGTAAATGCCTTTGTGTGCTTAAAATATCGATAGAAAACCTCTTGATATCCGAGGAAGAATGATTTTTTAATCCCTTGTTTTGATCCAATTTTAGGGGCACATCTCACCCACACGCGAGAGGGGAGAATCACTATTATGCGCATGATCGGATGCAGTGGAAGTGAACCGCCGGTGAATGCCGTGGTGAACACATCCACAGGCAGATCCGGCTTCCGGCATCCTCTAGAAAATTTTGTTTATCTCGTGAAACTGCAGCTTGTTTTCCTTTGGTTGGGATCATCCTGGAGTTGTGATGCTCAGGTTTATCCTAAATGGTTCTTAGAGCAGGGAAACCTAGCTTGTCGCTCAGCTGCGGTGGGGTACGCGAACAACTCATACTATGTCAAATCCTCGGCGACCCATGCCTTCCGCGACGCGTGCAACTCATTTTCCCGTCAGGAAATTACCCGCATTTCAGGAGGACAAGCATTTTGGGAAACCGAAGCCGGAACGTTTGCGATGGGCTCGGATATAAAAGAACAATTCGACACTGCCGAAATAGCACACGCGGCAAATTTTCTCATACCGTTAGATACATCGATAGCAGACGGGATGGTTGTTGTTTTGGTCGGGAGCCCTCGATGCAGATTGGATGAATTTTTTCGAGAGCGGGTAAATATTACCTCTGCGAGTGCTCCGTCTTGGATAGAATCTCTTCCGAAGGATTCTCTTTTTTACTATGCCGTGGGTCTCTCGAGCGAGTATTATTACGAATCAAGCTCGTGGAAGGAGGCAGAGCAGGCTGCCCGGAGAAATCTAGCTCGTTCAATTTGTACTGAGATAAAAGCGCTCCACAAGCGGGCTGGTCAAGAAAATCAGGAAATCCGGGATGATAATTCTTCTGTTGCATTAAAGGATTTTCAGGTGGTCAGCCGGTGGAGGGATGTGAAGAGAAAAATATTTTCAGTCCTCATACGCATGAACAGGGAGAAATAAGTGTGCGAAAACGGTCTTTCCGAACCAGCATATCATAAGACGGGATAGGAGGTCTTTTGATAATATAGCGGCTATTTTCGTGTAATAGCCGTCCCGGCAATGCATCTGTATAAAACTGGAGGTTCAACCGAACATATCAAGTCTGGAGTATAAAGATGTGTTGAACTGATGAAGGGGGGTAATTGACATCCCAGTCTCACGCTTACAAGGATATGATGCAGTGGCGGAAGCTGAGGACTCTCAGAACATTTTTAATATATCCCGGCTTAAGTACAGGGGTCAACCTATCACGCCGTGTCGTGGGACCCGCCAGTTGACCCGCTTAAACTCAATAATGCAATTCCAAACGCCTGATCCAAAAGGAGATCCGCCGGTCGATCTCTGATTATAAATGCAAAAAGGCAGCATAAAGCTGCCTCTTTTTTGCTGCCCGGCTAGGACTCGAACCTAGACTTCCTTGATCCAGAGTCAAGTGTGTTGCCAATTACACCACCGGGCAATGGAAAAAACGCTGATTTTTCGATTGTAGAAAAATGAAAATGAACCGAAAATACACAATTTATTCTACAATTTCCCCACACGTGTTAAACAAATTGTCCTTTTCCCGCTAATTCGGCTACGCCAATAGCCTGCTATACGGAGAAGGACATTAAACATGTTTGGATTGTTGGCGTTCTGAATTAGTTTCATCGCTGGTTATAATATAACATTTTCAACGACGCGAGTCAAGAGTTACATTGTTCTTTTTTCGCGCGACGATCCCCTTTAATGGCCTACTGTAATTCCCCCGATAAACATTATACCCTCGCTAACATCATCGCTCCTACAGATATTCTCGCGCGAAATACCATATTTAAAATACTGGGGCCCGTCAACCTTGAGATTTGCAGATCGTATCACTTATTCAATATTGTTGGGTTTGCAAGTAGACCGGGCCCTGTCTCAGAGTCTCAATTATGAAAACTTTAGGAGAAGGGTGTTTACGATGCCAGTTGGCAAACTTCCAAGGCAAGAAGACGAGCTATTTATAGCTCGTTCCATAAAGTTATACGCTGATTTGATGGGGCATGGATCTTTTAGGTGGAATCAGCAGTTGAATTAAGGATTGTCGTTGTTGGCTATCCTTTTTTTTATTTTATGCGGTATCGCAGATTTTTATGATGCGATATTTTTTGGCCGATCATACTCCCTTAGATATGTCGGTCGAAGTTAATGAGATTTTAAGGTAATGTCAATGTGTAGGGGGAGCAGTATCAGGATACAAACCCCATCTCCAGGTTGCAAGTGCCGGGGGATCCCAGAGATGGGTATATTGTACCAATAAATTTCCACCAAACACTTAGGAAAATGCCCCCACTCAATACCGCTTCGCTCGCGTGGACTGTTTGATGGTGCTTGGAATGTCTAACGGCCGTAATTCTTAGCGGCTCGCTCAATCGCTGAACCCGCTTTGGCTAGATCGGCCGGAACCATGACCGGATGAATTTCAATACTCGCGTTGAATGCGAGGAACCATGGTTCTGCGATCGCAGGAACCTGAGAATTATCCTGCATGTCGAAAATAATGAAACCGGTGCGCTGCCCGTTTTCGTCTGTGAAATAGACAGCCTCCGGCTTAATATCGGCGAGGATGGATTGGATTGTTTCGCCAAGCTTTCCAGCTTTCGCGGCCATGTTCCCACGGTCTACAGGAATGTTTACCTTCATTAAGAATCTCATATATATCCTCTTTATATTGTTGTTTTTTATTGAGTGTTTAGTGTTTAATGTTCAGTCTTTTTCCCTTCAAGGGCATTTCGGCTAAGTTGTACTTTCGTGTTAATATTCCAGAAGGATTTCGGTCAATTATTAATGGTGGGCCGACAACATTCATATCATGTACTTTAAAAACCTTTGTCAGTTTGAGATGCTCGCCAAATCTGCCTTGTCCAGAATCAACTTTAAAACCATTATCTGTTCTTATCATAACAAATTATTTCTTTTGCGAATAAAGTGATGGGATAAAGAACAATGAAAGTCAAAATAAATATGCTTCGTTTCATCGCGATCCATTTTTATTCCCCGTGTTGATAAGATATATTAATTGAGCATTTCCTTCTCTATTGGACGGTTATACGCCACCTATAATTGCTCCTATATACTTAACATATCATTTTGATTTGACGTTCCTGTAAAGCATACAACACCGGGCTATTTGCTCAGTATTGGACGAAGATGTGCACTCGTGCAACCTAAAACACCAATGAGGGATCAACAACACCTCGCCTACTGAACCAAGTGAGGCGCTGGCGTACAATATGTTGGCTGGTCTGAGAGAGGGTATTAAAATTATCAAATATCGACAACAATTCTGAATGGAGCTTGAGATATGAAAGTTCAGTCTTTGGCTGTGTTACACGCGGTATATGAAATATTCTGGCATCGAGATCATGTTCCTGCGGGCTGAGGTAGATGGGCCTTGGGGAATTTGCTAATTTCTTTTTTTGTTATAAATTGATAAAGGCAGACGGTGAGAGATTGTAAAGGTCAAGTTCCCCTGAATGTGATCACTGTATGGGTCAGAAGTTGATTCTTTTAAACAGCAGCACCAGGTTCTATTAAAATTTAATTAATTCACGATCGACAGATACAAACCACACGAACAATACCAGAATAACGGGAAAGATGTTTTTTCCGCAGAAGGAAGGTCGAAATTCGGCCTAGTTGAAAAAGAAAGGATAATGGCAATGAAAATAGTTCCGTTATGTGCCATACTTGTTTTCATTATGTATGGTTGCAACAACCGTAATGAAGAATTACAGCAGCAGAACGCAGCCCTTCAGAATGCGAATACCCAGCTCAGCCGGGATATTGCTGCCCGCGACGAGTATGTCAACAACGTCACGAACACAATAAACGAAGTTTATGCCAGTATCGAGAATCTCAAAGCGCGGGAAGCTTCGCTTTTAAAAGAAAAAGGTGACATGGAATCGAAGAAAAAGCTGACCCAGGAGCAAATTAACGCAAAATTGATCGATAGGATCAGCCTCATCCGTGCAACCCTCAGCAACGATCACAAACGATTGAAGGAATTGCAGGCGAAGCTGTCCTCCTCGAAGAAGCAGTTTGCGGGCTTGCAGCAGATGGTGGATAATCTTACAAAGACACTTGAAGAACGCGACCAGTCAATAGCGGGCCTTGTCAATCAGGTTAAAGGCCTGGAAAAGGATATCACCGAGAAGACTGAATTGATTTCAAAAAAGGACTCCGTGATCGGAACGCAGTACCGTCAGATCGTTACCGCCTATTATATTTCCGGCACGAGGGATCAATTATCCAAGATGGGAATTATAAAAAAAGAGGGCGGTTTCCTCTGGGGATTGATCGGTTCGACTACAACGCTGGCGAGCGGATTCGATGACAAATACTTCAAGCCCATCGATAAAACAACCGAACTCGAGATTCAGGTGAATGGAAAGATCGATGAAATCATTCCCCGGCGGAATGAGCAATTTTACAGAAAGACAGATCTTGGCGCTGACCAGTCAACACTTACTATCGCCGAACCTGACAACTTCTGGAAAGATAAATATCTTGTCATAATAACAGATAAGCCGGGCGTCAACTGAACTCCGTTTTCATGGCGGGATCGCTTGTCATTCTGGCGGGTAAATGTTCGTTCTGCTTTCTGTCATATTTGGGATTAGCACCGTAAAATCATAACGGGGGTATGCGGCATTGACGGCATACCCCCAGGTTTTAATAGGCTACTTATCATTGAGGTGGAGGTATCTGGCTTCAGCAGGGATAGCGTTCATCACAAGATTTCTTCTATTTTTAAAGATTATAGAACCAGCTCCCTTCCTTTGAACAATAGCACTTGGTCATTTAAGACCATCTCCATCACAGAGCTGGTTATGTGTAGCAGGTATGCGTCAATAAATAGCTGCACGAATTGTTTCACCGGATATTGGGAGGATGTCCGCCTCGTTACCCCAGGTCCTTTCCGGCCATTTTTTAAGATTAGATTTCCCCTATGTCTTCGTTCCAAATTTTGGGATTCTCCGTTATGTAAGTGCGGAGCAATTCGATGCACTTCTCGGAATGGAGATCGACAACAGTGAATCCGTTCTCTTTCAACCAATCCTGCCCGCCTGAAAAGTTCACAGATTCCCCGATAATTACAGTGCCTATTCTGAACTGCTTTACAAGTCCGCAACAATACCAGCAGGGGGACAATGTTGTGACAAGGATCTTATCCCTGTAATTTATCTGCCGGCCGGCGTTCCGGAAAGCATCGATTTCAGCATGGGCCGAAGGGTCGCCGTTTTGTACCCTCCGGTTGTGCCCCACTCCCAGCAAATCCCCGTTTTTCTTGAAAAGAACGGCACCGATCGGGATACCTCCCTCATCCCTTCCTTTCCGTGCTTCATCCAACGCGATTTTTAGGAGACTGCCGAAGTCAACTCTGTTGTTATTCATATGTTATGCAGGTATCGTTGTTTTTAAAAATATTGGCCCATCACTTTGACTTACCAGACCCTAATTATCCGGATGCAAACCAGCAAACACGCCGCATGCATTTCAATTGTTCCTGAGCTTTGCATGCGTGACCGGTTGAAATTTAATCGATTTGTCGGGGAATGTCAAGATACGATCTTGAACTTTTAAACTGGGATATATTCCGGCCTTCAGATTGTCGGTACTATTTGCGGCGTGATATAATCTTCTCCCAAACGGGAATATCTCCGACAAGCACGCGATCCAACGAGACGGTCCAATGTTGAAGCTTGAAAGTCTTCCCGCTTTGTGCTACATTCCACACAAGTCGAGGTCGACAGAAGCTGAGATGACGAGATATTCTGTAATATGTGAGGTTTTCAGATGAGAGCTTCTGTCTCCAAATGAAAAAGTACTTTTAGAGTGTTTTGTGAACAATTCCGGTTTGAAGGAAATCGATCTGGAAAATCTCCGGATCGCGATTAATGTTGCTCGGCGTGCAAGGAACCATGGTAATCATCCGTTCGGTGCTATTCTGGTCGACGAAAATAGTCAGGTTCTTTTGGAAGCGGAGAACACCGTGCTGACCGGGCAGGATTGCACAGGACATGCTGAAACAAATCTTGTCAGAGAGGCATCGAGGAAGTACGGTCCGGAAATCCTAGAAAAATGTACGCTATATACCAGCACAGAACCATGCCCCATGTGTTCGGGTGCCATTTACTGGAGCAAGCTGAGGAGAGTGGTTTATGCCTTGAGCGCACGGAGTCTGTATCTCCATACGGGCAGCAGTGCAGAGCAAAATCTGCCCTCTTCGCGGGCTATACTTCGTGTCGGGGGTATATCGGTCTTCGGACCCGCTTTGGAGGAGGAAGCGATCAAGGTTCATGAGGGATTCTGGCGGTAGATGAAAAGCGCGGCGGTTTGAGGGTAATCCAAGAATTCGACGGGGTAGGGGGGGACAAATTATTCTATCCAGATACGGATTTGACCGAATTATCAACATCACCGCGAGTGTTCCACCCGGGCGGGGAATAAATGATGGGATTTTCGATGTCATTTTTAAGAATCTAGGGAACATGCCGATGCGATTCCTACTGACAATCGCTATGACTGTGGTTTTAATGCTGACGTTTTTCCATCAAACGGAGACGCAGAACATATACCCTGGAAAAATGAGGTTCCTTAATCCGGCCGATCCATTGGATTGGTGGAGACACCGGCGATTTATGCTGGACGGTATGAAGCCTTAACGAAGGAAGAACAAAAAATGCTCAAAAAAATCGCGAGCACCGGTGGCTATATGGATAAGGGATCAAAGGTGATGATCATTATCAGGAATTCCTCCTCAGAAATCAACCAGGCACGGTACCGTGAGGGAATAATTACCGGCAGGCGATATCTTGTATTTTTTACGGTGCGAGATACTTCAGGCAATGAATCCGAATACCACCTGTTTGACTTAAAATTTCTTGAAAGGGAGGAGAATATAATTCACCCCAAAAGATGACGTGTGATGATTTTGCGGATAGATCAGAATGCTGTCAAGCCTCACCCCGGGGCACGGGAAAATACATATATTCCATGACGCCATTTAATGAGGATACAGCGGGATGGATCATCTTGCGTGGGTTTTCGCTCCCCTCTCTTTAGTTAAAACTTGCTGCTCCTTGATTTTACGTCAGAAAGGTTGAATTCTTGAATGGCTGAGAGTTGCCCTGTGGAAGAGCGAATAAATCAAAGATATTATCACCGCTCCCCGTGGATCGGAAAAACAGGCAGAGAGGCTCATCTGATAATCATCGAGCTCCCCTGGTCTTTTGAGGTATCCGGGGGTCTGAAACAATTTATATAATCCAGGAAGCATTGAATATGGCTAGATTCAAGGTATATATAGAATACGAAGGAACACGCTACAGCGGCTGGCAGGTGCAAAAGAATGCCCGGACGATACAGGGGGAATTGCTGGACTTAGCCCGGAAGATCTTCAATACGAGCGAATTGGAATTCTACGGTTCGGGTCGCACGGATGCAGG
>Ga0209048_10005363_pt1 | contig 12121 bp, 9 predicted proteins | sample FrelakmetCRP12CR_FD_187146 | JGI IMG/M metagenome (GOLD analysis project Ga0209048, IMG submission 187146) | Freshwater lake sediment microbial communities from the University of Notre Dame, USA, for methane emissions studies - CRP12 CR (SPAdes)... | ecosystem: Environmental > Aquatic >... | reverse complement strand
TACGGCCTGCCTTCCGAACACGAGCGCCCGTTGCAACGACGCGAGCTGCCGGGGCTGTCGCGCGTCGGCGCCGACTCGCAGTCATTCACGCCACTGCAGGGACTGTTCGGCATCATCACGCCCTCGGGCCTGCACTACGAGCGCCATCACCAGGGCTGGCACGACCTGGATCCGGCGCAGCACCGGCTGATGATCACGGGCTCCAGCCCGGCCCTCATCCGCAAGTCCAAGGTGTACACGCTGGATGACCTGATGCGACTGCCGCCGGTGTCGCGCATCCACTTTCTCGAATGCGGCGGCAACACCGGCATCGAATGGGGCAATGCGATGGTGCCGACGGTGCAATACACGCACGGCTTGCTGTCGTGCTCGGAATTCACCGGCGTACCGCTGCGGTTGTTGCTGGAAGACTGTGGGGTGGATTTCGCCAAGGCCCGCTACGTGCTCGCCGAAGGCGCCGATGGCGCGTCGCTCACCAGAACGATCGCGATGGAACTTGTCGAGTCGGGCGAGGTGTTCGTGGCCTACGGCCAGAATGGCGAAATGCTGCGACCCGAGAACGGCTATCCGCTGCGCCTCGTCGTGCCCGGCGTGCAGGGAGTCTCGTGGGTCAAGTGGCTGCGCCGCATCGAGGTCGGCGACCAGCCGTACGCCACGCGCGAAGAGGCTGTTCACTACGTGGATCTGATGCCAGACGGGAAGCTGCGCCAGTACACGTCGGTGCAGGAGTGCAAGTCGGTCGTGACCAGCCCGTCCGGCGGACAGACCCTGCTCGGCGAGGGCTTCTACAACGTCACGGGACTTGCGTGGTCGGGGCGCGGCAAGATCAAGCAGGTCGATGTGTCGTTCGACGGCGGGCGCAACTGGCAGAGCGCGCGCCTCGAAAGCCCGGTCCTCGACAAGGCGCTGACACGCTTCAACGTCGATTGGGTCTGGGACGGCACGCCCGCCGTTCTGCAGTCGCGCGCGATCGATGAAACCGGTTACGTGCAACCGAACTACCGGCAGTTGCGCGAGGTGCGGGGCAGCAAGTCGATCTACCACAACAATGCGATCCAGTCCTGGGAAGTGCCGGCCAGCGGCGAGGTGCGCAATGTCCAGTTACTTTGATGCTGTGCTGGCTTGCGCTGTGCTCGGTGCATCGGCGGTGGCGGGAGCCGCGGATGACTTTCCGCGTATCGGCCGGGCTGCCACGCCCGCGGAGATCAAGGCGTGGGACATCGATGTGCGACCGGATTTCCTCGGGTTGCCTGCGGGTTCCGGCAGCGTGCCGCAGGGTCGCGAGATCTTCGCCGCCAAGTGTGCTGCCTGTCATGGCGCCGCCGGCGAGTCGAACGCCATGTTCAACCCGCTCATTGGCGGCACGACTCCGGCCGACATCGCGACAGGCCGGGTGCAGGGCTTGCTGCCGACGACTTCGCCATCGCAGCGCACCGTGTTCATGAAGGTGGCGACGCTTTCTACCGTGTTCGACTACATCCAGCGCGCCATGCCCTGGACCCAGCCGAAATCACTGAAGGCGGACGAGGTGTACGCTGTCCTCGCCTACCTGCTTAACCTTACCGCAGTCGTGCCCGATGACTTTACGCTTTCCGACAGCAACATCGCCGAAGTACAGCAGCGCTTGCCGAACCGCAATGGCATGACCACCAATCACGGTTTGTGGCCTGGCGCGCCGGCCAGCAAGGGTGGCATCGGCAACGGCGGCCGGCCGGATGTGCAGGCCGGCGCCTGTATGAGGGACTGTGCCGCCGAAGTCAGGCTGGGCCCGCCCGCGCCTGAGGCCATGCGCAAGGCTGCGGGCAGTCCCGCCGAGCAGAATCGGCCCTTCGGTGCGGTCCGCGGAACGCCACTGCTCGGCGACTGAACGCTTTCGATATCGTTTAAAACGATATCTGAGTTAATGGTTATCCATTGGATTGATGTCGTGCCAATCCCTAGAGTTCGCTCCCGTGGATGGATCTCCATGCACAGGGCAACTCAGAGGGGAACGAATGCTCGACTTCTTCAAGCGCAAGCCTGAGGTCATCGGTCGGTTGGTCATCGAAGGCTCGGACCTCGAGGCGCCGATCAAACCCGGGCAGTCCGTTCTGCAGGCCGCCACCGTCGCGCGGATCAAATTTCCCAACATGTGCAACGTGGGCGAGTGCGGCACCTGCCGTTGCCGCCTGCGCGAGGGCAAGGTCAAGCTCAAGCGCGACATCACGCATCACGTATCGATCGAAGAGTTGGAGCAGGGCTACATCCTGGGCTGCCAGGCCATACCGGAGGGCGATGTCGTCGTGCAGGTTCCCGGGCTGAGCGCGACCGACGAATCGACCGTCGCGACCGCGGGTACGATCACCTCATTGCACAAGCTGACGCACGACATCCTCGAGATGAACGTCGCGCTGGATCACCCGATTCATTACAAGGCGGGCCAGTACGCCCGCCTCTCGGTGCCCGGCGAGGCAAGCCTCGCGGACGTGGAGCGTAACTATTCCTTCGCCACTCACCGCGAGAGCGGTGAGGCGACGACCGCGACCTTTTTTATTCGTCACGTGCCCGGCGGCCGATTCACGGACTGGCTGTTCGCGGCCGATCGCTCGGGTGCGACGTTGCAACTGTCGGCGCCCTTTGGCGATTTCCACTACCGCCCGAGCGAGCGGCCGGTGCTGCTGATGGCCGGTGGCAGCGGCCTCGCGCCGATCAACGCTCTGCTCCAAGACCTGAAGGCGAGCGGCATGACCCGCCCGATCACGCTGCTGTTCGGCGCACGCACCGAGCGCGATCTCTATTTTCTCGACGAGATCGCGGCCCTGTCCGCTGCCTGGACAGCCCCGTTCGCCTTCCACCCGATTCTGTCGCACGAGGCGGATGGCTCGGAGTGGTCGGGAGGCCGCGGCTTCGTCACCGAGCACCTGGCACGGTTGGTGTCGGATCTGTCCGAGCACGATGTCTACCTGTGTGGTCCGCCGGCCATGCTGGACGCGGTGATTGCGCGGGTCGAAGGCGCGGTGCCGCGCGAGCGCATTCACTTCGACAAGTTCCTCGACCAGGGCTCGCTGCACCCCGCCCACTGACCACCGCTTTCGGTTCATCGGAGTTCTTCATGAATAACACGATTGCGATGGTGATCGTTGTCGGGACCGGACTGCTGTTCTTCTCCTTGGACTTATGGGGTGGAGCTTTCCGTAGGCCCGGGGCGATGAGCCTCAAAGAGATCGGCGTCAATATCCTGAGTTTCATCAATTTCCAGGGCATTCGCGTCGTGATGACCACCCTCTGGGCGTTCGTCTTCTTCGGGCTGCTGGGCGACCACAAGGGCATGCTCGCGGGCGTGCATTTCTGGCTGGCGTTCCCGGTCTACGTGTTGCTCGAAGAATACATTCACTACTGGATCCATCGTTGGTCGCACCAGGTGCCGTGGCTGTGGCGCCTGCACAAGCCGCACCACGTGCCCGAGCACGTGAACATGACGGTGTCGTTCCGAGAGAACTGGCTGTGGTTCGCCATCATTCCGAACCCACTGCTGACTGCCTTCATGATCTGGGCGGGGCAACCCGAGGTGGCGTTCATCGCCGTGGCCTGGAAGGCCTCGTCCGAGTGGATGGTGCACACCTCCTACCGCTGGGACCTGCCGCTGTACGACTTCTGGTTGACCCGGCCGATCATGATCACCATCGACAAGTTCATCACGATGCCGGACACGCACCACGCGCACCACGGCGTCGGTCGCTACGGCCATGGCATGTGCAACTTCGGCTCGTTCCTCTTCCTGTTCGACGTGCTGCATGGCACCGCGGAGTTCCCGCGGCACAAGCAGGACGGCTTCGGCGTGCCCAAGGGCGTGAAGGTGGAGGGCTGGTACGAGCAGCTGTGGTGGCCAGCGGCCAAGTCGGCGGAACCGGCCGACCTTCATCCGCCGACGGCCGCGGACTCGCGCGGCACCCGTGTGTTCACGGGCAACGGCGGCCGTTTCAGCATCGCGATGTGAGGTGAGAGTGATTCGGAAGAGATCGCTTGCGCTGCGGCTGGTGCTTGCGGCGGCCCTGATCGGTGCCGCGGCAGGCGCGGCCAACGCCGAGCATGTCAAGTTCGACGCCATCGTCGCCTCCAAGGGCGACGTGTCGCTCGAATTCGCGGATGGCAGCCAGCATGTGGTGCGCCTGGTGCAGCGCGAGGGCCCTACGAGAGGTGAAGGGCCGCTCAGCGGAGCCACCCTGCTCGAGTGGGGCATTCACGACATGAACCTGGGCAAGGGCTATGCGGACGGTGCGGGCTACCTGGTCGCCACGAAATCTCCCGGCGACATTGCGTACCTGAAATACCAATGGCGCGCCATCATGGCCAAGAGGCAGGATGGCAAGCCTCTGCCGTTGCTCGGCGGGCAATGGGAAGTCGTCGGCGGGACCGGCAAGCTGAAGGGGCTCACGGGGCTGGGCACGCTGCGAATTGAAGTGCTCGAGGGGACGAACCGCCACTGGATGTTTGACGGCGAGCTGATACCGTCGACTCAGTAGGGAGCGCGCCATGGAATCCATCAGCCAGGCGGAATACGACGCCATCGTCGTCGGCAGTGGCCCGGGCGGCGCGACCGTTGCCAGGGAAATGGCCTGCCGCGGCAAGAAGGTCCTGATCCTCGAGTGGGGGCCGGGCGGCGAGGTGCGCGGGACGGCTGCGCAGTATTTCAGCCAGGCCATGATTCCGGGCAAGAGCCTGCTGCTGACGCCGGAGCTGGTCGGCATGGTCCGCGGCATCACCACGGGCGGCAGTTCGCTCTTTTACTGCGGGACGGCCTACGCGGCGCCGCTCGAGATGCTGCGAAAGTACGGCGTGGACCTGGCCATCGAGGCGCAGGAGACGCGCGCCGAGTTGCCGATCGCACCGCTGAAGGCGGAGATGTTGACACCGATGACGTCGCGGCTCATGGACAGCGCCCGGCAGATCGGACTCGATTGGCAGATGCTCGACAAGTTCATGTACCAGGACCGCTGGCAGGCCGAATACCCTGCGTTCGGCTACTACGGCGATCCCCACGGGGTGAAATGGAGTGCACGGAACTACGTCGACGCGGCCGTCGCGCACGGGGCAGTGCTGTTGAACGGTGCCAAGGTCACACGCGTAATCGGCGACTCCCATGCCGCCTCGGGCGTCGAGTTCACGATGAATGGCCAGACCCGCCGCGCTTCCGCCGGCCGCGTCGTCATTGCTGCGGGCGGCATTGGCTCGCCGCTCATCCTTCGCCAAAGCGGGATCCGCGAGGCCGGCTACGACTACTTCTTCGACCCGTTGATCACGGTGTGCGGCACGCTGAAGGATGTGAGCCTGCGCGACGACGAGATCCCCATGTCGACCGGCGCGCACCTGCGCGACGAGGGCTACATGATGACGGACATGGCGATGCCGCCCTTGATGCACACGCTGTTCACCGCGCAGGTCTTCCACCTGAACAGGCTGTTCTCGTTCCGCCACACGGCGCGCATCATGGTGAAGATCAAGGACGATCTCGGCGGGCAGCTGACGGACAGCGGCGGAGTCCGCAAGAAGCTGACGGCGGCCGACCGCGGCAAGCTGAAGGCCGGCTTCGAGAATGCCAGGCGAGTCCTCAAGGCCGCGGGCGCCACCGACATTTACAAGACCGGCATCCTGGCGGCGCACCCCGGCGGCACGGCGAAGATCGGTGAGATCGTCGATGCCAACCTGAAGACGCGCATCGACAACCTGTATGTCTGCGATTGCTCAGTCATCCCGGAAGCCTGGGGGCTGCCGCCGACCTTCACCCTCATCGCACTCGGCAAGCGCCTGGCTAGTCATCTCGTCGCGGAGCAGCGCCCGGCCGCCCACACCGCAGCGGCCTGAGACCCGAGGTTCCACACGAGGACCATGGGATCGAGCACGACACCGCTGCTCGCTCCGGTGGTCTGCATGACCATGACGGCCATGGCGTTGCTTCAATCGACTCAGCCCGTCACGCGCTCCAGTTTCGCCTGGACGTGTGGCGGGTTGACCAGCGTCTGCAGGACGACGCAGTAGCGCTCCGTCAGCTTCATCAATGTGGCGAGCTGCTCGTCGCTGGCGGGTGAATCGATCTCGAAGCGGATGCGGATGTTTGTCACACCGACCGGAGCGTTCCTGGCAACGCCGAGTGTGCCGCGGAAGTCCCCATCGCCCTCGACGATCACCTTTGCCGAGCGGAACGGGACGCCCATGGCCGTGGCGACAGAGTTGAAGGTGACCCCGGCACAGGCCACCACCGCCTGCAACATCATGTCGCCCGCGCACGCGTCGCTGCCGTCACCCCCGGCAGCGGCATGCAGTCCTGCATCGATCGTCCCGAACGCCGATTCGATCCGGCAGGCCGGGCGGTCGTGCAGCAATGTCGCCGTCGCCCGGAACGTGTGTTTCGCAGACTCCGGATTCTCTTTGTAGCGGGCCTTGAACGGCGCCTGCAGTTGTCTCAACTCTTCGGCGTTCATGTTGGTAACCGGCGTGGGACGGAACAGGAAAGCGAGCGTCACGATGGGCTCGGTTGCCATCTTCGTCATGGCCGGTCAGTGCTTCCAGACCCAGTGCACCAATCTGCGGTAAGTGCTTAATGGAGTGGCGCATACTAACAATTGATTGGCGCACTTCGGTAAGTTCTCTGCGGAGGGCAATGCGAATATCGGCACGGTGCTACGGACAGATCTCCCCCATCTCGCCGTGGCACTCATGGGCCGGGGCCGCGAAGCTCCGGCCCAGATCGCCTCTGGCGTGGCGATTGGCGTGAGTAACAGGGACCGATGTAAAGCTGGACGTTGGGCAGCCGCTGTCGCGGGCTGGGGCCAGCGCCAGGTTCCGTGTGTCAGGCGATGCCCGCTAGTGTTCGCTTCGCTCGTGCACGATAGGAGGCAAGGCGAATGGCGTACGGGGGTTACGTGCCAAGTACGTGTTTTGGGTCCGGCACGCGGAAGCAATGAACGAATCGGCGCGGAGCGAATGCGGACGCTGCGGACCAGCGAACGCCAACAGGCTCTCAGTCGGTCGGCAAGCCCGATTCCGCACGTACGTCATAGCGGCTTTTGCTCAGAGATTGCCGACCAGGGAATATGGCAACCTAGTAAGACTCGAGCATGGGTCCCAGGCTGCCCAATGTAAGCCGGTCGGCGGCCGATGGCGGCTTGCTCCATGGAGCCCGAGTGGAGGCGCCGGCCTTGGGGAACGGCATACGTCGTGTGATCTGCACGAGGAGAGAAGCGATGAGCCTTTCGAAGCTGGTCGTGGCTGCAATCGCCGCATTCCCGATCGTGACCGGAGCAGCCGAATCGGATGGCTCGCTGGAGGCGCGGATGCGGGCACTGGAGGAACGGCAGACCCAACTCGAGAAGCAGCTCGCCGAACGGGATGCAATCATCCAGGAACTCAAGGCGCAGTCGAAGGCACCGACCGCGGACGCGAGCGTGGCCGCCGCCGTGGCTGTCCAGACACCGCCGCCGCCAACGCCGGCCGCGGCTACGGCACCTGTCCCGACAGGCGCGGGGAGTGTCCCGAACGACGACGAGTATTGGGGGCGGTACGAAGGCGGCAAGGGCATCGTCCTGGCCCGGTCGGATTCGGCCGAGGTCGACTTCAGCGTCTTCACGTACGTGCGTTACTTGAACCAGACGGCGCTCGAGGAGACTTACACCGACGCCTTCGGCCGTACCACGACGCTCGACCGTCGAAACGACGCGCAGTTGCAGAAAGTCACCCTCAACTTCAAGGGCTGGCTCTTCGACCCAGACTTTCGCTACCTTTTCTACGTGTGGACCAGCAACACGAGCCAGGGGCTGGGGGCCCAGGTCGTGGTAGCCGGCAACCTGAGCTACCACTTCAACGACGCGTTCAGCCTCGCGGGCGGCATTGGCATCCTGCCCACCACACGGTCCACGAATTACACGTTTCCGAACTGGCTCCGGGTCGATAACCGCACGATGGCAGACGAGTTCTTCCGCGGTTCGTATACGTCGGGTTACTGGGCTTGGGGCAAGTTGTCCGATACGCTCAGATACCGCGTCATGGTGGGCAACAACCTGAGCCAGCTCGGCGTGGATGCCCTGCAGCTCGACAACCAATTCAACACGGTTTCCGGCGCGTTGTGGTGGATGCCGACCACTGGCGAGTACGGGCCCAACGAAAGCTTCGGCGACTTCGAGGACCACGACGATGCGGCGACGCTATTCAGCGCGCACTACACGAGAAGCCGCGAGGACAAGCAGAGCCAGCCCGGCGCGAACGACTTCGAAAACACCCAGATCCGGCTGTCGGACGGCACGCGGATCTTCTCGAGCGATCCATTCGGCACTGGCGTGCAGATCCACAAAGCGACCTACCAGATGGCGGCCCTGAGCGCCGGCGTGAAGTACCGCGGCTGGTCGCTCGACGGCGAGTATTACTGGCGCTGGGTCAATGACTTCAGTGCCACCGGCCCGTTGCCGTTCAACCGCATGTACGACAACGGCTTCCAGCTGCAGGGCTCCGCGATGTTGCGGCCGCAGTCGCTGCAGGGATACGTATCCGGGTCCAAGATCTTCGGTGAGTATGGAGATCCCTGGGACCTGGCACTGGGCGTGAATTGGTTCCCAATGAAGCGGCGGGAGCTGCGCGTGAACGTGCAGGGTCTCTTGCTGAACGATTCGCCGGTTGGTTACGCCAGCGTCCCGTCGATCGTGGGCGGTAACGGCTGGGTCTTCACCACCGACGTGATGCTGAACTTCTAGGGAAGCGTCGGCGCGAGTCAAACCCTGCGAGGTTCCGTCCGGCGCGCGGTTCGAAAAGAGTTCCGTCGCGATGCAGGTACGCCGTTGAGCGCGCCGGGGTCCGCAAGTCTGTAGGCGGATCTTCGAGCTGATCGAGACGGATGGGCGGGGCAGGCGCGACGGGCCGACATGACGCGGGAGCGGGCGGGCTCCGGGCCGTCGTGAGCTGCCTAAACTACGGATGCGTCGGGTCGGATGGAGGCGTAACCAGGCAGTAGGCCGTCTTGACACGCAGCCGGACAGGATGTTGCCGCGCGCAAGGGAACGGGGAGAAATCCAATGATTGAAGAAGCACGACCGGTACGGAACCCTGTATTTGAAGCCCCGGTCCGCGGTTGGCGCGCAGCATTCCCTCCGGCGCAGTGGGTCCCCACGTATCGCCCGCAGTGGCTGGCAAACGATGCGATCGCTGGCGTCACCCTCGCTGCGTACGGTATTCCGGTGTCGCTCGCCTACGCCTCGCTCGCCGGGTTGCCGCCGCAATACGGCATCTACTGCTACCTGGTCGGCGGCCTGTTCTACGCGCTGTTTGGCTCCTCGCGCCAGCTGGCGATTGGGCCGACCTCTGCGATCTCGATGCTCGTCGGCGTCACGGTTGCCGGTTTGGCACAGGGCGACCCCGGGCGCTGGGCCGACATCGCCGCGCTGACGGCGCTGGTCATCGCCTGCATGTGCGCGGTGGCTTGGCTGCTGAGATTGAGTTCACTGGTCAACTTCATCAGCGAAACCATCCTGCTCGGTTTCAAGGCTGGCGCCGCGTTGACGATCGCGATGACGCAATTGCCCAAGCTGTTTGGCGTCAAGGGCGGAGGCGAAGGTTTCTTCGAGCGCGTCGTCATCCTGGCGGGCCAGATTCCCGACACGAACCTGGCCGTGTTGGGTTTCGGTCTCATCGCACTTGTCGTGCTGCTGCTCGGCGAAAGGTTCCTGCCCGGCCGCCCGATCGCGCTGCTCGTCGTGGTGGCTTCCATCATCGTGTTGTCTTTCACGTCGCTGGGCAATCTCGGCTTCAAGGTCGTCGGCGACCTGCCGAAGGGCTTGCCCGACTTCCGCCTGCCGGGGTTGCGAGTACGCGATGTGGATGGGGTGGTTCCACTGGCGTTCGCGTGCATGTTGCTGGCCTACGTCGAAAGTGTGTCGGCGGGACGCGCGCTGGCGCAGGCGCACGGCTACGTCATCGATGCGCGCCAGGAACTGCTGGGCCTGGGCGCGGCAAACCTGGGCGCCGCGCTCTTCCAGGCGTACCCGGTGGCCGGCGGACTGTCGCAGTCCTCGGTGAACGACAAGGCCGGCGCCAGGACACCGCTCGCGCTGGTGTTCGCCTCGGTCACGATCGGCCTGTGCCTGATGTTCCTCACCGGGATGCTGAAGAACCTGCCCAACGTGGTGCTGGCGGCCATCGTGCTGGTCGCCGTCAAAGGCCTGATCGACATTGGCGAATTGCGCCACGTCTGGCGGGTCAGCCGCTTCGACTTCACCGTTTCGATGGTCGCGTTTGCCGCCGTGCTGCTCCTCGGCATTCTCAAGGGGGTGATCGTGGCGGTACTGGTGTCGCTCTTGTTGCTCATACGACGCACCGCGCACCCGCACGTCGCGTTTCTCGGCCGCATCCCTGGCACCCGGCTCTACTCCGACATGGAGCGCCACCCGGACAACACGGCCGATCCCGGTGTGCTGGCATTCCGCGTCGAGGCAGCGCTGCTCTACTTCAACATCGAGCACGTGCGGGAAGCCGTCTGGGACAAGATCCGCTCGACCGCCGGGCCGTTGAAGCTGGTGGTCTGTGATCTGTCCACCTCGCCCGCCATCGATCTGCCCGGCGTGCGACTCCTGGCGAAGTTTCACGAGGAACTGCAGGCTGCGAGAATTTGCCTGAGATTGGTCGGGGCGCATGGCAAGGTGCGCGACGCCCTCCGCGTCGAGGGATTGGAGGAACGCGTCGGGACGATCGACCGCACGGTCTCGGTCGCCGATGCTATCGAAGAGTTTCAGGGCCGCCCAAGCACCGTGGAGCTTGCTGGCCCTATCACGCCGGCATAGTCGAGCAATTTGCCCATAAGCAATCGGATGGACGGTGCTGACAAGTTAAGGGCATCGAATTTCATGCGATTTTGGGTATCACCCGCGGACTATTCGCGCCCGTTTTGGGCCGGATAGCGCCGACTCGCGGACTATAGGTGTTCCGAATCAAGGTCCCGACGTCCGTCATCGGGGCGCTCGCCGCATTCGGCGCCGGCGGGCTGATCGCAGCCGTGTCGAGGGATCTGCGTCCCGAAGCGGCGGCGTTGCAGGGCGTGCAGGTCGCCATCTGGATGCTTATCGGTGCCGGCGCGTTCATGACCGGCGACCGTTTCGTTGATAGAAATTTTGGCTCCGAAGGAACCGGCGGTGCGCTCGGCATCGTTGTCGGGTCGGGTGTGGATGGCGTGCCCGAGTACATCATCTTCGGCATCCAGCTCGCGCGGGGCACGACGATCAGCGTCGCGTTTCTCACGGCCGTCTTCGTATCGAACGTCCCTCAGGCGCTGGCGCCGACCGCCGGCCGCGCCGGCGAGAGCGGCTGGAGCTGGACGCGGGTTTCGACGCTCTGGTTGAAGGTGGTGCTCGCCTGCGGAGCGGCTTTCGCACTTGGCTATTTCGCCGCAATGCAGCTCTGCGGTGTGAATGGTTACGGAATGGCGGCCTTCGCGGCAGGAGGTATCCTCGCGATGCTCACCGATTCGCTGATCCCATTCGCCAATGAGCGTTCGAAACGGGCAGGCCTCTGGACGGTCGTCGGCTTCTGCGCGGCGCTCGCGATGACCTAGTCGGGCGCCCGGACGAGGCTGCGCTCGATCCGCCGGTCCGGGATCAGCCACATCACCGCGACGACCACGTACAGCGCGCAGGAAAGGGGCGGGCTGAAGAACGCGAGCGGCACCGCGCTGGCGTAGATCGCGAGCGAAGCGAGGCCCTTGCCGTCCTTGCCGACGGCCTTCGCCAGCGCCGACTCGGGCCCGTGCATCTTGATCAGCACGCGGCTCAGGATCGTGTAGGCGACGCCGCACATCAGCAGCAGGAAACCGTACAGCGCGACGGGCATCGCCTCGAAGTGATTCTCGCCCATCCAGGCGGTGCCGAACGGGATCAGCGACAGCCAGAACAGCAGGTGCAGGTTGGCCCACAGCGTGCTGCCATTCACGTGCTGCGCCGCCTGCAGCATGTGATGGTGGTTGTTCCAGTAGATGCCGATGAACACGAAGCTGAGCACGTAGCTGAGGAAGACCGGCACCAGCGGCCTGAGGCCCTCGAGCGTCGTGTCGTGCGGCACCTTCAGCTCGAGCACCATGATCGTGATGATGATGGCGATCACGCCGTCGCTG
>Ga0209048_10005362_pt1 | contig 12122 bp, 8 predicted proteins | sample FrelakmetCRP12CR_FD_187146 | JGI IMG/M metagenome (GOLD analysis project Ga0209048, IMG submission 187146) | Freshwater lake sediment microbial communities from the University of Notre Dame, USA, for methane emissions studies - CRP12 CR (SPAdes)... | ecosystem: Environmental > Aquatic >... | reverse complement strand
CCATTTGGCGATCCCTGCCATATGATCTTTTCGTCTTCGGGAAGCCGGTACGGGAGGCCCCGCACCGGTTCGAAGTCGTACTCACTCATAAAAGGGGCTCCTGCCGGGAAGGCTCTGCGTAGAGAGTGCCGCCGCCATAATAGGCCACGATCTTATCCTCCTCAAGGAGCGTCACGCGATCCGGGCTCGAAAGCGTCGGAGCGGCGGCGAACTGGCTGCCTAGGATGGATTCAACCTTAACGGTTCCCTTGCCTTGATCGATCTTGGAGAAGGTGATCGGAAGGAGAACGCGCTTGCCCTTTACGTCGACTTCAAGATAGCGGATGGTCACTTCCGAGCGATCGACCCAGATATCGCGGACCGTGCCGGCCACAACGCCATCGGCGCCGATAACCGTGAAGCCGCGCGGATCGCGATCATGCTCGTCGACTTTGAAATCGTTTGCAACGCGCATCGGGGCAATCCGGGTCAAACCCTCGACGGTGAGGTCCGGGGTATTGGAGCGCTGAACCCAGGAACCGGGCCCGACGCCATCCAGCATGGGGTTGCCGGTCGGGATCAAGGGCGATCCGCCGAAGGGGCTCGTGGGAACGGCCTTGACCGGGCGCTCTTTCTGGGACGCAGGTACAGACTGGGGAGAGGTTACCGAACCGCCATGGAACAGCCGGAAAACTTTCTTGTCCGGGATCATGAACCAACCTGGGGCTTCGGTGCCGCCGCGCGGCTCGGAAACCAGCGGATATCCCTCGCGGCGGTCTTCACGCCGCAGATACAGGATCAGGATCGCGAAAAAGATCCAGAACGCGTAAAGCACGACCTGGGCGACGTCGAGGTGTGTTGTTAAGGCGCCAACTGGCATTTATATACCTCCAAAGTTTTATTAACCTGGAAAATCGGCAAGGCCTAGGTGGGCTGGCGTTTGCCTGGATGCATCACCCGCCGTTCGAACCAGGGGGCCAATGGCCGCCAGCGTCGCGAACAGCAGGGCAATTTCGACATGATAGACAATGAGGTAGCTGGTGTCTGCTCCGATGAGGGCCGGACCGAGCCTCCCTTGCGCCGCAAGGTCTGCCATAACGTCGCGGAGCGCGCCTCCAAGCGCGATACCGCCGCCGGTTGCCGACGCACCGACAGCGCCCCAGGCGCCTAATGCGAGGCCGGCCTGAGCATGCTTTGCAAGCTCCATCGCGGCTGTCAAAGTCCCGGCGGCGAAGAATCCGCTGCCAAAACCAAGCGCAACGACGCCTAGCTCGAAGAGGATCGGCTCTCGCAGTGGCGCTGAGAAGACAAAAGTCGTCAATGCCCCAAGACCGATCAAAACGCCGTACGCTGCCAATCGATAGGGATCAGCGCCCCGATCGAGACGATGGGCAGCTAGCGCCAGCGAAAGAAGGGCGCCAATCGCAAAGAAAGCCGTCAGCGCCGTTGTCTGCCCGACCGTCATATGCAGAACCTGGCCGCCATAAGGCTCAATCAGGATGTCCTGCATGCTGAAGCCAACCGTCCCGAGACCGAGAGCTACGAAAATCCTTCTCCAGGGGCCGCCCGCCATAAACGCGCGCCATGAGGCCCCGAAGTCAGGCTTCGGCTCAGCTTCAAAACTACGCCTCGGACGGCGAGGCTCCTGCTTCCAGAGCGCGATCAGGTTCAAGACCATGGTGATAAGTGCCGTGCCTTGAATCACTTCGATGAGGCGGATTTGGCTGAAAGTTTCCAACAACCGGCCAAGCAAGACCGCGCTCACGGTCATGCCGAGGAGCAGCATGACATAAAGGAACGCAACGACCCTGGGGCGCTTGTCCTCAGGCGCCAAATCAGTCGCAAGCGCCAAACCCGCTGTCTGCGTGGTGTGCAGACCAGCTCCGACAAGCAGGAAAGCCAAGGCGGCCGCGAACTTCCCGAGGATCGGCGGGCCCTGCGAGTCGCCCGAAAGAAGGATGAGTGCAAACGGCATGATGGCGAGGCCGCCAAATTGCATGAGCGTGCCAAACCAGATGTAAGGCACACGCTTCCAGCCAAGCAGCGAGCGATGTGTGTCCGATCTAAAACCGAGGAGCGCCCGGAATGGCGCAAAGACAAGTGGCAGGGCGATCATCAGGGCGACCATCCAGGCCGGCACCGAGAGCTCGACGATCATGACGCGGTTCAGCGTGCCGTTGACGAGCACAAGCGCCATGCCGACGGTAACCTGGAAAAGTGAGAGTCGGAGGAGGCGACCCAACGGCAGCTGAGGCGTGGCCGCATCTGCAAAAGGCAGGAAACGTGGGCCAAGTTTCTCCAGAACCGCTCGAAATGGCGAGATGGGAGCGGGCTGTCCGGCTTCTTTTGCATCGGGGCGACAGGGCAAAGCACCGGCTTCCCTCTCCTCGACTGTGCCGTCGGGAGATATCGGTCTTCCTTCCCTATGGTCGCACAGGTCCGTCACGAAGCGATCAACTCCATCGCATGCGAGGTATAGAAGCCGTTCACGATGCGCAGCGAGCGGCCTTGCCGCCAGCGCGCGAGTCTTTTGTCTTCCGCGATCATTGCCGAGAGCTTTTTTTCAGACACCGGCTCGATCGCAGGCGAGCGGTCCGAGCGAGGAAAAAGCTTTCCAGCGGTGTGCATCACGCTGAGCGCCAAAGTTTTGGGCGCGAACGTGAACAACACCTTTGATGTTGTCCTGTCCGCAAGCCCCGCGAGCACGTTAACTAGGTCTTTCGCAGGGTAATGAATGAGCGAATCCATGGCAACGCAAAAGTCGAAACTGCCATGGCGCTCATCGAGCATATCGCCCGCGTGAAACTCGATGTTTTCAGCAACGTCCGGGGGCACGCGTTCTTGTGCAACCCCAATGAGCGTTGGAGAAAGATCGACGGCTACGACATGCGCGCCGCGCCTTGCCGCTTCCGCGGAAAGCAGCCCCGTCCCGCAGCCTGCATCAAGAAGCCGCGCCCCGTGCAAGTCGTCCGGCAGCCAGTTCATGAGCGTTGCGCGCATCCGGTCGCGTCCCGCGCGAACGGTCGCCCGAATCCCGCTCACTGGCGCATCGGTCGTCAACTTCGCCCAGTTATCGGCAGCCGTCCTGTCGAAATAGGTCTCGAGGTCGTTGCGGCGAGCGAGGTAGGTGGGGGTTGGCATCAGTTATATCCCAGGAAATCGAAGATATCGCGATCCTTCATCGGCTTGCAGTTAACGGGCGGCTCCGCTCCAGCCCAAAGGCCGGACGCGAGGCGCAGATACTCCTGCTGCACAGCCTCAACCTCGGGGGTCGGCTCCATCTCGAACAATGTCTGCTTCTTCAGGCGGCTCACGCGTATGGCGTCAAGATCCTGGAAGTGCGCGACGCGATTGAGTCCGATCGCACCGTTGAAGCGGTCGATTTCGTCAGTATTTCTGCTTCGGTTGGCGATCACGCCGCCGAGACGCACCCGGTAGTTCTTCGACTTGGCGAGGATTGCGGCTGCAATACGGTTCATGGCGAAGATCGAATCGAAATCGTTCGCGGTAACGATCAAAGCGCGCTCCGCGTGCTGGAGCGGCGCCGCGAATCCGCCGCATACCACGTCGCCAAGCACGTCGAAGATCACGACATCGGTGTCTTCGAGAAGGTGATGCTCCTTCAACAGCTTCACCGTCTGACCGACCACGTAGCCGCCGCAGCCGGTGCCTGCTGGCGGGCCGCCAGCCTCGACGCATTTGACGCCGTTATAGCCTTCGAAAACGAAGTCTTCCGTGCGCAATTCCTCCGAATGGAAGTTCACGGATTCGAGGATGTCGATGACGGTCGGGATCATGCACTTCGTCAGCGTGAAGGTGCTGTCGTGCTTGGGGTCGCAGCCGATTTGCAGGACGCGCTTACCGAGCTTTGAAAAAGCGACCGACAGATTGGACGAGGTCGTGCTCTTTCCGATGCCGCCTTTGCCATAGACGGCGAAAACCTTCGCCGTGCCGATATTAACCTTCGGATCGAGGTGAACCTGCACGCTGCCGTCACCGTCGCCCTCGCTGTCAGCGCCAGATGACGTGCCTTTTGCCCGGAATCGGGGGATCGGTTGTGCTGGGATACGCTCATACACCGTCATGCGGCTTCCTCCATGCCAACCCCTTCGATCTGGTCTTCGAGTTCCTCGGAAGCTTTGCGAAGCGCTTCAAGCGTCTCCTCATCAGGCTTCCAATAGTTGCGCTCGTGGGCTTCGTTCAACCTGTTGACCATGCGCGCCGTCGCCGTGGGGTTGAGAGCGGCGAGTCGTTTGCGCATTTCTTCATCGAGCACATAAGTTTGCGTGAGGCGCTGATAGACCCAGGGATCGACCTGTCCCGTGGTCGCCGACCAGCCCATCGTGTTGGTGACGGTCGCCTCGATCTGGCGCACGCCCTCATAGCCGTGCTCCAGCATGCCTTCATACCATTTCGGGTTGAGCGCGCGCGTGCGCGTCTCGAGCGAAACCTGCTCGTTCAGCGTCCGCACCTTGCCTTCGCCGCGTGTCTGGTCGCTGATGTAGACGGGCAGTGCCTCGCCGCCCTTGGCGCGGCGCACGGAGCGGGTGATGCCGCCGAGCGTATCGAAATACTGGTCGATGGTGGTGACCCCGAGATCAACCGAGTCGAGGCATTGATAGGCGAGATCGACATCGGCCAGCATCGTCTTCAGCAGCGCCGGCTGCGCCATGGGGGTGCCTTGCCGGCCATACGCGAAGGACTTCCGCCGGCTGTACGTTTCGGCCAATTCGTCCTCGTCCTGCCAGGCGCCGCTGTCGACGAGAAGATTGACGTTCGCGCCGTAAGCGCCGTCGCCATTCGAGAAAACGCGCAGAGCGGCTGTTTCCATGTCGCAATTATGCGAGGCTTGATAGGCAAGCGCGTGCTTGCGAACGAAATTCTCAGCCAGGGGCTCGTCCGCTGTGGCCGCGGCGTACGCGGCTTCAGCCAGAAGCTTCATCTGCAGAGGTAGAAGGTCGCGGAAGATGCCGGACATGGTCATGACCACATCGATCCTTGGCCGGCCGAGATCTTGCAACCGGACGAGGGTAGCGCCGCAAAGGCGCCCGTAACTGTCGAACCGCGGACGAGTTCCCATCAGCGCCAAGGCTTGCGCAATCGGTTCGCCTTCGGTCTTGAGGTTATCCGTCCCCCAGAGCACAAATGCGACCGACTCGGGTGGTGCGTTGCCTTCTTCCATATGTCTCTGGAGGAGCCGAGCAGCCTGCTTTTCGCCTTCCTTCATCGCGAAGACGCTCGGGATGCGGAAGGGGTCGAAGCCGTGGATGTTGCGCCCGGTGGGCAGGATTTCGGGATTTCGGATGATGTCTCCACCCGCGACGGGACGGATATAACGAGCATCGAGTGCCGTTACGATTGCGGGAAGCTCCGTATCCTTCCCAAGATAGCCGTACATCTCGCTCAACTTGCGCAGCTTCTCGAGGTTTTCCGGCGTGCGCTCTTGCCCGGCCTTCCTGAGCGCGTCCTCAGTCGTCACGCCCTCGGCGACAGCCTTGATCGTCGCTTGCGCCGGAGTTTCGCCGTCAAGAGCTTCGGCTGCGAAGGTCAGAAGATCGGTGCGCTCGTCATCTGATGCGGGCTTGCCGACGACGTGCAGGCCGTGCGGAATCAGCGTTTCCTCAAGCTCCAGGATCTTGTTCGTGAGGGCGAGGATGCGGTCTTCCGCCTCTTTGAACGGCCAAGCCGGCTCGGCGTCTGCGAGATCCACCGCGGAAGCCTGCGCCTGGATGAGCGTCGCGAGCGCGTCACGCTCCTCCTGGGCAACATCGGGAGCGAATTCACGCCAGCGCTGAACCGAGCCCTTGAGGTCCAAGAGGCCGCGATAAAGCCCGGCTTGCGTAATCGGCGGCGTCAAATAGCTGACGATCGTAGCCGCGCCGCGCCGCTTGGCGAGCGTGCCCTCGGACGGGTTGTTCGCCGCGTAAAGGTAGAAGTTCGGAAGGTCGCGGATAAGCCGGTCCGGCCAGCAATCTTCGGAAAGACCCGTCTGCTTGCCGGGCATGAATTCCAGTGCGCCGTGCGTGCCAAAATGCAAAAGCGCGTGCGCGCCGAATTCATCGCGCAGGAAGCGGTAGAAGGCTGCGAAGGCGTGCGTCGGTGAAAAGCCTCTTTCGAAGAGAAGCCGCATCGGATCGCCTTCATAGCCGAATGCGGGCTGGACGCCGACAAAGACATTGCCGAACCGCTCGCCGAGCACAAAGACCGTGGCGCCGTCGCTCTGCGCCTTGCCAGGAGCCGGGCCCCATTGCTTTTCGATCTGCTGCAGCCAGCGTTCGCTGCGCATATAGTCGTTGACCGGGACGCGAGCATGGACGTTCGCGGATGTGCCGTAACGGGTTGCGTTTCCGCCGAGAATGCGTTCGCGGAGCGCATCCACGGACTCGGGCACCTCGACGGCGTAGCCCTCGTCCTTCAGTTTCGTAAGCACATTATAAAGCGAGGGGAAGACGGCGAGAGAGGCAGCCGTGCCGACATTGCCCGCGTTGGGCGGGAAGTTGAACAGCACGATGCCGATTTTGCGGTCGGCGCGCGGTGCGCGGCGCAGTGTGATAAGGCGCTCGATGCGCGAGCACAGCGTTTCGGCGCGCTCGAGGCAGGAATGCATGTCGCGGGCGCGCGAAGTGGGAAAAGTGCAGTTCCGCTCGCAGCCTGTGCAGGGCGTATCGGTGCCGTCGGAGCGGCCGCCGAAGACGGCAGGCCCCGTCGCGCCGTCAAGTTCGGGGATCGCGACCATGATGGTGCTCTCCACCGGCATGAGCCCGCGCTGGTCGGCGCCCCATTGCTGCAGTGTCTGGAACTCGACCGGGTGCGCGGCGATGTAGGGAACATCGAGCTTCGCCAGGATTTCCTGGGCGCCCTTCGCGTCGTTATAAGCAGGACCGCCCACGAGTGAGAAGCCGGTGAGCGACACCAGCGCGTCGATGGTCGCCTTGCCGTCCTTCATGAAATAGCGCTCGATGGCCTCGCGCGCGTCGAGGCCGCTGGCGAAGACCGGGATGACGTTCAGCCCACGCCTTTCGAGGGTCTCGATCATGCCGTCGTAGTGAAGCGAGTTCCCGGCCAGCACGTAAGACCGCATGACAAGCACGCCGACCGTTCCGCTGGCGCGGCCCTTCGCGTGAGGAAGCTCATCGATGCCTGTGCCGACGCGGTTCTTGAGCGCGGGGTGATAGACGCCCACTTCCGGATATTCGACCGGCTCGGCGGCACTCAGCTTGCCGCGCAGCGCCTGCCGGGGGCCGCTGGCGTAGCGGTTCACCAGGAAGCGCACCATGTGCGCCATGTTGTCGTCGGAGCCCGCGAGCCAATATTGCAGGGTCAGGAAGTACGCGCGCATATCCTGGGCAGAGCCCGGAATGAAGCGCAGGATCTTCGGCAGGCGGCGCAGCATGGCCATCTGCTTCGAGCCGCCCGTCGAGGTCGACGCGTCTCCCTCTTTCTTCTTCGGCTTCAACCGCTTCAGGAGCGACATCACGCCCGTGTCGGTGCCGTCCATGTTGAAGCCGCCGATTTTCGTGATCTTCACGACCTCGCTGGCGGACATGCAGGCAATCATCGCATCGCACTTATCGCGCCGCGCCGTGAGCGCAGGCAGCACGGCCTGGATGTGCTCCTCGATGAACAGCATGGTCGTAAGAATGATGTCGCCGGTCGCGATGTCGTCGAGGCATTCATCAAGCAACTCGGGGTTCTGTCCCCATTCGGACGCCGCATGAAGCGTGATCCGGAGGCCGGGCATCTCATTCGCCAGCATTTCGTTCGCGCGAGCGACAGCGCTGGCGAGGTGACTGTCCAGCGTCACGATAACGAAGCGCACGGGAGCGCTACTAGCGACTGAAGTGCGCTTTTGCATCATACAAAGTCTCTACTGTGATATTTGAAATGCCGTGCTCGGTTGCGAACCGCTCGGTGTTTCGTTTCGCTTTGCCTCGAACGAAGAAAGGTATCTTGCGAAGCTCGGCCTCCGCATCGGCGCCCCAGACCAGCTGGACGGGTTGCTGAGGCTGAGACGCGGAGGACGCCTTTGCCTCGACGGCAGGGGCAGCCTCTCCATTTGCGCGGATCTCCTCCTTCGCCGGGGCAGGCGAGGGCGCTGGCACCGCCGACGATACGGAGGCGAGATGAGACGGGGCGGCCTCGGCGTGGAACTCGAAATCCTCGCGGAACATGCCGAGCAGATGCTCCTCAAGCCCCATCATCAGCGGATGCACCCAGGTGTCGAACAGGACGTTCGCGCCCTCGTAGCCCATCTGCGGCGAGTAACGGGCGGGGAAGTCCTGAACGTGGATCGGGGCTGAAATGACGGCGCAAGGGATGCCCTGCCGTTTGGCGATATGCCTCTCCATTTGCGTGCCAAGCACGAGTTCGGGGTGCAACTCGCGGACCTGCGCCTCGACTTCAAGATAATCGTCGGTGATGAGCGGCTCGACGCCGTATAGCTTACCCGCTTCGCGCATTTCGCGCGCAAATTCGCGGGAATAGGTGCCGAGCCCCACAACGGTGAAGCCAAGCTCTTTCGAAGCCACGCGTGCGGCCGCAAGCGCATGCGTTGCGTCGCCGAAGATGAAGACACGCTTGCCCGTGAGGTAGGTTGAGTCGACGGAGCGCGAATACCAAGGCAGCCTTGACGTCATGGCAACATCGGCGCTCACGCCGGCCAGCGCAGCGACTTCCTCGACGAAGGCCTTCGTCGCAATCGCGCCGATGGGGACATTCTTCGTGTACGGCTGCTTGAAGGTGCGCTCTAGATATTGCGCCGCCGTCATCGCGATTTCAGGGTAGAGCACCACGTTGAAATCGGCTTCGGGAAGCCGGACAATGTCCGCGGGAGAGGCGCCAAGCGGGGCAACGACATTGATATCGATCCCCATGCTTTCCAACAGGCCGGTTATCTCCGCGACGTCATCGCGATGGCGGAAACCGAGCGCGGTTGGACCAAGGAGATTGCACACGGGGCGCTCGTGCTTCGGGCGCTCCGCTCCGCTTTTCGAGTGACAGCAGGCGCGCACCACCCGGTAGAATGTTTCCGAAGCCCCCCAGTTCTCCTTCTTCTGGTAGGCCGGAAGTTCCAGCGGAATAACCGGGATTGGCAAATTGAGCGCTTCCGCCAATCCGCCCGGATCATCCTGGATCAGTTCCGCTGTGCAGGAAGAGCCGACGAGCAGAGCTTGCGGTTTGAACCGGTCATACGCTTCCCACGCCGCCGACTTGAAGAGTTCGGCGGTGTCGCCGCCAAGGTCGCGGGCCTGAAAGGTCGTATAGGTGACGGGCGGCCGTTTGTCGCGCCGCTCGATCATCGTAAAGAGAAGGTCAGCATAGGTATCGCCCTGCGGCGCGTGCAGAACGTAATGCACGCCCTTCATGGCGGTGGCGATGCGCATCGCGCCGATATGCGGCGGCCCTTCATAGGTCCAGACGGTGAGCTGCATCCGTTTAAACCTCCAAGCGGGCGCGGCGATTCAGCGGGCGGGCGAAAAGTTCGGCAAGGTCGCCCGCCTGGTCGTAGCCCTGGATGGGGGTGAATAAAAGCTCGATCGACCACTTCGTGGTCATGCCCTCGGCTTCGAGCGGGTTCGCGAGACCAAGGCCGCAGACCGTCAGGTCAGGCCGCGTTTTCCGGCATCGGTCGAGCTGGCGTTCCACATCCTGTCCCTCACTCAGAACGACGTCCTTCTGAAGCAAATCGAGCTCGGAAGCAAGGTGTTGGCGATGGAGGTAAGGTGTCCCGACCTCCGTCAGTTTCATATCGAGTTCACGGCTGACGAAGCGCGCCAACGGCACCTCGAGTTGGGAGTCCGGGAAGAAGAAGATGCTCTTGGCTGCGAGCTTTTCTTTATGAGCGGCAAGAGCCTTCCTTGCGCGCTCGCGGGGCGCCTCGACAACCGACTGGAAGCGCGAATTATCGATGCCAAAGTGCTTTGCTGCCGCCTGAAGCCAAAGCGTCGTTCCTTCCTCGCCCAGCGGAAAGTGCGCCGGGATGTGTTTGGCGCCGCGCTCTTGCAAGCCGCGAGCGGTGTCGGTCAAAAACGGCTGGGCGAGAAGGAAAACCGTATTCTCGCCTATAGGCGGAAGGTCTGCGCTGTTCCTCGGCGGGAAGAAGCGAACGCGCTCCAGGCCGAGTTCCTTGAAGAGTCGCGCGAACTGGTCCTCGACGACATCCGCCAGCGCGCCCACAACCATAAGCGAAGGAGGCGCACCACGAGGTTCTGCCGGCAGCTCGGGAATGAGAGAAGCGAGGCAAGCATCCTCGCCCTGCGTGAACGTGGTCTCGATGCCACTGCCCGAGTAGTTCAGAATTCGGACTTTCCCGGCAAAATCATGAGAAAGGCGCTCTGCAGCACGATGCAGATCAAGCTTGATGACCTCGGAGGGGCAGGATCCCACAAGAAAGAGCATCTTGATGTCGGGACGGCGCTCCAAAAGGCGTGTGACCACGCGGTCAAGCTCTTCATTGAGATCTGCAAGGCCGGCGAGATCGCGCTCATCGATGATGGCGGTCGCAAAACGCGGCTCCGCGAAAATCATGACTCCGGCCGCAGATTGGATGAGATGCGCGCAGGTTCTGGAACCGACGACCAGGAAGAACGCGTCCTGTATCTTGCGATGCAGCCAGACGATGCCCGTCAGACCGCAAAAGACCTCGCGCTGACCGCGCTCGCGCAGGATGGGGCGCTCGCAGGCTTCGGCGGCTGGCACGGCTCCATCGGCGCTCATCGGACCATCTCCGGCTCAAGCTTGAGGGAGTCGCGCTGACGCGCCTCATCGAGACGTGCCGCACGAAGTTTCAGCAAAAACTGCGCTGCGTTGATGACATAGACCGTATAGGCCGCGAGCGCGACATACATTTGCTGGTTGGTGTCGAGGAATCCGTAGATCAGCGCCGCCATATAAAGAGTGTGCAGCGCGATGACGAGGAAGCTCATCACGTCTTCCCAGAAAAAGGCCGGCGCGAAGAGATACTGACCGAACACCTTCTTTTCCCAGATGGCGCCCGTAACCATGATTGTATAAAGTACGAGTGTCTTGGCGACGATCGAGACAGTAGCCGAATATGCGCCACTGCCAGTCATCAGATAACGCACCACAAGCACGAGACTGACGAGGAAGACAGCAAATTGCAGCGGCGCGAGCACGCCCTGCACGAGTGTCCAGGGAGAGCTGTCGCGGCGGATGCGTTCTTCAGGCGAATAAAGCGGGCGTCTCAATTTTTTGCCCTGCTTTGGTTCCATGCGCGCTCCCCACATATGACACCGGTATTTAGAACCGACGGGGCCGGACTGTCAACATAACTTGACGTAAACCCCAATTTACAACTATTTTGCCGAAAGGCTTTTTCGGAGCATCACAAGAAGAAAGCGTGCCGGCGTTTGTAAAATTTTTTTGATGGGCTCCCCCTTTCGCTTAAGCCTCGGTCCTGGCCTGTGCTGGGGAGGCGTAGTGTAGCCACTGGAGGAGCCTGAAGCATGCCGCCGTCACGGGAAGCAGTTAGCGTAAGCCTTGAGCGACGAACCCAGCAGACCGGGTGGTTGAACGATCCCGAAGAGCAAGGCCCAGCGTTTATCACGCGGCTGGTCAAAACGATAGAGGGTGAAATTATTCCGCGGCTTCTACTTTCTGGTCAGGCCGATATCTCTCCCGAGCTCAAATTAACCCGGGTGGATGTTCTGACACCTGATGACGTTCAAGAATTCGGCGGCCTGATCCTCGCTATCGACCATACACGCGCCTATACTTTCGTAGAACAAAAACGCGCCGAGGGTCAGTCGCTTGAGAGCATCATCATGGATCTCCTGGCGCCAACGGCCTCCTATCTGGGTGAGCTTTGGAAAGCGGACCGCTGCAGTTTCACGGAAGTCACCGTCGGTCTCTCCAGGTTGCGCCAGATGTTGCGCGACCTGAGCCCGGAGTTCGAGACCGAGGCTCCTGAATGCCGGCATGGGCGCCGCGCGCTGCTCCTTGCAACGCCAGGAGAGCAGCACACATTTGGTTTGTTCGTGGTCGAAGCTTTTTTCCGGCGGGAGGGTTGGGACGTCTCTGGCGGCCAGATTGACTCGGCGGATGAAATTGCCCACTTAGTTGACCGGCAGTGGTTTGCCATCGCCGGTTTCTCTCTGAGTTCGGAGCGTTTCATCGATCGGCTC
>Ga0209048_10005361_pt1 | contig 12122 bp, 9 predicted proteins | sample FrelakmetCRP12CR_FD_187146 | JGI IMG/M metagenome (GOLD analysis project Ga0209048, IMG submission 187146) | Freshwater lake sediment microbial communities from the University of Notre Dame, USA, for methane emissions studies - CRP12 CR (SPAdes)... | ecosystem: Environmental > Aquatic >... | reverse complement strand
GCTGGAGAGTTGGTTGCGCTCACAGGGAGCCGTCGAGGCTGCCAAGGCCGGCGGCGTTGCCGCTCTGGTTCGTTCGATGACAATGCGTATCGACGATTCGCCGCATACCGGTGCGATGGGTTATCGGGATTCGATTCAGAAAGTCCCCTCCGCGGCCATCAGCACAAGGGGGGCGGAACTACTGGACAGCCTCCTTGCTTTAAATAAGGATCTCAAGTTAAGCCTGAAACTCTCGTGTCAGACTCTTCCCGATGTAGAATCGGCCAACGTGGTCGGCGAGCTGACTGGGACGGAAAAACCTGATGAAGTTATTGTCGTAGGCGGGCACCTGGACTGCTGGGACCTGGGAGAGGGGGCGGTCGATGACGGGGCAGGATGCGTTCAGAGCATGGAGACTCTGCGTTTGATGAAAGAGCTGGGCCTCAAGCCCAAAAGGACAGTCCGCGCGGTCTTATTCATGAACGAGGAGTTCGGTTTGAACGGCGGCAGGGCTTATGCCCAAAAAGAAAGACCCGGTGAAAAACCAATCGCGGCAATCGAGTCGGACGCCGGCGGATTCACACCGCGCGGCTTCGGTATTTCTGCGGATTCTCTCGTGTTTCAGAAACTGGCACGCTGGTCTTACCTGCTTGAGCCGATAGACGCCGCGCAGATAAGGCGGGGAGGGGGGGGGGCGGATATTTCGGAACTGGCCAAAAAAGGAGGCGTTAGCATCGGACTCAGGGTTGACGCTCAGAGGTATTTTGACTATCACCACTCGGAAAATGATTCGTTCGACAAGGTAAACGACCGTGAGCTTGAGCTGGGGGCTGCGGCTCTTGCAATATTATCCTACGTTATTGCACAGGAAGGGATTTAGGAAGGCTAAGGTGCGCGGTATTTCAGTGCAGGAAGATAAAAGCTAATAAATCGCAACTCACCAACAAATGAGGGGATTATGATGAGGATTTTTATTGTTGTTTCGCTCTTATTCCTTTTAATCCAGGGCCTGACTGCACAGATTGCCCAGGAGAAAATTGATTCCCTGGCCTTGGCGCAGATAAGGGATGAAGGCATGATCCGTTCGCAGGTCATGGATTATCTGGGTTATCTCACGGATATTTACGGCCCTAGGCTTTCGGGATCGCCTGCGTATAAGGCCGCCGCCGACTGGGCCCGTTCGAAGCTGGAGTCTCTGGGACTCTCTGACGCACATCTTGAAGCGTGGGGACCTTTCGGCAGAGGCTGGACACTGAAGCGTTACTCTGCCAACGTGATAGGCAGGCAGGTTTTTCCGCTGATTTCATATCCCGAGGCGTGGTCACCCGGTACGGGCGGTACGGTGACGGCTGACATCGTGTATGTGGATGCAAAAACGGACAGCACGCTTGATACATACAGGGGGAAGCTAAAGGGCAAGTTTGTTCTCCTGGGGGATCCGCGCGAAGTTAAACCCCATTTCGAACCAGAAGCTATGCGCGAAGCCGACTCAAGCCTTCTGAAAATGGCAAACGCTGATCTCCAGAGGCGCTTTGGAGGCGGGCGGAGATTTGAAAACTCGCCCGAGCGCCGGGCAAGGGCACTCCTTGAGTTCTATAAGATGGAGCTCTGCCAGAAGGAAGGTGTTGCGGGAATCCTAACTCCCAGCAGGGGGGACGGCGGGAATGTATTTGTCCAGCAGGCATCCATCCCCCAGCACCCTGATACACCACGGACAAGGCAGATGAGCGTGCGGGATCCGAAAGCGCCCAAGTACCCACTGCAGATCTCCGTGGGTGCGGAGCATTATAACCGCCTCGTCCGCATGATTCAGAAGGGGGAGCGCCCCAAGCTCGAACTTGACCTGGAGGTGAATTTCAACAAGGCTGACTCGGGATACAACATCATAGCTGAAATTCCGGGCAGTGACCTGAAGGATGAGATCGTGATGATCGGGGGGCACTTCGATTCCTGGCACGGAGGGACTGGGGCAACCGATAACGGCACCGGCACAGCCGTTTGCATGGAGGCCATGAGAATCCTGAAAAAGCTGGATCTAAAACCCCGTAGGACAATTCGGATAGGCCTTTGGGATGCCGAGGAATGGGGTTTTCTAGGCTCCAGGGCGTATGTCACAAAACACTTTGCTGAGAGAGAGGGTTCGCAGGGCGACCAGGGCGGGGAGGTAAAATACAAACCCGAAGGTGAAAAGTTCTCGGTTTATTTCAACAACGACAACGGAGCCGGCAGGGTGCGCGGAGTTTACATGCAGGGTAACGAAGCAGTTCGTCCGATTTTCCGCGCATGGCTCAAACCTTTCGCGGACCTGGGCGCTTCCACGCTCACTCCCCAAAATACGGGTGGGACAGACCACCAGACTTTTGATGGTCTTGGGCTGCCGGGGTTTCAGTTCATACAGGATGACATCGATTATTTCAGCAAGACTCATCACGCTACAATGGATCTCTACGAGCGGGTGCCTCCTGAAGACCTGAAACAGGCCGCGGTCATAATGGCGGCTTTTGCGTACGAGGCGGCAATGCGCGAAGCTAAGATCCCGCGAAAACCCCTGCAGCAGCCTCGCCAGGGGAATTTGTAAGGACTTCAAGTGAAAAGCCCCGGTTTGAGATTGCACTTCGCCGGGGCTTTTCGTAAATTAATTGCTGACAGCTTGCTTTTCATCAAGGAATTTCCATGAGTCTTCTGGTTGTAGGATCCCTCGCTCTCGACACGATAGAAACACCTTTCGGCCGAGTTGAAAATGTACCCGGAGGTTCGGCTACATATATTTCGGTGGCCGCGAGCTATTTCGTGAAGCCGGTGAGGCTCGTGGGAGTCGTAGGGAGCGATTTTCCGAAAGATGCCATGGAATTCCTGGAGAGCCGCGAAGTGGATCTTGAAGGGCTGCAGGTCGTGAGCGGAGGAAAAACATTCCGCTGGGGTGGGCGCTACCATTACGACATGAACACACGCGATACGCTTTTCACAGACCTTAACGTATTCGAGCATTTCGATCCGGTTATCCCCGAGTCGTACCGGAGGACGACTTATGTATGCCTGGGCAACATAGACCCCGTGCTCCAGAAGCGGGTTCTGGAGCAGATTGAAAAACCCCGCCTGGTGGTGGGGGACACGATGAATTTCTGGATAAAAAGGAGAAACGCCGAGCTCAAGGCCACCATGAGGCTCCTGGACGTGTTAATCGTGAACGATGCCGAGGTCAGGGAGCTCACAAACGAACCCAATCTCATTAAGGCGGCGAAGTCCATAATGGGGATGGGGCCCAGGGTTGTGATCATCAAGAAGGGGGAACACGGTGCGCTCTTGGTTACAGGTAACACCATATTCTCTGCCCCGGCCTACCCGCTTGAAAATATCAACGACCCGACAGGTGCCGGGGACGCATTTGCGGGGGGATTCATCGGATGGATTGCAAAAACAGACGATCTTTCTGATGATAACCTGAAGCGGGCCGTTATACACGGCAGCACGCTCGCCTCATTCTGTGTGGAGAGATTCAGCCTGGAGCGCCTGAAGGATCTGAACTACATCGAGATTCTGGACAGGTTCAGGGAGTTCAGGGAGTTGTCCAAGTTCGACGAAGAGATTGCGGTTTGAAAGTTGATGTTAAAGACGATTGAGTGGCTCGGCAACAGAGTGCGCTTCATTGACCAGGCAAAGCTTCCTCTGGAGGAATCCTGGATCCACGCGGATAACCACGAAGTTATAGCCTCTGCTATCCGCGGCCTGAAAATCCGCGGAGCGCCGTTGATCGGCGTAGCCGCAGCTTACGGGGCGGCGCTTGCGGCCCTGAACTTTCCGGGAAAAGACTTCAAAGCTTTCCAGCTTTATTATTCAAGCGCACTCAAGATCCTGGGCTCAACACGCCCGACAGCCGTGAACCTGTTCTGGGCACTCGGAAGGATGGAAAAAGCTATAGAAGGGGTCCAATCGGTGGAGGATGCCAGAAAGTCAGTTATCAAGGAGGCCATGGATATCCACCGCCAGGACCAGGAGATGTGCCGTCTGATAGGGGAGAACGGAGCGCGGCTCGTTCCCCAGAGTGCAGGGATCCTCACGCACTGCAACACCGGCGCGCTGGCCACCGGAGGGGAAGGGACAGCACAATCGGTTATCACGACAGCCCACTCCCAGGGCAAACATCTGAAGGTATTTGCTGATGAAACACGCCCCCTGCTTCAGGGGGCACGGCTCACGGTATGGGAGCTGATTAACGCCGGGATAGACGTGACCCTTATTACCGACAGCACAGCCGCTTTTCTGATGAAACAAAAAAAGATTGATCTGGTGGTTGTGGGGGCCGACCGCATTGCGGCAAACGGAGACGTTGCGAATAAAATCGGCACCTACTCCTTGGCCCTGGCCGCAAACTACCATAATGTCCCCTTTTATGTTGCCGCTCCTTTTACCACTATTGACCCCGAAACAGCATCCGGCGACCGGATACCGATCGAAGAGCGCAACGCAAGCGAAGTAACAGAAGGTTTTGGCAAACGCACGGCGCCCGCTGGAACTAAGGTTTATTCTCCGGCGTTTGATGTTACAGCGGCATCGCTTATCCGGGCAATCATCACCGACCGCGGGGTTTACCGACCGCCATTTGACTTCAGGTCAAGGAAAACATGACTCTGGAATGAGCACGATCTCAAAATCGGACGCAGTGGTATTAAAAAGCCTGAAATACCGCGAAAGCAGCAAAATCGTTGCATTTTACACGCGGGGGTTCGGTAAGCTGACCGGTATCGTCAAAGGGGCACTCAGGCCTAGAAGCCGTTACGGCTCATCCCTTGAACCTATGTCATATGTCAATCTTGTGTTCTACAGGAAAGAAGGCAGGGATATACAGACAATCTCCGAGTGTGACACAATCAAATCCTTCCGCCGCCTCAGCGAAGATCTTGACCTGATGGCTGCAGGCATGACTATTATAGAGCTTGTCGACCTGGTAGCTTACGGTGAAGTGGAAAACATACCCGTATTCAATCTGCTGGTTGATTCCCTGGAGTCATTGAACACCATCCCCGGATCCCCTTCGGGTATTCTGTATCATTTTGAATTGCATCTGGCAAGGGCGCTGGGGTTTGGGCCGTCGTTCGGGGATTGCGTTTCCTGCGGAAGTGACAGGACTGTATGCTTCCATATAAGCATGGGAGGGCTTCTGTGCGCAAAGTGTGCTTCTCTCCCCGGCCAGACAGTCAAAATGAGCGGCGGGACGGTCGACCTGCTGAGGCGCCTTGCCGGTTCAAGAGGCAGTGATAAACTCCCGCAATCGGAAATCACTCCAAGAGAGGCGGAAGAAACCGATAAATTTCTCTGGACATATCTGCGCTTCCACGTGTCCGGGATCCGCAATCTGAAATCCTCCGGTGTTTTTTCGAAAATCCGTGCGCCGGCTTAATAATTTTTAATAAAAAATTCATAGAAATCGGCTTAATTTTGCAGTTATCATGAAACCGGGGTGTAACAATTTGCCGCGGGAATATGTATATATATGCAGGTGATATCAAGTTATCATGTTTAATAAGGAGAATAAAATGTCAAAAAAATCAATTCTGGCAGCCGTATTTCTGATTTTTATCGGGATCATATTCGGGGTGGTTCTTGTCTCGAATTTCAGGCTGGGAGTCGAGCAGGGTTTTGCGGGCGATCCCCAGGCGAAGCTGGGAGCGCCCAGCCAGATCAAGGATCCGAATTACGATTACAAAGCCCTCAGCAAGTCTTTCATCGAAGTTAGCAAAGCTGTTTCCCCCACAGTCGTAGCAGTGGTCGTGACCTCTAAAGCAAAATCAAGGTCAAGCGATATTAATGAATTTTTCCATTTCTTCTCACCCGACGGAAAAATGCCCCAGCCTGAACCCCAGCAGGGGGCCGGTTCCGGTGTCATTATCAGCCAGGACGGATATATACTCACCAACAATCACGTGGTTGAGGATGCCGATGCAGGCATTGAGGTCATACTTAACAATAAGCACCGCGCAAAGGCGAAGATCATCGGCACCGACCCGTCGACCGACCTTGCCGTTATAAGGGTCGAGGGGAGCGATCTGCCGACGGCCGCCTTCGGAAATTCCGACAAGCTGGAAATTGGAGAGTGGGTGCTTGCCATCGGAAATCCCCTAGGTCTTCAGGGGACCGTGACGGCCGGTATAGTCAGCGCCATCGGCAGGAGGATCGGCCTGATCCAGGACAGCAAGGGATACGGAATTGAGAACTTTATACAGACCGACGCCGCCATCAACCCCGGTAACAGCGGCGGGCCGCTTGTCAACATGAACGGAGAGGTGGTGGGGATAAACTCCGCAATAGCGACTACGAACGCACGCTACCAGGGGTACGGATTCGCAATCCCGATAAATTTGGCACGCGCAGTCGCCGAGGACATAATCAAGAGCGGGAAAGTGCGGCGGGGTTTCATCGGAGTCAACATCACAACGGTTGACGAAACCATGGCAAAAGCTATCGGGCTGGAAAAGGCCGGCGGAGTCCAGGTCCAAACCCTTGAGAAGGGCGGGGCGGCAGAGGCCGCAGGCATAAAAGAAATGGATGTCATTCTGACGGTTGACGACCAGGATGTAAACGAACCAAATCAGCTTCAGAGCTACGTGGCGCGCAAACACCCGGGCGACGATGTCACACTGAAGATTTTCCGCGACGGCAAAGTATTTGAAAAGAAAGTCACTCTCCGCGCCCGCAAAGAGGAGAACTTGGTGGCCTCTAACAAGGACGACAATCAGCCCGAGTCGAGCGAAAGTGAGGTCGAGAGTTCCTCAAAGGCAGTGGCTTACGATAATCTGGGCCTCAGCGTCAAGAAGATGACCTCTCAGGAAAGAAAAGAGGCCGATGTGGACAAGGGGATCATTGTGGCGGAATCCAAGACTTACAGCGAGGCTTTCAATCACGGTGTTCAAACCGGGGATATCATACTTGAGGCGGACAGGAAGGAGATCTATTCCCCCAAGGATTTCGACTCAATCATTAAAAGCCACAAGCCGGGGGATGCAATCCTCCTGCGGGTGAAGCAGAAAGGTACTGTGGTATTCCTCGCCATCCAGATTCCGAAGTAATTGAAAGCCCCCTTTTTCAAAAGAAGCCTCATCCTGCCCTTTTTGGGGAGGATGGGGCTTTTTGTTTGCATCTAATCGTGCAAATCCGTAGATTCCCTGCATTCTAATTCAAGTGCTTCCATTTAAACAACAGGGAGTAATTCCCGATGAGACAATCTATCACTTTAATAATTCTCGTGATTGCAATGTGTGTTAAAACTGAGGCACAGGTAAAAATACCGTTCGAAAAATACTCGCTTGCGAACGGCCTCACGGTACTGCTGCACGAAGACCATTCGGCTCCGCTGGCCGCAGTACTCATCCAATACCACGTCGGCTCAAAGAACGAGAAGCCGGGGCGCACGGGCTTCGCGCACCTCTTCGAGCATATGATGTTCCAGGGCTCGGCGCACGTCGGAAATCACGAACATTTCAAGCTTCTTCAGGAAGTCGGGGCAAACGTCAACGGTTTCACGAACGAGGACGGCACAACATATTTCGAGGTTCTGCCCAGCAATTATGTGGAGCTCGGGCTGTACCTGGAATCAGACAGAATGGGATTCCTGCTCGATTCGATGTCGCAGGGAAAGCTGGACAACCAGCGGGATGTGGTAAAAAACGAACGCAGGCAGAATTACGACAACAGGCCTTACGGCACGGCGGATGAGAAGATAGCCAAGGCCATATACCCGGCTGACCATCCCTACAGCTGGCCAGTTATAGGTTACATGGATGATCTGAGCGCCGCCTCTCTGGATGATGTGACCGGATTCTTCAAAACCTATTATGCTCCCAGCAACGCCTGCCTTGTTGTGGCGGGCGACCTCAATCCCGGCGAAGTAAAAAAGATGATTCAGAAGTATTTTTCTGATTTTCCGCGGGGGGCAAGCTTCGACAGGCCGAAGACTGTGCCTGTTTCGCTCTCAGAGGAGAAGCGCATGGTTTTCGAGGACAAGGTTCAGCTTCCCCGCCTTTACCTCACATGGCATTCGGCGCCCAATTATACGCGCGAGGACGCGGCCCTGGAGGTGCTCGCCCGGATTCTCAGCAGTGGAAAAAACTCCAGGCTGTACAAATCGATGGTTTACGAAAACCAGATTGCACAGTCGGTTTCCGCCTCACAGGGCGGTTCGGAGATTGCCGGGACCTTCCAGATACAAATCACCGCAAAGCCCGGAAAGAATTTAACCCAGATGGAGGTGGCCGCGGATTCCCTGATTGCAATCCTGCTCGGCCGCGGGATAACGGATAAGGAAATCGAGAATGCCCTCGCATCCATCGAGTCTCAGATCGTCAACAGCGCGTCAACCTCACTTGGGAAAGGGATCGGGCTTGCTTCATACTACTCCTACACCGGGGATCCCGATAATATCAACAAACAGATGGACCGCTATAAAGGGATGACGCCGGGCGAGGTTCAGGCGGCGGCCAGTAAATACCTGAAAAACCCGCGGGCTGTGCTGAGCATAGTCCCCGTGGGGAAGACCGAACTAGCCGCAAAGAAAGGGGAGTAACGAAAATGAAAACTCTAATTGAAAACTTGCTAACAGGATTGATCTTGACACTCATCTTCTCTTTTACTTCAATGTCCCAGGGAAATATCGACCGCATGAAGCGTCCGGTGCCGGGACCGGCTCCCAAAATCAAGCTGCCGGAAATTCAGAAGGCTGTCCTATCCAACGGCCTGAATGTCTGGCTAGTCGAAAAGCACGAGCTGCCCACGGTGGCTTTTAATCTGGTGATACAAGCCGGGGCTGACCATGACCCGAAGGGCCAGCCGGGGATGGCATCGATGACCGCGGATCTTCTGGATGAAGGCACAAAAAGCCGCAGCACGCTCGAGATATCCGACGAGATCGAGTCGATCGGGGCCTCTTTCGGAGTATACTCGAACTTTGACGGTTCCTACATGACCTTAAACGTTCTTAAAAAATATATGGAAAGGGGGCTTAACGTATTTTCGGACGTTCTCTCAAATCCCGTATTCCCGGTGAAGGAATTCGAGAGGCTCAAGGTACAACGGCTGGCGGCACTCCTGCAGCAGCGTGATCAGCCCGTTGCCATAGCCAACAATGCATTTTCGTACATACTTTACGGTACTGATCACCCTTACGGCAACAACCCTGCGGGCAACGAGGCTTCGTTGAAGGCTCTCTCCAGGGATGACATCCAGATGTTTTATCAGTCTTGTTACCGTCCTAACAACGCGACTCTGATCGTGGTGGGTGACATCAAGCTTGGCGAGGTGACTGCGATACTGGACAGGACGCTCTCCGGTTGGAAAAAGGGGGATGTTGCGCCGTTTACCGTTCCTGACCCCAAGTCTTGTGACAAAATGCGCGTTTACCTGATCGACAAGCCCGGTGCACCCCAGTCGGAAATTCGGATCGGCTATCCCGCTCTCTCCAGGAGCACGCCCGATTATTTCCCGGTCCAGGTCATGAACCGGATGCTGGGGGGCCAGTTCACCAGCCGGATAAATCTTAACTTGCGTGAAAAGCACGGCTTTACATACGGTGCGCGCTCCGGGTTCAGCTTTCAAAAGGGAGCCGGCCCGTTTACGGCATCCAGCGGGGTGACAACCGAAAAGTCAGACAGCTCCCTGCGGGAGTTTCTCTATGAGATCAACCTGATGCGCGAAAAAGGGATGACTGCCGAAGAACTGGAGTTTGTGAAGAAGGGATTGCTCGGCAATTTCGCCCTAACTTTTGAGACACCCGCGCAGATAGCTGGCGCCCTCCAGAGCATCATACTTTACGGTCTGCCCGAGAATTATTTCAACAATTATCTCCAGAATATCGATGCTGTTACGCTGAAAGATGTCGATAGGGTCTCCAAAAAGTACCTGGATACCTCAAAGATGGCCGTGGTCATCGTGGGTGACCTCTCAAAGATCAAAGAGCCAATAGCCTCCATGAAAGTGGGCGATGTTACCGTGTGCGATACCGACGGAAAACCGCTCAAGTGAGGTAAATTTATGAAAAGAGGGGCCTAAGGCGCCCCCTCCCCTTGACAAACGGCAAAATTTCTTTTATATTTTTAATGTAATAACAAAGGATCTTTTCAAACATTTGATGCAGCAGATGAAGGAGGTGTCAGGGTCTTCAGTTCTCATTACGTCAGAGGATCAAACGGAAAACTGAACAGCAAAGTGCTCATCCTCAACCAGAATTACGAGCCGATGAGCGTGTGCAACGTAAAGAAAGCAATTATATTACTTTATCTTGGAAAAGCGGAACTCATCGAAGCACATGACGGGAGGCAGATTCATTCTATTTCCCTGACGATGCCGTTCCCGAGCATTGTCCGCCTAAGTGTGTATATTCACATACCCTACAAAAAGATCATCCTTTCCAGGAAAAACATTCTGCGGCGTGACGGTCACCGGTGCCAGTACTGCGGACGGAGCGACGTTGCGCTGACTGTAGATCACATCATCCCCAAGGCGAAATCAGGCGAGGACAGCTGGGAAAATCTCGTAACCGCCTGCGTGGAATGCAACAACAAAAAGGGAAATCACACCCCGGAAGACGCTCATCTCAAACTGCTGCGCAAGCCGATGAAGCCGAACCATGTTACTTTCATCAGGCACTTCGTGGGTAATATTGACGAGCGCTGGAAACCTTATCTTTTCATGAACTGACCGGCGTATGAGAGCAGCGCCGGGGGACATCAGAGGGAACACTGATTATTGACAAAGAAGAAACGCATTTTGAGCGGCATGAGACCGACCGGGAAGCTCCATATCGGACACCTCGTCGGTGCGCTGGAAAACTGGGTCTCGCTTCAGGGCGAATACCAAAACTTTCACCTTGTTGCGGACTATCACGCATTGACCACCAACCTCGATTCGCAAGATCTTTATCAGAACTCTATCGACATGCTGATAGACTGGCTCGCGGCCGGCATAGATCCCCAGCTGAGCCCTGTCTTCAGGCAGTCTAAGATCAAGGAGCACACAGAGCTTCACCTGATTTTGTCGATGCTAATCACGGCTGCAAGGCTGGAACGCAATCCCACGGTGAAGGAACAGCTGCGGAACCTCCAGATTGAAAACGTGACTTACGGCCATCTCGGTTATCCGGTGCTCCAGTCCGCGGATATACTCCTTTACAAGGGGGAAGTCGTGCCCGTGGGGGAGGACCAGGTGCCGCATGTTGAGATAACCCGCGAAATAGCGCGTCATTTCAACAACCAGTACGGTGAGGTTTTCCCCGAGCCTGAGGCGATGCTCTCGAAGTTTGCCCGCCTCCCCGGGCTGGACGGCAACATGAAGATGAGCAAGTCGGCAGGCAACACGATCCTGCTTTCTGAGTCTCCCGAGGAGATAAAATCCAAGATCAAAAAGGCTGTGACCGATCCCCTCAAGGTACGGCGGGGGGATGTGGGCAGGCCCGAAATCTGCCCGATCTTCACATACCATCAGAAGTTCAACCCTTCTGCCACGAGTGAGATCGAGGCCGGATGCCGGAGCGGAGCCCTGGGATGCGTGGACTGCAAGGGGAATGTTGCGAAGCATATTATCGAATACCTCGCCCCCTTCAGGGAAAGGCGCGCACATTACGAGTCAAACATCCGCGAAGTGACGGAAATTCTGGAGGAGGGGGAGGCCAGAGGCAGGAAGGTGGCTTCGGAAACGATGGCAGAAGTGCACCGTGCGATGAACCTGGGTTAGAAGGGGATAATTATTTTCAAATTTCCGGCATGCCTTACAGGGTAAAACTCCAGATATTCGAGGGACCTCTTGACCTGCTCCTCTTTTTTATAAAAAGAGACGAGCTGGATATTTACGACATCCCGATTTCCAAGATCACCAAGGAATTTCTGGACTACCTTCACCTTCTCCAGGAGCTGGATCTGGAAGTGGCGGGGGATTTTATCGTGATGGCCGCTGAACTGATGCAGATCAAGGTCAAAATGCTGCTGCCACGGGAGCCGGGCGAGGAGGAGGAAGGGGATCCGCGGGCAGAGCTGGTCAGGAGGCTCCTGGAATACAAGCGCTTCAAAGAGGCCAGCTCGACGCTCTCCACTCTGGAGGAGGAATCCGCTAAGCTCTATTTCAGGCAGGGATTTCACTCCGATGCGAAGAGGGTCACGCTC
>Ga0209048_10005360_pt1 | contig 12123 bp, 7 predicted proteins | sample FrelakmetCRP12CR_FD_187146 | JGI IMG/M metagenome (GOLD analysis project Ga0209048, IMG submission 187146) | Freshwater lake sediment microbial communities from the University of Notre Dame, USA, for methane emissions studies - CRP12 CR (SPAdes)... | ecosystem: Environmental > Aquatic >... | reverse complement strand
CCGCCGCCGTTACGGAGGGAATTGCGCGACAGCCATTGGAGCGAAGCGAGCTCGAAACACTGGCGCTCGACATCATCGGCCGAAGTCGGGCACAGCTCGATCGGCTCGTCGATGTCGGCCTGATCTCAACCCTACCCAATTCATTCGATTAACGACGATTATTGGCTCTGCCACTCGATGACCGCGCGCTGTTTCTTGAATGCACTTGCTTATTGATTGACATCAATGTGCTCAGGCAGCGCCCCCGGTATTTTTTCATCCGACGTGGGAGGCCTGCCACGCCAAATTTCATCATGCTGACGCGGTTGAGCGCCGACGCGGTTCGCTCGCGCGGCATCTAACCGCTTTCGGTCGGCCATACGGCGCGATTAGGGAACAATCATGACCATGCAAGGGGCGAGGCTCGCGATCTTCTGCGAGACGCTTCCCAGAATGAGGCCGGCGAGACGGCCGCGACCGCGCCTTCCAACGACAATGGTGTCAGCCTTTTCACGGCGAGCCATCTCAATGATCACTTCGGCGGCATCGCCCCAGTCAGACCGCAGCTTGATGTTTGCGACGCCGACGTGCTTTGCGCGCTTTCTGGCTTTATCAAGGACTTGATTGGAGAGCCTTCAATCGCTTCGCCGACGTCACCTTTGATACGAACCAACTGTTTCAGCTCGCTGCCAGAAACATTACCTCCAACGGTGATAACGGAAAGTTCGGCGTTGGTGGCCTTTGCAAGCTGGGCTGCCGCAATGACAGCGCGGTTGCCCCCGCGGGATCCGTCCGTTGCCACGAGGATCTTTTGCATTGCGCTCTCCTTGATCGCAACGTGAGAATGACGCTGTCATCACGACCTGATATTGATCTTCGCCCGTCCTCGCAAAGCCTCTCAAACCAGCCGGGTTCCGGCCCGCTCACCGTCATGTTCAGGTCCGTCACCAAGCCGTTGGCCAGGCCCGTAAAGCCCACAGCCAGCTCTCATCCCTGCCTGATGATCTGCGCGAAGTGGGCCATCATTTGAGCCGGCTCGCTGTCGTTTTAATCGTTAAATTGCCATGACTGCAATTGTATTTAGTTGATCAGGGTCAAGGCCTGATTGCCGGATGCGCCCATAATTTTAACAATGTGCCGACCAACCAGCTGAGCCTTAATCGATGAAGCTTACATATGTTGTCGCCTTGTCTATGCTAACCTTTGGTGTCGCTATGGCTGTTTCGGTTGCGCAGCCGCAACCGGGCGGTGTCAGCCCTACTGTACCTGGGCGGGTGCTGATGGACGACGGTGCGGTGCCGTTCGAGTGGATGATTAGCAGATTAACTGTCGAACAGGCCGAAGCGGAACATACGCCACCACATCTGAAACCTTTTGGACATCAGAATGCCAAATGGGAGGCGCTAAAGTCGCGCATGAGACCGGGGGATGAATTGTGGACATATCAGAGTCCACCTGACTCTTGGAAAGCGCTGCATGGGCGCAGAGGGATTGCGTTGGTGCGCAACGGCAGTGTGATTGATTCAATCCTAACGGCAATGAATTGACAGGCATGCGCTAACGAAGATTGCGCGAGGTGTAGGCTATTTCTCTGTCGAGCGCCCCATCGCGGAGCCAAGCGTGCTTGCCGCCAGCCCAACATTGTCTTTCTGGGAGAGGCGGCTAGTACCTTCGTGACTTTTATGACGCGCCCCCGCAACTGCTCTCCAAGCAATCTCTCATGAGGCATACGTAAAGATATAATCTATCTAAAGTAAATAACCATTAACCAATGCAAATATGCATTCCCGATATTGAGTAATGAGCAAACGCGACGTGCAATGGCAAATACCCTCATGAAGTTCTGCTGAGGGTGAGAAGGTCCGCGCCCGAGACATTAACCATTAATCATAATACTTAATTAGAATTCGTTAATTTTTCTTTGATTGACCGTGCCGATATGGTTATTAGCGAGCGTGTAAAGGTTATAAAGCATAAAGCATAAACCTGACACATCACGAGTTGCTGGGAGGCAGTTCGTACGGAGAAGACAGAGCCACAATGCAACTAGGCACGCATTATGGTTTTGATCTATCGCGCTATTAACCGGTCTCTTGGCCTGTTCGCTAAGATCCTCGCTGCAGGAGCTTTGCTCCTGGCATTCGGCGGGGCTTCGGCCTTTGCCATTCCATCTCCCGAACTTGTCGTTGGCTCCTTCAGTAGCATCTCACAACTTTTTGCGCTGGGCTCGGCGCTGCTCGGCGGGGGCGCGGCAACGATGGCGTGGCGCGCGAACGCCAAGATTGGCAGGAGCGGCGTTGGTTCTCGGTTTGCGATATTGCTCGCGTTCGGCACGATTGCGGTTCTGACGGTGACGGCTGGCGGCTTTTTTTATCTTTATATGGACCAGCGTGCGCAGGAGCGTGAGCGGTTGGAGAGCGCGCTGCTTCGCCCGATGCCGGACGCCGACGGCAAGAGCCTCGATCCCGATCTTAAGGAAGCATCCTACGGTGACCAGCAGCGCAGCCCGCGTGGCATCAGCACGGAAGATCTTGAGAAATTGCTGGAAGCCAAGTCGCGCGGAGAGCGTTCGGACGTTGTCCTTTTGGACATTCGCGAGAAGCCCGAAACGGAAATGGGAAGCTTGCCGGGCTCGGTCGCGATCCGTTTCCCCGATCTGCCCAAGGCGAATCTGGATCTGAAGGGCAAAACCGCCGTCTTGTTCTGCCACAACGGGAATCGCTCGTACGAAACCTGCCAAGCTATGGCTGCGCGCGGTATCGATTGCCGTTTCATGGTCGGCGGGCTTGAGAAGTGGCTGGTCGAAGACAGATCGTTGACCGGTCTGAAGGCGCGGACGTTGGATGATCTCCGCGCGATTCCGAGTTATCCTAATCAAAGCGTGTTGCTCAATACCAGAGAAGTCCACAAGCTCGTAGACAAAGAAAAAGCGATTTTCGTCGATGTGCGTTATCCCGGTGAGTTCGCTGCTTACCACCTGCCTGGAGCCATCAACATTCCAATCCGCCCGACGCCAACCGACGAACTCAAGGCCAAGCTTGCTCAGGTACCGCACCGACCCGTTATCGCACCCTGCTACGATAGACGAAGCTGTTTCTTCGGCGAGGTGATTGGCCTTGAGTTAACGCGCGCTGGTTATGATTTCCGCGGGCGCTATACCGTGCCGCAGGAATATTTTACACCTACGCCTCCGCGCCCTTACATCCAGCAGTGGCTTGAGGAAGCGCACCGAAGCTGGTGGACGAAGGCCGCCTACGGTTTGGCCGACGTGCTGTCGGTGATTGCCGATCGCGCCGGACTTATTTTCGCGATTGTGCTCCTCGCACTACTTTCACGATTTTTGGTCTTGCCCGTTTCGCTGAAAGCCGAACGCGATCAGATCGTGTCGAATGAGCTATCGGGCGAACTTGATGCCTTGAAGGCGCGCCTGAAAGAAGATCCGAGGCAACTTGCACGTGCAATGCAGAAGTTCTATCGCGATCACGGCTTAACGCCGATGCGCAATCTTATCGCCCTGCTTTTTTTGCCAATAATGGCCATGTCTATCACCGCCGTGCATAAAACTGCCGCGGGCCACACGACGAGCTACCTCTGGATTAGCGATATGTCGGCGAAGGATCCATTATTGGTGCTACCAGTCCTGTTTGCAGTCTTGATCGCGCTTTATCTCGACATAGTATTTGCGCGGACCCGTATGCAAAGACTCTTGACCTGGGGCATTGCAATACCTGTCCTCACGGCGACCGGCGCGCTGCTGAGTGCGGCAGCAGATATATACGTGATCGTCAGCGCCATTCTTCTTCTGGTGCAGCGAGCGTTTGTCAGCGGTCAAGTCCAAAAAATAGCGCGCGCGGTAAGCCGGTACAGCTACGATCGAGAGATTATTGCGCTAGAGGATACCGATCGTCTCTCCAGCCGCGGAAACAAGGCCTATCGGCTGTCCGTATTGAAGGCGCATGGCATCTGCGTTCCAGATGGGGTGATTTTGACGTCACGCTTTCTATCCGAATTTGCGGCTAAATCTTCGGGCAAACGTAATAAGGCTCTTAATCGGATCTGGCGGCTCGTCGGAGGCGGCCTCGTGGCGGTTCGCAGTTCGGCGGCTGCCGAAGACGGTCAAGGCCATAGTTTTGCGGGCATTTTTGAGTCGGTACTCAATGTCAATCGCGCGAGCCTGGAATCCGCCATTACGGACGTGGCTTCATCCTTCGAAGCCGAACGGGCCAGGAGTTACGGCGTCGATGGTGGCAGTGGAAACATCATTATCCAAAAAATGGTAGAGGCCGAGTTTGCCGGCGTACTTTTTACCCGCGATCCTGCGGTCGGTGGAGCTTCTTTGGTCGAAATGGTGCGCGGAACCGGGCAAAGCCTCGTCGCCGGTACCGTTGCGCCGGAAACCTATCGCTGCGGTCGTCTAAGCGGACAGCCGCTTGGCGAGGTGTCCCCCCCGATTGATTTGGCGCCGTTGATTGCTCTTGGGCAGCAAACAGAAAAAATATTTGGTCGGCCGCAGGATGTCGAGTGGACGTATCTCGACAATCAATTCGTTATCGTGCAGAGCCGCGATATCACGCATGTACTTTCTAAGGACGACAAAACCGAAAGCCTCTATGGCGAGCAGGAACGCATTCTCGACCTTGCCATCGGATCGGCTCCCGGCGAGATTGTTTTTTCGCAAAACGAGCTCGCTGAAATGTTGCCACGGCCTACACCGTTGTCGCTTTCGCTCATGGAATCGCTGTGGGCACCCGGCGGTAGTGTTGATCGGGCCTGCAACAGGTTGGGACTGAGCTATGCGGCCGACGGTAACGAAAACAACTATCTTGTGACGGTTTTCGGACGACTTTATATCGACAAGCGGCAAGAAAAAGCGCGGGCGGTAAAAATGAGCAAACGTGCCGTCCGCCGTCTGACCAAAGCTGCTGGTCGGATCGAACGTAAATTTCGCGACGACTTCCTGCCGGATTTTTCCAGGACAACTGCCCGTAACGATGCGCTAGATTTCGCGCAGTTGCCCACGGCCGATCTGCTTGCGTTTTTGCGCGATCTTCGTGACCGCTTTACCAAAGAAAGTCATGTTGAAGTCGACGTCATAAATATCGCGGCAGCTCTCTATCTCGATCAAGCTAAACAGAAACTCGTAGCTCAAGGCTTCGATCCTGCGCAATATCTCTCCAGCGGCTTTACGACCGACTTCAGCCGGTGCCTTTCGGAATCCTGCTTGGCGTCGGGCGAATCGCGGCGTACGCTTTTGCTCACCGGTGCTGGGCATCGTGCGGTACTCGATTACGAGCTCGCGAAGCCTCGTTATGCTGAACGGCCGGAGTTACTTGAAGCGCTGTGTGAGTCCCAAGGCACGACTAGGCACAAAGATAGCAACGATCCGATTAATGCGATCTCCGACGAGGACACGGTGTTTGCCGTGCAGACAGCTCGCCGTTTCCAAACGTTGAAGGAAAATGCCAAACACCATTCCCTGCGCGAACTCGCTATCATGCGGCGGGCTCTGCTCACCCTTGATGGCCGTTTTCTGTTGGATGGTCTCGTCTTCTATCTGACGTTCGATGAGCTGTTAGCACAGGGAGGCGCCGGCGCGATTGAGCTGCGTGACCTCGCGCAGCGACGGCATCGCCAGGCGCAAGCCTTCCGTGATGTGCCGCCCTTACCCCAGGTATTGACTGCTGCTGACATTGAGAGGGCCTTGACTGATGGCAGGGACGACGTCAAAGGCGATGATTCTGTCATCTCCGGCACGCGGGTCTCTGGATCGGGCGTAGTCGAAGGTCGCGCACGCGTTATTTCGGCCGCCGAGGCGGAGAGCGGCGACCGCATACGCAATCTCCATACAACCGACATCGTCGTCAGTTCGATCATTCACCCGGCATGGCTTCCGGACTTTCGAAGCGTCACTGGATTTATTTGTGAAATCGGTGGGTGGCTGAGCCACACTGCTGTAGTCGCCCGTGAATATGATCTTCCCATGATCGTCGCGACCAAGGGTCTGCGGATGGTCCAAGATGGCGATCTATTGCGCCTTCACCCTAGCGGTATCGTGGAAATCGTGAGCAAAAATAGAAAGATGGTTCCCGCTGAATAGAACGCGGGCCGCGTTAAGTATTAATCATGTCTATAAGTCAGATCGCGCGATCCTGCGGGAATTTTGCATTTGTGAGGACTTAGATGGTCCGGAATTGCTTCGACGTATTGCGACGGAGCGGACCTTTGCATTAACTCGTCACTTGTGGCGATGAGGGGAAGTGCCGCAAAGGCAGCAATCGCACAGGTGTTGCCCCACCCGAACCGCAGAGACATCCAAAGCACGTTGTTTTTCATGCTAGGGAAGTTAGAGGGAGGATGTGTCAGGCGTGTTACTTTAGTCCTTTAAACTTTATTGGTTCGGATGTTTTTTTGCCGCCGGTCTCAATCTGCCGGCCCTTAGCAATCAATTGCTAAGCCTGCTGACACTGTGGAATGCTTGCGATTCTTTGCGCCCGGTCACCATAACCCTTACGCCTAGCCCCGGGGTTATTGGACAGTCCACTACCCTCTTCCAAAGAGGAAGTAGGGGAAGATTTTCCCTCTGGCGGATCGCGAGATGCCGACCGGATTCGAGCCTTGACCAGCAGATATCGGATTAAGCCTACTTCGACCAACGAGGGCAGATCGCAACCGTCTGGATCCGGCACATGCTCTACTTATAAAGCCCGAAAAATTGTTCAGATAAATCGAGCCGACTCTCTACCGTCATGCCGCGATTCTACGCCGATCCCATTGAGCCAAAAGATCTAGAACGTTCGAAGACGGCACCGGTCGACTGAAATGATAGCCCTGTGCTTCGGTGCAGCCTTCCGCGCGTACCGCCTTAAACTGATCGACCGTTTCCACACCTTCCGCTACTGTCGTAATGCCGAAGCTCTTCGCGATATTCACGACCGCCCGAACAATCGTTAAGTTATCTTTTCGGTGTGGCAGGCCATGCACAAACGATGCATCGATTTTGATCTTGTCAAACGGGAATTTTCTTAAATAGCTCAAAGATGAATATCCTGTTCCAAAATCATCCAAAGAAATTTGGACACCCAAATCATGAAGCTGATTGACGATTTTTAAGGTTGTATCGTCATCCTGTATCAAAACCGACTCGGTAATCTCAACCTCAAGTCTAGATGCCGGCAGCCGCGCCGAAGCGATCGCGTTAATTATCACCTCGACCAGCTTCGATGTTTTAAACTGAATTGGCGACAGGTTTACCGATACCTTAAGGTCTCTTGGCCACGTCGACGCTGCAGCGCATGCCTGTCGTAGCACCGATTCGCCTATTGGAATAATGAGTCCTGTATCTTCTGCCAATGACACAAATTCGTTTGGAGAAATAACACCCCGCTCGGGATGTCGCCAACGTAGAAGCGCCTCGAAGCTGCTAATTTTACCGGTTTCGATATTGATAAGCGGTTGATAGTGGAGTTCAAATTCGCCATTGGCGACGGCCCGCCGCAGGTCAATCTCGAGCATACGTCGCGCCTGCAGTTTGGTATCCATGTCGGGTTCAAAAAACCGAAACAATCCGCGCCCGTTCTTTTTGGCCAAATACATCGCCATGTCAGCATTCTTCAAAAGCTGATCTGGATCTGAGCCATCGTTTGGGGCCAGCGCAATGCCGATGCTGGCCCCAACGTTAAATTGCTGCCCGCCGATCTTTAAAGGTCTATTCAGCGTTGCCAACAGCTTGTTGGCTAAAACGCTGCAGTCTTCCGGCCGTTCAATTTTAGTTTGAACAATGGCAAATTCATCGCCCCCCAATCGCGCGACGGTATCGGTTTCTCTGATGAGAGCCTTAAGTCTGGTGGAAATGGCCCGTAGCACTTGGTCGCCGACTGGATGGCCGAGCGTGTCATTCACCTCCTTGAATTCATCAAGATCCAGGCACAACAAACCAAATTGCTCCCCCCGCCGCATGCGGACAAACGCTCGCTCTAGGTCCTCACGAAAGAGAACGCGATTTGGTAAGTCAGTGAGCGCATCATGACGGGCGAGATAGCTGATCCGAGCCTCAGCGCTTAAGCGTTCTGTCACGTCCTCATGGACTTCAACCCAGCTGCCGTCACCCAGTGTTTGGCGTGAAGTCGCTATCATACGGCCGTCCTTTAAATGCTGGGTGATTGAAATGGCGGCGCTTTCCTCAATGCAGAGTTCAAATGGCTCCTTTTCAGTGATGTTTTCGATTGAATTATTACCGACAATGATTCGGTACTCTAATATTTCACACAATCGGATACCGGGTTTTGCAATTTCCGGACCCAATGCATACATTTTGCGAAAGGGGGAATTGCAGACGATTAGGCGCTCTGATTTATCAAACATACAGAGTCCTTGAGTCATATTATTAAGCGCAGCGTCAAATTGGATGTTGATTTTCTCTAGTTCGGTTTTCCGTTGAATGAGCTCAATAGCATTCGCCTTGAAGATCTTAACGGCGCGTGCCATATCGCCTACTTCATCGGCATCATTATCCGACGGTATAGGCACAGTAGTATCGTTCTGCGCGAGTCGCGTCATTGCTCGGGTAATGGCACGCAGTCGAGTTATTATGCTCGTCACAATTAAAATTCCGAATGGTCCAATGACGCCAAGAATCACAATCGTCAGCAGTGAAACCCAAATTATCATTGAGGTTGCAGTGCTCGTGAGGTGCGAAACCTCACTCTGGGCAATTTCAAGGCGTTTCTGACGATAGTTTTCTATATCTGCTTGAATAGAATCTGCGATGTCGGAGTATTTAGCGGCAAAATCGAGTGCCTTATCTTGGGCAAAATTGTAGGCATAAAATAACACTTTATGGCCACGCTGAAACAGCTCGGGTAGTTTCCGCGAGATATGTTCTTCGAGGTCGTCAAGAAGCTGATCTTCACGAGCTTGTAGTAATTGTTTCAGCAATTGTTTTAGGTCTTGATCGTTGGCGTCGAGGGCATGTTCGGTTTGTTCAAGGCGACTACGGTCGACTTCTGCGGGCGAGCTTTGGACAATTCGGCGATTCAATTCAATGAGAGACTCAAGACGCGTTGATATCTCGATGCCCAAAAAACCATCTTGATAAAGATGCAACGCGGCCGATTGTGTAGTTCGTGCGAAATAAAACGCCGATATCGCCAGCGCGAAAATTGCAACAGTAAATAATGCCGCAACACAATAAAGTTTTGCAATAACACTCGCCCATCGGTATGCAGCGCTAAAACGCATTGCGAATTAATCCAGATAGACGAGCGATACCCGCCTTGACGCGTTAATAACGGATTGTATTTCGGGTGCGGGCTCCCCGAGTGTGATCAAGTTTAGCTGCTGCTCAATCACGTCGTCGGTTAGAAGTTCTGGCAAATTCTGCTCTGTCAGTTTCCCGAGCTGCGCAAGGCCCATTGCTCCGGGCTCTTGCATGACAATTTTAGTGACTTGTGAGCTAATCTGCACTTCAATGGGATTCGCTGGTGTCATATGTTGTCCAGCAAGAAGTTCAGCCTCCACAGAGGCTTGTACGCCGCCGCCTTCGCGGACCTTCACGATTTTAATTGGAAGGTCGGGACCTCCGAGGTTTTTCCAATTGTCAATCTGACCGAGCAATATTTTCCGAACTGTATCTAGAGTGGCAGATCGAACTGGGTTGGCCGAATTTAGGGCAAAGGCAATTCGGGTGCTTGCAATATGATAACTGCGTAATTGGTCGAACGGTAAATCCGGCATCGTCTTGCGCAATGTTGCGATCTCGCTTTCGAGTGACGCTGAGATCATCGCCAGATTAGCGCGCCGCTCAAAAAGCGCGATCAAACCAAGGCTAGATTTGTTTGGAAGGACAGTGAGTTTTTGTTTCGAAACGGCTTCGATTTCGGCTTGATGCGGACCGAACAATCGGGAGTTGAAGGTGGTCGAACCTTGAATAATTATATCTGATAAAGCTGGCGTCGGAAGAAGCGCCGAAATGATCGAGCCACAAATGATGGCGCCATAGGTGAGGCGCGATGCTGTCGTACCCATTTTTTAAATTCCCGGGACAGGCGTTCCTGAGAACTGGACGATACTGCCTGAGTGTTAGTGGAGCCCTAACTTGTGAAGAGAAAAATGGCGGTTTTGGCCTTCAAATATGGGCTTTATGCGTGAATTAGGCGGGGCCATTAATAATTCGGTTTCCATACGGCCGATTTCCGTGCCTGCCCAGGTTGGTGAGGTCTCGACGCGCGCAACAATTCAAATACTAACGTTTGCAGTAAGACGGGCATCACATAGCGGGCAGCGGCCTTGACCCCTCCTTCCTGCTAGTCGCAAAACGTTGAACCCAACTGGTTGGGCACGGTGAGGGGGCGTATCGGTCTGGCATCGGCAAGCAATATTCTGATCTACGCGAGGCATGCGCACTGCTTTGGCGAATATCTGCTTTGAGGGGGCGTTGATCACCCGACGCCGAAAGGCGTATTAATGCGCGCGAAGCTTACCGCTGCTGGATGCTAGTTCAGTGGCAGGTCAAAAGCGGATATTTACCAATGCCGAACAAGCTCAATTTACGAGTACACGGCCTGAATCATTCATATTGCGCTGATCCCGCTATAACTCTTAAAATTCTTGGGCACTTGTTCTGTGATTGAACAAGTAAAAAAGCTATTGTGGCAAGCAATTGCTTGTATTGTAGTCATGTCGCAATATGGCAACTAAGCCTTCACGAGTTCACCAAATGGCGAAATATAGCTGCCTATTTTGGACCTGATCAGGAGCCCTCATGGCCATATCGATGTCGAGCATCCGCGGCGGTTTTTGCGCCATTCTTCTTGCGCTTACAGTCTCTGGCTGTGGCTACAACAACATCCCGACTTTCGAGGAGCAGGCCAAGGCAAAATGGGCGGATGTGCAGAACAACTACCAGCGCCGCGCTGATCTCATCCCCAATCTCGTCGCCACCGTGCAGGGCTATGCCAAACAAGAAAAAGACGTGCTAACCGCCGTGGTCGAGGCCCGCGCTAAGGCGACGCAGGTGAAGATTGATGCCTCGCAACTCACTGATCCCAACAAGCTGAAGCAGTTCCAAGATGTGCAGAATCAGCTCTCCGGCGCGCTCGGTCGGCTGCTTGCGGTCAGCGAGAACTATCCCGATCTTAAGTCGAATCAGAACTTCCTTGCGCTCCAATCGCAGCTCGAGGGCACCGAAAATCGCATTACCGTGGCGCGGCGCGACTACATCGAGGCGGTGCGGCTCTACAACACTGAGCTCAAGACCTTCCCGGGCCTGGTATGGGCTGCGACCTTCTTCCGTTCCAACAAGCCGATGGCAGAGTTCGCAGCGAGTGACAGTGCGCAGACGCCGCCTCAAGTGAAATTCTGACGCGATACGAAACTCCGAAGGTGCTGAAATGACCGCAGGCCGGACCTCGTCCCTCCTCGCAGGGGGCGGTACGCGCCTAGCCGTTTGTCTTATTGCGCTTTTGTACACAGCCCTTACCGCATTCACGTTCAATTTTCCTGTGCTCACGGGTCGTATCGTCGATCAGGCGAATATCATCCCGGCCGAGACGCGTAACGCGATCGAGCCGAAACTAGCCGATCTCGAAGCAAGGTCCGGTATCCAATTTGTTATCGCCACTATCGCCACGCTCGAAGGTCAGGAGATCGAACCTTACGCCAACCAACTATTCCGCAGTTGGAAGCTCGGCGAGAAGACAAAAAACAATGGCGTTCTGTTGCTCGTCGCCCCGAATGAGCGCCGCGTGCGCGTCGAAGTCGGCTATGGGCTAGAGGGCACGCTTACCGATGCGCTGTCGAAAGTCGTCATTACCAACGCCATCGCGCCGCGCTTCAAGGCCGGCGATTTTGGCGGCGGAATCTCACGCGGCGTTGATGACATCATCACGGTTCTGACGACCGATGCCTCGGAGTGGCAAAAGCGCCCCTCGATGCGACTTGATAATCAGCAGGCCACTGATCCAACGACCTGGCTCCTGATCGTGGCGCTAATCGCTCTCGTCACCTTGCTCATCGTTTCACCCGGCTTTCGCTGGCTATTCCTGAACATAGCGCTGAATATCCTTGTTAGTTCGATTGGCTCCAGCAGCAGCGGCGGATCTTCGAGCGGAGGCGGTTTTTCGGGAGGTGGGGGTTCATCTGGCGGCG
>Ga0209048_10005359_pt1 | contig 12124 bp, 10 predicted proteins | sample FrelakmetCRP12CR_FD_187146 | JGI IMG/M metagenome (GOLD analysis project Ga0209048, IMG submission 187146) | Freshwater lake sediment microbial communities from the University of Notre Dame, USA, for methane emissions studies - CRP12 CR (SPAdes)... | ecosystem: Environmental > Aquatic >... | reverse complement strand
GCCGGACTCGGCGTCGAGCTCGTCGGCGGCGTGTCGCGCAGCCTGCCGGTTCGGGCGCGTGGCGGCGACGGCGTGGTGTACGACTACGACGACCCGCGCCTCGTGCGCGAGCGCGGCCTGTTGGCCTCGGTCGACATGGCGGGCATCGACCGGAAGGCGCTGGCGGTCGCGGGTGTCAGCCCCAAGGACGCGCGCACGCTCTGCGAGGGCGAGGCGCCGGCGCTTCCGACCACCGGCGCGAGCGCGCCGGCGTTCGCGGTTGCCGCGCTGGCCGAGCGCGCGGCAACCGGATTGCTCCTCGCGGTCGAGCAGGCGACCCTGACCGCGGTCGACCTCGCGGCCGGCCCGGTGCAGATCCGGCGGGACGAACGCGAACCGCAGCCGGTCCCGCGCTCGGCCATGACACCGGGCTCGGACCTGAAGATCTCGCTGTCCGCGTACGACCGCGCCTTCGACGCCAAGATCCGTCTCGAGGCGCGCCGATGTGTGCAGTGCGGTCTGCTCGCGTACCCACCGCGCGTCCGGTGCCTCGGTTGCGGGAGCGAAGCGCCCACGGAGCCGTACGCGCTGCCGCGCGACGCAACCGTCTATTCGGCGGTGACGGTCCACGTCCCGGTGCCGGGGCTGGCCACGCCGTACTCGCTGGTGATCGCCGATCTCGGCGACACCGACGTCCGAATCCTGGCCCAGCTGACGGGCCGGCCCGCCGGCGAGGTCGCCATCGGCGACCGCGGCCGGATGGTGCTGCGCAAGGTCGCCGACCGCACCGGCGTTCCCGACTACGGCTACGGGTTCCTGCCCGATGCCGGCGCCGCGACCACGACGGGAGACGCACCATGAGACGAGTTGCAGTGGTGGGCGCGGGCATGACGCGCTTCGGCGAGCACTTCGGTCTGGGTATCAAGGACCTCCTGCCGATGGCGGTCTCCGAGGCGGAGACCAGCGTCGACAAGGGCTTCGATCGCGGCGACCTCGACGCCGCGTGGTTCGGTGAGTTGACGACGACCGACGGGTACCCGGCCGGGATCCTGGCCGACTCGTGCGGGCTGCTCGACATCCCGATCACACGCGTCGAGAACCAGTGCGCCACGGGCAACGACGCGATCCGCAACGCGGTGCTGGCCGTCGCGAGCGGCTATCACGACGTCGTGCTCGCGGTCGGCGCGGACAAGGTGCGCGAGACCTCGGCGCGCGCCACGTTCTGGGACTGGATGGGGATGACCCGCGACATGGCGTGGGACTTCCCGCTCGGTCTCGTCGCCCCCGCGAACTTCGCGCTACACGTGACGCGCTATCTGCACGAGTCACCCGCGACGCGCGACCACCTCGCGATGGTCGCGGTGAAGAACCACCGCCAGGGCGTGCCGAACCCGAAGGCGCAGATGCGCTTCGAGATCACCATGGAGCAGGTGCTCGACGCGCCGATGGTCGTCGCGCCGTTCGGCCTGTTCGACTGCACGCCGCAGAGCGACGGCGCCGCGGCGCTGGTGCTCGTCGGCGAGGAGCACGTCGATCGGTACACCGACAATCCGGTGTGGGTGCGCGGCGTCGGCCTCGGCCACGACCGCGTGATGCACGCGCACAAGCGCGACATGACCACGTTCCCCGCCACGGTGAAAGCCGCCCGGCGCGCGTACGCCATGGCCGGCGTCGGCCCGGCAAACATCGACGTCGCCGAGGTCCACGACTGCTTCACCGGCGTGGAACTGATCAACTACGAGGACCTCGGATTCTGCGAGCGTTTCGGCGCGGCGGACCTGATCGAGTCGGGGGCGACGGCGATCGGCGGCCGGATCCCCGTGAACCCGAGTGGCGGGCTCAAGGCCAAGGGCCACCCGCCGGGGGCGACCGGCATCGCCCAGTGCTTCGAGATCTTCGAGCAGATCCGCGGCACGGCGGCCAACCAGGTCGACGGGGCGCGTGTCGGCCTCGCGCACAACATCGGCGGCCCGACCGCGGTGTCGGCCGTGACCATCCTGGCCGCCGAACCTGCGTAACACTCAACAACGGGACGACCGAGAGCCCGACGACCGAGAGGACGGACGAGCACCATGGAGTACCACCTTCCCGACGAAGTGCTCGTGGAGCGCGACGGTCCCGTCCGCATCGTGACCCTCAACCGTCCCGAGCAGCTCAACTCGGTGAGCGACGCGCTCCACCGGGGCCTCATCGACGCGTTGACGCAGATCGGCGACGACGGAGACGCGCGGGCGATCGTGTTGACCGGCGCCGGACGTGCCTTCTGCTCGGGGGGCGACATCTCCAACTTCCCGCGCACGTCGTCGGATCTCGACTACCGGCGCTGGCAGCTGCGCAACTCCCGGGCGCTCGTCGACAGCTTCTTGCGGTGCCACCTGCCGATCGTCGCCGCGGTCAACGGTGCCGCGATCGGCCTGGGGTGCAGCATCGCGGTCCTCTGCGACATCGTGGTGATGGCCGACCACGCGTTCTTCGCCGACCCGCACGTGTCGGTGGGGCTCGTCGCCGGCGACGGCGGTGCGGCGGCCTGGCCGATGATGATGAGCATCCTCAAGGCCAAGGAGTACATCTTCCTCGGCGACCGCATCCCGGCCGTCGACGCCGAACGCCTCGGGCTGGCGAACCGTGTCGTGCCGCGTGACTCGCTGCGCGAGGAATCGCTCGCGCTCGCGCACCGATTGGCCGAGCAGCCGCGTCAGGCGTTGCAGGAGACGAAGCGGGCGCTGAACATCCACCTCCAGCGGGCGATGCTCGGCGTGCTCGAGTTCGCGCTCGCCACCGAGAGCGAGTCCTTCGGGACGGACGACCTCCAGGAACGCGTCAAGCAGTTCATCACCAAAGCCTGAACCGCCTCACCGCCTCACCGGGCCGCGGGTGTACCTCCGCGAACGGATCAGCTCGGCGGCGCGGCGGGGTCGTTGTCGCGCAGGACGCGCCGCAACACTTTGCCGGATGCGGTGCGCGGGATGTCGTCGACGAACGTGACGGCGCGGAGATGCTTGTAGGTCGCGAGCCGTTCGGCGACGAAGGCTCGCAGCTCCTCCTCGCTCACGGACGCGCCCTCGGCCTTCACGACGGCCGCCTTCGCGAGATCGCCGCCCATCCCGTCGGACAGTGCGTACACCGCGCAGTCGGCGACGCCGTCGTGCGAGAACAGCACCTTCTCGATCTCGACCGGCGCCACCGAGAAGCCCGAGACCTTCAGCATCTCCTTGGCCCGGTCGGTGATGTGGAGCCAGCCGTCGGGCTCGACCCAGCCGACGTCGCCGGTGCGGAACCAGTCGCCACGCCACGCGTCCTCGTTGGCCTCCTCGGGGAGGTACCCGAGCATCCGCGACGGGCTGCGCACGAGGATCTCGCCCTCGGCGCCGGGCTCGACGTCGTGATCGGTGTCGAGCCCGACAATGCGCACCTCGACGTCGTGGTCGGGGAGGCCGGGGGAGTCGAGGCGCCAGAGATCGGGCCGCAGCACGGGATTCGTGTGGAGCGGCGGGACCTCGGTCGAGCCGTACGCGTGCAGCCAGCGAATGCCGCTGCGTTCGGTGACGCGGTTCGCGACGTCCGCGGAGATGGGCGTGGCCGCCCACAGGAAATAGCGGAGCGACGACAGGTCGTAGCGTTCGAGATCGGCGAGGTTGGCCATCGCGACCGCGATCGGCGCCGCGCCGAAGCCGATCGTGATGCGTTCCTGTTCGATGTGCTCGAGCATCGTGCGGAGATCGAACCGGGCGAACAGCGTGAGGGGCGCGCCGGCGTTCAACGCGCACATGACGGTCACGATCCCGTAGATCCCGAACAGCGGGAGGAAGAACTGGAGCCGGTCGGTCTCGCCGATGACGGCGGCCGCCTTCCACTGGATCGCGGCGGTGGTGAGGGAGCGGTGGCTGTGACGAACGGCCTTGGGCATGCCGGTGGTGCCGGAGCTGAACGGCAGCGAACATTCGAGGTCCGCGAACTCGTCGTCGGTGAGAAAGGTGGGCCGGGTGCCGGGATGGCTGTACACCGCGTCCCAGAACGACGCCCATCCCTCGGGCGCGGGATCGTCCACCGAGATCCGCAGCGCCGGCGCACCGGCAGCCTCGAGCACGGCCGCGATCTCGGCGTCGGCGACGATCGCGCGCGGCTCGGTGAGCGCGAGGACGTGCTCGAGCTCGACGTGCTTCCACGCCGGGTTCACCAACACCGCCGCCGCGCCGACCTGGGTGATGCCGTGGTGCGCGAGCACCCACTCGGGCCGGTTCGTCACCACGAGCGCGACGCGATCGCCGCGGCCGATGCCGTTCGCCGCGAGCCAGTGCGCGAACGCGTTGCCGATCCCGTCGAGCTCGCGGTACGTGTAGCGGTCCTGCTCGAAGATCAGGCCGACCTCCTCCGGATGGCGGTCGGCGCTGTCCTGGAGTAGATGGTGGAACGGCCGGTCGGGGTAGTGCAGCGGTGGCCGGCGCAGGCGCATGGCAGGTCCTCGCGGTGGGTTGCGGGCGGTGGGTTGCGGGCGGTGGGTTGCGGGCAGTGGGTTGCGGGCAGTGGGATGCGGTGGGATGCTCGGGGTCAGTTGCCCGTGTAGCGCGGCTCTCGCTTCTCCATGAACGCCGCGATGCCTTCGCGGAAGTCGTCGGTGGTGCTGAGCAGCGCCTGGGCGGACCGTTCCTCGTGCAGCAGCGTGTCGAGGTCGACCTCGAAGCTGCGGGCCAGGAGCAGCTTGGTCTGGCCGACGGCGCGGGTCGGCAGCGCGGCGAACTCCTCGGTCACGGCCCGGGCGCGTGCGGCGAGCGCGTCCGGTGCGACGGTCTCGGCGATCATCCCGATGGCGGCGGCTTCGGTGGCCGGCATCTTCTGCCCGAGCAGCAGGAACCGGCGGGCGCGGTCGAAGCCGATCATCCGCGGCAGCATCCGGCAGATCGCGCCGTCGGGGAGGATCCCGCGGCGGACGAACGCGGCGAAGAACGAGGCATCGCCGGCGGCGACGCAGTAGTCGGCCGCGAGCGCCAGCGTGAGGCCGATGCCCGCGCACGTGCCGTGAACCGCGGCGACGATCGGTACCGGGCACGCGACGATGCTGCGCACCAGGCGCTGGGTCGAGCCCTGCATCAGCGTCATGGTGGCGATCCCCGGCGGCGGCGGGGAGCCGAGGTCGATGCCGGCGCAGAACCCGCGCCCGGTGCCGTCGAGGAGGATGGCGCGTACGCCCGCGCCGTCCGCCGCGTCGAACTCGTCGATCAGCGCGTTGCGCAGCTCGGCGTTGATCGCGTTGTACTGATCAGGCCGGTCGAGGGTGAGGTGCAGGACCGCGCCGTCGCGCGTGCGTTGAAGGGTCATGAGGTGACGATACCGTCGAGTCGGAGATGGGCGCCGGGGCGACTCGGCTCAGGCGCGGACCCAGCGGGGAAGGGGCACCCCTTCGACGGCGTCGAACACGACGCGCACGGGCTCGCCGATGCGGATCGTGGCCGCGTCGACCGGGACGAAGCCGCCGTCGCCGTCCGCGGCCACGAGGTTGCCGACCATGCGCAGCCGCGGATCGTCGTCGAGGCTGACGAGCACGACGTTGTACCGGCCGAGCGCCTCGTAGGCCGGCAGCAGCGGCGGGTGCGGCACCACGTAGCTGTAGATCGTGCCGCGCCCGGAGACCGGCACCCACTCGTGCTCCGTGGTGTGCGCGTCGGGGTCCATGACCCGCGGTGGCCACCACATGCGCGCCGCGCCGGCGAAGCGTTGCAACCGGAGCTCGCCGGCCGCGCAGCCCGCCCAGAACGGTTGGGTCAGGGGGTTGTCGGGGTCGGGGAGCAGGAACTCGGTCTCCATCGTGGCCCTCTCAGTTGCGCAGGAGCAGCGCGCTGGTGGGCACGCCCTCGCCGCTCGTGATGAAACAGGTGTCGGCATCGGGAACCTGGTTCGTCGACGTGCCGCGGAGTTGGCGGACACCCTCGACGATGAGGTTGAAGCCGTGGACATAGGCCTCGCTCATGCCCCCGCCGCCGGTGTTGGTAGGGAGCCGGCCGTTCGGCGCTTCGAGCGCCCCGCCCTCGGTGAACGCGAGGCCCTCCCCGCGCTCGCAGAAGCCGTAGCCCTCCAGCGAGAGCGGGATCAGCGGGCTGAACGCGTCGTAGATCTGCGCGACCTTCACGTCGGCGGGCCCGAAGTCGGCGCCGCGCCACAGCTGCCGGGCCGCCGCGTACGACGGTCCCTCGAGCGGATCGGGACCGAAGTAGTTGATCATCATGTGGTAGTTGTCGGCGGAGAACCCCTGTGCTCCCGCGTGCACGTACACCGGCCGGTGCGGCAGGTCGGGCGCGCGATCGGCGGCGACGAGCACGACGGCCAGCGCGCCGTCGGTCTCGAGACAGTTGTCGTACAAGCACAACGGCTCACTGATCCACCGGGCCTCCAGATACTGCTCGAGCGTCAGCGGGCGACCGTGCATCATCGCGGCGGGGTTGTTGTTGGCGTGCTTGCGGAACGCGAGGGCGACGTTGGCGAGCTGCTCGCGCGTGGCGCCGAACTCCTCGAAGTAGCGCCGGGCGATCATCGCGATCTCGTCGACAGGGCGCAGGAGGCCCCAGGGGCGACTCCACTGGAAGTCGTCGGTGAGCACGCGTGGGCTCTGGGCCCACATGCGGCTCGCCTTGTCGGCCCGTTTGCGGGCCCGCCACGCGACCGCGACGCGGCACTGACCGGTGGCCACGGCCATCGCCGCGTGCAGCACGGTCCCGCAGCCCGCGCCCCCGCCGTAGCCGATCTGGGAGAAGAAGGTGACGTCGCCGGTGCCGATGTTGCGGGCGACCTCGACCTCGCGGTTGGGTTCCATCGTGAACGACGACAGCCCGTCGACCTCGCGGGCGGGGATCCCCGCGTCGTCGAGGGCGGCGACGATGGCCCGGCACGCGAGTGTGAGCTCCGATTCGGGATGGCCCTTGGCGAACTCGGTCTGGCCGATCCCGGCGATGGCGACGCGATCCTTGAGCATCCGGCGAGCGTAGCGAACGAGTTGACCGAAACGTCAAGAAGCCGGTTCTGATGCTCGAGTTGGGCCGCGACCAAACTTGACGGTATTGTCAGGTGGCGTCGCTTCCGTTGACCACATCTCTCCAATGACAGGGGGACCCATGCGAACCGACGACCTGATCCTCGTCAGCACGGACGACCACGTCATCGAACCGCCGGACCTGTTCGAAGGCCACCTGTCGGCGGCCGACCTCGAGGCGGCCCCGCGCATCCTGCGCAAGGAGGACGGTTCCGACGTGTGGGCGTTCGAAGGCGCCGAGGTCCCCAACGTCGCGCTGAACGCGGTCGCCGGGCGTCCACCCGCCGAGTACGGATTCGAACCGACGTCGTTCGACGACATCCGGGCGGGCACGTGGGACGTCGACGCACGCATCACCGACATGAACGCCAACGGCGTGCTCGGATCGATGTGCTTTCCGTCGATGACCGGCTTCTGCGGGCAACTGTTCGTGCGGGCCCGGGACCGTGAACTGTCCCTCCGGTTGCTCCGCGCGTACAACGACTGGCACGTCGACGAGTGGTGCGGCGCGCACCCGGGCCGGTTCATCCCGCTCGGCGTGAGCCCCGCCTGGGATCCCGAGGAGATGGCCCGGGAGATCCGGCGGCTGGCGGCCAAGGGCTGCCACGCGGTCACGTTCTCGGAGAACCCCGAGAAGCTGGGCTGGCCGAGCCTGCACAGCGACCACTGGGACCCGTTCTTCGCCGCGTGCTCGGACGAGGGCACGGTGGTGGCGATGCACATCGGTTCGTCCTCGGCGCTCACGATCACATCGGTGGAAGCACCGGTCGACGTGACGATCTCGTTGACGCCGCTGAATTCGGCGATGGCCTTGGGTGACCTGGCGTGGTCGCGCGTGCTCAAGGAGTTCCCGGACCTGCGCATCGCGCTGTCCGAGGGCGGCATCGGCTGGATCCCGTACTTCCTCGACCGGCTCGACTACGTCTACGAGCACCATCACGCGTGGACGCACCAGGACTTCGGCGACCAGCGACCGAGCGACGTGGTCAAGGAACGGTTCATCTTCTGCTTCATCGACGACCGGGTCGGCCTCAAGCTCCTCGACGATCTCAATGTCGACAACATCACGTGGGAGTGCGACTACCCGCACTCCGATTCCACGTGGCCGACGTCGCCCGAGCAGGTGACCCGCACGATCGCGAATCTGGACGACGATGTGATCGCCAAGCTCACCCACGAGAACGCGATGCGCCATTTCCGGTTCGATCCGTTCGCGATCCGTCCGCGCGAGCGCTGCACGGTCGCGGCGCTGCGCTCCGAGGCCGGCGAGGTCGATCTCACCACGAAGAGCCGGCCCCGCGCCGACCGCGCGACCAGCTCGGCCGCGCTCGTGGCCAGCGCGACCTCCATCCTGTCCGGCACACGCGAAGACTGACGGCTGGAGGGGCCGACCATGGGGATTCTCGAAGGCAAAGTCGCGATCGTCACCGGCGGCGGGCGTGGGATCGGCCGTGAGCACTGTCTCGAGCTCGCCCGTCACGGCGCGGCGGTCGTGGTGAACGACCCCGGCGTCGGTGTGCACGGCGAGGCGAGCGATGAACGGCCCGCCGACGCCGTGGTCGCGGAGATCGAAGCGCTCGGCGGGCGAGCGGTCGCCAACTTCGGGTCGGTGGCGAACTGGGACGACTGCGCGGCGCTGGTCGAGCAGGCCGTCGACACGTTCGGATGCCTCGACATCCTGGTGAACAACGCCGGCATCGTGCGGGATCGGATGATCACGTCGATGAACGAGTCGGACTTCGACGCCGTCATCGCCGTGCACCTCAAGGGCACGTTCTCCATGACCAAGCACGCGTGCGACCACTGGCGCGCGCGAGCCAAGCGCGGCGAAGCTGTGACCGGCCGCATCATCAACACCACCTCGGGCGCCGGGCTCCTCGGCAACATCGGCCAGGCCGCCTACAGCGCGGCCAAGGGCGGCATCACGAGCCTCACGCTGGTCACCGCCCTCGAGATGGACCGGTACCACGTCACGGCCAACGCCGTGTCACCCGTCGCGCTCACCCGGCTTTCGGCGACGGTCCCCGGCCTCGCCGACGCGGAGGGCAGCGACGCGTGGAGTCCGATGCACCCGGGGAACACCGCGCCGGTCGTCGCGTACCTCGCGTCCGACGCCGCGGCGTGGATCACGGGCCAGGTGCTGCGCGTCGACGGCAACCGCGTGCAGCGGGTGCAGGGATTTCAGGTGCAGCCGGACGGCTTCACCGCGAGCAGCGGTGAACGCCTCGCGGCCGGCGAGCTCGACGTCGGTCTGCGCCGGCTGTTCGGAGCGTTCCCCGCAGGCGTCAACACGGCGGGCATGGTCACGGGTACCAAGACCTGACGTCCCGAGCGCGGGAGACGCGCCGACGCTCTCGGCGGGCCGTCAGCGCGGGAGACCGAGCAGTCGTTCGCCGAGCACGTTTCGCAAGACGTTGCTCGTGCCGCCCTGGATCGTGTACGCCGGCGCGTAACAGACGGCGCGCGCGGTGCGTCCCGCGATCATGACCATGGGATCGACTCGGGAGATGAAGTCCGCGATGCGCTGCTCGAGCTCGGTGCAGAAGACCTTGGTCGCGGCCGAGAATCCCGCGGGCGCCTGGCCGACCGTCTCGCGGATCACGAGGAGCCGGCCGATGCGCAGCCCGATCTCCAGCGCCGCGATCTCCTGCCGCACGATCGGGTCGGCGCGGTCGGCTCGATCGCACACGTCGTGGAAGAGCGCGACGTTGCTCAGGAGACGATCGATGCCCGCCCGTTCGTGCTCGAGCTGGCGCATCACCTGTCGCCAGCTCCCGTTGAGCTCGCCGACGAGGTTCTCGACGGGGACGCGGACGTCGTCGAAGGTCACCTCGCAGAAATGCCGCTCCTCGAGCATGTCGACGATCGGCGTGGCGGTGACACCGGGCGAGTCGAGGGGCACGATGATCTCCGACATCCCGCGGTGCGCGGGCGCATCGGGATCGGTACGGGTGACGAGGTAGACGAAGTCGGCTTCGTCGGCGAAGCTCGTCCAGATCTTGCTGCCGTCGATCCGCCAGTGCGCACCGTCGCGAACGGCGCGGGTGCGCACGGCCGCGAGGTCGGAGCCGGCGTCGGGTTCGGAGAGCCCGATGCTCCAGCACGTCCGGCCGGCGACGATGTCGGGCACGAAGCGTTGCTTCTGCTCCGTCGAGCCGTATTCGGCGAGGGTGGGGCCGATCTGGCGATCGCCGACCCACGACGCCGCCACCGGCGCGCCCGCTTCGATCATCGCCTCGGTGACCACGAATCGCTCGAGGCGGGAACGACCGTGTCCCCCGTCGGCGGCGGGAATCGTCATGCCGAGCCAGCCCCGGGTGCCGAGCTCGAGCGCGAACTCGCGGGAGAAGCCGGCGATCCACGACTGCTCGCGGAACTCGAGCTCGCGGGCGGACGCGGCGGCAACGGCACGGGCCTCGGTTTGGAGCGAAGCCAGCTCGGCAGGAAGGCGGAAATCCATGGTGAATCGATCCCGGTCGTCGGGTCGGCAACGGCGTCTACACTACCTGACAGTTCTGTCGAGTTCTGTTTGGAGCGCACCAGTGAGCGGCACGCGATCGTCGAAAGCAACCAAGCCGGCGAAGGCGTCGAAGGCATCGAAGGCATCGAAGGCGTCCACGTCGGCCAACGGTTCGAAGGTGGCCCCCGATCTCAAGAAGCCGGGGCGGACGTTCCGGCTCCAGGGCGAGTCGCGAAGCCCGGCCTCGAGCATGGGCCCGCGCGCGCTGCGCACGTCGGCGTTGATCCTCGACAGCGCTCGGGAGGTCTTCCTCGCCAAGGGGTACTTCGGAACGAAGATCGACAACATCGTGGACGCGGCGGGCATCTCGCGCGCGTCCTTCTACACGTACTTCCCGTCGAAGCGCGATCTGCTGTTGCAACTCGGGAACCGCTCGTACAAGGCGATGGACACCGCGCTGGACGACATGCAACGACTCGAAACGGGTTGGACGCGCGAGTCCGCGTACGCGATGGTCCGCATCTACCTCCGTTTTCTCGACGAGCACGGTGCGTTCCTGCTCGTGTGGGCACAGGCCATCTTCGACGACGAGGAGATGGGGCGCGCCGGGATGAACGCCCGGTTGACGTCGGGCCGGCGGTTCGGTCAGATGCTCGAACGGCTCTCCGGGAAGCGGCCGAACGCGCGCCGGGATCCCGCGCGCACCGGGCTGGCGCTGATGGTGATGATCGACCGCTACTGGGCGTACTGGCGCGTCAACGGCTTTCCCTTCTCCGAGGAGGAGGTCGTCGAGACGCTGGGCGACATCATCCTCGCCGTGATCGACGCCGGCTGATCGCGGTGCCCCGGAACCGGCGCGCGACACGCCGTGCGCGTCGCGGAGATGGCCGATCGTGAGCGACGCGCCGCTGATCGTCTACGCCGACGGCGCCGACGGGCCGTGCCGTTCGCCGCACGAGATCGCCGCGCTCGTGGGCGTGAGCCCGGGAGACGTGCTCCTCGGGTTCACGCCCGAGTCGCGCCCGTGGCTCGACGAGTCGTCGGGCGTGCGCGGTCGCACCGTGCTGGGCGGCTATGCGTTGACGGCGGCCATCCGCCGCGGGCAGCTCGACTACGTCCCCGTCCGCCTGTCGGCGGTGGCCGCGCTGCTGCACCAGAGTTGTCGGCCCTACGTCCTCGTGCTCGCCGGAGTTCGTCGTGGCCGCGACGTCGCGTTCCGGGGCTCGGTCGGCTGGGCGTTGGGCGCCATCGCGGAAGCGGAGGCCGTCGTGGTCGAGGTCGACGAGCATGCCGCGGATCTGGGCGCGCCGCTGGTACCGGGACCATTCATCGAGATCGCGGCGCCCGCGGACCGACCGCGTGTCCCGAACGAGCGAGCGCTCGATCACGTGGATCTGGCGGTGGCGCGCAACGTCGTCTCGATGCTTCCCGAGGAACCGACGATCCAATACGGGATCGGCGCCATGGGCGAAGCGGTGATCGCGGCGCTCGACCGGCCGGTGCGCGTCTGGTCGGGGATGGTCACCGACGGACTCGCGGACCTCGCCGAGCGCGGCCTGCTCCTCGGCACCGCGACGTGCGCGTACACGTGGGCGGGCGAGCCGCTCGCGACGTTGGCCGCGGCGGGGCGAGTGCGTCTCGTCGGGATCGAGGAGACGCACGAC
>Ga0209048_10005358_pt1 | contig 12124 bp, 9 predicted proteins | sample FrelakmetCRP12CR_FD_187146 | JGI IMG/M metagenome (GOLD analysis project Ga0209048, IMG submission 187146) | Freshwater lake sediment microbial communities from the University of Notre Dame, USA, for methane emissions studies - CRP12 CR (SPAdes)... | ecosystem: Environmental > Aquatic >... | reverse complement strand
CTCCTGACTCCTGACTCCTGACTTACAAATATGCCGCATTCCTCAGCAGTCGCTCAAAACCGGGGAATGATGTGTCGATCCAATCCGTATCGCGTACAACTGTTTCGCCTCTCGCCGCAAGCCCAGCCACGGCCACGGACATTGCAATTCGATGGTCGCCGTGGCTGTCACACAGGGCCCCTTTCAGCGATTCTCTTCCAATGATCTCCATCCCGTCGGGAAACTCGATGACGGTCGCACCCATGGTACGAAGCTCCACGGCAATGGTCGCTATGCGGTCAGACTCCTTCACCCGAAGTTCTGCGGCATCTTTGATGATTGTTTTTCCTTCCGCGTAGGACGCGGCCACGGCCAACACCGGGATCTCATCGATGGTCCGGGGGATCATCTCCCCCCCGATCTGAACACCGTGAAGTTTCCGGTGCCGTACCCTGATATCAGCCACTGGTTCGCCTGCCTGCTCACGCTGGTTCCCGAGCTCGATGTCGGCCCCCATCGCGGTAAGGACGTCGATGATACCAGTGCGCGTTGGATTTACTCCCACGTTCTTAATCAGCAGGTCCGAACCCGGTACAATGGAAGCGGCTACCATGAAGAACGCTGCCGACGATATGTCGGACGGTATGGCGATCGGCCCTTGGGCGCGCAAACGCTGCCGCCCTTGCACCGTCACGTTCGTTCCCTGCCCCCTTACCTCCACGCCGAAGAACCGGAACATGCGCTCGGTGTGGTCACGGGACTTTGACGGTTCGTTCACTGTGGTCTCGCCGTCCGCGTACAGCCCGGCAAGAAGGACCGCCGACTTGACCTGGGCGCTTGCGACCGGACTTGCATACTCGATGGAGCAAAGGGTTTTGCCTCCTCCCCTGATGGAGAGCGGCGCAAGCCTGCCGCCGGAGCGGCCGTCGATCTTCGCTCCCATCCGTCGGAGCGGTTCAACGATCCTGGCCATCGGTCGCTTTGTCAGGTATTGGTCGCCGGTCAGAACGGAGAAAAAATCCTGCCCGGCGAGCAGGCCCGCCAGGAGCCTCATGCCGGTGCCCGAATTGCCGAGATCGAGCACGCTCGCGGGCTCGGAAAGACCATCAAGACCCTTGCCGTGCACAACGAGGTGTTCGGTCCCCAGGCCCTCGATAGCGATGCCCATTGCCTGCATTGCCTTCGCTGTGTTCTGCGTATCTTCTCCAGTGAGAAAACCGGAGATATGCGTGTCGCCGTCGGCAATGGCTGCGAACAGCACGGACCGGTGGGAGATCGATTTATCTCCCGGCAGGGTAAGCTCGCCACGGAGTCCGCTCGAAGGCTGTATGCGAAGATCGGCCATGGACTATCCCAGCCCTCTTCTGAGTCCGCTCGCTGCATGGAACAAAGCATCAAGCTTGTCCGCATCCTGGCGTTCGATCGCCTTCTTTATGCTGTTGAGCGCTAACTGATACTGCTCGATCATTTCAATGATATTGTTCCCGTTCAGCAGGCAGACATCCCTCCACATTTCCGGGGAGCTCGCAGCGATCCTGGTGAAATCACGGAATCCGGCGCCTGAAAAACTTATGTAGTTCTCGGGACCTGAGCTGAACTCAGCGACTGTATTCACCATGGCAAAAGCCGCCGCATGCGGGAGATGACTCACCGCGGCAAAGATATGATCGTGCGCGTCGGCATCCATCAACACCACGTTCGCACCCGCCGCCGACCAGAGCGCTTTCACCGTTTCAAGCGCCTGCGGGTCTGTCTTTGTCGTCGGCGTAAGGATGCATTTCGCGCCTCGAAACAGCTGCTCGGACGCCTCGGCCACACCGTGCTTTTCCTTGCCCGCGATAGGATGGCCGGGGACATAATGAACGCCGGCGGGAAGCAAAGACTCGATCCGTTTGACCAAGGCCCCCTTGACGCTGCCCACATCAGTGAGTATTGCACCTTTTTTCATGAGCAGGCCGATCTCTCGGGCGGCCGCCTCAAACGTGCCCACCGGAGAAGCAAGCACCACGAGGTCTGCGTCCACAACCGCGTGCGATAGCCCCTCGCCCATGCGGTCGATGACTCCGAGCTTAAGCGCCAGATCGAGGGTCTCCCTGCTTCTGCCTGCGCCGGTAATGCGGTCGGTCAGATTTTTCGTCTTCAAGACCTTGGCTAGAGATCCGCCGATAAGCCCCACGCCGACGATGGTAACGTTATTGAAATGGATCATAATGAGAGATTAAGACAATAGAGATCGAGTGATTCAGTGAGCATCGACAAACAATAATCTGAATATCTTACTCTCAGAATCACTCTTTTCTGTTTTATGAGATTTCCCTTCCCACTGCTTTCGCGATCAGCCTCAGCTCGTCCATCAGCAGCTTGAAGCTTTTCGGCTTGAGGGATTGTTCACCGTCGCAGAGCGCCTCCTCCGGATTGGAATGCACCTCGATGATCAGTCCGTCAGCTCCCGCGGCGACAGCCGCCTTTGCCATGGGCGCCACCAGGTCCCACTTTCCGACCGCATGGCTCGGGTCGACAATAACCGGCAGGTGCGTCAACTGTTTCAGCACGGGAATTGCGGAAAGGTCGAGTGTGTTCCGTGTCGCCGTCTCATAGGTTCGGATGCCGCGCTCGCACAGGATAACCTGATGGTTGCCGCCGGCCATGATATACTCGGCGGACATAAGCCATTCCTTGATCGTGGCGGAGATACCTCGCTTCAGGAGCACCGGTTTCTTGCACATCCCCACTTCCTTGAGCAGCCTGAAGTTCTGCATATTCCGGGCGCCGATCTGGAGCACATCGGCATACCGGGCTATCAACTCGATGTCCCGCGGGTCCATTACCTCGGTCACGATGGGCAGCCCCGTCCGCTCACGCGCGTCGGCAAGATACCTGAGTCCTTCTTCTTCCAGACCCTGAAAAGCGTACGGCGAGGTCCGGGGCTTGAACGCCCCGCCGCGAATGAATGTCGCACCGGCGTTCTTCACCTCTTTCGCGATCTCGATGAGCAGCGATTTGTTCTCAACAGCACAGGGGCCCGCCATGATGGCGATCTGCTTGCCGCCAATCTCCTGCCCGTGAACGCTGATGACGGTCTTCTCTCTCCGGAACTCCCAGCTCGCCAGCTTAAAGGGTTTCAGAATCGGGAGTACCTTCTCAACGCCGGGGATGGCCTCAAGCGGCATAGCTTGCAGGATAGCCTCATCGCCGATAGCGCCGATGATCGTCCTTTCAGTACCCTTTGATACATGTGCCTGAAGGCCGTGGTCCTTGATCTTTTTTATGATGTGATCGATCTGTTCCGCGGTAGCATCCGGTTTTACGACGATGATCATGGTGATCCTTTCTGGAAATGCGCATAGAGCATAGCGCATGGCGCATAGTGTTTAAGCCCTCTGCCCTATGCTGTTACAACCTTCTCCAATTCGTTCACGAACCGCTTGTTGTCTTCCGGCAACCCGATCGTTACGCGCAGCCTGTTGCCGCCCATGGGCCGGATGATCACACCCTGCTTAAGGAGGGCGGTATAGAGCTCCCTGCCGTCGAGCCGGGTCTCGAACATGATAAAATTGGCCTCGGTGGGGATGAACGATATCCCGAGCCGCTGAAAGGTCTGATACAGGAACTGTTTGCCTTCGTTGTTGATCGCGATCGACTTCTCGACATGTTTCCGGTCAGCAAGCGCGGCCAGGGCGCCTATCTGTGCCAGCGAGTTCGTGTTGAACGGCTGCCGCACCTTGTTCATCATCTCCGCGATCTCCTGGGTCGTGATGCCGTAACCGATGCGCAGTCCGGCAAGCCCATAGATCTTCGAGAACGTCCGCAGTGACAGAACGTTCTTTCCCGCCTTCAGATAATCCAGAGAATCAGGATAATCGGCGTGAGTTACATATTCGAAGTACGCCTCGTCCAGAACCACGATCACGTGGTCCGGCACCCGGTCCATGAACCGGTCCATCTCCGCCTTCGAGTTCATCGTGCCGGTGGGGTTGTTCGGGTTGGCAATAAAAACGATCCTGGTCTTCGGCGTGATCCGCCCTGCCATGGCATCGAGGTCATGCCGCATATCCTTGCACGGAACGATGATGTTCGTACCGCCTCCGGCCTGGGTGATCATCTTGTACACCACAAAGGACGGATCTGCCGAAATGATCTCGTCCCCGGGCTGAACGAATGTGCGCACCACGAGTTCAATGAGCTCATTCGAACCGTTGCCCAGGATGATCTGGTTGAGGTCAACCCCGTACTTACCGGCAAGCGCCTGGGAAAGGTAAAATCCGCTGCCGTCGGGATAGCGGTTCAAACCTTCAACGGCTTTTTTAACCGCAGCAACAGCCTTTGGTGATGGCCCGAGGGGATTCTCGTTCGAGGCCAGTTTGATGCTGCCGCTGATCCCCAGCTCGCGCTCAAGCTCCTCGATCGGTTTACCCGGAACATACGGGGAAATGCTTCTGATGTTTTCTGCAACGTTAATCATCTATTCAACTCCAATCTCCAATGAATTCTTACTCCGGGCTCTTCGCTCCGCACTTAAACCTATCCGCTCTTCGGGTACGAACCCAGCACCTTCAGGAACATGCAGTCTTGCCGCAGGCGTTCGATCGCAGCCGCGACCTTCTCGTCCTCGATGTGGCCTTCCATGTCAAGAAAGAACACGTAATCCCAGACCTTTCGTCCCGACGGCCGGGCATCCAGCCTGTTCAGATTGATGCCGCTCTCGGCAAAGGGCGCGAGCATGGCGTAAAGCGCGCCCACCTTATCCTTGATGGAGAACATGATTGAGGTCTTGTCGCGGCCTGTTTTGCCCGGGGATTTCGGGGCAATGACCAGGAACCGCGTGATATTGCTGGTGCTGTCCTCGATCTTTTTCCCAGCGATCTGAAGTCCATAAAGCACCGCCGCCATCTCGCTGGCGATCGCCCCGACCGTCGGATCATCCGAAGCCATTTCCGCGGCTCTGGCCGTGCTCGGTGCATCCAGGACCGGTATGCCCGGGAGGTTCTTTTCGAGCCACTGCCTGCACTGCGCCGCCGCGGGCGCGATCGTATAGATCTTTTTTATGTCCTCGAGCTTGCCCGATTTGTTCAAGAGATGCTGCGATACCTCGAGCATGATCTCGGCTGATATCTTGAGATCCGAGTCGATGAACATGTCGAGGGTATAGATCACCGCTCCTGACGAGGAGTTTTCAATGGGCACCACGCCATAGTCCGCACGGCCGCGCTCCACCTCATTGAACACGTCCCTGATGCTCTCCACAGGTACATACTGCGCGGCAAGACCGAACTGCTGCATTCCGGCCATGTGGGTGAACGTGGCGCGGGGGCCAAGATATGCGACCTTGAGCGGACGTTCGAGCGAAAGGGATGAAGATAGAATCTCGCGATACACCGCCCGCAGGGTATCCTGGGGGAACGGCCCCTTGTTACGGGCCGTGAGGCGTTCAAGGATTTCCTGCTCCCGTGACGGAGAATGGAAGTCGAGCTTCTCCGCTTTTTTTATATCACCGACCTCGATGACATACCGGGCGCGCTCATTGAGCATATCGATCAGCTTATCGTCGATCTCGTCAATCTTCTTACGAAGGTCATGTATTTTCTGCTTAGACATACGCGGTTAAAAACCTGCCTGACGGGGATTTGCGAATTATAGTTTATTTTTTAAGCAGTTGCAAGGACTTTTTGGACCAGTGGGGATCATACACTGTTTCATCATTTACTTTTACTCCATTTTGAGGAATAATGAAACGTTGGAAATCCATCATGGACATACAACTATTAAACGATATCAAATTCAACTGCGACGTCTCTGACGCGCAGTTTTGGGGATATTTCTCGGTCTGCGGACTATTGATGCGGTATCGCGACCTCTATCGGTCCGAGAGAGGCCTCAAACCCTGGGCAGAGATCAACCGTGAAGAGATCATGTCCTGGATTTCCAGCAAGGAATCGCGCTGGCCGGAACTGGAGAAGAAGGGTTTCCGGGACCTGAAGATAGCTGAAAATACCTATGGGCCCTTCGATGTCGTTGAAGTAAATCGTGCTCTGAAAGATCGCAATCTCGTTTACGGTGCGGGCTATGGCATGTATATGAAACCCACCTTCTTTCTTGCGGAACTCCGTTCCTGTTCTGTGATCTCCGATCTGACCGTATACACCTCCGGGGCTGAAATCATCCGGGACCTTTTTACCGCGCCCGGCATGCTCCAGGAAAAAAGTATCTACCTGCGCCTGGAACCGCTCACGATGCTGCTCCTGTACAAGGCCTCTGAACTGAACGCGGGGAGCGTTTCGGCGCTCAAAGACGCCTTTTCGCAGTATGGTTTCCAACACCGGCAGATCGTCGACGAGACATTCGAAAAACGGCTTGGGGAGATGGCGGAACGATATTCCGAAATACTGCTCTGTCATGAGATCGCGGAAGCTCTGGAAGAAGTGCCTGAATGGAAAGATATCCTTTTCCAGGCCGGGGACCGGAAAGTAGAGCACTATTTGCGCGGGATCAAAGACCTGATCGCCGACACCTCGGACCACGGCCCTTACAAGAGGATCGTCGATACTCAGGACCGCGGCGCCCTCAGCCTTACGATAGCGCTCATGGATGGATATCGGCGGGTCATCTACCCGGAGATGCTAAATGCATACAATGAATTTTCCCGGCACGGGAACTGGTCGGCAATAGACCAATCACGTCGGGCCGGATACGAACACTTCCGGGCGCAAAGAGACGCGGTCGTGGATCTATACCATGTCTACGGCGGGAAAGATGATTTTACCAGGAAGATCAGGGAACGTCTGCTGACAATCTGATTCGCACAGTCCGGATACAAGAAAAAAACAGGTCAACATCTTTGATAGGGTGAGAAGGAAAGAAGTGTCAACGTCAACTACATTCGTATGGCGATCGGGATTTTGTAAGCGGCCATCGAAAGCTTTTGCTCTTTCAATGCTCACAAGGAGATCGCTTCATAGAATAACTTTTCGCGATGTCATGCTCTCTGGCGTGCTTCATTGTTTACGATCGTCCTCTGCTCAGGTCTTAATCTTTTCAGCCTGAACCCAGGCGTCGATCGCACCCGGTTCCATGGGAACTGAGATCAGGAATCCCTGCCCGAACTGGCACTGCATGTTCTGCATATTCACCAGCTGGTGGTTCATTTCCACGCCTTCGGCGATCACCTCAAAGTTCAGGCTGGAGGCCAGCGAGAGGATCGACTGAATGATTTCCTTGTTTTTGCCGTCCGCGGTAAGCTTGTTGATGAACGTCCGGTCGATTTTGATGGCGTCGATCGGGAAGCGGTGCAGATAGCTCAGCGAGGAATAGCCGGTGCCGAAATCATCGATGTGGATCTGGATGCCCATGCTCCTCAACTGATTCATCGTCTCGACAGCAGTATCGACGTTCTCCATGATCATGCTCTCGGTTATCTCGAGAGCCAGGGTGCTCGCATCGATCCCGGTCTCCATAATGATGTCGGCCACCTTGCTGGCGAGGTCGCACTGCGTAAACTGTTTGCCCGAAATATTGACGCTCATCTTGAGCGGGGGCTGCTTGGGATACCGTTCCTGAAGTATTCGCAGTTCGCGACAGGACTCCCGGAGTATCCATTCGCCGATGGTGTTGATCAGACCGTTCTCCTCGGCCATGGGAATGAATTCCAGGGGATAGATGAGACCCCGCGTGGGATGGTTCCACCGAACAAGGGCCTCGAAAGAAATCAACTGATGTGTCTTCAGGTCGATTATGGGTTGATAGAAGAGAACAAACTCATTGTGGTCCAGTGCTCCGCGCATATCGGCCTCAAGCTGCAGCCGGTCCAGGATGTTCGCATGCATCTTGGCGTCGAAGATCTCGTGGCACGCGCTGCCCCTCGCCTTTGCCTGGTACATGGCGATGTCCGCATCACGCAGCACCTGTTCAGGCCGCTCGTAGTGCTCCGAGCTCATGGCGATCCCGATGCTCACGGACGAGAATACCTCGCGTTCCTTGATCAGGAGCGGCGCCGACAGTTTATGATGGATACGTTCGGCCACCTCAACGGCGTCCTTAACTTCATTGATGTTATGCAGGAGCACGGCGAACTCGTCTCCGCCAAGACGCGCAACCGTGTCTCCCGGACGAAGGCACTCTGACAACTTCTGTCCCATGACGACAAGGATCTGGTCGCCCACGGTATGGCCGAGGCTGTCATTGATTATCTTGAACCGGTCCATGTCGAGAAACAGTACCGCGTAGATCTCGTTGGCGCGTCGCTTCGTCACGGCAATGAGGTGTTGAAGCCGGTCCATAAAGAGGGCCCGGTTCGGCAGCCCTGTCAGGGCGTCGTGAAAAGCATTATATACCAGCTGCTCGTCCACTGTTTTTTTCGCCGTGATGTCCGTCTGGGAACCGGCCATTCTATATGCATGGCCATTCTCGTCCCTTATCACCAACCCCCGGTTGAGCACCCAGCGGTACATCCCGTCCTTGTGCATGATCCGGAACTCGCTTTCAAAATGCTCGCTCCGGCCGCTGAGGTGGGCGGCGATCTTGGCTTCGACTTCGCCGCGATCGTCAGGATGGACCCTGCGAAACCATTCTTCCGGATGGCCGCTGATATTCTTTTCATCATACCCAAGCATCGATTTCCACCGAAAGGAGTAATAGATCATGTTAGTCCGCAAGTCCCAGTCCCACAACCCATCGTTCGCGCCGCGGGCAGCCAGGGCATATCGTTCTTCGCTTACGCGGAGCGCCTCCTCGGTCTGTTTGCGCTCCTTGATTTCCTCCTCAAGCTTTGCGTAGCCGTGCTTCAGCGAAAGGCTCATGGCATTGAAGTGCGAATCCAGCTCTCCGAATTCATCCTTATCCTTACTCGTAATCGCGAAACCGATATCGCCTCCTGCGATCATCCGTGTTGCATTGACCAGCGTATTGATCGGCCTGGTAATTGCCCGGGTCAGGTTCACAGCGACCATGACGGCAAGGACAAAGGTCAGAACCAGGGTCACCGCAAGTATCGTCCCTGCCCGCTTCATCTTCTGCATTGCATCCTGGGTCAGGCGCTCGAGTCTGTTGCTCGCCTGCTGGGACATGCCCGCGGTCCTGACCAGGAGCTCATTGCCGACGACCGCGGCATCAAGCTTCAGTTTGTTGCTCTGCGGGAAATCAGCCGGGGCGGCGATATAGTTGCTCAATGCCTTCCGATAGTTGATAATGAGTGACTGAACACTCTCGATCTGCCCGGCAATCTCAGGCGCATGGTGGCAGGTGAAACATTTTTGCACTGCATGTTCGAGATTTGTGACGTTTTCTATAATAAGATCGGGCTGGTGGCCAAGCTTGGTATGAGCGATAGTGAGATCGGACTGGACTGTCTGAGTTGCTATGACGAGGTCCTTTCTGTGGCCTTCGATCTGGTAGAGGTTGACGAGACGGCTGAGCGTGGCAGTGGTATTTCTTATATACAGGGTGGCGAACGCCCCCCCCAGAGCAGAAAACAAAAATACCGTGAGCAGAGATAAAATGATCTTGCGCTTCATTTTTCGACCTCTTTAGACCGCGCCCATGATGTTCAGTTGTTACTAAGTATACAAAATATAGCTTATTTTTCACAATAAGTCAAGTTTTTTTATTATTAACCAATTTTTACTGTTTATCCGGCAGGCGTTGAGGAACAGGAAAAACGATACGGCCGTGATCGGTCCTGACCATAAACGCAGGCCCTTTCAGCAGAGCTCCACACGGAAGCTAATTATCCCGTAAACCAAATTTGACGAGCGTATCTGCCGGCGCTCATTTTAAGAGACCATTCTAAAAAGGGAAATAATCGCCTTGATCATTCAGACGTGCGATTGCCGGCTTGTTCAATCATGACAACCAGCTTTCCCCAATCAAAGGTCTGAAGGTTCATGATCCGGGAGCGGATGAGTTTAACAACATGAGAGAGATCCCCTTCCCGTTTCAGGTCATAGAACGACAGCACTGCGGCGAATGCCCGGTCCGTATATTCTGCAATGGGAACAAGCACGTCGTCCCGCCTTGAATAATACGGGTCTTCTCCCTGTGCACAGGGCGTGGTAAATACGTTGAACTGCCGGCACCCGATAGGCCTGAGAGGATGTATGGAGCAGGACCCGTCGATCAAAAACGGGCACGGGGAATCCGCCGTGTGAGCGGCGAGACGGCTTTTCAGCACATCCCGGGTGGTCGCTGGCAATTTTTCAGAGACATACCAGTAGATGCCGACCAGTTCGTGGGGATAGAGGGGCAGATCTTTTTGATGCTCGCAGCAATTGCCGCATCCTTTGCCGCAGGCAAGTTTCTTCTTCTGTTTTTTTTCGGCTTCCCGAAGCGCAACAGCGATGCCCGTATCCGCAATTGCATATGCGTCAAGCAACATCGGCAGCCACGGGAGACGCTTTTCTTCTTCCGGAAAATGCAGGCGTCGTGAAAGACCACGCTTATTCTTTTGCAATTTTTTCATTCCGAACTCCCCACCCCCGACGTCGAACTACTTACCCCACCCTCAGCATCTCCGGGTTCGTATGAGGAATGAACACCGCGCCCAGGTACTCCTTCATGAACTCCGGATCGTCCTGCATGGGTTTGTAGGTGATCTTTTCAATGATGGCATTGATCGTATGCACCAGGTCGGCGTCAAGAATCATCATGCGCGCACCGGCAAGAGATGAGTTCCCCAGGGACGTGACAATTTCCGCAGGCCACTGAGGGAGCATGCCGATGCCCGTGGCCTTATTCGCATTGATGCCTGTACCGAGAGCCCCGGACACATATACCGTCCCGATGTCCTTGAACGAGATGCCCACGGAGCGGGTGAGCACAAGAAGCAGCGTGAACATGGCCGCCTTGGATTTCATGAAACTCTGGATCTCGTTTTGCGTTATGAAGAGGGCACTGTGGTTGTCACAGGCGAGGGAGAACGCTTTCTCGCCATCAATGACAGTAACATGCTCCCCGTCGACCAGGGCCCCGCTCTGGTCGATCATCCCTGACGCATAGAGCTCGTAGAGCAGACTCACCATGCCTGATCCACAGATACCCTCGGGTGGCGCCTGGTCAAAGGTCTTGCAGGAGATGGCTCCGTCCCTGATCTCGACATCATACACGATGCCCGTGTCCGCCCGTTTCCCGATCCTCGATATCCCCTCTTCGAGCGCTGGCCCGGCGGCGCCGGCCCCGACGATCATCCAGTCGCGGTTCCCGATCACGATCTCAGCATTCGTGCCCACGTCGATCAGGATCGATGTCTTGTCAGATTGGGCCATGCCTGAAGCCATAATGCCGGCGGTGATGTCGCCGCCCACATAGCTCCCCGCGTTCGGGAATACGTACACGATGGCCTCCGGGTTGATCGTGATATTCACCTCCGATGCGCTGAAGGACCCCGGGGTGCGCACGACGGGAGTGAACGGTTCAACCGGTATCGTGGAAATATCAAAGCCCAGAAAAAAATGGGTCATGACCGTGTTACCGGCCACGGTCATTGCATGGATATCCTGCGTGTTGACCCGTGCCTCACGGCATAGGTCGAAGATCAGCCCGTTGATCCCGTTCACGAGCACCTCGTAGACTTCCTCGCCATTACCCGACATGGTATGGTGCATGCGGGTCATGATGTCGCTTCCGAATTCGACCTGGGGATTTTCCAGACTTTTCGTCAGAACATCCTTTTGCAATATATTGTCGTACAGCAGGGCGACCAGATTCGTGGTCCCGAGGTCGAGGGCGATTGAAAAGGAACGCTCATTGCCGATATCAATGATCTTGTGACCGTTCCCTATCCTTCCGATGATGCAGGGGAACGGGGTGCCTGCGCTGACAACCGCCGGAAGCCGCTTTAAAACAGTGAGCGGGATGTCGATTAGACCAAGTCCCAGCGTATCTCTGATCCGCTGATCATGAGCCCTGCGATCATCATCGGACGGTAGTGGCAGATGTACGGTCCTCTTGAATATCAGTGAGGGCATAGCACCTCTTTGCTCATCAGGATAATGCTTCAATGATGTATGAATAACATACTCGGGAGAATGCTGTCAATTGAATGTTTTCATAGCGAGAATAGCGCTTCAATTGTTTGCGAATTCAATGAAAATGCAGTATACTGACATTATATGCCGTACCGGGAACGATAAAGTGAAAACGCGGGGAGGGACAGGAA
>Ga0209048_10005357_pt1 | contig 12124 bp, 6 predicted proteins | sample FrelakmetCRP12CR_FD_187146 | JGI IMG/M metagenome (GOLD analysis project Ga0209048, IMG submission 187146) | Freshwater lake sediment microbial communities from the University of Notre Dame, USA, for methane emissions studies - CRP12 CR (SPAdes)... | ecosystem: Environmental > Aquatic >... | reverse complement strand
GAAGTTTGTGGTAATAAAGTAGCGGCTGACTAACATCCATCATTTTGAAGTTGCCGAATGCGGTGATTTTATAAGGATACCTGCCGGACTTTTGGACATTGCGACCGCCAAATGTACCTTATGCGTAAAAGGAATGGACGAGACTATAATTTGCAGGTGTAGTACTATTTCTGTTCTACTTCACGATGAACAATTGCGCCGACCTTCAGAGCCATATCGAGTTGCTCGGCAATCCCGAACGAATATCTTCATTTCATATAAACCGCGCTATTCGCGTGGATGATTGTTTGTAAGATCACGGATATCATGGCAGGCGAGAGATGTCAATTTTTATCGGCCAATTCACATTCCACTCTAAGAGTTTGAATAATCGGATGAGAGAGACCTTATTATGTGTGTCATACTTTCCTCTGATAGATTGTTAACCGGCCTGATACCTTGGAAATAAACGCGGAGATCGTTAGAATACATAGTATGATGATAATGAGTACTCACCGAGGCCCATGGTTGTCGCTCTGAAATTCATTCAGGGTGTGAGTGCTAACACCATTTTCGCCCGTTATGACACATTTAAAATACCCGGTTCAATATTGATATCGATCCCTTACATTAGAAAATATGTTATATGACCTAGCTTCAATAACTCGAACATCAATAATGGAGGCTGTTATGAAAAGATTAGTATCTCTATTCGCTATGATTATTCTTTTCTCCTGTATCCTCACAGCCCAGTGGGTTCAGACCAACGGACCCTACGGCGGAGATATTGAGTGCTTGGCCATCTCGGGCACGAATGTCTTTGCTGGGACTAGTTATGGCGGGATATTCTTGTCTCCTAACAACGGTACAAGTTGGACAGCAGTTAATATCGGCTTGACGAACACTCATGTCAATGCTCTTGCTGTCTCCGACACGAATCTATATGCCGGGACTTATGGTGGAGTATTCCTTTCCACCAACAACGGCACAAGTTGGGCAGCAGTTAATATCGGTTTGACGAACCGTATTGTAAATGTTCTTGCTGTCTCCGACACGAATCTGTTTGCCGGGACTTATGGTGGAGTATTCCTTTCCACCGACAACGGCACAAGCTGGACACAGACTGGATTGACTTCTGGCGTCCATGCTCTTGCCGTCACCGGGACGGAACTATTTGCCGGGACTGATAGCGGTGGAGTTTTTCTTTCCACTAACAACGGTACGAGCTGGGAAAAAGTTAATATCGGTTTAACGAACCATGTTGTCAATGCGTTTGCTCTCTCCGGGACGGAACTATTTGCCGGGACGTGGGGCGATGGAGTGTTCCTTTCCACCGACAACGGTACAAGCTGGACACCGATCGGCTTGACGAAAACTAATGTCGTCGCTTTTGCCATCTCCGACACGAATCTGTTTGCCGGGACTTATGGTGGAGTATTCCTTTCCACCGACAACGGCACAAGCTGGGAAAAAGTTGATACCGGTTTGACGAACACTCATGTCAATGCGTTTGCTGTCTCCGGCATGAATATTTTTGCCGGAACTTGGGGTGGTGGAGTTTTCCTTTCCACCAACAATGGCACGGGCTGGACCGAAGTTAATACCGGTTTGACGAACTCCTATGTCTCGGCTCTAGTTATCTCCGGCATGAATCTTTTTGCCGGAACTTATGATGGAGTATTTCTTTCCACCGACAACGGCACAAGCTGGACGGAAGTTAATACCGGTTTGAAATACACTAACATCTTTTCTCTTGCTGTCTACGGCACGAATCTCTTTGCTGGGACTCTTAATGGAGTATTCCTTTCCACCAACAACGGCACAAGTTGGACAGCAGTTAATACCGGTTTGACGAACCATGCTGTCGATGTTCTTGCTGTCTCCGACACGAATATCTTTGCCGGACTATTGGGTGGCGGATTATTCCTCTCCACCAACAACGGCACAAGCTGGTCAAAGACCGGATTGACGAGCACTTATGTTTATGCTCTCGCTGTCTCCGGCACGAATATTTTTGCCGGAACTTGGGGTGGTGGAGTCTTCCTCTCCACCGACAATGGCACGGGCTGGACTGAAGTTAATACCGGTTTGACGAACTTCTATGTCTCGGCTCTAGTTATCTCCGGTGCGAATATTTTTGCCGGAACTTGGGGTGGTGGAGTTTTCCTTTCCACCAACAACGGCACAAGCTGGACACAGACTGGATTGAGTTTTGGCATCTATGCTCTTGCTGTCTCCGGCATGAATCTATTTGCCGAAACTGATGGCGGTGTCTTTCTTTCCACTAACAACGGGACAAGCTGGACAACAGTTAATACCGGCTTAACGAACACTTATGTCTATGTTTTTGCTGCCTCCGGCACGAATCTCTTTGCTGGGACTGGTGGATACGGAGTATGGAGACGACCGTTATCTGAAATGATTACCTCCGTGCCTCCCTTATTAGGAATACTTCCCAGAGAGTTCGGTATAGAGCAGAACTATCCGAATCCTTTTAATCCTACAACCTTGATTAGGTATGATTTGCCGATGAGTAGTTGGGTAACGCTCAAGGTTTATGATATGCTGGGGAGAGAATTGGAAACGCTTATCAACGAGATGGAGTTTCCCGGGTATAAGTCAGTTAGCTTTGATGCAAAGTCACTTCCGACTGGAGTCTACACTTACAGACTGAGAGCAGGGGAGTATAGTCAGGCGATGAAAATGCTTTTCATCAAATAAGGAGGCTTGACATTATTTCACGGAAACCCCGGCTGGCGATGGTTTGGGTCTTGTATTTTAATCATGCTTTTCCCGAATTTAATCGGGCAGAGTAGATGCGGGGCACATGGCAATCCCGTTACCTTCTGGGTGGATCATCCATAAAATACCTCGAAACAAGACAATTGAAGAGGAGATTTATTGAATACTTATCGATGTATCCAAAATCAGTGAATCTGAAATATTGATTTTGCTTTTTAATATGGTACTCATGGTAGCTTCATGTATGTGAAAATATTATTATGAGCATAAGGTTATAAGCACCCTTAGTTTTCGTGTTACCGGGTTAATTATAACTCTGGGATGTAAACCTATTGAGGATAACCATAATTAATCAAACGATGAGGATGGACGCGGGATACAACTTGAACTCGAATATTATGTTCTAAGATTCTTAAATTCTGTGAAGGATACCCCGGCTTACTCGGCCTATAATTTTATGGACACTGAAAAGAAAGTCGATTATATAGAATACGTGCGCGATTTATGGGCATTTTAAGGCTTGTATCAACTTTCAAAATTTTGTATATTGACATTAACTTAATGAGCGTCTTCCACTAAACTTAATAGATATTGCACTCGCAAGAGTGGAAACGTCAAGCGTTAGGGTGTGGAAGCCTGCTCACTTGGCGTTTTCAATTTTGGTGAGTGGTTACCATTAGAGAGAAAATACGACCTAAGTAAAAAAAATAAATGAAGGAATAAGCTCAATTTCAACGCCCCCGTAGCTCAGTTTGGATAGAGCACCGGTTTCCTAAACCGTTGGTCGTGCGTTCGAATCGCATCGGGGGTACAAAATTAAAAATACCCCGTTAACAGTTTCCTTGGACAGCTCTTCCGGTCGGTACTGGCTGGTTTAACAGGGCAGGCAAATGCCGTTCAACTGTCGTAGAAGCGAGTATTAATTTTGCTATATTACAGCTGATACGAAAGGCCGGCCGGAAGTTCAGGGGGTACCTATTCTCATTAAATCCATATTGGACATTTGAATGCGATTCAGCAAAAGTTTTATCCCGACTCTCAAGGAAACCCCATCCGATGCGCTGATCCCCAGTCATCAACTCATGCTGCGTGCAGGAATGATACGCGCCCTCTCCGCCGGCGTATATTCCTTTCTTCCGCTGGGTTACAGACTCATAAAAAAAGTCATGGATATCATCCGCGACGAGATGGATGCAATCGGGGCACAGGAATTCCATCTGCCCGCGTTAAATCCCGTTGAATTGTGGGAAGAGACCGGGCGGGTTCAGGGATTCGGGGATACCATGTTCCATATTAAGAACCGCCCGCTGGTGCTGGCTCCGACGCATGAGGAGGTTATTTGTTCCATCGCCAAGAATCACGTCAAGTCTTACCGCGATCTGCCCCAGATCTGGTACCAGATCCAAACAAAATTCCGGAACGAACCGAGACCGCGTTCGGGTGTTATAAGGGGCAGGCAGTTCATCATGAAGGATTCTTACACACTGGATGCGACATGGGAAGGTCTGGATAAAGGGTATGAGCTCCATGCCGAGGCTTACAAAAAGATTTTTAACCGCGCCGGGCTGAAGTTTTTCATCGTCAGCGCCTCAAGCGGGGCAATGGGCGGGTCGGCCTCCCAGGAATTCATGATAGAGTCTGAATCGGGGGAGGATACCTGCGCTCTCTGCGATCATTGCGGTTATGCGGCGAACCTCGAGGTTGCTGCCTCCAATGCTAGCAAGGCCTCTAGTCACCCTGACAGCAAACCTGTAGAGGAAATTCATACGCCGGGTGTGGGAACTATCGACGAACTCAAGGAATTTCTGAAGGTGGGCGAAGAGGTTCTGGCAAAATCCCTGGTATACATGCAGGACAAAACCCCGGTGCTTATACTTATGATGGGGAATGACCAGCTAAACGAAGCCAAGCTTCAGGCTGTCCTGGGAGCTGGCGTCCGCCCCTCTCATCCGGACGAGCTTAAAGTCCTGACCGGAGCGGATGCCGGTTCGATAGGTCCGATCGGGTTGAACGCGGGCCTCCCCGATGGAAAAGGTTTTAAGATCATCGTAGACAAGCGGCTCGAAGGCGGAAACGGCCTGATCAGCGGCGCCAACAAAAATGATTACCACCTTGCCAACATCGATCTCAAACGCGACGTGAAAGTCGACGGTTATCATGATCTAAGGATCATAATAGCCGGAGAGCCTTGTCCAAAATGCGATAAACCCCTCCGGATAGTCAATGCCATCGAGCTCGGGCACATTTTCAAGCTGGGAACCAAATATGCAGACGCTCTGCATGCCTATTTTCTGGACGAAACCGGGAAGGAAAAACCGATAATAATGGGAAGCTACGGGATCGGAGTCGAGCGGATTGTCGCCTGCCATATTGAACAGCACCATGACAAGCACGGGATCATCTGGACCAAAGGCCTCTCGCCTTTCCATGTGCATCTGATTCTCGTGAACTCGAACCACGAAAGGGTTGTCTCTGTTGCGGAAAGTCTTTACGACAAACTCCAGGAATCTCTTGTAGACGTGCTTTATGATGATCGGAACGACGTCAGCCCCGGTTTCAAATTCAAGGATGCCGACCTGCTCGGAATACCCCTGCAGATAATCGTGGGGGAAAAGAACGTCGTAAACGGCCGGATAGAAATAAAGGAGCGGAGCAGCGGCAAGAGGGATATCATCGAGATCGGGAAAGTCACCGGCTACGTCGAAAAATACCTGGGGGAATGACAAACTAGGGCCGAGGAATTTACCGGAACTCACCCATAAATCCAGGAGGCTATTTCCCAACACGGGGATCGTGATTATCAGAGATACAAGCCAGCTGCGAAGAAAATCCAGATGCCAGAATTTATCCACCTCCATAATCACTCGCATTACAGCCTGCTTGACGGGGCCGCCACGATCGACGGCCTGGTACAAGCTGCCCTAGACAATCATATGCCTGCGGTCGCGCTGTCGGATCACGGCGTTATGTCCGGCGCAATAGAATTTTACAAATCTGCAAAAAAGGCAGGCATTAAACCCATAATCGGGTGCGAAGTGTACGTGGTGACGAAGGGATCCCGATTCGATAAGGAAGCGAACGCCCAGAGCATCAAGATGGGGAGGGGGCGTGGTATTTATCAGCACCTGGTGCTGCTCGTAAAAAATCTGACAGGCTACAAAAACCTCATAAAACTCTGCAGTTTTGCTCACACGGAGGGTTTTTATTACAAGCCGCGCATCGATCTGGAATTGCTTCAAAAATACAAGGATGGCTTGGTAGCGCTATCCGCATGCCCGAACGGCGTTATTTCGTATCATCTGGTAACGCAGAATCCCAAAGAAGCGCGGGAGTCCGCAGCATTTTTCAAGGATACTTTTGGCGGGGACTTTTACCTCGAAATTCAGAATCATTCGCTGGAAAAGGAAAAGCCGATTCTGGAGGGAATGCCGCTCATTTCCAAAGATCTGGGCATCAAGCTAATCGCTACAAACGATGTTCATTACATCAAGCAGGAACACGCCATCGCCCATAACGTTCTATTGATGATACCGGACGCCAGCGCGTCAAATACGACCGACTACCGACAGCTCCGGTACCAGACCGACCAGCTTTATTTCAAGTCAGCAGTCGAGATGTGCGAGACCTTCAAGGATTTCCCAGAGGCGATCAGCTCAACACTGGAAGTTGCAGAAAAGATAGAGAGTTTCAACCTGGAGCCCGATAAGCCCTACATGCCGGCATTCCCCATACCCGCAAGTGCGGGCGTCACAACTCTGGAGGCATATCTGGAGAGGCTTGCGCACGAAGGTCTACATAAAAGGTATTCTACCATATCTAAGGAAATAGAAGACCGCATTGCGCATGAGCTTTCCGTAATCAACAGCATGGGTTATGCGGGGTATTTTCTCATAACACAGGATTTTATCAACGCGGCGCGCCAGATGGGCGTAATTGTCGGGCCCGGGCGCGGGAGCGCGGCCGGCAGCATCGTCTCTTATGCTCTGGGCATTACCAGCATCGACCCCCTTAAATATGACCTGCTCTTCGAGAGGTTCCTCAATCCCGACAGGGTCAGCATGCCTGATATCGATATCGATTTTTCGGATAACAGGCGGGACAAAGTGATAGAATATGTGAAGGCCAAGTACGGGCAGGATTCCGTTTCCCAGATCATCACATTCGGCACGCTCTCTTCACGGGCTGTGCTGAAGGACGTGGGGCGCGTGCTGGGGGTACCGCTGAATATAACCGAATCAATAACGAAGCAGATACCGGTGATACAGGGGAGGGTGACGCCGCTGGCAGAGGTGCTGGAAACCAATCCTGAGCTGAAATGGATCAAGGAAAGCCCAGATGAGAAAATTCAGGAGCTCATCGAGATATCGCTGGTTCTTGAGGGCATGAACAGGAATGCTTCGACACACGCGGCCGGTGTCGTGATCGCGCCCGGACCGCTGATAGATTATGTCCCCCTGTATAAAACCCCTCAGACTGAGGTAATGACTCAGTATAACATGATTGACCTGGAAAAAGCCGGTCTCCTGAAGATGGATTTCCTGGGCTTGAGGACGCTTACGATCATTGATAATGCCCTCCAGCTGATAAAAGCAAATCACGGCGCCGTAATCGATCTTGAGAATATTGATGAAAGCGATGCCGCCACGTTTGAGCTTTTCGGCAGGGGGCACACAACGGGAGTTTTCCAGTTTGAGTCCTCCGGCATGCAGGATTGGCTCCGCAAGCTGAAGCCGACCTCGATCAGCGACCTGGTCGCAATGAACGCTCTGTACCGCCCCGGGCCCATGGAAATGATAGGCGATTTCATCCGGAGGAAGCGAGGGCATCAAAAAATCGAATACCTCCACCCGAAGCTCGAACCGATTTTAAAGGAAACATACGGCATCATAGTTTACCAGGAACAGGTAATCAAGATAGCCAGCGTGGTGGCAGGATTTTCCCTGGCGAAGGCCGATCTGATGCGCCGTGCCATGGGGAAAAAAGACAAAGAGTTGATGGCAAAGCAGAAGACTGAATTCATCAGCGGCGCTGTCAGCAAGGGCTTTGCGAAAAAGGCCGCAGCCGACATTTTCGACATGATCGAGAAATTTGCCTCCTACGGGTTCAACAAATCCCACAGCGTGGCATATTCGGTGCTGGCTTACCAGACAGCTTACCTGAAGTCCCATTATCCGGCGGAGTATATGGCGGCGGCGATCTCGGCCGAGATCGGCGATACGGATTATGTAGTGCAGCTGATCGAGGAATGCAGGAAAATGAAACTGCAGGTATTGCCGCCTGACGTGAACGAAAGCAATGTACAGTTTGTCGTCACCCCCAGCGGCATCCGTTTCGGTCTGAGTGCGATCAAGAATGTCGGCGTGAGCGCGGTCGAAACGATTATCATCGCAAGGGAACAGAAGGGAAAATTCGAGAGCCTCTTTGATTTCTGCTGCAGGGTTGACCTGCGGCTTGTGAATAAAAAGACTATTGAAGGACTGATTCAGGCAGGGGCGTTCGACGGGATCAATCCCAGCAGGGCGCAGCTTTTTGACTGTGTTGAAAGAGCAATTCAGTTCGGTCAGCAATCCAAGAACCAGTTATCAAAGGGGCAGTCCTCTCTTTTTGAAACAAATACTGGTACGAAAAATAATGCCCTATATCCGCAGATGCCCTATGTCGCCCCATGGACTGAGAGCGAGAAGCTATCCCGTGAAAAAGCGGTTTTGGGTTTCTATGTCTCAGGGCACCCCCTTCTCAAGTTCGAAAGGGAGATCAGTGCATTTACTACCGCCCAGCTGGGTAACCCGGGGGAGATAAAATCCGGATCTAACGTACGGGTTGCGGGAATAGTCACCTCGATCAAGAAAAAGATAGATAAAAAGGGGAATATGATGGCGTTCATCGTGCTTGAGGACTTTTCAGGCAAGGGGGAATGCATCGTTTTCTCCGACGCATACCGCCAGTATCAGGAATTTTTAAAGCCAGATTCCATGATTATGGTTATCGGCGGGGCGGAGCAAAACGGGGATTCTCTCAGGATAATCGCCAGGGAAATACTTCCGATGGATAAAGTGCGGGCCCGCTTCACAAAAAACATCATATTCTCCTTCAGGCTGGCCGAAGTAGGGGAGGACACGATTATGTCGCTCCGCCAGGTGGCAGAACGCCATCAGGGGAAATACCCCTGCTTTTTTAACATTATCATGCAGAACAGCGATGAGCCGCTCCATTTTCAAGCCACGAAATTTAATGTCGACCTGAGCGACGAATTCATCAGTGAGGCCGAGGCTATTCTGGGCCCGAACAGCATGAGAATTTCAAATTAACATTTCATATATTAATCTGATGACATTTTAAACAATATCTAATCACTGGAAGGAATCAATGAAACCGATTCAAGTGGACGATGCAAGCTTTCAAAATGAGGTGCTGAATTCCGACAAACCCGTACTTGTCGACTTTTGGGCTATCTGGTGCGGACCGTGTAAACTCATAGCACCCACGCTCGAAGAGATTGCTAATGAATACGACGGAAAACTGAAGGTGGCTAAGATGGATGTCGATGCCAATCCCCGCACAGCTGTTAACCTCGGAGTTAAGAGCATACCGACACTGATGCTTTTCAAGGGCGGGCAGTGCGTAGCCCAGATCGTGGGAAATATGCCCAAGCGCCAGCTGCTGGATAAAATCATTCCGCATATCGGATAATAAAGGACTCCGGAGGATGCCAGGGGGGTGTACCGTTATAAGTCGGGTACTTATGACTGGTGATAGATATAGATATGATTGATAATCGGGTCGAAATGGTGGTGTGCTATAATTTTCTGGATGGTGGACATGTGGATGGTTGAGTCCTGGGGAAGCAGCTTAATGCCGTTGCCCGTGCAGAGATCGCTGGCCAGCACCATCCCTTCCTGCAATTCATAAACCGAAATTTGCCGCTTCCCTTCCATCCAGGCGGAGTTGTTGTTCACCCGGAGGTATTCGGCAAGCAGCTGCACGATTTTCGGGTCGAGCAAAGTGCCGCGAGCCCGCTGCACCCGTTCAACCAGCGTGTCAGTGGAGACGTTGCCGGCTGCGCTTGCCTGCTCCACGAGGTTGACCCCCCTGAGCAGCCTGGATGCTATCGGAATTTCGTCTCTCATTAGCCTGTCAGGATAACCCGTACCGTCGAAGTGTTCCATCTGGTGGCGCAGGATGGTGCCTACATCCTTGAGCTGCGGGATGCCGCCTACCAGCAGCTGCCCCATGACGGGAAAGTGGGATATCTTTTCCAGATCGCTCTCAAGGAGCTCGGAGGGATTCTTTGAAAGCAGCTCGTCCGAAACGGTAATTTTGCCTATCTCGTGAAGTTGAGCCGAGATGCGGCAAAGCTTGGCAGCGCTCTCGGGGAGTTCCAGCTGTTTCGCCATCCATTCCATCATTTCCGCGGCGCGCTGGCCGCGGACAGCTGCCCCCGGCACCCGCAGTCCGATTAACTGGGTAAGCAGGTTGATAACGCCCATCAGCCCTTCCTCCAGCTCCCGGTTCAGCTCCTCGAGCTCCTTCTTGTCACGCTTCAGTTCTTCGGTGAGGGATTTTATCCGCAGCAGCGAGCTGACGCGGGAAAGAAATTCCTGGGGATCGAACGGTTTTGTAACGTAGTCGTCCACGCCTATGCCGAACCCCTCGACTTTTTTCTCCGTTTCGGTGGCAGCAGTGAGCATCATGAACATTGTGTCGTGCAGCCTGGAGTGGTTCCTGATCTTCGTGCAGAACGCGAAGCCGTTCTCCTCGGGCAGGTAGTAGTCGCAGATGATCAGCGAGGGCATGTGCTCCTCGGCGACCGTCATTGCTTTTGCCGTGTTTGTGGCGCTCAGGATGCGGTACTGGCGGTTCGCGGCCAGTGCCTCGCTGATAAGGTGGAGATGCGTCAGGTCATCTTCTACGATAAGGATTTTAGTTGGCTTTTCCATGTAGGAATTATCCCTCATATTTAATGATGATGCTTATGCGCCGGTTTATCTTGTCAAACGGATCCTGCGTGTTGCGGAGCTTGGTGTCGGCATACCCCCGGACTTCATCGAACTGTTTTTCCCGCATCCCTTTCGTGATGAGTACCCGGCGGGCGCTGTTTGCCCTGTCTGTGCTCAGCTCGAAGTTGGTGTAACCGTTGGGCTGCGGGTACTGCCGGCTGTCGGTATGCCCCTCCACTATGATGTGGTTCGGAAGCTTGCCGATTTCCTGGGAAATCGTCGAAAGGATCTGCACCGCCTCCGGTTTCATTGTTGCCGTCCCTATGTCGAAGAAAAACGATTCCGACCCTTCTTGCAGCTCAATCCGCAATCCCTCCTTCACAATTTCCATTTTTACCTGTTTTATCAGCTCTTTCAACCCTGATTCCTTGCTGAGCTCCTCGCGCAGTTTTTCAGCGACGGCCTGAAGCTTTTTCTGCTCGCGTTTGAGCAGATCATCCTGGACGTGGTCTTTGTTGACGATGCTGTTTCCCTGGAACATCCCGCCGCCGCGGGTATTTTCGAAAAATGCACCCGGATCTTTGAAATAGTGAGCGACGTACTGGCGCACCTGCTTGCTCTGACCGATGATCCAGAGGACGATGAAGAGCGCCATCATTGCGGTCACAAAGTCGGCGTAAGCGACCTTCCAGGCTCCACCGTGGTGGGGTTGCTGAGCGCCATTTTTCTTGACTATCCGGACCGGGACATCCCGGTGCTGTGAATTTAAGCCAGGCATGCTCTTTGTCTCAGGTTTTCATCCTCAAGCCCTTGATGGCCTCCTCGAGTTCGTCAAAGGAAGGGCGCACTCCGGAAAAAATGACGCGTCTGGAGAATTCCACTACCACTGTCGGCGAATTACCCTTGGCGTAAGCTACAATCCCGCTTTTGATGCACTCAAGGTACCTGGACTCCGACTGGTGAAGCAGCTCAAGGTGGCTGGCTATCGGCTGCACCAGTCCGTAGGAAAGCAGAACCCCCAGAAAAGTCCCGACCAGTGCCGCTGCCACCTTGTGCCCGATCTCTTCGGGCGGTCCGTCAATTGCCTGCATGGTAACCACGATACCCAAGACGGCAGCCACGATGCCAAGGCCGGGCAGCGCGTCGCCGAGCTTCTGGATAAGCGAGGGACCTGCAGATTTTTCAGCATGGTTAGTCTCGATGTCCGTATCGAGCAGCGCTTCCAGGTCGTGCGGGGGAACGCCCCCGCCCAGGAGAAGTTTCATCGTATCGCAAAGGTATGAGAGGGCGTGCTTGTGCTTGATGAGGAAACCGTTCTTGGAGAATATCGCGCTGCCCTCTGCTTCTTCGATATGCGATTCGATGTTGATCAGCCCGTCGCGCGCCGCCAGGTCGAACAGCTCGAACAACGTCTTGAGGAGGTTCAGGAACTCCGCCTTGGTGAACCTGTCTCCCCCGAAGACAGA
>Ga0209048_10005356_pt1 | contig 12125 bp, 8 predicted proteins | sample FrelakmetCRP12CR_FD_187146 | JGI IMG/M metagenome (GOLD analysis project Ga0209048, IMG submission 187146) | Freshwater lake sediment microbial communities from the University of Notre Dame, USA, for methane emissions studies - CRP12 CR (SPAdes)... | ecosystem: Environmental > Aquatic >... | reverse complement strand
AAAAAAAGAGATCAGTTGACTAAAGTAGCCTTTTTCTATCTTCAGAAAAATCGATTGTTTGATCGAGACGCAAGGTTCGATGTTGTTGCGATTGAGTTTGATTCGGGGAAAAAACGAATCGAGCTGATACGCAATGCTTTTGAATTATCCGGATAAAGAATTAAAAGCACCAATAATTTCTGACAGGAACCTGTTAAAATATTTGTGTTGATCGGAAACCAAACAAAGGGAGAAAAAAGCAATGATGAAGCACATGATTTGGCTTTTATTGATCGGAATTGCTGCATGTTCTGGAGGGAAAACCGTTATTCGATCTGAACCTCCCACAGCCTTTATTACTATAAACGAAATTTCTAAAGGAGTAACTCCTCTTGAGATTAAATTAGACTGTGACAAAACAAAAGATTATAAGATCAAAATTTCTTATCCTGGATACCAAACTCAAACAAAAGATATTGAGTGTGGATATATAAGAGGGGCTAAAAAAGAAATCTTTTTTGAATTAGAACCAGGGCAGGATACAGCAGGTGGAGAAACGCCTTCTATCCCGCAAAACCTGGAAGATTTTGCGAGTATTAAAATAAAATCAATGCCCAGTGAAGCTGAAGTCTACCTGAATAATAAAATGATTGGAACCTCTCCTCTTATCAAAAAGAAAATTAAACCTGGTACCTACCTTTTGGAAGTGCGCAAACAAGGATTTAAACACTGGACAGAGGAAATTCAAATAACGCCGGGTTCCGAACAAGAATTTTTCCCTATATTAGAAGCAGAATAAGACTTGTCATATTAAACCTCCTTTGTTTACCCCGTTAAGAAAAGTCCCGCTTGCCCTGTTAGATATTAAATATCTAACGGGGTGAAGGAGCACGGGGTAAAATTAAAGATTCTTATGCTTTTTCACACGGGGTAGATGACCCGTGTGAAAGTCTTCTAACGGGGTTTCCCTTTTTAAAATTTAATTTTGTTCTTTTTGCCCAGGACGTCAACGTTTCCTAAAAAAGGCCAAAGAGCAAGGCCTTGTTAAAAAAAATAACGAAAAATCATTATTCATAATGATAAAAATCATTATCCATAATGACAAAAATCATAAAATATTTTGTGCTGTTAGGTTTATAAATAATAAATTTTGTTACATTTTTTGCCTTGCTCATAAAGGCGGGTACATTAACTAATAAGGATGATCACAAATTTTGACCGGAATAACCAAGTGATCAATTTTTTTTACTAAAACTATTTTTTAGCCTAAGAGGAGGGAAGCTTATGGCATATGATGCAACGAAAATGGCCGATTGGCAAATATCAGAAGCCTCTGAAGTAAATATGCCCACCCCGGAAAAATGGAGAGAGAAACTTGGCCTTATGCCCGATGAAATTCTTCCTATGGGCAGGCTCGCAAAGCTTGATTTTCTTAAAATAATGAACCGCCTTGAGAAGGAAGATGATGGCAAATATATCGAAGTTACTGCCATTACCCCCACACCGCTTGGTGAAGGAAAAAGCACAACCTCGGTCGGCCTCATGGAAGGCCTTGGTATGCGTGGAAAAAATGTTGGCGGAGCTTTGAGACAACCGTCAGGCGGACCAACCATGAATGTCAAGGGAACAGCCGCAGGTGGCGGAAACGCACTGATTATTCCCATGACCGAGTTTTCTTTAGGGCTGACAGGCGATATCAATGACATCATGAACGCCCACAATCTTGCCATGGTTGCATTAACAGCGCGTATGCAGCATGAAAGAAATTATAATGACGAGCAATTGGCAAGACTTACCAAGATGCGCCGTCTTGATGTAGACCCAACACGCGTTGAAATGGGATGGATAATTGATTTCTGTGCACAGTCGCTAAGAAATATAATTATCGGCCTTGGCGGAAGAACAGATGGTTTTACCATGCAATCCAAGTTTGGAATTGCCGTCGGTTCGGAATGTATGGCTATCCTTTCCATAGTAAAGGATCTTGCCGATTTGAGAAAACGCCTTGATGAAATCACTGTTGCTTTCGACAAGAGCGGCAAACCGGTCACAACCGGAGATTTGGAAGTCGGCGGCGCCATGACCGCTTTTATGCGAAATACTATTAACCCCACTCTTTTAAGTACCGCCGAATATCAACCCTGTATGATTCATGCCGGGCCTTTTGCAAACATTGCCGTTGGACAATCATCTATCATCGCAGACCGCATTGGTCTTAAGATGTTTGATTATCATGTTACAGAAAGCGGTTTTGCGGCAGATATCGGATTTGAGAAATTCTGGAATGTAAAATGCCGAAACAGCGGCCTCAAACCCCATGTGTCAGTACTCACTACTACTATCCGGGCGCTTAAAATGCATGGTGGCGGACCAAAGGTTGTTGCCGGAAAAGCACTGGATGAAGCATACACCAAGGAAAATCTCGCACTGGTTGAAAAAGGTGTCGAGAACATGGTTCACATGATAGGTGTAATCCGAAAAGCCGGCATAAACCCGGTTGTTTGTGTAAACAGGTTCTATACCGATACGGATGCAGAGGTGGCCCTTGTTAAGAAAGTGGCTGAGGCGGCCGGTGCGCGGTGTGCCGAATCCAGACATTGGGAAAAGGGCGGAGAGGGTGCTCTTGAGCTTGCTGATGCTGTAATTGATGCATGTAACGAAGAAAATAAATTTAAATTTCTTTATCCGCTCGAGATGAAACTTCGTGACAGAGTTGCCCTTATAGCAAAAGAAGTATACGGAGCAGACGGTGTATCATGGAGTCCTGAAGCAGAAACAAAAGCCAAAATGCTTGAAAGCGATCCCAAATACGCTGACTTTTCTACCATGATGGTCAAGACTCATTTGAGCCTTACGCATGATCCCACACTGAAAGGCGTTCCAAAAGGCTGGACACTTCCGATCCGGGACGTTTTGATTTATTCAGGTGCTAAATTCCTGTGTCCCTGTGCCGGAACCATCAGCCTTATGCCAGGAACAAGCTCCAATCCTGCTTTCAGGAGAATCGAAGTTGATGTGAATACCGGAAAGGTGATGGGTTTATTTTAAGGTGGGTTTGTTTTCTGTATAATTTTCTCGCAGGGATAAGCGATTGGCCAATTATTGAAAAAGGTTAGTTTACTTTGAGCTTCAAGATTGCGGTTTCCGGTAAAGGAGGAACAGGGAAGACAACGATTGCAGGTTTGATCATTGGTTATCTTATTCGCAAGGGAAAGTCACCGATTTTAGCAGTTGACGCTGATGCCAACGCTAACCTCAATGAGGTTTTAGGGATTTCGGTTGGTCAAACGATTGGGGGAATCAGGGAAAAAATCCGCACTGACGTTCCTTCTGGGATGACTAAAGATGTTTGGTTCGAATTGAAAGCCGAAGAAACCCTGGTGGAAACTGATAAGTATGACCTTTTGGTTATGGGGAGGCCGGAAGGGCCGGGGTGTTATTGTGTTGCGAATTCCCTGGCGCGACATTTTATTGAGGTCCTTACCAAAAATTATCAATATATTATTATTGATAACGAAGCCGGAATGGAGCACTTCAGTCGTTTAACGACTCAGGATATTGATCTCCTCTTTATTGTTTCTGACCATAGTGTTCGCGGGCTCCAAGCGGCGCGGCGAATTTTTGACCTTATCGAAGAATTAAAACTTGCTATTTCACGGAAGGTGGTGCTCATCAGCAAGGTTGAAAAGGATGGTGATCCTGGTTTAGAAGTAGAAGTCAAACGGCTCCACCTGGAAGTTGCGGGTTATATCCCTTATGACGAAAATATTTCTCAAAGGGACCGTGAAGGGAAGGCAACGTATAATTTACCGGAATCTTCACCCGCGGTAAGGGGAATGAAAACTATCTTAGACGCATTAATATAGAAAGAGGAGGGTAGGGTAATGGCAGCAAAAATCATAAGCGGTACTGAAGTTGCAAAGGAGATTCGGGAAGAATTAAAGAAGGAAGTTGCAACCCTGAAAGAGAAAAACGGGGTAATTCCAGGTCTGGTGACTATTCTTGTGGGAGAAAATCCGGCCTCGATTAGTTATGTAACCGCGAAACAAAAGACCTCAAAAGACCTTGGATTCTATTCGATCCAAGATAACCAGCCTCAAGACATTTCCGAAGATCAACTCCTTAAATTGATTGATACTTATAATCATGATCCGAAAATTCACGGCATTTTAGTGCAACTGCCGCTGCCCAAACATATTGACGAAAATAAAGTACTCTATGCAATCAATCCCAAAAAAGATGTTGATGGATTTCACCCGGTAAACGTGGGAAAACTTATGATTGGCGAACCTGATTACCTCCCCTGTACACCAGCCGGTATTCAGCAGCTTTTGATCCGCTCCGGGGTTGAAACGAAAGGGGCGGAGGTAGTGGTAGTTGGCCGAAGCAACATTGTGGGTAAACCGATCGCTAATATCCTTCTCCAAAAACAGAAGGGCGCCAATGCCACCGTTACCATCTGTCATACCGCTACTCGAGATACCGCCTTTCATACCAAAAGAGCGGATATTTTGATTGTTGCTGCCGGCAAAGCAAAAGCAATCACCGCGGATATGGTTAAGGAAGGGGCAGTGGTTATTGATGTGGGGGTTAACCGAATCGGCATGACCGAATCGGGTAAGGCACTGCTTTGTGGTGATGTTGATTTTGAGGGAGTGAAGGAAAAAGCAAGCATGATTACGCCGGTTCCTGGAGGAGTTGGTCCTATGACGATTACCATGTTAATGATGAATACGGTTAAAGCAGCTAAAATAGCCGCGGGTTTAAAATAAGAATCCTTAGGGAGGTGCATTATGGCATTTAAAATACCAACGCTGGCTTATACCGGCAGCATTCGTCCCATTACCTTAGAAAAAAACGGAAAGAAAGTGACTGTGGGGGGAGAAAATTCGTATCCCTTTTACGCCTTTGAAGGGGAGATACCTCATTTACCCAAGATTGCTATTCAGGTTCCTGATTTTACGCCGGAAGAATGGTCGGAAGCCTGTTTGGAGCCTTATAAAGATGTTTTAGGAAATCCGGTAGCGTGGGCAAAAAAAGCCCAGGATGTTTATAAGGCTGATATCATATTCTTGTGGTTAAAGAGCACTGATCCCAATGGGCTCAATCGAAGCGCTGATGAAGCTGCTGAGACTGCCAAGCAAGTGCTGGAAGCGATTGATATTCCGCTTATTGTTTGGGGATCGAACAATGTAGAAAAAGATGCGGAAGTACTTCGCAAGGTTGCTATGGCATGCTCAGGTAAAAAGGTGGCTTTAGGACCCGTGCAAGAAGGAAACCATAAACAAATTGGCGCTCAAGCGCTTGCCTATAATCATATGGTAGTTGCCAGTTCCCCGATTGATATTAACTTAGCAAAGCAACTTAATATTTTACTCGGCAATCTGGGCGTACCGCCGGAAAATATTTTGATTGACCCCACAACGGGCGCAATCGGATATGGAATTGAGTATACGTATTCCGTTATGGAGCGAATCCGGCAGGCAGCGCTTACCCAACAAGATGACAAATTACAGTTCCCGATGATTTCTAATTTGGCGGATGAAGTCTGGAAAACCAAAGAAGCTAAACTTGCAGATGATCCCCTCATGGGAAAAGGTGTAAACCGGGGGATCACCCTCGAGGCCATGACCGCAGTAACGTTATTACTTGCGGGGGCTGATATTTTAGTAATGCGTCATCCGAAAGCGATTGAGTTGGTGAGAAACTATGTTACTGATATGGCCGGGGTGGCCCGACCTGCTTCAGTTGCGGTTTCTAAAGAAGTTTCAAGAGCTGTTCCTGGCGGAATTGCTGCTGTTGCCAACCTGCCCCGGGGAATAAAGCTTGAGATTAATATCGCCAAAATCATGAATGCTCCTTTGACCGTTGGCTCTGATCATGTGCTTGCGGTCGTAAAAGTTTATGAGGAGGGAGAAGGAGGAGTAACAATTTCACCCGAAGCAGTTGAGGTTTTTACCGCATTTTTGGCAGCTAAAAAAGTTGAAGCTGAACCATCTCGAGCAAAGGAAGAGGCTGCAGTTCAAGAGAAACCGAAAAAGAAAGTCAAAGAAGTTCCCCAAGTAAAAATCCTCCATTCCTGGGTAGCACCGGATGATAAAATCGGGGAATTTATTTATCCAAAAGAAAAGAAAAAAGATTTTTCCGGTAAAGACGTTGAACTTTTAGGACCCAGTTATGAAGAGGGTACTCCCACCGAAAGGGGTGACTGGCGGCACAACATGAAGGATCGTGAAGATATGATTCAGTACCTCAAGACGGGACTTCGTTATTGGTATTCATCGGAATGGCATGGGAGCGAAAGAAGAAAAACACCGGCCTGACGGGTAAATTTTTTACTCAATGAAAGTTTAGGAGGTAAATGATGGCAGACGAAAAGAATAAAGTAAAAGAAGAAAAAGTTGATTCCCTGCTGACAGTTTGCGAGGCAAGCCAGGAGATGATCGAAAAGGCTAAGAATGATGGGGTGAGCCTGGTATTTGATCGTGCTGCGGCGATGAAACCCTGTCCGATTGGTGCGGAAGGAAGCTGTTGTCGAACCTGTGCGATGGGACCGTGTCGGCTTCCGGCGCCCAAAAAGAAAGCTGAAGGGGAAGAAAAGAAACGGGTTGGGGTGTGTGGGGCTACTATTGAAACGATCGCGGCCCGGAACTTTGTGAGAATGATCGCCGGCGGGGCAGCATCCCACTCTGATCACGGCCGGGGAGTTGCAGAAGTATTTTTATTAGCTGCCAAAGGAGAAATTCCCGGGTATGGAGTTAAAGACGTGCCTAAACTCCTGCAACTTGCGTTGGATTTCGGCATTGAGATCGAGGATATGGAGATTGAAGAAATTGCGATTAAAGTTGGTGAACTGGCAGCTGCCGAGTGGGGAAAACAGGAAGGGGGGCTGGTGATGACGAAACGCGCTCCTCTAAAGCGTCAGGAAATCTGGCGCAAATATGACCTGATTCCCCGAGGGATCGATCGTGAAATAGTTGAACTTATGCACCGGACCCACATGGGGGTAGATCAAGACTACAAAAACCTCATCGCCCAAGGAAGCCGAGCAGCCCTGGCGGACGGGTGGGGAGGTTCAATGCTGGCTACTGAACTCCAGGATATTTTGTTTGGGACCCCCGTGCCCGTCAAAGGATCTATCAACCTTGGGGTTTTAAAAGAAGATGAGATCAACATTATTGTTCATGGTCATGATCCGCTTCTTTCCGAAATGGTGGTTGTCGCGACCCAAGAGCCAGACATGATCGCCTTTGCCAAATCGAAAGGTGCTAAAGGGATCAACCTGGCCGGGATGTGCTGTACGGCCAATGAGATTTTGATGCGTCACGGGATACCGATTGCGGGTAACTTCCTTCAGCAGGAGCTTGCAATCGTGACCGGAGTGGTTGACGCAATGGTGGTGGATGTTCAGTGTGAAATGCAGTCCATTCATGATGTTGCCCAGTGCTATCATACCGAAATTATCACGACCTCTCCTAAAGCCAAAATTAGTGGAGCGCGGCATATCCAGTTTGATGATCACAATCCCCTTGAGACTGCTAAAGAGATTGTGAAAGCGGCAATTGAAAATTTTCCAAAACGCACGAATAAAACCAAAATACCCGGTCAAAAATGTGATACCGTAGTAGGTTTTGCTCATGAGACGATTAATTATCTCCTGGGGGGGATGTTCAGAGCTTCCTACAAACCTCTCAATGATAATATCATCGGGGGAAGAATTCGCGGCATCGCTGGTGTGGTAGGATGTAACAATGTGCGGACCGTTCATGACCAAGCCCATTTAATTTTGATTAAAGAGTTGATTAAAAATGACGTCATTGTCCTTTCCACCGGATGTGCCGCAATGGCCTGCGGAAAAGCGGGACTGCTTCTTCCCGAAGCCGCCGCAAAATATGCGGGCAGCGGGTTGGCAGAGGTGTGTGAAGCGGTGGGTATTCCGCCGGTCCTTCACATGGGGTCGTGTGTTGATAACAGCCGAATCCTTATGGCCGCCACTGCGGTAGTGAAGGAAGGCGGTTTGGGAGATGACATCAGTGATTTGCCGGCCGCCGGGTGCGCGCCCGAGTGGATGAGTGAAAAGGCAGTTGCCATTGGCCAGTATTTTGTTGCCTCCGGCGTCTACACGATCTTTGGGACCACCTTTCCTACTTTGGGGTGTGACGCATTAACGGAGTATTTGTTCAAAGGCTTAGAACAAGAAGTAGGGGGAATGTGGGATTTCGCCACCGATCCCATCGAGATGGCAAAGAAGATGATAACCCACATCGATAAAAAACGGAAAGCGCTCGGACTCGACAAAGCTCGAGAACGAGTACTTTATGATATGGCAATGAGGCGTGAAATGGAGGCGGTTTAATAGGAACGTCAACTTTTTAAGCAAAAAATAAGGAGGAATCACTGTGTCCAAAATTATTGCTTCAGCTGCCATTCGTGGCGCTCATAAAATTATTACTCGAGTTGAAAAGAAATATAAGGAAGTATTGGAAAAGTATGGACCAAACCAGGAAATCGGGTTTCCGGATACTGCCTATTATCTTCCGATAATTTATGGAATTACAGGAATACCGGTCAAAACGTTAGGAGACTGCCAGCGGGTCTTAAGGCGCTGCCGGGAAATTTTACCTCCTCCGGTTAAAGAGCATCATCATTTGCCGTATTTGGCTCCGGCGCTTGATGCGGGAATGGCTACCCTTTGGGCCGAGGAAATTGAGGAAGCCATCCGCTACCTTGAGCATCCCGACTTTTATCTTCGCGGTGAAGAGGTTACCGATAAGAATATCTGGCTGGGAGCAGCCGATGATGTCATCATGCGGAAACGAGGCGTGGAATTTGTTGATGGAACTGCTCCGGGATTTGCCGCTATTCTTGGGGCACCGCCCAGCGAAGAGATTGCGGCAAAAATCGCTCATGAGCTCCAGCTGAAGAATCTCTATGTTTTTATGGGATCTGATAATGATGGAGTGCGCATGTCTGAGCAGCTGGTAAAGGCAGGGGTGCAAATCGGATGGAACACCCGCTTGGTTTCTTTTGGGCCTAATGTGAACGCCGCGGTGTTTGCGCTGGGCTTTGCCACTCGCGCCTCCATGTCCTTTGGGGGGGCGAAACCCGGTGACTTCCGAAAGGTGCTTATTTATAACAAAGATCGGATCTTTGCTTTTGTTTTGGCTTTGGGGTTTGTATCGGATGAATGGTATGCAAATGCTGCCGGAGCGATTAATTATGGATTTCCGGTTATTGCTGATACCCCGATCCCTGAAGTTCTCCCCACCGGGATATGTACCTATGAACATGTTATTTCCAATGTCCCCTATGAGGAGATGGTGCAGAAAGCAATTGAAGTGCGGGGTCTTAAAGTTGCGGTTACCGAAGTTCCAATTCCCCTTGCGTATGGAGCCGCCTTTGAAGGTGAGCGGGTTCGGGGGTCCGATATTCAGCTTGAATGCGGTGGTGGCCGGACTCAGATGACCGAATTTTCTGAGATGAAAAACATGAATGAGGTTGAAGACGGAAAAGTTGAGGTTTTCGGTCCGGACATTACTGATGTTCCGGCGGGAAGCCGTCTTCCCCTTGGTATTTATGTCATGGTTGCCGGTCGTCAGATGCAAGAAGATTTTCTTCCCATTTTGGAACGGCAGATCCACCATCTTATTAACTATGCCCAGGGACTCATGCACATTGGACAAAGAGATATCGCCTGGATTCGCGTGGCGAAACAAGCGGTGGAGAAAGGATTTACGTTAAAAGATCTCGGTAAGATTCTTCATGCCATGTACCATAAAGATTTTGGAGCGATCTTGGATAAGGTCCAGGTTGAGATTTACACGGAAGTAGATAAGGTTAAAGAACTTACCCAGAAGGCACGGAATGCTTTTGCAATCCGAGACGAACGGATTGCAGGAATGACCGATGAAACTGAAGAAACGTATTTTTCCTGCACGCTCTGTCAGTCGTTTGCCCCTTCCCATGTTTGTGTGGTTACCCCTGAGCGAACCGGACTGTGCGGCGCGTATAACTGGCTTGACTGCAAAGCCTCGAATGAGATTAATCCGACTGGCCCCAATCAGCCCATCAAGAAAGGTGAGATTCTTGATGTTCGTTTAGGCAAGTGGAAGGGAGTAAATGATTTTATTTCTCGAGCTTCACGAGGAACTGTCGCTGAAGCAAGCGCGTATAGCATTATGGTTAGCCCGATGACCTCATGCGGCTGTTTTGAATGTATCGCGGCGGTATTGGATCAATGTAATGGAGTTATGACCGTTGACCGGGATAGTTCAATGGATACCCCCTGCGGGATGAAATTCACCTCTCTGGCCGGCCAGATAGGCGGTGGAAAAGTGACCCCAGGTTTTGTGGGACACAGCAAGCATTATATTACCTCAAAGAAATTTCTCCAGGCTGAAGGCGGTATAAAGCGATTAGTCTGGATTCCTAAGTCTTTGAAGGAAACCCTGCGGGATAGAATTAATGCCCGCGCCAAAGAGTTTGGCATTGAAAACTTTGCGGATATGATTGCGGATGAGACCGTAGGGATTACCCAGGAACAGATACTTCCCTGGCTTAAAGAAAAAGGGCACCCCGCTCTTTCTATGGAATCGATTATGAACGTTTAAGGTGAAATAATTACCCAAGGAAGCTGAAAGGAGGAACCCCATGGGTTTAACAGGAATTCAAATCTTTAAACTCCTTCCCAAAACCAACTGTACTGAATGTGGCGTTCCCACGTGTCTGGCGTTTGCGATGAAGTTGGCTGCCGGACAGGCCGAGTTGGAGAGCTGCCCCTATGTTTCTGAAGAGACAAAAGTTCAGCTCGCTGAAGCATCTGCGCCGCCGATCAGACTGGTGGTAATTGGTTCGGACGACGTGTTTAAATGCGGAGGGGAAACGGTTCAATTTCGACATGAAAAAACTTTCGTGAACCCCGCGGGTATCGCGGTATTGATTGCTGATGACATGAACGATGGCGATGTGGAGGGACGTTTAAAAAGATTTCATGAATTGAAATATGAGCGCGTTGGTCTTTTTCTTAAACCTGATCTCGTTGCGCTGAAAAACACCTCGGGTGATAAGAATAAATTTCTGAGTTTAATTAAAAAAGTAATGGATGCGGGGACCAAAAAAATAATCCTGATGAGCGAAAAAGCGGAAAACCTGCAGGCCGCCGCTGAAATAGCGTCTCCGATCCGGCCTCTGCTTTATGCGGCTACCAAGGACAATGCAGACGCGCTGGGGAAATTGGCGAAAGAAAAAAACCTCCCGTTAGCGGTTAAAGGCAAAGATATTGATGAGGTGATGGAATTAACCACGAAACTAACCGAGATGGGACTTAAGGATTTAGTGATTGACTCAGGAAGCCGGGCCTTAAATAAAGTTTTTAAAGACCAGGTCAGTATTAGAAGGGCGGCTTTGGTTGGGGGAGTTCGGGCGTTAGGTTTTCCGACCATTACCTTCCCGTGTGAGATGAGCAATGATTTGTTGGAAGAAAGCTTGATCGCCTCCACGATGGTTTCTAAATACGCGGGGATCATGGTTCTTTCCGATCTGCAGGGGGAAAGTCTTTTTCCGCTTTTGGTTCAGCGGATGAATATTTATACTGATCCGCAGCGGCCGATGGCTACCTCGGAAGGTATCTACGAGGTCAATAGTCCAACGGAAAGTTCTCCGGTTCTGATTACGTCGAACTTTTCGCTTACCTATTTTATTGTTTCAGGCGAGGTTGAAAACTCGCGCGTTCCGTCTTGGCTGTTGGTACTTGATACTGAAGGGCTCTCGGTTTTAACTGCCTGGGCGGCCGGAAAGTTTTCAGCGGACCGGATCGCGCTCTTTCTGAAAAAATCCGGCATTCTGGATAAAGTGAAACATCGCAAATTAGTTATCCCTGGTTATGCGGCGAGCATCAGCGGTGAATTAGAAGAAGAATTACCGGATTGGGAAATCCAAATCGGACCGAGAGAAGGCGCCCATATCCCGGCCTATTTAAAGACTTGGCACTAAAATAAGGACAAAAGGAGAAATCGTTTATGAAAATAACGCGGATTGCCGAAAGCATTAATGTGATGTCTAAAACCTTAGGTCCCGCCATGAAGGGTCGTGACCCCAAGCCCATTCAGGAAATGGCGATTAAACAGCAGCAAAATGGCGCTAATGTT
>Ga0209048_10005355_pt1 | contig 12126 bp, 9 predicted proteins | sample FrelakmetCRP12CR_FD_187146 | JGI IMG/M metagenome (GOLD analysis project Ga0209048, IMG submission 187146) | Freshwater lake sediment microbial communities from the University of Notre Dame, USA, for methane emissions studies - CRP12 CR (SPAdes)... | ecosystem: Environmental > Aquatic >... | reverse complement strand
GTAAGGGCAGAAACTCCAATTAATGAAAGGATAGATATAATGATGAAAAGGATGATCCAAGGTTTATCTTCATTTTTATTTTTCATGCACCATCAAATCTTAACTCTTCATTTTTAACTCTAAACCTTTATTCAATCACTCTTTTCTCTCGCCAAAGCCTGTCAAATTCTTTCTGATAACTAGCGACCACTTCACTCTCATAGAGGATTAAGATGTTCTCATAATTCCATTTCAGCGAAGCTTCAGACCAGTCAAATGAACCTGTAAGAACTCGTTTCCCATCCAGGATCATAAATCGGTGGTTCATCACTCCTTTCTCTTTTCCTCCGAGCACCTTGACCAAGATTCCTTGTTGGATCAAATAGGTAATTTTAGAAGTTCTTATATTTGCCTGTTTTGAATCGGCAATGACCCTTACTTTAACGCCTCTTTGTTTTACTTTTACTAAAATCTGGGCCATTTCAAGGGAGGTAATTTCATGTATGGCCAAGTCAAGGGTTGAAGTAGTGGACTCCATTTCCTTCTGAAGGCTCTCTTTAATGCTCCCCCCTGGAGAAAAGAGCGTCTCGATCTCTGCGATGACTGGGGATTCTTGGAGGGTCCATATGAGGAAGAGAAGAAGAAAGAGTCCCCCTTTTTTCACTCTTTCCATTCTCTTTCCCTCACAATGGTACTCGCTCGATATAAAAAATAAACGGCTGTTGCATTAAAGGAGACAAAAATAAGGACGGCTAACCAGAGAGGTCCGTAAAGATAGATGACATAAGAGAACGAAATGCTCGCTAAGATAAAGAGGCCTCCCAGAAGGTAGATGATGTATTGCTTCCATTTAAAATGCCCCTTAATGTCTTTCAACTCATCTGTGAAGAAAATCATAAAGAGGATCAAAGCGATCAATATGAAAGAAAACAAGACGAAGTAAAGAAAGTATAAATCCATCTGTTCAATCCCAGGAGGGTGGATCCTTTGTTAATGGCCTCAGTCTTTCATATCAAGAAGAATAAAGTCAAGATAAAAATGTTTCCCCCTTGGATTCCATGGTCTCAGCGACCACATTCAAAATCTGATTGAAATCGAAGGGTTTGGAGATGAAAAAATCGAGACCATACTCCTCCATTTTGCTTCGACTCATTTCCATTTCCCATCCCGTAATCATTCCTACGGGTGTGTGGGGACTTATCTTTTTAATCATCCGACACACCTCCCAACCTGATATTCCGGGCATTCCCAAATCGGTCAGAACCATATCAAATTTTCCCTCTTTAAAGAGCTGAATGCCCTTTTCCCCATTCTCTGCCAGAGTCACTTGATGGTTAACTTGAGAGAGAGTCCGAGAAAGGACACTTCGGATAAACTCCTCGTCATCAATCACCAGAATGCGAGCTTTTCTCCCCTTTTTAATAGTTGATGGAGAGACCACTTCTTCTCTCCCCTCCACTCCAATGGGCAAAATGATTGTAAAGGTCGTTCCAAGCCCCACTTTGCTCTCAACTTCGATCTCTCCCCCAAACCTTTTGACGATTCCATAAGACATACTTAATCCCAGCCCCGTATTGCTGAATGGTTTCGTTGTAAAAAAGGGCTCAAAAATCTTCTTTTTCGCCTCTTCTGCTATCCCAATTCCTGTATCAGAAATCTGGATAAAGACTTCTTTTTTCTTCTTAAACGTACGAACTTCGATCTTTCCCCCTTCGGGCATCGCCTCAATTGCATTGAAAATCATATTGGTGAACACCTCCCTAAATTCAGAGGCGCTCCCTGATACGGAAGGGATTTCCCCGAAATTTGAAACAATTTCGATACGGACTCCCCTGCTTTGGACCTCATCCTTCCATTTCGGTTTAGTAATCTCAATAGAATCTTTAATGATCGAGTTGATATCCACCTTAAAAAGTTCCTGATGAACCTTCCTCCTCGTAAAGTCTTGGAGTCGTCGAACCGTCTGGGCGCTATCCTTGGCTACCTTCTCGATGGTCTTAAGGGTTTCCTTCAACTCCTCATCTTGAACAGTATAAAGAAGGAGTTGAGTATTTCCAAGAATGGCTGCTAAGGAATTGTTGAAATCATGGGCGACACCGCTGGCCATTTCCGCGAGGGCCCGAAGTTTTTCAGCCTGGAGCAACTGTTCTTCCATCTTTTTCTTTTCAGTGATGTCTTTGGTGAAAACGATATAATTTATATCTCCCTCTAAATCTTTTATCACTCTGGCATTGATCTCTACGTTTCGAATCTCGCCATTTCCCCGAATGACATTTAATTCAAAGCGAGGAGATAATTTCTCTCCTCCCCCTCGCCGGATAAGTCGATCGGCCATCAATTCCTTGCTCTTCTTGTCCAGAAAACCGGTAAAATCCATCCTGATCAATTTCTCCTGAGGATAACCTTGAATTTCTGCCAGCCTTTTATTTGCATATTTTATTCGATTATCCTTTCCAATCACACAGATCCCGTCATGGGCTCCCTCGACGACCGTCCTATATTTCTCTTCCGACTGTTTAATCTCCTCATAAAGGCGGAGGTTATCAATGAGGGTGGCTAATTGCCCTCCAACGATGCTGAGCAAACGAAGATCATTATCTGAAAAGGCATTCAATGCTCTGCTCTGGGCATCGATCACTCCGATCACTTTTTTCCCCACCTTTAAAGGTACACACATTTCAGAACATATACTCTCATCACCACAGACATACCTTGAATCTTCGCTGACATTACTCACTAAGAGCGGCTCCCCCTCCTCAGCGACCCATCCTGTAATACCTTTCCCCACGTAGAGCCCAAGTTTTCCAATATTCTTCATAGAAAGTTCATTGTAGGAAGCAGGGTGCGGCATCAATTTCTTTGTATTTTCATCTACCAACAAGATCCCCAATCCTTCAAACTTAAAGAAGTTATTTAGGCTATTCATGATTTCTTTCATCATTTTATCCAAATTTAATGACGAGGCAGAGATCTTCATAATCTCATAAAGGATGGTCAATTCATCCAGTCTCTTTTTCGTCTCTTCAAAAAGCAAGGCGTTTTGAATCGAAATCGCTAATCCTGGTGCAATGGAACGGAGAAAGGTAACATGATGATCCGAAAAGTGGTTGGATTCCTTACTGCCAAAATTCATCGTGCCAATAGCCTTCCCCTTATATTCCAATGGAAAAACCAAGGAAGAATGAATCCCCTCTTTCAGTAATTTTTGGTCGATCCAGGAATCGCTTTTCCCAGTTTCTGGGACAATCACAGGCAGACCCGACTCTATCGCTTTTGCAAGGGTTGTTCCTTCTTTTGGATAAATCACACCGCCCACCAATTCTTTAGCCTTATCATCCTTTTCTAAGGCAAAATATTGGAACCCCTCTCCCCCCTCGTCCAAAAGGGTGATGGTCATCCTTTCCGAGTCGAATACCTTTTTGAATTCAGAATGGACGGTTTTGATCATCTGCCTCACATCGAGACTGGAAGCAAGGATTTTGTTGATACCATTCACCACCTCTTTTTCTATCTCTAATCGTTTCTCTTGGGTGATCTCCCTGGCCAGATCGACCACCGCAACCACTTCCCCTTTTTCATCATAGACAGGAAAAGTATGGTATTGAAAAATACCTTTTAAATATTTACTATCTCTCTCCCCAGATACAGGTCTCTTTGTTTTTAAAGTTTCGGAAACATAGCACCCTTCGCAAGGTCGATCGCTTTGATGGAGAATTTCAAAACACTTCTTTCCAATCATTTCTTCTGGCTTCAACCCGTAACGTTTAAATGCTGCCATATTAGCACGAATGATTCGATAATCTTTATATCGAATGGTGATGAGGTCTGTCACGGCATCGAAAGTGGTTTCCCATTCCGATTTGGCTTTGGCTACATTTGAAAAGAGTCTGGCATTCTCAAGGGCGAGTCCAATCTGGTTTCCAAGACTTCCTAATAAATTGATCTCCTTCGGGGTCATGAGATGTGGAGAACGGGTTGCCAGGTTAACAGCTCCTATCGGTTTTTCTTTAGCCAAGAGGGGGATGCTGATCAATGATTGAATTCCTTCCTCTCTAAGAAACGGTAGCATCTGAGGAGTTGGATATTCATCAATGGAAAGACCAATGGGTCGTTTTAATTTAACAGCTTTTCCGCAGATTCCATCACCATATTTAAGAAACCTCATATTCTCGACGAAACGAGGTCCAAAGCCCTTGTGATATTTGAATTCAAATACTTCACCACTCTCCTGAAGCAAGTAAATCCCACCCATCTCAAAGCCTGTTAACGCCATTACCTTATCTAACGCAATGGAAAGAACCTCATTTAAATCTAAAGATTGGTTGATCAATTTACTCAAATCATAAAGTACCTGAAGTCCCTCGGTTTTTTGGAGGAGCTCTTCTTCTATCTTTTTCCGCAGGGAAATATTTTTAATGATCCCTTCATAGCCAATGATATTGCCCTCCCTGTCCTTCCTCACGCTTGCGGTGATGAGAGTATCAATAGGAGTTCCATCTTTTCTTTTCAGTTTTGTTTCAAAGTCTTTGGCAAACCCTTGGCTCGCAATGCTATGTATGAATTTCTCCCGGTCCTCGGGGTTAAAGTAAGTATCCTTTACGAATATTTTTAGTAATTCTTCCTTATTTTGATAACCCAGTATCTCAACACCTGCCTGATTGACATCAATAAATCTTCCGTCAACCGAAGTGATAAAAACCATATCTTTTGACTTTTCAAAAATCCTTCGGTATTTTTCTTCGGCATCTCTTAAAGCTTCCTGAGATTGCTTTAAATCCTGAATCATCTGATTGAAAGATTCAGTAAGAAGACCCAGTTCATCCTTTGTGGTGGGCTGAATATAGGTATTTAAATTCCCCTTTGCAACTTCCCCCATCTCTTTGGACAAACGCTTAATCGGAAGGGTTAATTTCCTCGTTAAGAAGAGACTGAGGAGTATGGCGATCACCAACCCGATCAAAATCCACATCAAAGCCGTACGGGCGATCTGTTCGAGAGGTCCAAAGGCTTCTTTTACTGGAACTTGAACAATGACCCCCCAACCCAATTTTTTGATCGGTTTATAGAGACATAAAACCCTCTCTCCCTCGGGATACTCAAATTCTAAATACCCCTCTTTCCCAGAAATGACCTGGTCCACCATTGGAAGATGTTTTACATTTAATCCTAATAAAACTCGTCTTGTATCAGGATGGGCGATAAGATTCCCCTCTTTATCCACAACATAAGTGGACCCCTCTTTACCGATCTGGATTTGTGGAATCAAATTCCACAAATATCGAAGATGAATCTTTGCACTCAATACACCCACCGGTTTCCCTTTGTATTCATTAACAGGAACCGCAATTCCCATAGTGGGTACAATATCTTTAGTGAGAAAAAATTCTCCATAATAAGTCTTGCCTTTTGAGGCTATTTCAAACATCTCGCTCTTGGACTGAGTTTTTAAATCATTTGGACCGATCACTTTATATTTTGAAACCTTGATCGTTTCTTTCCCTTTTTCATCTAAAAAAGTCAATTCCAAAAAATAATCACTTTGATAAAGGAGGTTCTCAAAAAGGTTTTTTATACGAGAAGAGTGGCCGCCCATTTTAAATTCTTCATCATTGACCAGAGTAAGGAGGTTGCTGGTGATCTTTTCAAAAAAAGCCTCTGTTCTTTCAACCACCATACTGGCTTTCATCTCTTCAGTCACAATAACTGACTTCTTTAAATCTCTCTGATAGATTTGAATGATATTGAAACCTGCGATAGTCAGTGGGATGGTTGCTAATAAGATGGAAAAAACCATCCATTTTAATGTCAGGCTTTTTCTTATTCTCTTTATCATTAATTGATCTCTCCCCTTAAGAATCGATTTAATTCTGATTGGAGAATCCTCCACCCTTTCCCAGCTTTAATCGCTTTGATCCTCCCGAGACGAATATATTTCAAGAAGGTGGGTTTAGAGATCTTCAGATATTCAATCGCCTCATCCGTGGTTAAAACCACATCTCTTTCCATCAAAGACATCGAATTACCTCCATTTGTTTTGATTTTCATGTATTTAAAGCAAAATATATGCCGGGGAGGTAGTGAAAGGTATCCGACTCCATAACTATTTGATTTCTAAAATGATCCTTAATATTCTTAAGAAGAATCTTATACTAAAAACTCCTTCATCAGAGACGACAGATTGTCAAAATTAGTAAATTATTGTCAAACTTTCAGGGGGGAGTCTTTTCATCAAACCACAGGTAAAAATATGAGGGGTATGATTTATATAAACGCAATTGTTTTTAAGGCTTTGATGTTAAGAGTTTAAATTGAGGAGGGCTTTTATGGAAGAAAGAATAAGAGGTTGTATTACATTTTATATTTTCCGAAGTCTTCTGGTTTCATATTCTCAATGATAGTTTTAAGCTCATCACCCTCCAAAAGATTGGAGGCAAGAATCCCCATTTGTTTTGTTGCCTCAATGACTGATTCCGCAACAAAGATAGGAGCCTTCACCCTTACCGCAAGGGCAATCGCATCACTGGGGCGGCTATCCACAATAAGCTCCTCCCCCTCCACGTCCAAATAAAGATTAGCATAAAAGGTATTTTCCTTTAAGTCATGGATGACCACCCGATTGAGAGTGACTTGAAAGGTATCTAAAATCTGTTTCATCAGATCGTGCGTCATGGGACGAAGCGTCACGACATCTTCAAGACCTCTTGAAATGGCTTCCGCTTCGAAGACTCCGATCCATATCGGCAAAGCCTTCTGTCCGGAAAGATCCACTAAGACGACGACAGGGTTGGAGGCCTTGGGATCCACAACAATACCCATCACTTTAACCTCCATCAATCCCTTCTCCATATCAGTCCTTTTAGAAATTTAGAGTTTAATGAACCCTCTGGCCTAAACATTCCCCATCAACTCCACCTTACAGGTTCTGGAATTCAATCCTATTTTAACCTGTAGGATATAGATGTCAACCCCACCTCTTGAGATTTCTCGATTACACAGACAAAATTGCGATGTTAAAATCTGTGGTATCAAATCAAAATCGGAGTAATCAGAGAAGTCCAATCATTCTTTAGGAGCTCTCTTCTCTTTTTTAATGCAAATATTACAGGCAGGCATGAAACATGAGGATCAAAATGTTCCTTTTTCTTTGATGAAAGTATGGAATGAAAGAAGGTTGAATCGAAAGTGGAAAAAATCTAAAATCTAACCCTTTGTTGTCTATCGCTCCTCTCTTTAACTTAATTAATATTTTTTACCATGGACTCTTGGGAAATCCACTCTCGGCGTACTATCCGACGCCGATCCTTTGGAAAAGTGAGTGTGATCGTCGTTCCTCTCTTCAAACGGCTCTCCACATGGATGTTCCCTCCTTGATCCTCCACGACTCTCTTGGCGAAGGTCAATCCCAATCCCACCCGATCAGGTTGGGTGGAAAAAAAAGGCTCAAAAATTCGGTCCAAGTTCTTTTTGGGAATTCCTCCCCCTTTGTCAGAGATCGAAACCCCGATGTTTCTCCCGTCTCCAAAAAGAGAGATATTTACGAATCTCCCCTTTTTCCCCATCGGTGTCCGTGCTACCGCCTCAATGCTGTTTTTCAAAATATGAAAGAGGGCCTTGGCGATGAGATCCTTGTCAATGAAGAAATCCCCCTCCCCTTCTAAAGCCCCTGTTTCCAGATTGATGGAGACCCCCTTTTCTGCCGCTTCTTTTGAAAATGTTTGAAGGACATTCTCCACCACCTCTTGAATCTTTTCCTTCTGAAAAGTAGGTCTTGGGATGAGGACATACTCCTCCACCCGTTGAATCATGATTTCGAGCCTCTTCGTCTCCCGGAGAATTTGATGAAGATAGGATTTGCCTTTTGTCGAAAGGGGGAGTGTCTTAAGAAGGCGTTGCGTGTATCCTCCAATGGCAACGATCGGATTCCGAGTCTGATGGGCAATCTCCTCTACCATCATACCGAGACTCGCCCAGCGCTCCATCTCCAATCTTTCCCTTTCCAACTTCTTCAATCGCTGAATTTCTTGGAAGGAAAAAGAAATAAAAACTTCCCCTTCTTCCTTGAATGAGGTGGTGTAGAGGTGGACGAAAATCTTCGCCCCATTCTTCTGTCTCAAAAGGGCTTCCCCTTCAAAACCATTTTTATAAAGCGTAAGGTAGATGATGTTGGGGAGGAAATAGGTCAGATCCTCTTCCAGGAAAAGCATCCTAATTCTTTCTCCCTCTATCTCTTCTCTCGAATAACCGAAGAGACGTTCGGTATATCGGTTGGTGAAAAGTATTTTTGAGTGGGCATCGGTAAGGATAAAAGCAACTTGAACCAGATCGAGGAAAGGGTGTCTGCTTTTTAGAATCTCAACCATCGTCGACTCCTATCCACTATTAGAATGAAGTCAGAGGGCGAAGGTTAGAGGGTGAGGGCCAAATCCTCTTGCTTCAAGCCTCAAACCTCATATTCTAAAAGTGACCTCATTTTATTCCATTGGATTTAAAAGTCAAGTTTTGTTTCCATTGGTTCAGGATATCGGAGGCAGGGGAATGTAGAAAAGTGTTCATCGTTTTCCTTGACAAATCCATTAAATCTCGTTACAAAAAATCAATTCCAAAATCAGAACGAATAGAAATAGGGTGTATTTAAAGGGAGAATAAATTGGGTCTAAAAGACCGGATTTTCGCTAAAGAGAGTAATTTTTATAAGATGCTTTCTGACCAGGCCTCAAAAACCCTTGAAGGGATCGAAGCATTGGAAGCCTTCGTTGGAAACCAAAATCAGGAAAATGCAAACCGGGTCAAGGAGATTGAGAGAGAGGCCGATGAACTTAGAAGGATCCTCGTTGAAGAACTCCATCAGACCTTCATCACCCCAATGGACCGGGAGGATATTTATGCGCTCTCAAGGGCGATCGATGACATCGTGGATTATGCTAATTCCACCGTGGATGAAATGGAAATTTATGAAGTGTCTTCTGACAAACATCTCCAGGAAATGGTGGAAATTTTGAGAAAAGCAGCCTGTGAAATCAATGATGCCGTCAAAATCTTAGAAACGTATCCCAACATCGCCATGGAACACGCCGTTAAAGCCAAATCTTATGAGAATGCCATGGAGAAGGCCTATCATACAGCCCTCGCCGATCTCTTCAAAAAGACCGATACCGTCTATATGCTGAAGATGAGGGAGATCTATCGACACCTTAGCAATGCTGCCGATCGTAGTGACGAAGCGGCTAATATCATCTGCAGCATTGTAATGAAAGCAACTTAACCCCTCTTCAATGTCATCGGAGTTTTAAATGAAAATTCAAACCGACGTATTGATTATTGGGGGCGGTGCAACGGGAGTCGGGATTTCAAGGGATTTGGCATTGAGAGGAATTCCTTCTGTTTTGATTGAAAAGGGGGATTTTGCCTCCGGTGCCTCGGGTCGAAACCACGGGCTCTTTCATAGCGGCGGAAGATATGCGGTCTCGGACCCCGAAGCGGCCCGTGAATGCATTGCTGAGAATAGGATCCTCAGAAAAATTGCACCTCACTGTATTGAAGAAACAGATGGTCTTTTCGTCTCTCTTCCTGAGGACGGTCTCGATTTCAGAGATAAATTTCTTCGAGCCTGCGAAGAGGTAGGAATTCAAACCACCCTTCTCGCTCGGGATGAAGCCCTCGAATTAGAGCCTGAACTCAATCCCAATCTTCTCAGTGCTGTAAAGGTCCCGGATGGGGCGATGGATCCATTTACCTTGGTTATAGAAAATGCCAAGGATGCTGAGGAGCATGGAGCAAAAATCCTTCTTCATACAGAAATCAATTCTCTGATTCTGGATGGGGATAAAGTAAGGGGGGCAAAGGTAAAAGATCTCTACCAAGGTGAGGAATACATCGTTGAGGCTTCTTATATCATCAATGCCACAGGGGCTTGGGCAAACCAATTCCTGAAGCTCGCTGGCCTTCATATCGGTATGGCCCTCTCTAAGGGATCGATGCTCATCACCAACCAGCGGCTCAATCATAGCGTCATCAATCGCTGCAGGCCTCCTTCAGATGGCGATATTATCGTCCCAAATCATACAGTATCCATCTTGGGAACCACTTCGATTCGTCTGGAAGAGGTCGAAAATTTTGAAGTGACTCCTCACGAGGTTTCCCTCTTAATTCAGGAGACATCGAAGATGATTCCCACCATCCAAGAGGCCAGGTTTATCCGGGCTTACGCAGGAATCAGGCCTTTATTCCAATCCGAAGAAAAGGGGAATGACCGTGCTATCAGCCGAGGATTTGTACTCATTGACCATGGGAAAAGAAACGGGATAAAAAATCTGATCACCATCACGGGTGGAAAATTAATGACCTATCGATTGATGGCCGAAAAAACTTCTGATCTCATCTGTAAAAAGATGGGAAGGGATGGTTCCTGCTCGACTCATTTGAAACCTCTACCTGGTGCAACCAGACCTACCGGTCTAAAAGAACGGCTCAAACAATTCTCAAAAGACAGAGGAGAGATCCTCTGTGACTGTGAACTCGTTCAAAGGAAAGAAATTGAAGAGGTTTTTGGGGCAGAGAAATTGAAAGATTTACAAGACATCCTTCATCGGACACGTCTCTCCAAAGGGACGTGTCAAGGAGGCTTTTGTGTCTATCGACTTCTCGGAGTGCTGCACGATTTAAGGATGGCAGAAGGAGATTCCAATAAAATATTAAAGGGATTTCTTGAGGAGCGATGGAAAGGGCTCCGCCCGATTCTCTGGGGGACAGCACTCAAAGAAGAAGAATTGATTGAATCGATCTATAAAGGAATCTTTAACCTTTGATCTATTATCCGCCCCCAATAAATGAGGGCGCTACAATAAAAATTCTGTAGCGTCGGCATTTACTGCCGACGACATTTAGAAAACCCATGCATTATGATCTCATCGTCATTGGAATGGGACTCTCAGGGCTGATGGCAGCTAAAACGGCTGCGGAATCTGGCCAAAGAGTCCTCATCGTTGGAAAGGGGATGGGTTCTCTCGTACTCTTTTCAAATACGATCGATGTTTTAGGCCTCCCGCCTCTGACGGGACCAAAGACGATGAAAATGAGAGATAGTCTTTCCCAATGGATCAAAGAACATCCTAAACACCCTTATTCTCAAGTGGGCTTAGAAAAAATTGAAGAAGCCTTCTCCTCCTTCCTTTCTCTATTCCCACCTCCTTATTCTTTTCAAACGATTGCCAATATGAACTGCCTCCTCCCAACGGGTGCAGGAACACTTCGACCGACTTACCTCATCCCAATGACCATGATTGGAGGAGTTTCAGCCAACGGGGGGAATACACTTATCATCGGATTTAAAGGCTTCAAAGATTTTTATACTCATTATGTGGCTGATCAACTAAAGTATCGTGGGATTACTCTCTCCTTCCCCGATGTCCTTCATCAAGACATGACAGCTACAGCCCTGGCAAGATTAATGGAAAAAAAATCTTTTAGAGAAAACATCGGTTGGGAGATTAAAAAACAACTCCATGGTGAAAGCCGGGTCGGCTTCCCAGCTCTCTTAGGAATGCATGACCCCATTCTGGTTAAGGAAGATTTAGAGGAGATCGTTGGTGCTAAGGTTTTTGAAATCCCTATCCTCCCTCCATCGATTCCGGGAATGAGAATCTTCAACCGCTTTAAAGAATGGCTGATCCAGAAGGGAGTCACTTTTCTCCTGGGCTATTCCGTTTCAAAAGCAACCCTGAAAGGAAAAAGGTGTGAGAGGATTGAAGTGCGTCATCCCCCTGTGATCACCTCCTATTCTGCCGATCGTTATATCCTTGCTACAGGACGTTTTATTGGTGGAGGTCTGAAGGCCAATGATGAAAAGATCTTTGAGCCGATCTTCAATTTACCTCTCTCTCAACCTCCATCACGAGAGGGTTGGTTTAGAAACTCTTTTTTTAGTGATCTCCCCCATCCAATTTATCAGTCTGGTATTTTAATCGATTCATCCTTTCGACCGGTTGATGAAAGGGAAGAACTGATTTTAGAAAATGTACGGGTGGCGGGCTCGATCTTAGCCCATCATCACTCTATTGATGAGAAATCAAGGGAAGGGATCGAGATCAGCACTGGGTATTGGGCAGCCAAACGGGCATTAGGAGTTTGATAAAATTCAATAACCCCCAT
>Ga0209048_10005354_pt1 | contig 12127 bp, 12 predicted proteins | sample FrelakmetCRP12CR_FD_187146 | JGI IMG/M metagenome (GOLD analysis project Ga0209048, IMG submission 187146) | Freshwater lake sediment microbial communities from the University of Notre Dame, USA, for methane emissions studies - CRP12 CR (SPAdes)... | ecosystem: Environmental > Aquatic >... | reverse complement strand
CTTGGATGGCCTCGACATGTCCGGTCGTCCCAGAAGATACCTCCTCATAGGTTGGATTCTCTTTGGTTCCACCGGTATAACCTGATATGACTTCCACAACGCCTGGTAATTTTTCGAAGTCCGCTTCTGTGCACCAAAAACATCCCCCGGCAAAGGTTGTTTTTCTTGTCGCCACATCCTCTTTAGTGATATTATTTCCTGCCCTTTGTTGAACGATATCGGACTTTTGACACCCATTGATGGCAATGAGCATCGCCACCGATAGCAATAATAAAATTTTCATTATCTTCACCACCTTCGGTTAACACACCCTATCGTCATTCACGATCATACCTTCGGCAAATGATATTACTCTATAAAATAAAAATGGTTATGGATTTGTTAATTGTCAACAGGCTATCAAAAAAGGCCAGCATACTTCAAACTTTCATGCCGAACTCGTTTCGGCATCTAATGAATTCAACCCGTTAGAAGACCCTGAAATCGCAGACCCTGATCTTGAAATACGCTGAATCAAGTTCAGGGCAGGATGACAGTACTTGATTCAGGGCACGGTTCAGGGTGACAAAAAAGACTTTTTCAACGGCCTGTCAGGAAATGATGGGAAAGAAGACCTAAAGGAAGGCTAATATTGATGTTAATGCGTCATATTCATTGAGAAATGGAGTAAGTGTTTGAAAGAAGATTCAGGAGAAATGGAATAAAATGGAGTAAAATGAAGTAAACTCGCATAAAAAATTCTTTACATGAAAATTGGTTTATGCTAACTTAACACCGTGGCGGGGAAGGGGCTAAAAAATGGGAGGATCCGCCATGGAAACAAAAGAGGGAGACACGGTGAGAAGCATTTTAAACGGTATCGAGTATAGGGTTAAGAAAATCGTAGAAAAGATGGCCGTTCTTGAATCGCAAGATGGAAAAAGCAAAATCATTACAGAAGTCGATACCCTAAACCTATTCTATCGGGAAAAGGAGGACGTTAAGGCATGAAACAGGACATGACAAACCCCCTTCCCGCCACATCCTCTTTTGACTAAAACCGTCTATCCTCCCAAGGGTTTTATCGTTCCCGTCATTCCATCTCATGCCTTGAGTCATCTGTCCGGAAAGACTTGTCAAAAAAAATCTCAGTTTTTCCAGATCCCCCGGTGAGATGTCAACAAACATCACTCCGGACCGATAATCCCCCCAATCCTCGCCCAGATGAACATCCACCCAGACTACCTTGACCAGCGTTTCGATGGCATTGAATTCAAACCCGGAAGAGAAAAATAATTTCAATGAGAGATACTGTCCAACCTCCATTTTTTCCAGAAGACAGATCAGCAGTCCCCCCTCGCTGGCATTGAGGGCTTCACCATGGCTTACACCCAAATCACTTCGAGCATACTCTATCGGCAAGTCCACATTAAAACGAGGATGTTTCCTCTTTTCAAAATTAACAATTCCGTAACGGGGTTTGGTCCCTTTTTCTTCTTTTTTTCACCTAATCTTTTGGCTAATAAGTTATTTCTAAAAGATTTTTCTAACGATTCCACAAGAGAATGTTGAATAGTTGTGGAATGGGGTTCTCTTCCGCTTGCAGGGAGCGGTTTTAACCATTTTGCCTAAAAAATAGGCACACATAAGTCCAGAAATAGATTCATAAATCTGAAAGACTTGAAGATGTATTTCCAAACGAAAGAGTGTTCATCGGGGCCGTAAACCTTTCTCCAAATCATAGCATTACCACAGCGATGACACTTCAAAGGAAACCCGTAAGAAATCTTCAATTCATTTTATTGAAAGTTTGCCTTTTTACTTCTGTTCTTTCTATAGCCCCAGACGTTCTAACGGCAAATACTATACCGATTCATAATGAATAAGAAGGTTCATTTCTTAAGCTCCGGTAATTGAAGTATTTCTTGAGACTGGTCTAGCTGGAGAAGTGATTGCCAAAAGAGTGCAAAAGAAGTTGACGTGAAATTGGTATTATTCAAATAAGCTATTTAAATTGGTGTATTAGCCTGCGACTAAAAAGGTTGACGGTGCAATAAAAGTTGCACCCTTTTATGCTCCCCTCTGAAGCCTCTGAGCCCGTTGGGCCTTGCGGGGCGGGTAGGATGTGATATATTTAGGAAGCCAAGGTGAGTAGGAGAAAGGAACAGACTCAATGGCCCAAACCAATTCATCGCCTCCATCAGATTTTATTAGAGAAATGATCGAGGAACACCTGAGGACCCATCGGTTCCAGGGACGGGTTGCTACACGATTTCCGCCCGAACCGAATGGATATCTCCATATCGGACATGCCAAATCCGTCTGTCTCAATTTCGGTATTGCTGGGCAGTATAAAGGAACCTGCAATTTACGGATGGATGATACGGATCCGGCCGGCGAATCCCTTGAATATGTTGAATCGATCATCAACGATGTCCGTTGGCTGGGGTTTGATTGGCAAGATCGTCTGTTCTATGCATCTGATTATTTTGAGCAACTCTATCAATTCGCAGCTCAACTGATTAAAGCTGGCAAGGCTTATATCTGCAGTTTAAGTGCAGATGAAATCAGGGAACAACGGGGCACCTTAACTGAGCCAGGAAAAGAGAGCCCTTATCGGGAGCGCTCCATCGAGGAGAACTTAGACCTGTTCGCCCGGATGCGGGCCGGCGAATTCGAGGATGGAGCCCACGTCCTTCGTGCGAAGATTGATATAGCCTCTCCGAACTTCCTTATGCGGGATCCAGTCCTCTACCGCATCAAGCGAGCGACTCATTACCGGACCGGAACGAAGTGGTGCATCTATCCGATGTACGACTTTGCCCACTGTCTTTCGGATTCGATCGAAAAGATTACGCATTCGGTCTGCACCCTGGAGTTTGAAAACAACCGACCCCTCTATGATTGGATTCTGGATCAGTTGAAGCTGGATTCCCACCCTCAGCAGATTGAATTTGCCCGCCTCAATCTCAGTTACACCATATTAAGCAAGCGGAGATTGATCGAGCTGGTTAATCAAGGAGTGGTCACAGGGTGGGACGATCCCCGAATGCCCACCATCGCAGGAATGAGAAGGCGAGGCTATACGCCGGAGGCAATCCGAAGCTTTTGTGCGAGGATCGGGATCGCCAAGAATGAAAATCTTGTCGATGTCTCCCTGCTTGAGCATTGCGTCCGTGAGGATTTGAATGAGCGGGCACCGCGCGTCATGGGCGTATTGCGGCCCCTTCGCGTGATCATCGACAACTATCCCGAAACACAGGTGGAGGAATTCGAATGCCCCAACCATCCCCAGAATCCCGGCATGGGATCACGGAGAATTCCTTTCTCCAGAACACTCTACATCGAAGAGGAGGATTTTCTGGAGAATCCTCCCAAAAAATTTTTCAGACTGGCTCCGGGCAAAGAAGTGCGTCTCCGGTTTGGATACTTTGTAAAATGTGTGAATGTCGTGAAAGATCCTAAGACAGGAAAGGTGGTCGGGGTTCACTGTACTTATGACCCCGAGACGCGAAGCGGATTTGCTCCTGACGGCCGGAAGGTCGATGCCACGCTCCATTGGGTATCGGCCCATCATTCGGTTCCTGCTGAGGTACGATTGTATGATCGCTTCTTCCAAGTGGCTGATCCGACCGGCGACGGGGACGATTTTACGAAATACCTGAATCCGAAATCTTTGGAAATTCTGGCCTCATGCCGTGTGGAACCCAGCCTTGCGGGTGCGGCTCCGGGAAGCAGACACCAGTTCGAGAGACTCGGCTATTTCTGTGTGGATACCCAAGACTCTTCCACTAAAAAGCTCGTATTCAATCGGATTGTAACCCTTCGGGATTCCTGGGCTAAGATCTCGAGGAAAGGATAGTACGTCGTAGCTTATAATTTATGGAACCATAGGATATATGGAAGCGCAGGAATACGGTGTTTTCGGGATTTTCTATCAACGACCCCTCCGGTCATGCTAATAATGCTTTTAGATTTTTCAAGATTTCCAAAACCGGGATAATTTCAATTTTACCGTCATACATCCGGCGATTTCCCGTGTAAACAAAGTACGCCTTTGCCATAGGATAATCCTCTAAGAATGATTTTAACCCTCCAAGCATGGCCGATGTCATCCTCGATGTTCTTTTTATTTCAAAGGCGAGCAGTCCTTTGGGCCCATACAAAACAAAGTCCACTTCTCTGCCGTTTGAGGTACGCCAGTAAAAAATCTTATAACCAAAATCCAAGCCGTTATTAAGCGCAATGAACTCTTGAAGAAAGAGCGTTTCCAAAGCGATTCCATCAACCTCTTCCGGAGCATCGAGCGGCCCCATGGGTCTCAATGTCCTATACACCCCCACATCAAAAAAATAAAATTTGGGATGCACGACAAGTCGTCTTTTTGTCTTCTTAGAGAAAATGGGTATCCGGTAGCCGACCATCAAATCCTCAAGGATCGAAAAATAACTCTCGACGACTTTTCTCTCGACATGACATTCCCGCGCCACAGAAGAAATGTTCAAAACAGATCCCTGGGAAAAACTTGCAGCTTCCAGAAATCGAGCAAATGCCGACAGACTTCTCGTAAGCCCTTCCTGGCGAATTTCTTCCTCGAGGTAGGTCCTTACATAGGCCTCAAGATATTTTTTGGGATCGGCTTCTGTGTAGACGCTGGGTAATTGACCGTACTTAAGGGAGTGCTCTAACCGAAAATCATCTCCCAATTCAGCGACAGATAAAGAGTGCATGGAAAGCGTTAACGCGCGACCAGCGAGAAGATTTGGACCCTTTCTTTTCAGCTTCCGCGGACTGGACCCAGTGAGAACAAGGTGATATTTTTTTGTTTCAATCAAGCGGTGGACTTCATGCAAAAGATCAGGGATCCGCTGAATTTCATCAATAATGACCCAATCCTTGAAATCGGGAGGGATAAAATTCGACAGCCTTTGCGGATTCGCTGTCAAATCATTAAATAGCTCAGCTTCTAATAAATCAATATAGACAGCCTTTGGAAAGGCAGACTTAACCCATGTCGTCTTACCCGTTCCTCTGGGACCGAACAAAAAGAAACTTTTGGCTTTGGGCGGGCTAATAATTCTGGAATACACAATTCCATTTTACATATAAATTTGGAGTTGTCAAGTAAATTTCTACAAACTCATTCCCTGACCCTCACTTCCACTCATCCCTTCTGAAAAGCTCTCGCTCATGAAGATAACGAAATGAAACAACGTTTGATGCACACCCTGCCACGAAAGAGTGATCTGCGAGCGATGAGTTCGGTCAAATTGATATCAAATCTTTGAGATGTTATCATAATGAGGCGTTGTAGAGTTCGTGTCAATCTGCCTTGTTCACCCATTCGGCCGCGGGAGGCCCCGCCTTTGAAGGCGGGGTGAGCAAGCGCGGCTCAGGGTGAACCTCGAGCAAGCCCTAGCCTTTAGGCCGGGAAGTCGAGAGGTTCACTTATTTCAAAGATTCGTCATGATCAGCTGAAAAATTCCGGATGTTCCAAGTAGGCGCACAAGACACACGTTGTTTGTAAGAACAATCCCAGATCCTCAGGGTTGAGTCAATGATTGAAGAAATTTTGGCAAATCTTTACAGAATCGAAATTCCTCTTCCCAGAAGTCCCTTGAAAGCCCTCAACTCCTACGTGATTAAAAACAAGGAACGAAATCTGATTATTGATACGGGGTGGAATCAAGAAGAGTGCATGACAGCCATGCAGGCGGGCTTGAGCGAACTCGGAGTGGATTTAGGAAGAACAGACTTTTTTATTACTCATCTCCATGCAGATCATTTTGGCCTCCTTTCAAGCCTCGTTACAGATACCTCGAAGATATACTTCAACCAGCCGGATGCCGGTCGGTTTAGAACCGGTTTCCGGTGGGATGATTTCGCTCACTTCGCCCGTTTGAATGGTTACCCTGAAAGTGAGCTTCAAGCCAGCCTCCAGAGTCATCCTGGTTTTAAATTCAGTCCCAAAGAGAACCTGGTTTTTCATATCTTGAAAGAAGGCGACACCCTAAACATCGGAGATTATAGATTCAGGTGCGTTGAGACACCCGGCCATACCCCCGGGCATATGTGCCTTTATGAACCCAACAAGAAAATCTTCGTGGCTGGAGATCATATCCTTAACGACATCACTCCCAACATCCAATTGTGGTCTGATGAGAGGAACCCCTTGGAGGAGTATTTCGCAAGTTTGGACAAGGTCAGTGAGCTCGACATTGAACTTGTATTGCCAGGCCATAGGAGCATTTTCAGGAACTGCAGGGAGAGAATTCAGGAATTGAAGCAACACCATCAGAAGAGGCTTGATGAAATTATTTCCATTTTGGAAAAAGGGGATAAGCATGCTTTTCAGGTAGCATCGAAGATGAGCTGGGATATTCTTTGTGACTCTTGGGATCTCTTCCCTGTTTCCCAAAAATGGTTTGCCACCGGGGAGGCGATTGCTCACCTAAAATACCTTAAGGAAAAGGGAATCATAAGAAGCGAAATGCGGAAGCAGAGGATAGTGTTTTCTATGAACGCCGATCATGCAATTTAGCGATCGAAGAGAGAGGTAGCCGAACAGTCTGCTCAAGACCCGGTGCAGGAATCGCCTCGAAATCGTTTCCCGCTCACGGAAATAAAAATGGGTTTGGCACAACTCAGCCAAACCCATTTTTATTCTTTGGCTGGGAGACGAGGATTCGAACCTCGATTCACGGAGTCAGAGAGGCATTTGGGCAAGGGATTTAGGACAATACAAGAAGGACCAAGGCAGCGAAGAAATTAAGAAAACATAAAATTGAGACGGATTGTGGGTAACCTTTGGAATGCCGAAAAAGGAAACTTACATGTCACAAAATCCACCACAGGGGAGTGAGGGAGAGGGTCAGGGTCGCCTCCCCTGCCCCTGTGGGGATGCCCTAAAATTTTTCCCAAAAATTACGGAGAGTATTGCCATCACCACCAGTCGTCAGGGCCCCCCCTTTATATGTGGGAAGGCTCTGAGCAAGGTTTCTCTCTCACGCATAGAAAATTATCGCTGCACTAAGGTTTTGATTTATGGGATTCCCGGTATAAATTTTTTCTTAACAGGTGAAATAGATTTGGTGAGTGGTCTTTGGGAAGGATATTTGGATTCTTGATCAATGGGTATTTGAGAAGGTCACCTACAAAGTGTGAGGACCATTCCATATCAGAAGTTGACGATTATGGGTTGAAAGTAAGCGTCAGGGCACTGGTCATCTTGCCCAACTCATTCTAAACTAAACAACGGGTTTTGAGTCTTTATCCAGAAACTCCTTCACTTTTCTTACCAAATCATCCACTGTAAAAGGCTTTTGGAAGAAATTCTTCCCTTCCTTTAAATTATCATGACGAACAATTGCGTTTTCTTTCTGGGCTGAGACGTAGAGCGCACATTAAACCGAATTATTTCCTAACGTTGCTCTAATACTTTGGGATAACTGGTTCATATCAAATGGTTTTTGAATAAAGCCACTACAGCCTCGTTCCAGTATTTGGGAGGCCTCACCATCAATACTATAACCGCTTGAGAGCAGAACTTTTACTTCTGGATTAATTTCTTTCAACCAATCAAAAACTTCACCACCCTTCATATTCGGCATGATGATGTCTAGAAGGACAAGATCAATGGTATCTCGATGTTTCTTGTATACTTCGATGGCCTCTCTTCCCTCCCGAGCAGTCAATACTTGATAACCCATGACCTTTAAAAATCTCTCGCCGACCTCTAAGACCATTCCCTCATCATCAACCAAAAGAATAGTTCCAGTTCCTTTTATAATGTGGTCTGGCCCTATAATCGTTTTTTGAACCTCTCTGTTTGATGCGAGTAGGTAGATTTTGAAGGTGGTTCCCCGTCCTTCTTCTGATTCAACATCGACATATCCTCCATGTCCTTTGACGATACCATAGACAGATGCTAATCCAAGACCTGTCCCTCTCCCGAGTTCCTTTGTCGTAAAGAATGGCTCGAAGATACGATCCAGAGTTTTTGGATCCATACCAATGCCTGTATCTGTAACAGTCAACAAGACATAGTCACCGGGTTTTGGATTATAAAGTTTGCCTCGAATATCTCCATAGGGGATATTGATCGTCTTCAAGAAAATATCGCCCCCTTGTGGCATAGCATCTGCCGCATTGACAAATAGATTCATCAGGACCTGCTCAATCTGTCCCAGGTCTCCCTCGATTGGAAATAGATCATTGGCAAGCTCTCGGTGGATTGTAATCTCTTTTCTGGTTCTTCCAAAGGCCTTAGAAGTTTCCTCCACCAACTGGTTCACCTGAATGGGCTTGACCTCATACCTACCTTTTCTGGCATATCCCAGCAGTTGATTGGTTAGCTTCGATCCACTTTGAACCTGTTTTACAATGCTCATTAGCATTTCATGATGAGGATGCGAGGGGTCGACATTCAAAAGCATCAAGGAGGCATTCCCCTGTATGACCATGAGTAGATTATTAAAATCATGGGCAATGCCGCCGGCTAAGGTCCCAATAGCTTCCATCTTTTGGGCCTGCAGAAATTGTGCCTCCATCCGCTTTCGTTCACTCAGGTCATTAAGGATAATAATAATGGTTTGATCCTCCTTGTCTAGGATGGGTAAGAGGCTAAGCGAAATCTGTTTACTATTCATTATCAGCGAGACTTCTTCATCCAGTGTCTGAGGCTGTGTATCCATCCCTGCCAGGTAACTCTTAATCCTTTGGCGATCTGTCTCTTGGAACAAGTCAGTGAAATTGGAACCCAACAGTTTATTTTCAGGTAGGTTGATCAATGAAATAACAGCTGGGTTGGCATAAACGATCCTTCCCTCAGGGGTAATCTCTAAGATCCCTTCTGCCATACTCTTTAGAATGACTTCGAAGTGCCTTTTGATAGAGAGTAATTCCGTTGTAATGTGGCGTGGAAAAACATCTTCACGTCCAATGATTTGATCAGGAAGAGAGGCTGGAGATCTCTGGTTGGATTTCTCCAGAGCCAAAAGAACTTTTGGTGCCATTTTGTTAAGGGGGCCTTTAGCAATGCAAGCATTGGATCCAAAGGCATTTATGTCTATCTCCCGTTCTAAAGCAATAGCAGAGAGAATAATGATGTACACATCTTTCAACTTCGGCATGCCGCGAATAATCTGACATAATTTTTCTCCGCCGATATGAGGCATGACCAAGTCAAGGAATATAATATCCGGAGTAAAGGTGGCTAGAATATCAAGGGTGGCGAGGCCATTTTGAGCGGTGACAACTTGATGTTCTTCCTTTTCCAGCAAATTGGTCATGAACTTCAACATGACCGGATTGTTGTCCACGACCAATATCTTTTTACCCATTTCCTTGGCTCCTAATCTCGTGATGTTGGCACATAGCGTTTCAATTTGGACTCTTCATTTTTGAGTTTCAGAGTCTTAGCCTTTTGGTTTAAGCCTTTCCGCTATCCAATTGAGTTCTTTTTTAATCCCCTCGACCACCTCAGTAAATCCAAGCAGATCTTTTTCAAGTGCATCCACCTCTATTCTTTGTGCAAATTCTGATATCGCCGTTAACCCAAGAATTATAGCAGCACCTTTTATAGAATGGGCAACACCTGCTACCCCCGGTGCATCTTCTTTATCAATAGCTGACTCCAATAGTTTCAAGTCGGAAGAACAGGTCTTTAAAAAAAGGCCCAACAGATCCAAAAATTCACCTTCTTCTAGTTCTAACTTTTCAGATAATTCTTTAAGATTCATATTCCCTCTGCATAGTAATTCCAAGTATACCGATCACACTTCCTTTTTATCAAAGATGGGAAAACAATCATTAGGTTTAGGTCCTTTTCTCGAGGAAACTGTCTCAAAGATGAGAATGAATCCTCTCACCAATGGGTTACCCTTAAAAACCGATGTAATTCAGACTGATGTACTCTCCACCCGTTTCCGGCTTTAATGGCCCTGATTTTTCCAAGGCGGATATATTTCAAGTACGTAGGCTTGGAGATTTTTAGATATTTGATTGCTTCTCTTGTTGTTAAGACAACGTCTTTATCCATAAAAGACATGATTTTGACTCCTTTTTCCCGTGTTTTATCATTTTTGAATGCACAATATATGCCCAAAAATAACCCAAGCTAATTTCAATTTAATAATTATTATATTTTAAGGACTTACTTAACTTTTAAGGAAGAATTGGATCGAAAAATTTACCAATCACAGATGACATTTTTGTCAACATTTTACAATTTTTGCCGAATACTCGGAATCGTGTTGTCAGGTAATCAATATGGGTAATGATTTCTACCCGAAATGTTGCATTGCCGGGTGAAATTTTAAAATCACTCTTTCAGGAAGTTATCCTCAAGGTCAAGCTATTCAATTTATAGCCCCCTAATCACCTTTCAATTCTTATTGACTCTCCATCTCTGATTTAGTAAAACTCCGGGTGAAATTAAAGTTTTACATCTTTAACCAATACGGGTGTTAAAAACGTTTACGAAAGGTTTGTTTGGTTTGACGATCGGGTCCGGGCGAAAAAGTATCCCAATGCTACCGCCCTTGCGAAGCAATTCGAGATCTCTACTAAGACAGCTCAGCGAGACATCGATTTCATGAGGGATAGGCTCCTTTGCCCGCTTTATTACGACTCAAGTCAAAAGGGATATTATTACAATGACGATACATTCTCTCTGCCCATGATTTATCTTTCCTCCGAAGAACTTTCGTCTCTTCTCATTGCAAGAAAGATGCTCCAGGACATCAGCGGTGGATCCATCGGGCATGAAATCCCAGCTTCAGAGGCCGGGCTCTTTCGAAATGAAGAAGCTTTTGAAAGCCTCCAAAATGGGATAAAAGATGCATCCGAACGAAAAATTTCAAAATTGAATCTTAAAGACCTTTAAGGGAATCCTTGCTCCATCCCATTGATTAGATGGTGTTTAAGGGGATGAAAGATAGCGGTTCGATCAAGGGGATTTTACTTCTCGATAGAGAGGCAAAAGATGGTAAACACCGAGCCATTCAGAGGAGCATCGAAAAAGTTGTAGAACGCGAAAACTCCGAATGGCAAACCATGAGGGTTCAGGAAGACGGAAAAATCAAGGTTGAATAATTGTCATTGCGTTGCTTTTCTGATATAGTGTGGCAAATTCCGGTGGGGGATGAAAGTTTGACAAATATTTTGGGATTGAAACTAAGCCTATTCTCAAAAAGAATGGGTTTTTTGTTTTTTATGGTTTTGCCTTAAGCGCAGCGCTCCTCAAAATAATCTTTACGCCATGCGCTCTGCGATATTTTGAGGTAGACCATGCCAGCGATTGCATCTCTTGAAGATTTGAAGGCAGCTCAGGAAGAAGGCTTGAGTATTTACGCTATGCTCTATGCTTCTTTGCGGGCACGCGACATGGAGAACTGACACGATTTTAATGAAGAGCGGGCTCCAGAAAAATTGAAAGGTCAGGGCGAATGAGATTTATGGAAGGAAAACAAAGTGGAGAATTCAAATACACCGCGGATTTAAATACATCAATTTTGATGTTGACTAAAGATGGAATTTACTGTAGAATTTTATGAAACTCAATCGGGACGATGTCCTGTGAGAGAATTTCTGGATAGGCTGAAGGAATCGGATCCTGATGATTTCACAATTGTGATGGCCGGGCTTGCTAAGTTGCGGAATAGACAGTATCACAAGCTCCCTTTATCAAAGCCTATCGGTGAGGACCTTTTTGAATTGAGACATGTAGGTAAACTCAACACAAGGGTGCTTTATTTTTTTGCAAGGGGGCAGAGGATCATCGCAGTCCATGGGATACGGAGCAAAAGCCAAAGAATTTCAGAGCGGGATATTAATGTTGCGCTGGAAAGAAAACAAGATTGGTGGTTAAGAGAAGCATGACGAAGAAGAAAACTAAGTTCGATTTATACCTTGAAAAACAGTTAAAAGATCCGGGTTTTGCTCAGAAATTCAGAAAGGCCGGCAAAGCCTGGGACGTTGCCATTCAACTCGTTTCCCTTCGGAAAAAGGCTGGGTTGTCGCAGAAAGAACTGGCCAAAAGGGTTGGGACCTCTCAACAGCAAATCAGCCGCCTGGAATCGCCTTCCTATGAGGGGCACTCCCTGAGCATGCTGCGTCGGGTCGCTGAAGTCCTTGGGGGAACGGTTCG
>Ga0209048_10005353_pt1 | contig 12128 bp, 12 predicted proteins | sample FrelakmetCRP12CR_FD_187146 | JGI IMG/M metagenome (GOLD analysis project Ga0209048, IMG submission 187146) | Freshwater lake sediment microbial communities from the University of Notre Dame, USA, for methane emissions studies - CRP12 CR (SPAdes)... | ecosystem: Environmental > Aquatic >... | reverse complement strand
TGGCCCAGACGCAGTCGCATTTGATGTCGCACCAATACGAGGGCCTTATGAAGAAGGCCAGCCTGCGGGGCATCGGGAGTAAGAAATGAAAGTTCGTCCTTCGGTCAAGAAGATCTGCAAAAACTGCAAAGTCGTGCGGCGTCGCGGCATTGTTTACATCATTTGTTCGTCGGATCCCCGGCACAAGCAGCGCCAGGGATAAGGGCACGGACGGCGGCTGACCAAGAGCGACCGACAACTATGGCTAGTGAATTGATCTTTAGAGATTTTTTGCGTATACTTGCGCGCTTTTTCGCGTGCGCTATTGTTGTCCGCATAGGGGAGAAATAGATGGCGCGTATCGCCGGCATCAACATACCGATGAACAAGCACGTCATCATCGGCTTGACCCACATTTTTGGCATCGGCAACAGCCGTGCAGCGCGCATTTGCGATGCGGCTGGGGTGAAGTACAGCGTCAAAGTGAAGGACTTGACCGACGCCGAAGTGGCTTCGCTGCGTTCGCAAGTCGCGAAGTTCGCGGTTGAAGGCGACCTGCGCCGCGAAGTGTCGATGAACATCAAGCGTCTGATGGATTTGGGCTGCTACCGCGGCATCCGTCATCGCAAGGGCTTGCCGATGCGCGGTCAGCGCACGCGCACCAATGCTCGAACCCGCAAGGGTCCGCGCAAGCAGGCCGTGAAAATGAACGCGCCTCCGGGCAAGGTCTAGAGGCCCGCTTTGGTCTTGAGAACATGGGACGGGGCCGCATCGGCCCCGTTGAATTCGGCGCGCAGCGCCTGGTAAGTCGGCGTCGCATCGACGCCGTTGGAAGTTAAATAAAATGGCTGAACAGAAGCAAAATGCCGGGCAAAGCGGCGCACAGGCCAACAAGCCGGCGCGCAAGAAGGTACGCAAGAACGTACTGGATGCGATCGCGCACGTGCATGCGTCCTTCAACAACACCATCATCACGATTACCGACCGCCAGGGCAATACGCTGTCCTGGGCGACATCGGGCGGCTGCGGCTTTCGCGGTTCGCGCAAATCGACCCCGTTCGCGGCTCAAGTGGCTGCCGAGCGGGCGGGTACCGCGGCTCAGGAGCATGGCGTGAAGAACGTCGAAGTGCGCGTGATGGGCCCGGGACCGGGCCGCGAATCCGCGGTGCGTGCCTTGAATGGCTGCGGTCTGAAGATAACGAACATTGAAGATGTAACGCCGATTCCCCATAACGGTTGCCGTCCGCCGAAGAAGCGTCGCGTCTAGTTTGGTGAGTCGCGTCTTTCGTCCGCAAGGTTAGATCAAGGGTTCCCAATGGCAAAGTATACTGGTCCGAAGTGCAAGCTCTCTCGCCGCGAGGGAACCGATTTGTTCCTGAAAAGCGGTGTGAAGCCGCTCGAATCGAAGTGCAAGCTCGAAGTGCCGCCCGGCGGCGTGAAGAGCGAACGCAAGCAGCGTCTGTCGGAGTACGGCCTGCAGCTGCGCGAGAAACAGAAGCTGCGTCGCATGTACGGCGTGCTGGAGCGGCAATTCCGCAACTATTATCAAAAGGCCGCCGGCCGACCCGGTGCGACCGGCGAAACGTTGCTGCAATTTTTGGAATGCCGGCTCGACAATGTGGTCTACCGGATGGGCTTCGCCGCGACTCGGGCCGAGGCGCGCCAGCTGGTGAGCCACAAGGGCGTATCGGTGAACGACAAGCTGGTCAATATCGCCTCTTATCAATGCAAGGCCGGCGATGTGATCAACTTGCGCGAGAAGGCCAAGAAGCAGACGCGCGTGCAGGCCGCTCTGACGATTGCGACCCAGGTAGGCCTTCCGGATTGGGTCGAAGTGGACGACAAGAAGTTTTCGGGTGTTCTGAAATCTGTTCCAGATCGGCAGGAAATACTGCCGGACATCAACGAAAGTCTGGTCGTCGAGTTGTATTCGAAGTAGGAATCGGCAAATAGAGATTGGCAAGTAACGCATCGCAGCCGGTGCTGCGTTGTCCGCGGTCAGTTAACGAGGGTGTATCCATGCAGGGTTCGATCAACGAATTTTTGAAACCCCGGGTCGTCAAGGTCCAGCCGGTGTCGCTGCGCCATGCGCGTATCGTGATTGAGCCGTTCGAACGAGGATTCGGCCACACGCTGGGCAACGCCCTGCGCCGGGTGCTGCTGTCATCGTTGCCGGGCGCGGCGATTACCGAGATCGAGATCGAAGGCGTACTTCACGAGTACACGGCCATCGAAGGCGTGCAAGAGGACGTGGTCGATATTCTGCTCAATCTCAAGGCGGTGGCAATTCGCATGCACACCCGCGATGTCGCGGAAGTGCGCCTGCACAAGAAGGGTCCCGGACCGGTTCTGGCCGGCGACATTGCCGGTGATCATGACCTCGAGATCTTGAATCCCGAATTGGTGATCGCCAATTTGACCAATGCCGGTGAGCTGTCGATGTCGCTGAAGGTGGAGCGCGGGCGCGGCTACCGACCGGCAGCGCAGCGCATGGCATTCGAGGAGCAAACCCGGGCGATCGGGCGGCTGCAGCTCGATGCCTCGTTCAGTCCCGTTCACAAAGTGACCTATAACGTGGAGAGCGCTCGCGTCGAACAGCGCACCGACCTCGACAAGCTGATTCTGGACATCGAAACCAACGGCACGATCGACCCGGAAGAGGCGATTCGGCGCGCCGGCGGGATCCTCAAGGATCAGTTGTCGGTGTTCGTGGATCTTCAGGGCCAGGACGAATCGACCGCCAAGGCGACCGAAACCCAGTTCGATCCGATATTGCTTCGGCCGGTCGACGAACTGGAACTCACGGTTCGCAGCGCGAATTGTCTCAAGGCCGAGAACATTCACTATATCGGCGATTTGGTGCAGCGGACGGAAGTTGAGCTGTTGCGCACGCCGAATCTCGGCAAGAAATCGCTGACGGAAATCAAGGAAGTGCTGGAGAGCCACGGGTTGACCCTCGGCATGCGAATCGACAACTGGCCGCCGCCGGGTTTGAAGCGCGACGAAGAGCGCGACAGCATTTAATCGGGTCCCGGGTAATCAAGCGGATCATTGACACAGCAAGGCTTTAGAAAATGCGTCACAGAAACAGCGGGCGTCAGCTATCGCGTAATTCTACCCACCGCCACGCGCTGTTGCGCAACATGGCGACCTCGCTGCTGCGTCATGAGACCATCCGCACCACGGTACCGAAGGCCAAGGAATTGCGCCGTGTGGTCGAGCCGTTGATCACACTCGCCAAGATCGATTCGGCGTCCAAGCGGCGACTGGCTTATTCGCGGTTGCGCGACGTCGCCGTCGTCGAGAAGTTGTTTGTCGATCTCGGGCCGCGCTTCAAGGCGCGCGCCGGCGGTTATACGCGGATTCTCAAGATGGAACCGCGGCCGGGCGACTCGGCCGACATGGCTCTGATGCAGTTGGTCGAAGCGAGCCGGGTGGCGGCACAGGCCGGGGACGATGCCGACAAGGGCGACGAGGCCAAGGGTGGCAAGGCTCGTAAGGGCGCCAAGGCTCCGAGCAAAGCGAAGAAGGCCGCGGCCCCGGAAGAGAAGCCAGAAAAGGCGGCGCCGAAGCGCCGAAAAGCCAAAGCCGCCTAATTGCCGCGACGGCCGCCAACTCAGGCGGCCAGCTTGGCGAACGCGTCGCGGGTCATATTCTCGGGCGCCACGGCCGTAGTCGCCACATTGTCTTCGATACGGATGCCGCCGTACGGGCGCAGGGCGTCCACCACCGACCAGTCGATATGCCCGCGCCGCTCGTCTGCGTGCGCGGCGGCTAGCAGCGAATCGATGAAATAGACACCGGGCTCGATGGTCACCACGACGCCGGGCTCGAGCATGCGCGTGAGGCGCAAGTACGGGTGGCCTTCGGGGCGTTTGCGCTCGCCGCCCTTGAGGTCGGCCACGATCCCGCCGACATCGTGCACCTGCAGTCCGAGCAGATGACCGATGCCGTGGGGGAAGAACACACTGGTGACGCCCAGCTCCAGCGCGGACTGCCCCGGTAGCTTCGTCAATCCGATCTGCTGCAGCTCATCGCCCAAGATGCGGTGCGCGGTCAAATGAATCTCTCGATAGTCCCGGCCCGCGACCACCTCCTGGCACAGCCGTTGCTGGGCCCCGTCGAGCCTCTCGAGAAGGTCCGCAAACAGCCCGGGCGCCGCCGCGTAGGTGCGAGTGATGTCCGACGCGTAGCCGCGAAACTGGGCGCCGGCGTCGATCAAAAACGAGCGCAGGAATGCAGGCGGGCGCCGATCGAGATGCTGATAATGCAGCACCGCCGCGTGTTCATTGTAGGCCACGATGTTGTTGTAAGGCGTCTCCTCCTCACGCTGCGCGCAGGCGGCCAAATACTGCATGTGGGCCTCGTATTCGGAAGCCCCGCGACGGAATGCCGCAAGCGCGGCCGCATGACCGCGGACACCGAGTGCGCTCGCCCGGCGCATACACTCGAGCTCGTAGGCGGTTTTCACGGCTCGATCATTGTGTAGGCGTGCGAGCAGCTCGGGGGGATTCAGCGATTGCGGCGCGGCGCCGGGGAAGCACTCGCCGGGGCCGATGAAGGCTACCCGTCCGAGCTTGTCCCAGTGCGCGGCGACATTGGCCGGATCCGGCATTGCGGTAAGGTCGACGGCCGTTGCCCAGGGTTCCTCGGGTAGGCTCGCGGGCTTGTGCCAAAAATCGTTGGGTTGATGGAACAATACGCGGAGCCGCGATCCCGGGGCATAAACGGCGACGCATTGCGGATTGTCCACAATCGGTACCCAGACCTTGAAATGCGGGTTCACTTTGTAGGGATAGTCCTGATCGTCCAGGAACTGGGTAGGGGGCCGTCCGGAGTGAATGACCAAGGCATCGAATCCGGCCGCCGCAAGCGCTCGGTCCGCCCGGCTCATCAAAGTCCGCAAATGCTGCACATAGAGCTGATCCAGACTGGGTTCGCTCACTTCGACTCCTTATTTGGCATACGGCGGCCTAAAGTACGCGCCGGCCGGTGCGATCGCCAGGGGGTGGCTGCGCCATAGCCGGAATTCATGTGGCCGAATTAATGTGGCCAAGGGCGTTTCGCCAACGCCAAAGCGTTGCGCCAACGCGAAAGTGATATGAAATTGTGCGGAAACACTCTAAAATCAGCCGGTACCGTTGGGTGGAAGCCCAAAACAACCTGCTCAGCTTTTAACTTTTATCATTAAATTTCTGGGGTATCGATAGATGAAGACCAAACTTGCTTTAAGCGCTCTTGTCGCTGCGTTTGTGCTGAGTGCCTGCGGCAGCAAGACCGAGGCTCCCGCACCAACGACTGAGGCCACTCCTCCGCCTGCCGCTGCACCTACTGCCGAATCGGCCGCGCCCGCTGCTCCCGCCGCTGATAATGCGGCTGCCGCTGCTGGCTCTGCCGCTGGTGCTGCGTCTTCCGCAGAACCCGCAGCGCCTGCTGCACCGGCTTCGAAGCCGTAATCGATTCGACAGCTGATCGCATGCCCGGGCGGGTGGCCAATGGTCCACCTCGCCCGGGCGATGTGTTTTGTGGCATTGGGGACACGGCGTAGTTGCTCGTCAGCATTCGCGACTGTAGATATTCGAAGAAGGATCGCCAATGGATCCAGGACGTCTACGCTGAGTACATCGATGCCTTGGCCGATCTGAATACCGGTCTTTTCCCGGTCATTGGCGCGGGCAATCCGCGCGAAGACGAGATCTTCGCGAACTGGTTCGCGAACGACCATTCCCATCCTCTGGTGATACTCAAGGGACCCGAGCCCGTGGGCTTTGCCCTGGTCACGCGTCCGCGTATCGCGGCCGTCGGCGAAGGCACCGTGAATTACCACATGTCCGAGTTCTTCGTGCGCAAGCAATACCGCCGGCTCGGCATCGGTCGCGATGCGGCGACCCTGATCTTCGACCGCTTCGCCGGCGACTGGGACATCGTGGAATATCAGCGAAATCCGGGCGCCGTGGCGTTCTGGCGGCGGGTGGTTTCGGCTTATTGCGGCGGCCGATACACCGAACGCGCACACGACGGCGAAGTGCGGCACCGCTTCAGCAGCAGGCCTTCGCCCAAGCGGTGACGGCATTTTAGGCCGGCGGGCGGCTAGCGCACCGCCGCGATCGACTCGGCCACGTAGGCCACGTTGTGCGGCATGAGCCCGGCAAGATTCATGCGGCTGTCGGCGGTCATATAGATGTGGTGCTGGTCGCGCAGCGCTTCGACCGCCTCGCCGGACACGCCGAGCAGCGAGAACATGCCGTGCTGGGCCTCGATGAAATCGAAGGAGTCATCATGGGTGACCGCCCGTAGGTGAGTCGCCAACAACTTGCGCATATCCTGGATCCGGCCGCGCATGTGCGCCAATTCGGCCACCCAGGACTGGCGCAGGTGCGGATCGGCGAAGATGCATGCGGCGATCGCCGCGCCATGGTCGGGCGGCATCGAGTAGATGCCGCGCGCGATTTGCAGCATATGGCTCAAAATGGCGTCCGCCCGGGACTCATTCTCGCCAATCACGATCAGCGCGCCGACGCGTTCGCGGTACAGGCCCAAATTCTTGGAGTGCGATACGGCGATGAGGGCCTCGGGCAGCATGTCGGCGAGGAGGCGAACCCCGGCGACATCCGCCTCGAGGTCCACCCCGAATCCCTGATAGGCCAAATCGAGGAACGGGGTCAGCCGCCGCCGCTCAAGCAACCCCCCCAGGACCCGCCATTGGGCTGCGGAAAGATCCGCGCCGGAGGGGTTGTGGCAGCAGGCGTGGACCAGGACCACATCGCCCTCGCGCGCAAGCTCCAGGCGCTCCAACATCGCATCGAACCGCAGTTCATGAGTCTTTGCATCGTAATAGGGATAGCGCGCCAGCTTGAGTCCGGAGCTGCCGAGCAGGGGGGTGTGATTGCCCCAGGTCGGATCGCTGATATGCACCGTCGCCGAAGGCGCGGCCGCACGAATGAGTTCGGCGCCGACGCGCAAGGCCCCGCATCCGCCGGGTGCCTGGACGGTGCGTGCGCGCCGCCCGCGACGCGCGGCACCGAGAACCATCTCTTCCACGGCGCTGTTGAATTCCTCTCGGCCGGCGGCGGCCACATAGGATTTCGTGGTCTGGGATGCGAGCACGATCTGCTCCGCGCGGCGCACGCACTCGAGTATGGGGGTGTTGCCGCTGAGGTCGCGATAGACCCCCACACCGAGATCGACTTTTTGAGAGAATGTATCGGCCCGAAATTTAGCCATCAGTCCGAGGATGGCGTCGGGATTCAAGCGGTCGAGATGTTGAAACAAGTGTCTATGTCCCCTATTTTTTCAGATCTCATTATAGGCCATGCTATCGCGGACTTAGATCGTGATTGCGTCGCGCCGTCGCGCTTGGATCCCGCGGGAACGAGTTAGCCCGTGCGGGTCAGAGCGTTGGGTCCGATCCCGCTGTATGCGTGTGCGGCGCTCGTATTGGCGCTCGCGGCTGCGTGCGGCGGGCTTGCGCGAGCCGACGATGAGGCGCCGCCGAAAGGCATCGCGAGCTGGTTCAATCCGGCGACCGCGCCCTTCATTCCCGTGCCGGATATCGACCACGATCCGAATAGCGGCACCACGCTTGGACTGATCCCCACATGGTTGGTGACGGACGATCAAGGGCAAATCCGCAAGATCGTCGCGCCGGACGTCAACTACAACCCGTATTTCGGTATCGGCGTCAGCGGCAGTATCTATGCCTTTCTGTCGGACGATACGCAGTGGTCTTTGGTCGCGGGGGCGAAGCAGCGCGTGGAAAGCGAATTCAACTACGAATATCAAACGGGGCGTCTGCGCGACACCGCGTTATCCTTCGATGCCAGCGTCGTGTACGACCGCAGCGGCACTCCGCGCTTTTACGGCATCGGCAACAACTCGCCGGTGTACGATGTCACCAACTACACGCTGCAACAGAAATACCTGCAGACCACGGTCGGTTGGAACTTGACCCATGTATGGCAGATTGCCCATACGCTGCGTGTTCGAGACGTCCAAGTGCAGCCGGGGACGCTCGCCGGCGTCGAATCCCTTCAAGGTCGCTTCGGGTCAATCCTCGGTGTCGGAACCATTCACGAGACGCTGAACCGGGTCGATATCATCTATGACACGCGCGATGATACGACGATCCCGACGCGCGGCGGTCAATACGTCGTGTTCGGCGGTGTTGCCGCCCAGGACGGAGTATTCGAGTCCTCGTTGTACAGCGTGACCGGAGTCGATGCGCGGCAGCTGTGGTCGCCGGCGCCCGGTAATATCATCGTTGCCCACATGGCATTGCGCTACATGCCGGGGGCGACCGACGTACCGTTCTGGAGTCTGTCGAATATCGGCGGCCAACAAAGTGTGCTGGCGCAGAACCAGCCGCTGCGCGGCTTCGGCGAGGGGCGCTTTTATGGGCGCAATTCATTTTCCGCCAGCATGGAATACCGCAAGAGAGTGCTCAGCCTCGATGCGATGTCCACCCATCTCAACATCGAGTTAACGCCCTTCGTGGATGTGGGTGAAGTTTTTCAGCACTCGAGGGACTCCCCAGTGGCGCACCTGCACCATGTCGGCGGCATCGGCTTTCGTGGTATCGCAAGCCCCTTCGTCGTGGGATTCGTGGATGTCGGGTATGGCTCCGAGGGGGTCGCCGTGTTCACCGGGATCAACTACCCTTTCTGAGCATCAGCCCGGCCCGACCCAGACCAGCCTGACCCACAACCGATGAGCCCTATTTTCTACCGATTCGGCGCCTGCGTCGTCAGGCACCCGCGAGGCGTGCTTGCCGCCTGGGCCGTCGCCATTGCGCTCGGCGCCTGGGGCGCGCGCAAATTTGATGTTGCGGCGCAAAACGGCACTTCGGGCCTGTACGGCAGCCCCTCGAACGAGGTCGCCGAGACCTTGCGTTCCGATTTCAGCGTCCCGTTCCTCGAGCCCCTGGTGGTCGCCTTCTCCAGCCCCAGGTTTTCGATCGATGACCCCGCGCTATTGGCTTGGGACCGTGATGCGGCGGGAGCGCTGCGCGGCCTCCCGTCCGTCAAGCGCGTTGCCGCCTATTCGGACTCCGGCGATCCGCATTTGCGCGCGCCGAACGGTCATCAGGGGCTCCTGCTGGTCGAACTCGCCGCCACCGACGTGCCGGGGCAGCAGCGCGCCGTCCCCCTCGTGCGTGCAGCGCTCGGGCCGCTGCGTGCGCAATTGACGGCGCTCGATCCACAGGCGCGGGTCGCGGTGACCGGAGGGCCGGCAGCCGACTACGACATCAACACCTCGAGCGCACAAGGCGGCGATCGTGCGGAGAAGCGGGCTTTGCCGCTCACGCTCGCCATACTGGTCTTCGCCTTTGGCACCCTGATCGCCGCGGCTTTACCGTTTCTGATGGGGCTTGCCACGACGATGGTGTCGTTGGGACTCGCGTTCGTGCTGGCGCGTTTGATGCCGGTATCGAATCTACTGGGCAATGTGGTCACCATGATCGGACTTGCGATCGGCATCGACTATTCGCTGCTCATGGTCAAGGATTATCGCGAGAGATTGAGGCATTCACCGGTTCTCGAGGCGGTTGCGCAGACAATGGCGGAGGCGGGAACCACCATCCTTTGGTCGGGTTCGACCGTGGCCATCGGGCTGCTGGGGCTGCTGTTCAGCCCCATCTTGGAGACCCGCAGTGTCGGCATCGGCGGGGCCTTGGTGGTGCTCGTATCCGTGCTCGCCGCAGTGACCCTGTTGCCGGCCTGCCTGGCGCTGCTTGGCAATCGGATCGAGCTTTGGCCTTTGCGAAAGCGTTCCGCGGCGGCGCCGGGCGGCAAGAGCGGATGGGGCAGGCTCGCCGAGTGGATCGTGCGGCGCCCGCTGCGCACGCTGGCGGTCTCGGCCGGGGCGGTGGTGCTGCTCGCGCTGCCCATATTCGGTGCGCACAGCGGATTCAGCAATGAACCGTGGTTCATGCCGAGGGGCTTGGAATCGCGCATCGGCGCCGATTTATTGTCCCACCAGGGCGCGGGCGATGCGGCATTGACGGTGCGCGTGATGGTGCGCGCGACCGACGGGCAACCGGTGCTAGCCGCCGGTCACGCCGCCGCTCTCGGGGACTATCTCGCGCGGCTCGAGCGCGATCCACGCATCGCGGAGCTGGCATCGCCGCTCGCCGCGCGCGGCGATGCGGCGCATCTTTACTCGAGCCGCGACGGGCAATCCGCGTTGTTCGAGATTACCCCGGCCAACGGTATGTCGATGCGCCAGGTTCAACAGCTGGCGCGGGATCTGAAGCACGTGGTCCCGAGCGGACCCTTCGCGGTCACGATCGGGGGCACTCCGGCCTACTACAATGATTTCAGCGATTACATGTGGAAGAGCTTCCCCAAGGTGTTCGGCTTCGTCATCGTCACGACGCTCCTGCTGCTCTACGCCGCCTTCCGTTCGTACCTCCTGCCGCTCAAGGCGGTGATGGCGAATCTGCTCGCCGTTGCCGCCGGCTACGGCGCCGTAGTCGCCATATTCCAATTCGGCTGGCTGCACGGGCTGGTCGGCCTGGAACAGCCGTTCTCCTCGATACCGCTCGAAGTGCCGTTGATGATATTTTGTTTGAGCTTCGGGCTGTCCATGGACTACGAGCTGTTCCTGTTGTTTCGCATTCAGCGCCAGTTCGCGTTGCATGGCGATAACGATCGTGCGACGGCCGAGGGCTTGGCGGCCGTCGGTCCGGTCATTACGGGCGCCGGCTTGATCATGAGCGTGGTATTCGGCGCGTTCGTCAGCGCCGACCTGCCGGCCTTGAAAATGATCGGGGTCGGCCTGTGCGTCGCGGTCCTGGTCGATGCCAGCGTGATCCGGGCATTCGTCGTCCCCGCGTTCATGAGCATTGCCGGCCGCTGGAATTGGTATCCGGGAGACTCGCAGGGACCCCGTACGGGGCGCCCGTAAGGGTATTAGTGGGGGCCCGACCCCGTCTCCAATCAAAGACATTGGCCCGATGCCATTTTGCGGCATTAGCGTGTACGCTTTACGGACCTCACACGCAGGAGATAACCAACTATGGCACTTTGGAATGAGAAACCCACACCTGCGCCAGCGGGTCGCAAGGATCCGTTGACACCCGCGCCGGCGGGCGGCTCCGGTCAGTCGTCGGTGACTTCGGCAGCGGAGCGCAGCGCGAACGAAGCGACGGTGGGCGGCGTATCGCATCGGCCCGCGCCCCGGGAACGCGGCGAGGTCGGCGAATCGGTGATTGCCGCCAACCTGACGATCGAGGGCAAGATCGAGGGATCCGGCAACGTGCGCATGGCCGGCCGCTTCAAGGGCGATGTGCGTATCGACGGCAATTTCACCATTGATACCGGCGCCCATTTAACGGGCCAGGTATTGGCGAGCATTGTCGTGGTCGGCGGCGAGCTGCAGGGCAACATAGAGGCCACGAAGCGCGTGGATGTGCTCGAGGGCGGGGTCATCGTCGGCGACGTGAAGGCCGGATCGATCACGGTGGCGGCCGGCTCGCGCATGCGCGGCCACGTCGAATTCGGTTGGGGAGATGAGAAAACGATGAAGCTCGCGGGTACGGCGACCTAGGAGCCTCGTGATGAGCGTCGTCCGTCAGGGCACTCTCGGCGCAACACGAACCTGTCCGCACTGCAAGGCGACGGTTCTGCAGAGCGCCAATATTTGCCCCGGCTGCCAGCATCACCTGCGGTTCAGCGCGGCGAACTCCGAGCCCCAGTCCGAAGGGGTGCCGGCGATGCGCGTCGAAGGCTCGATTCATCACCCGGGCCGCGGCGAGGCTTGTGAATATTGTGTCGTCGTGTCGATCACCAATGAACAGGGCGAAAAGATCGCCCGGCAGGTGGTCGGCGTAGGTGCGCTGCAGCCCGGCGAACGCCACAAATACAGCTTTTCGGTGGATCTGATTCCGGTACGCACCGCAGCGCCGGTGCGCACCGGCGCTCAAGGAACCACGGCCGAGCGCAAGCGCAACTGATCCTCCCCGCGGCCGCTCAGCGCAGCCCGCTACCCTCGATGTCGATGAAGCGCAGAAATTCCGCGCGGGTGCTGGCATCCGCGCGAAATGTGCCGACCATTTTGCTGGTGATCATCGACACGCCGCGCTTGTGCACCCCGCGCGTGGTCATGCATTGATGCACGGCGTCGATGACGACGCCGACGCCGCGCGGCTT
>Ga0209048_10005352_pt1 | contig 12131 bp, 9 predicted proteins | sample FrelakmetCRP12CR_FD_187146 | JGI IMG/M metagenome (GOLD analysis project Ga0209048, IMG submission 187146) | Freshwater lake sediment microbial communities from the University of Notre Dame, USA, for methane emissions studies - CRP12 CR (SPAdes)... | ecosystem: Environmental > Aquatic >... | reverse complement strand
GAAAGACCGACGGGCACACGCCGGGCCTGCCGTTACTGTAAGTGCAAGACTTGCCAGCTGGGCAATTGCCCACGTCGCAGCAATAGCTCGTGCTGAGGTCTGACAATAGGCATTGTCCATTAGAACCGAGCCTAATGCAGACGAAGGGATTGCCGCCGCAGTCGCAGTTTGTCTGGCACTCTGGTGGGCCGGCATAACAGAATCCGTCTGCTCCGCAGTACGGCGTGGTGCCTTGGCAACATTCGCCCGAGCCACAGGGCGTCCCCTGGCATGGGGTGCAATCACATGGGGCGAAAGTTAATACGCAACGTCCGGAGATGCAGCACTCACCATTACTACAGTTGCAGTTCGTGTTGCACGCCACCAAGGCAGGAGCCCGGTGCGGAGTTGCGGTAGACGTCCATATCGTTATGGAGATCACCAAGACCGAAACAAAGATACAGCGGTATTTCATGGCATGGCCGCCTGCGAAGAGTGGTTAGTTCCCCCTTGTGGGCTAGCGGCATTCCCCCTCCCCCTGATCACATACGAGCCCGCCATCAGACGGTTGGCCGTCGAAGATGGGGCAGAAGGCCTTGTCGAGGTTCACGCAATAACCGTTGAACTGGCAGCATCCGTTTCCGAGCCGCGGGACAAAGACTCTGGTCTTGTACGGATTGGCGCAGCAGCTCACCGGCCGGCCATCGATTTTCCCAGACTGGCAAGCCACGACAATCGGTAATTTGTAGTTGGGATCGATCTCGCACGAGAAGAGGGGGGACGTGGGAATCTGGCGCGGTGAGGCGGATTGCAGGGTGAAGCGAATCATTCCCGGCTGATCGAGATACGTGAACGAACCCAAACGACCCGAACACCCCTCAACGATCGTCGCATCGCTAATTGGGTTACCGCCAAGCCCCTGGTAGAGCACTGCGAGGTCGACTTCCATCGCCGACGCGGTCTTCAGGCTCGTATCCAGCGTTAACGTTAAGTCGAACGAGGTGGGTTGTTCATTGGCGAAGCAGATTTGTCCCGCGAACTTGCTCTGTTGAATTGCTTTTTGGACCATCGGGTCGTTGCTTGCTACGGTGGTCGCCTGGTCAGCAGCCTCGCTGGGGCTTAGACCGGCGAACGTTGTGTGTTGCGTCGCAGTCCGAACCGCCTGCAGCACAATGGGTACGCCGTCGCGCAAAAAGTTCTGCACGCCACCGTTCTGGTCGAGGAGCCGCACCCCAGCCTCGGAGCTCGGGTCGATCGTCCCACCAGTGCCCATCGGCCCGAAATCGATGATGCCATCGTAGTCGGTCTCTTTGTCGATTCGCGCCTGCGTGAACAAGACTGCCCCCCGTACAAGACTGCGCCTGACGGGAATCGAAAAGCTACCCGTGCTGTCAGTTAGCCCCTCGCCGAGTAGCGTGCGGGCTTCTGGCGTGCAGACGCTGTCGTCATCGCAGCGCCACACCTTGATGACGGTTTCGGCATCGCATGGCACGAGATCGCTTGGGCCGGGTTTAAGGCATACGCCGATGATTGCCATCGTATCCGGCGCAAGCGTCGGGGTCGTGGTGGGGGTGGCCGGGGCCGGACACGCGTACAAGGCGTTGTTTACCGCTGCGAGAATTTCGTCGACGGTGATCTTGTGGTCGCCGTGTGGGTCGCCCGCGGCGCACGTAGAGATGTCGACGATACCGAGGGCCATGTCCACCATGCTGAGAATCTCATCCACCGTTACCTGGTGGTTGCCGTTGCAGTCGCCGACACAGTTGCTCGGCATGACGCTCTCGTCGCCGAAGCCGATGGTGCCGGAGAGGGTGAAGATCGTCCACGAAACTATCACAAGCACGAGTAATTGGACGAGAGCACCATGGCGGTGAGTCATCAGCTACATCCTCAACTCCATGTATCCCCAAGGCGAATTTATTGGATATGACCATTTGCACCTTTTCGCATGACATTTGCCTTTGAAGATAGGCTCCGCCTTTGCGACTGTCGCTTCGGCCACGTTCCGAACCCACAAGGTCGATGAACTGTCCCAGCTGCACGGAGAGCAATCTTGCTCAGGCAGAACAGGGCGTTCATTGCGGCTTTCAAGTGTGCGGAGCTGGCCCAGGCGATGCTGCTTGACCGCTTGGGGCTACGGCTTCCGCAGCGTCTGCGTATCCCCAACGGCCTGTGTTGAAAATCTAGTGCCAACTTTTGAGGGAAACTCCTTGCAGCGCCTCGGTTCGACCCCCAAACTGCGGAAGTTAGGAGGCCAAGCGAGATAACCGGCCCCTGGGGATAACCCTCCTCGCACGTACTTGGATCTGGGAGCACTGCGGTGAGCCCACTTCGTTGCCCCCATTCTCACACGTCCGTCCGGAGCCTCGCATGATCGCGGGTTCAAACAAGCGCGGTGAAGGTTGGACGCACGGTGGCCGAGGTGGCGGAGAGCAGCAGGATCGCGCCCATGCCGCTTCATGATGTCGAAGCCTGTTCTCAAACGGAAGTTGGGCCGCTCAATGCTGGTGTGAGCATCTTCCGTTATCAGCGCGGGCAGATTCTCAGCGCAGCGCGCGGTCGCGGCGTGTACCAGCGCGCACCGTCCGGCAGCACGTGGGTGAGCCGGAGGGCGAACTGCTTCGTGTCTGTGAGCGGGACGGCCTGTGTCGGCAGATCGGGCGAACGGAAGAAGCTCTCCCAGTGACCAAGGATCACGGTCTGGGGTTGCAGCTGTTGCACGATGGCTTCCGGATAGTCGTCGACCTCACCAAAGGAGGCCACACACAGGATGGCGACGTCGACCGGATCGGCGCTCGCGTTTTCGGAGGGTGGAGGAAAGCCAGCCGGCGGATTGCTCGCGGCGTCTTGGTAGTGGAGGCGCAGCCGGACTGCACCATCGGTGCCTAAGAAATCAATGAGGAAGGCGAACGTCTGCCCCTCTTTCCACCCATAAGCCGTTCGCGGCAGTGAGTCCTGGTTCTGGTCGACGCTGCCGCCAAACATCTTAATGCCAAGAAAGTGCGGTGCGTGTTCGGACCGTAGCGCCATGAACCGGATCGAGCGATCGGCGACGTACACCCAGCGACCGGGCTGCCACCAATCTCCCGCTGCGTCGTCCATTGCCACGACCCGTCCGCGCAGGTGCTCGCGTGCCGCGAGAATGTGCGCCATGGTCTCGTTGCCGTAGAGCACGGCGCGCGGCGCATGCGTCTCGGCGATGTACACGGTGTCCATCAGATGGTCGTAGTGCGTGTGGCCCACGAGGATGGCTTCGACGTCATCCACTGGAGGCAAGTGCGCGTCGATGCGCTCCGTATTGGGTGAGATCGGCAGGCCAAACGCGACCTGCAGTAAGCCAGGGTTGGAATAGAACGGTGCGGTGAGGATAGCGTGGTGGTTCCACGTCATCAGAAAGCCACCCGATCCAAGGTACGTCAACTCGACCGCCTCCGTGTCATCCGTTGCGCCACAGTGGACAGAACGCATTCCATCGAAAGGGTGGAGGTGGGCGATCGATCCCGTGCAGCCCGCCAGCGCCAACAACGCCAGGCAGATTGGACCCACCAAAGCTGTCGCCGCGGCAACGCGACTTGCCCTCCGAGAAACCGCGTACCGGCAGCGTGCGTCCGCGCTCGCGACCACCAAGGCCCTCACGGGTGGTCAGCACCCGCGCCGAACTCCTGTTCGTTCTCTGCGCGGATGTGAGAGATGATTGCCGGGAAGTCCTCCTGCGTGATCTGGCGAGAGCCGGGACGCGGCAGAGGGAAGTGCTCGTGCTCTGCAAGATCGTCGCTGACCTCGATCTCTAGCCGGACTTTCTCACCGAACGGCACGCCGGCGTAGTCATCCGGCATCTGCAGAACCATGGGCTGATCTGCGCCCTTGCAGTACTCGGCGATCTTGCGCGTGGACTCGCTGCTCGGTGTCGCGCGCGAAGCGAGCCAGGGCGTGACGGTGGCGCCATAGTTCATGTTGCGCCGTAGGACCAATGCTTTCTCGGGAAGCGGAACCGTCGAGTCCCACCACAGTCCATCTAAGGAGCGCATCGCCATTTGACCGACCTCGGCCGGGCATCCGCCCAAGTGCTGCAGGAGCTCGGGGATGGCGCTGTTCATGCTCTCGTTGTACGCGGCCTCACTGGTGACCTCGTTTCCATAGATCAGCACTGCGGCTGTCTTGATGCCCAATACGTTCGAATACAGGTCTTCGGGCGAGAACGCCGACGCTTTCTCCGAGAACATCGGGTTGGATGACCAGCCATACCACGTCGCAATCTCGTGCCAGACCGAGAGCTGGAATGCCAGCCACTGCGCCAGCGGCACCGCGATTGGTAGACGCCCATACCCGGCGACGAGCAGCGGGTGCAAGGGCTGGGTGACGATGCGGCGCTTTCCACCTTCGTCGGCAAGGTCGATGGTCGTACCGGTCTCGAGCGTCAGGGCGATCACCGTGCTGAGATAGAGCGTCCAATCCGACCAGTCTCGCAGGTGAGCCGTGTCGACGAAGCCGCCCCGACAGGTGTAGATGAGGCCGTTGCTCTCGATCGAGATCAGATCCCCTCCGGGGCGGCTCTGCTCGAACGACACGGCGCCGTTGTCGTATTGGTGTGGGCCCAAATCCCCCGCGCCGATCACGTTCGTGAGACTGAAGCCGGGAACCTGAACCCCGCTCAGCTCGAGATGAAGACCGGTGCCGAATGCGCAGCACGGTCGGAGATGGCGGGGAGGTGCAATGGTAGGAACTTGCGGCGCTGAGTCCTCGCTGACGAGTTGCGGACTGAACTCTTGTGCAATGAGCTCGGGGCGCGCGATCGGCCCTCCCTCCCATTTCTGACTCGTGGCACAGCCAGAGCTGGAGGGGAGCAGTATGGCGAGAATCAGCGCGGCCGCGACCGATGACGGAAGCGATTCCCTGGTCACCGGATCACGTGTGGAGCAGATCACCCAGCCACGCATACTCCTCGTCATCATTTCATCCTGGCGGGTGTTCTGCACCGCCAGCAAAATGTTGGGTGCTTATTGCATGCGGCTTTGACTGCGCGCAAGACCGGGATTTGCTTGCTCGGCGAGGGCCGGCGCTAGTGTGTTCCGTTCGAGTTCTGGGCCTCAAAGGCCGTTCACGCGTTGCCCCGTTCTCGACCGGTCCGCCAAGCTGCACGGTTCAATGGGGTGGCGTAGCGGCGTTCGCATCGGCCGAGATGGGATCCATCAGCCCTATTTGGCTCAGCAGCCCCGCCCGCTGGCCTCGTAGCGTAACTGCATCCGGCTGCGTGGCGATGGCTTGCGAGATCGCGTCGAGCGCGTCGTACCAAATGCCGGCGGTGGCGTAGATGAACACCGCCTCTTGCGGCGGGGCGTGACGCAGTTGCCGGGCTAGCTGTGCGGGCGCGTCGATGCGCCGAATGGCGCCACGCGCAACCGTTGGCGCATCGAGCCGGCCGGACGCGGGTGCGGACTCGATCGACCATACGTACCACGCGCCACGTCGCAGCTGGAGCTGGTAGTCGGCGAGGCGCACCATGTGCAGGCCAACCCCGGAGCTGCTCGGGAGTGGGATCCGCCGGACGGCTTTGACGTGCGGCCCTTCGGTGAGCGTGAACTCCAGGCTATCGGTAGTGGGCTGCGCCAGATGCCAGTAAAGCGTTGGCTGCGCCTGTGTGGTGAGTCCGCCATGGCGAGGGCCGAGAAGCGCGATCACGTTGTCGCCGCGTGTCGCACCACCCATGGTCCATGACGGTGCGCCAACGGCTGGCGGTTTGTAGACGGGCATGGGGGCAGAAGCCGTGGTCGGTCTGTTCTGCTGCGGGTCGGGCGTCGGCGCCTGCGCGCCGGCCGCCGTCGGTCGCAGGATGACACCGAGGAGCAACAGGCATCTCACCGCACTCCCACGAATGGTGCGCTTGTATGTCATGACATCTCCTCGCTGCGCTGCTGAGCGCACCGTAGATTGGATCGACCGAGAATCCGGTACACCACCACCTGCCGGCTTTTCCCGCTCAGCGGGATAGCTCCAACCTCCTGTGTCGCGAATCGCTCATCGAGGCAGCGCAGGGTCGGTTCGCCGATGAGAATGCGGCACTGTCCCGTGGCCGCGCCGCTGTCAATCGAGGGGGCCTGCGCGCTTTCCAAACGCGATGCAGTGTTCACCGTGTCGCCAATCACCGTATACTCCAAGCGGTCCGGACTCCCGATGCTCCCGGCAACGACTGGGCCGGTGAAGATCCCAACGCGTATCGCGATCGTTGGCAAGCCACGTTGTTGCCAACCGGAGTTCAATTCCTCCAATCGTCCGACCATTGTCAATGCTGTCTCAACGGCATTTACCGCGTCACGACGGATTTCCTCTTCGCTGGTCCGCGCGATGGGCACGCCAAAGACGGCCATCACGGCGTCGCCGATAAACTTATCGACGACGCCGTGATGTCGCATGACTTCGTGCACCATCGCTCCCATGTACTCATTGAGCCAGTCTTGCAAGGTTCCTGGATCGAGTCGTTCGGAAAGCGTGGTGAAGGCTTGGATATCGCTGAACAGCACGGTAGCCCTCAGCAGTTGCGGCCGAACGCGGCCGGTCTCGAGGAACTCCTTGCGTCGCTGCCACATTGCCTCCGCAACCTCAGCGGACACTTGGCTGCGAAACAGTCGCATGAGCACGGCGCGTTCGCGTCGCTCTTGCCCGATCTGGTGAGCCGTGACACCGGCCAGAGCGAACGGCCACGCAAGCGCGGATGGCACAACCGGCACCCAATATCCCGACACGAAAGCATACGACCCGAGCGCGACGATGAGGACGACCCCCGCCACGGCGGCACCCAGCAACCGCGCGGGTGACCCTGTCCAGAGGCCGAGTGTGGCACCCAACAGACTCCACACAACCAGCAACGCCGCTTCCTGCCACTCGCGAATCGGGGCGAGTGGGCGGCGCCCGTCCAGTGCAGCGGCCAAGAGCTGGCTCACCATCTGAGCATGGAGAGTCGCGCCCCGAGTTGCCATCGACTCGCTCGTGATACCCGACTGCGGGGTGAGGAAGTGATCCGGTACGCTCTCAGCGGTCACGCCAAGGAGTACAACCTTGCCTGCGATGTCGTCTGCCGGCACCTCCCCACGCATCACCTTCGTGAGTGGCCACGCTTGGAAACTCGACGGCGCGGCGCGGAAGTCGCGCATGAACTGGTAGCCGCCGGTGTCGGCACCCACATAGCCACCATCGTTCGGTTGCAGTGGTCGGAACGTCACCGAGCCCAGTTGGAGGTGGGCAGGGTTTGCTGCGTCTGGTCTCGGAACGATACCCTCGGGTGCCAGATACAAGACGGCAAGGCGGAGCGCCAACGCCTGCGCCACCGTCCCGCCTGCTTCCAGATACAGGAGTCCGCGCCGGATGCGGCCGTCCGCGTCGGCGAGGATGTCCGAGAAGCCGACTTGCTCCGTTCCTGCCAGAAAGGACGGTGGTGGAATCGCCGGGAACTGCGGGCCGATGAACTTCATCACCGCCACGATCTGTGGGTAGCGGCGAAAAACAGCGGCCAGACGCTCGCGCCCGCTCGGATCTGTCGGATCGGGAACTTCGAGATCCCGGTAGATGTCCAAACCAATTGCCCGCGGTTTGTAGCGCGCCAGCCTTTCTAGCACGTCTGCCGTCATTGCGTCACTCAAGGGCCAGTGACCGATCGCGCGAATGTCGTCCTCGGTAATCTGGACGAGCGCAACCCGCGGATCGACGGCCTCAGTGTTGCGCTGGAGACGGACGAACTTGTCATACGCTCTCAGTTCGAGGCCCTCGATCCTCCCTGTGCGCCAGAGAGCGGCGATGAAAAGAAAGACGCAAGTGCCAATGATGCACACCGCACCGGTGGGCGAATCAAGCGCCTTCGCGACCGTGCGACGGATTGTGTACGCCATTCGTCGCGTTGTGGGGGGAGCCATCAAGACGTCCTGCAGTGACTACGTCTGCCACGACCTCTGCGCAACGAACCGGAGATTGCTTTCGAAGTCCTCGGCTCCAAACCCAGTCCTCAGGGAGTGGCAGGTACGAACCGGAACGTCGGATCCTGCTCGGTATGTTTCACCCCGCACAGATCGGCACGGCGGCCCTGGCCGCCAGCGATCCAGACATCCTCAATTTGAGGCAAAATCCTCAACCAACCCTGGGCATACTAAGTTGGTGGGCTCACTTAGTAGGGCGTGCGCGGTCCTGTCAAGCGCAGGGTCGCCCTGCCGCTGCCACAGGACCGGGAAATTATGCCTGCAATGCCGTTCAATCGAGCCTGGCCCCGATGATGACGAGCGAGTGCCCTGCGTCTCGTCGTCCTCGACAGTGAGGGTCTCTTCTCGGGGCCGAGTCCGAGACTCAATCCTCTTCGCGGCGGTGGCCGCGCTTAGCGCGGGCCTCTCGCCGGCGGCGCTCAACTCGTCGTTGCGCGTAGTCTGCTAGCAAGCCGGGGAGCGAGCCAAACTGCACGTTCAGTTGTGCCGCGAAGAACGACGGCAGCGAGCTGGCAACGATGAAACCAGCGCCAAAAGAGAGCCACGCAAAGAGAACAGCGAGTGCGCCCATGCCGAGGATGGCGGCCGCGTAGCCCCAGAATCTCGTGAGATGGAGCGTGAGCCAGCCGCTGGCGACACCGATCGCGGTTTGTAGCAAGAAGATGAGCGGCCATGGCGGTTCGTACAGCGCGTCCTGCCGCGACCACGAGTCGAATGCTTCCGCCCACAGCTCGGCGCCATTCAGAGTGCCGACCGGGGTCCAGTGCTTGTCGGAGCCGGCACTGAAGGTCCCCCCAACGACAACCACTCTGCCGGTCAGGATGGTGTCGTCGTGCGGAGGATTTGCCGGGGCCAGGATGTCGCCGGCGCTGAAGATGCGGCCCGCACTCGCGTTGCGAGCGCTATGCGAGAACGCACCGGTGTAGCGAATGCGCTGGACCAGGGACGGTGTGTTCGCTCTCGGCGCACAGCGCACACTCTGATCGGCGGCGTTGATGAGTGCCCCCAACACGGTCGGGATTGGCGCCACATCTCCATGCGGCTGGGTACACAGGGCGATGTGGCGAACCAGCCCATCCTCGGCCGTCAGCTTCGCTGAAGCCCACGTGAGCTGGACCGCGCCCGGCGTCGGCAGGCGACGCAGCTGGTCCCACGCCGCGGCGGTCAGGGCATCATTGCTCGGCGGCGGCGCGTCCTCGGGCTCGATGAGTATCCAGCGAGTGCTACCCGTACGTGCCAGCATGTCCAGCGCAGCGTACAGCTCCCGCCGACTCACCTGCCGCTGGGGCGACTCATAGAGTGGCGGCTGCAGCAGAATGTCGACGGCGACAGCGGCTGGCCGATGCGCTGCCACCCGCTCCAGCAAACGCTGCAGTACGCCCGGGTCAAGCGGGCTGGTGCCTCCGAACAGATCGCCGCTGGCATAGTCCGCATCGGTGATCGCCACGACGGCGAGGCGAGACGACGCCGTGGGCCGGAAGATCCGTTCGAAAGCGTCGGCCCACGCTGCCTGCAAGCCGCTTAGCGACCCGGTGCCATAGAGCAGCGTGACCAACCCGGAAGCTACGGCCGACCGGACGACGATGCCCAGGAGTGATCTGCCCTCATCTGGTGTGACCCGCTTGCTCACCCCGCATTCTCCGAAGCGTCGTCTACCGGTTGTCCTCGACCAGGTCGCGTCAAGATCATCAGTTGAACACGTACCCGTCTTGCGCTGCGAGGAGCTCAGCAACGAGATTTCTCTGCTGCGCGCCCAATTGAGCGGGGGTCTGCGCGACGAATCGTTCGCGCTGGGTGCTGGCTTCGGCTTCAGTCATGAGTGTGAACTGCCCCGATGCGAGGCGCGCGCCGTGTGCGTCCCGCACCTCCCACACATACCTCCCTGGAATGCGGTGCACGACGCCGCTCCAAGGCAAGGGGCTCGAGGGCTGGTCGCTGTGCAAGACGGGCTCTGGTTGCGGCTCCACGCGTCGGAGATCAAACGTAGCGGCTGCGGCGGCGCGCCAGCGGAACTGGATGGCGGCGCTCGGTGCAAACGAAACCTCGTCCGGCCAGGTGCGGCGAGCCCCGCCCCGGACGACCGCGACGCCCGTTTGCTTGGGTGCCCTGGTCAACGCCCGCAACGCCGCACGCAGGCTCTTGTACAAGGAGTGGTTCGGTCGCGCGACAGTTGGCGGTAGTGCCAGCGTATTCCCCGCCTGCACCTCGAACGACTCGCCGGTTCGCATGTCGCACACGACCATCACGCCGTTCTGCACGGCGATGGTGTCGCCGACCCGGAGAAGGCAAAACGGCTCTGCCAGCCGCTCCTCGCCAGTCGCCGCGCGAATGCGTGCCAGGCCATCGAGAGAACGGACGTAGCCGATCGGGTCACCTTCGGCCCCGTGCGACACCGAAGATCTCGCTGAGGCCAGTGCGATGACGGCGATGATCAGCGCTGCGCGGGGCCATACCCCGCAATGAGTGCGTCCGCCTGTACGTCGTTCGCTTCTACCGCTCGATCCCACGGGTCTTGTTTCGCACATCGCCTCCCTACTCGTCCAGAACCCGACCACGGCCACCACGCATCCCCAGCGAATGAATTCACGGCCACAAAGAGCGCCAAGCCGACCGGCCTGGGCTTCTTCTCCCCATGGGCACCGCGCCGCGGTCTCTGAACGCAGCGCTGCAGCACGTTGACAGCGCTGCAGCACGTTGACACGGAAAGCTTGACCGTGTCAGAAGTCCAGCGCGGTGCGCTCGCAGCGATAGACACCCGAAGCGGAGGAAGAGATGACTGGGTATTTCAGGTGGGCGGTTCTGTGCACGCTGGCAGTTGGAACGGTGGCAGGTAGCGTCAGCACAGCCCGTGCGACAGACAACGCGAGCGCGACCATCGCTGAGAAGGGCAAGGGTGGCTGGGAGGACGAGATCAAAGGGCGGGGAGAAAGGAACGTGCTCAACAGCACTGTGGAGGCACCGCCCGAAAAAGGTGGGAAGAAATCGCGTCAGGCGATGTGCCGGCTGCGCGTCGATAATCGTACGCCGTGGACGGTACAGATCGGCGTTGAGGGACGATACAACGGCACCGTGGCTCCGTGGGGCGACGCCTTTGGCGCGTATTCCGGAGGGACGCTGCGGGTCTTCGGCCTGGCGGAGTTCGACGACGGTAGCTCGCTGACTTGGGGTCCGACGATGATCAAATGCTACGGGGCCTATGCGTGGACGTTGAACCGCTGACCGCAATTCGAAGAAAAGAACTCAACGCAAAGTCGCCAAGGCGAAGAGCCGCAAGGGGTCCAGTCCAGGTCGGAGGCCAATGAACGAATGCCATTTTGATGACCTTCGGAGGATGAACGTTCTTCACGAAATCCATCGCTCTGCGCCTTGGCGCCTTTGCGTTGGAGTATTTTCGGTTCTGGGGCTAACCGTCGGCGGTACCCACGGGCGATCAGCTGCCGGCGAACTTCCACTGCCCGTCTTGGCGCACGAACGTCTTCTTCAAGCGCACTTCTAGGTTGATCTCCTTGCCGGTGGCCTTTTCGGTGAAGTGGTCGCGGCGCGTGTAGGAGACCGATGCCTTGTCGTCTTGCGCATCCACGTTGACATCGTCCAACTCAACTTTGAGGTTGTCGGCATTGTTGAGGTAGGTCCGCAGCGCGTCGCTTTGGCTCGGCGGGAACGACACGTAGAGCTTGGCTAGACTCTCCAGGTCCTTCTCCTGGTAGGCGCGGGTGTACTCGCTCAGGATCTGCTTGATTTCGACTTGCACGTCCTCGGCGCAGGCCTCTGGCACGACGCCATCGTGGAGCCATTGCAGCCAGCCGCTCGACGGCAGCTCGAGCGCGGCGTGCGGTGCCTCCACCGCCGGTGTGGGTTTCTGGTCAACGGGCGCGGGCGCATCGCCGGTTGCGCCTTCGGCTGCCATCAGCGCCTCTAGCCCAGTGAGACTGTTGTTGGTCGCGCTTTTGACGGCAACCGCTTCGGTCGCCGAAGGTGCGACCTTCAACGCGGTCAGGGTTTGCTGAATCAGCTCGGTCTGCAAGCGGAATATCACCTCGTCGTCGTTCGGCCCTTCGACGTCGCCGAGAGATTCCGCTCTTCCGGTACGTGTATCCACGATTCCGGCATGCAGGACGATCTTTTTACCATAGATCGTGAACGATCCCGTGACCGCTTTGCCAATTCCATTTGCAAGCAAGGTCGGAA
>Ga0209048_10005351_pt1 | contig 12132 bp, 14 predicted proteins | sample FrelakmetCRP12CR_FD_187146 | JGI IMG/M metagenome (GOLD analysis project Ga0209048, IMG submission 187146) | Freshwater lake sediment microbial communities from the University of Notre Dame, USA, for methane emissions studies - CRP12 CR (SPAdes)... | ecosystem: Environmental > Aquatic >... | reverse complement strand
CCGGCCCATCGGACGATCTTCCACGACCATCTCCTGGAAGTTTTCAGGACACAGACCAGCGCGAGCTGCGAGATAACAATCCGCAAGAGAGACGGCGCAACGTTCCACGCGCAATTGCAGAGCCTCTCCTTTATGATGGGAGATGGGGACACCGGCGTGTGCCGCACTGCCGTGAGCGACGTGACTGTGCGTAAACGATCGGAGGAGCAGGAACGACTAATTTTAGAATTGCAAGATGCTCTCCATCAGTGCGACGTGCAAAAAGATCCTCAATGATAGCGGGTATTGGGAGCAAGTGGAAAAGTATGTCTCGGAACACACAAACGCAATGTTTAGGCACGGTATGTGCCCGGAATGTTATATAGAGGCAGTCGAAGAAGTTAAAATACTGGGACTACCATAACGGGCAGAAAAAAAATAAGGAGGCGGAAAAGCTCCCACCTCCTTCTTGATGCGATGAATCATTGGTCCTGCGGTAACATGTTTTTCTGCTATTCCGCTTTTCTAAATGCCCCTTTTTTTGCTTTGCAGACCGGACATTCATCCGGCGCTTCTCCCTCCGCAGTGTAGCCGCAGACCTGGCATACGTAATAATCGAAGACATCCTTTTTTTTGTCCAGATCCGCAAGCGCCTTTTTATACAGCGAGGCATGGACCTTTTCCACTTCGTTCGCAAAATTGAAGGTTCTGAGGGCGTTTGCATTTCCCTCTGTCTTGGCATCAGCGATCATCCGGGGATACATTTTCTGGAACTCGAACGACTCACCGTCGATCGCAGTCAGCAGGTTCTCTTTTGTCGACTTGATGCCGCCAAGCTCTCTCAGGTGATTGTGGGCATGGATGGTCTCTGCCGCTGCTGCGGCCCTGAAAAGACTGGCCGCCTGTTTGAATCCTTCCGCCTCTGCTTTTTTGGCAAAGGCGAGATATTTTCTATTTGCCTGGGATTCTCCGGCAAAAGCGTCCTGCAGGTTCTGTTCAGATTTCGACATGGCTATAAATCTCCTTCAATGGAAGTATTATTTTACCCGTGATTCAGCCGAGGCCCAGTTGATGTTCTTGAAGAATGCTTCGATATAATCCGCGCGTTTCAGGCCGTAGTCAATCATGAATGCGTGTTCAAACACATCCATGATAAGGAGCGGATTGCACCCGGCTGGATGAGATACATCATGCTCATTAACCCAGAAGTTGATGAGCCTTCCGGATGCAAGGTCCTGATAGAGAACAACCCAGCCGATGCCGCGCATGGCGCCGGTGGCCCGGAAATCCTTTTCCCAGGCTTCATAACTTCCGAAGCTCTCAGTCAACTTCTTGGCAAGCTTGCCGCTCTTGTCGACGGCACTCGCGCCGCCCAGGTTCTCGAAATAATATTCATGAAGCCGCATCCCGTTGAACTCCCACCCCAGTCGACGCTTGAGTTCGGCAAATTCCGGCGTCGCTGTTTTGCCGTCCTTCGTCATCTGGTCAAGGGTGTCGAGCACTTTATTCGTATTGGTCACATAACCCTGATAGAGCGTGAAATGGTTCTTGAGCAGGGTTTCGCTGAACCCGGACATCCCGATGAGCTTTGCATAATCTTTTGCTGAGTAGGGCATGATTCTCTCCTCCATGATCTTGGGATTTACTTCCAATAGGATATAGTATAGCAGAGAAATATTCCGGCAACGAACCGGGAAACCCGGCCTTTGTGTATTAACCTATTTTTTCAAATACATCTTTCTTAGTCTTGCAGACCGGACAGTACCAGTCAGGGGGCAGGTCTTCGAATGAAAGCTTCTGTTCCCGTTGCTTAAAGAGCCATTTGCAGGCAGAGCAGCGCCATAGGCTGACGTCCTCCCGCTCGCCTTCTTTCCTTACGATAACCCATCGGTTATCGATCCACTCCTCGATACGGGGAGGGTAGTAGCCGGAGAAGATTTTTTTGTCCCGCGCATCCTCCATGCTGACCTCGACGGTAGTGTCTTCTTTTGTGACGGTATAGCTCCAAGAGAAGGCGTCCTTCGTATCAGGTCCGGTAGTCTTTGCGGAAAATACAAATGAGTTTCCCGACCGTTTTATCTTCGACCAACTGTAGCAGCAGGGGAGCATGGAAGTGCAACCGCACTTGCCATTCTTGAGCTCCAGCCCGTCGACGATGAAACCGCCGGGAATTTTTTCTATTGCGATACCCATATCAACTCAATCCGCGCATCATTCTTAATGAACCGTACCTTCCTTCTCAAATACTTTGTGTTCGCAGAAAAGGCATACGGTCTCCGTCTCTTTTGTCCAAAGCGCCAACTCTCCCCCGCATTTAGGACAGATGGTAATAATATCCTGAACGAGGACGACCCGCGCGTTCACGGCGCTCTTGGCCTTATGCTTGAACGGTCTCTCTTTCATTGGCTTTCCTCCATCCGTCATGTGCCAGTTTGTCCATCCGGGTGATTGCCCAGGACTTGATTTCCTCAAAGTACCGTCTGCGGTCAGTCTTGGCGAGTTTTACAAGCTCTGCACGCTCCTTGAGGGAATCGATGTGGTCCGTAGGGGTCACACCCCGCCATGTGCAATAGCCCTCGTCGAATATAAATTCAGGTGTTACGCGCGAGGACGGGGAAACCTTTTGCAACATGAACTGCGCCACCTGCATGTCATACCGGATGATCCAACCATTGTCCGAAAGCATGGTTGCAGAATCGTAGGCGACATCGCGTGAACAGACAGGGCAAAACAGTTCGCTGATGGCCTCTAATGGCAGGAATTCGTTTTTTAAATTAAAACTTGCATAACTCTTTCCACAAGAACAGGACTTACTATGATCGACGCACATGGGCGGCCTCCTTTGTTTTTTTAGATATGTTTTTTTTGCATGCCGGGCAATGCCCGTGAAACTCGACATGGCTTCCGGTGATTGCAAAATTTTGTTTCACGCTTTTAGGTAGGACAAACTCATGCTCGACATGGATATCGACGATCCGCTTGCAGGAAACGCAGAATAGATGGCCATGGTTTCTTGTATCGGGATCATAGCGTTTCTTCGCCGGATCGCTTGTGAGCTCGAGCAATCTCCCTTTTTGCTTCAGGGCCGTGAGTGTGGTGTAAACGGTCGCGAAAGAAATTGTTGGTACTTTTTTTAAAACAGCCCGGTAAACGTCCTCGGCAGACGGATGTTTTTTATTCCCCTCAAGGTAGTCCAGTATCGCCAGCCGCTGGGGTGTAAGCTTGAATCCGATATCCCGGTATTTGTTCAAATTCATATCACGCATTAGTTAAGAACGATTATAGTTTAATAATAATTACTTGTCAATAATTATTTTAAACTATTTTAAATCAAGAGACGCCCGGCGAGAAAATCTGCTTTGTGTCATTCCGAACCCTGCGCATACTGTCATTCCGAGGAAGCAAGTGATCGAGGAATCTTGCTCTGTAATGAAAACAACAATTTCTCCCGTTGGTGGAAATGACATGATCATGATGGCGTTTCAATGACTTTTGCAAGAGCCTCATTAAAGCTTATATGTAGTTTAGGGCATTCATTTATCTTGCCACTTCCCCTTCCTTGACAATATATTGTGCACATTTATTAATCACGTGCCTAAAATATCATCTTGGATGTGTTATAGGCAATGATCTTCATCATATCGACGGAATAATAGGAGAATAAAATCAATTGGTTTATCGTAGTGCATTATCCCAAGAGAGTGGCACAAGCCTTGCTAAATAAGAATGCATGTGAATGCTATATGTGCAATCAAGTAAACATAATGTAATGATTTTCAGGGAGGAAATCACTCATGAAAGAACTAAGGTTCAACAGAATGGCAGCGTTCATGCTTCTCTGCATGCTGGTTCTTGCGCCGCTTGCGGCCATTGCTCAGGAGGCATTACCGGCAGCGACTGCTACGCCCGCCGGTGCTCCAACAGCAAAGATAGACGCAGGTGACACGGCATGGATGCTCGTGTCAACAGCGCTGGTGATGCTTATGACGCCGGGGCTCGCCATGTTCTACGGCGGTATGGTGCGGAATAAGAACGTACTGGGGACGATCATGCACAGCTTCATTGCCATTGCCGTGGTTAGTCTTCAATGGATACTCTACGGCTATTCGCTCTCCTTCGGTCCGGACATCAAGGGTATCATCGGCAGTCTCGGCTGGGTCGGGCTGAACGGAGTCGGCCTGATGCCGAACGCAGATTACGCGCCGACGATCCCTCATCTTTTGTTCATGGCCTACCAGATGATGTTCGCGGTCATCACGCCGGCGCTCATCAGCGGGGCATTTGCGGAACGGATGAAGTTCTCATCATTTCTTGTTTTCACACTGGCCTGGACCACGCTTGTGTATGATCCTGTCGCCCACTGGGTATGGGGGACGGGGGGATGGCTCAGGAATCTCGGGGTCCTCGATTTTGCCGGGGGGATCGTGGTCCATGCCACATCGGGATTCTCGGCCCTCGCAGCGGCGCTTTACATCGGGAAGCGGAAGGGCTTTCTGCGCGAGCCCATGCCTCCCCATAACCTGCCGATGACGGTGCTTGGCGCGGGGCTGCTTTGGTTCGGCTGGTTCGGCTTCAACGCGGGAAGCGCCTTGTCCTCGGGAACGCTTGCAACTATGGCATTCGTAACGACCCATACGGCTGCTGCAGCCGCGACGGTGACGTGGACCTTCGTCGAATGGTTCCACCGAGGAAAACCGACGATGTTCGGAGCCGCAACGGGATCCATTGCCGGTCTTGCAACGATCACGCCCGCTGCCGGGTTTGTGGCGCCCATTCCGGCGTTGTTCATCGGGATTGCCGCCGGAATCATGTGCTACATCGCGTTGAACGCGAAAACGAAATTCGGGTATGATGATTCACTCGATGCCTTCGGCGTGCATGGTGTGGGCGGAATGCTTGGAACGATGATGACCGGCCTGTTTGCTTCCCTTGCTGTTAACGCAGCCGGAGCGAATGGCATGTTCTTCGGCAATTCGAAGCAGTTCTTTGTTCAGGCCGGAGCAGTTGCATTCGTTGCCGGGTACTCATTCATCATGAGCTTTATCATGCTGAAGGCAATCGAAATGGTCGGCGGACTACGGGTTGATGCGGATCAAGAGTCAGAAGGGCTCGATATCAGTCAGCATGGAGAAGCCGGATACACCCTGTAGATTCATTTCACCGCATCACAAATTATCTTGAATCATCAAATGTATTGTGCTATCAATATGCATGGATTCGATTTCATCCCACATACAGGACCTTACAGCCGATATCCTGACCGGTATCGTGGACGGTGTAGTCGTGACAAATGCCGACGGCCGCGTCCTTATCTGGAACAGGGCGGCCGAGGAAATGACCGGCATTGTCGCGGCCGATGCAGTCGGTAAAAATATTCACACGGTGTTTTCCGATAATCCGGCCGTGATGAGCCAGATAGACAAAACGTTCTCTTCAGGCAGGTCCTATTCGGATTATGAGTCCGAGCTGATCGCAAAACACGGGCCGCCGCTTCCCGTAGGGTTCGTGACGAGCATGCTCACGGACGGCGAAGGACGACCCACGGGGGTGATCCTGTCGATTCGCGACCAGGCAGGCGTCCGGGACCTGAAGGAGCGAATGCGAAGGTCCGACCGGCTGGCCACGCTCGGGATGATCGCTGCGGGTATTGCCCACGAGGTCAAGAACCCGCTCGTCGGCATACGCGGAGCAGCTCAGCTCATGAAATCGGAACTCAGCTCTGAGGCCGGGATCGACACGAGCACGAGTCAGATCGAATACCTCGACGTGATCTTGAAGGAAGCTGATCGGCTGAACAACGTGCTCGAGGGCATTCTGAACTTCACGCGGCTTAAACCACGCGAGATAAAGGCGTTTAATATTCACAGCATCCTGGACCGTGTCTTGCTCTTAAATGAGGAGAGTGTGCGGCAGAGCGGTGTTGTTCTTACACGGCTGTATGATCCGAGCCTGCCGGATATCATCGGGAATGAGGACCAGCTTATTCAAGTATTCCTGAATATCATTAAAAACGCCATCGAGGCCATGTCTGCGGGCGGCAAGTTGACGGTGGTCACGAGGATGTCGGACCTTTTTACGAGCGTGCAGGCAGATGGAAAGAAGCACCGGCTGATGGTTGTTAAGGTGAGCGATACCGGCCCCGGTATCAAGCAGGAGCACTTGACGGATATCTTCACTCCCTTTTTCACGACTAAGGACAAAGGAGTGGGGCTTGGGCTGGCGCTCTCCTACCAGATCGTGCAGGAGCACCTGGGGACGATCCGGGTTGAAAGCCAGGAGCATGAAGGCACGAAGTTCAGCGTGTATCTGCCGCTGGCGGGATAGGCACAAAAAAGTATTTGCCACGAATTACCAAAAGTAGGAGCTTCTAAGCGACACGAATTTTCACGAAAGATTAAAAGCTTTAAATTCTTAGTTGTGAGTTTTTTAATTCGTGTCAAATCGTGAAAATTCGTGGCTAAACTTCATGGTTTGATAAATATGACAAACGAAAAAGTATTGATCGTGGATGACGACGAGAGTGTCCGGTGGGTGCTCAAGAAAGCGCTCGAAAAAGACGGCATCGAGACGGCTCTCGCGAAGAACGCGACAGAAGCCCTCGAGCGGACCAAAGAGGGCGACATCGCGGTTGCGCTTATAGATATTCGCATGCCGGGGATGAGCGGGTTCGAGGCGCTCAAGAAAATTAAGGAAGAGGGCAGGAACATCTCGGTCATCATCATGACTGCTCAGTCCACCATGCAGAACGCTATCGAGGCAATGCGGCACGGCGCCTTCGATTATATGACCAAACCTTTTGACCTCGACGAGGTGAACATCCTCGTCAGGAAGGCGATTGATGTCAGGCGTCTTTCGCTCGAAGTGAGCGCCCTTCGCGCTGAAGTCCGCGAAAAGTACGAAGGAGGTCTGGTCGGCAACACGCCTGCCATGCAGGAGATATATAAGACCATCGGGAAGGTGGCGGAGAGCGACGCTACGGTCCTGGTCCACGGAGAAAGCGGCACCGGCAAGGAACTCGTGGCGCGCGCCATCCACTATCACAGCAAGCGGGCAGGCCGTCCTTTCGCACCCGTGAACTCCGCAGCGATCCCGTCGGAACTCCTCGAGAGCGAACTCTTCGGCCACGAGAAAGGCTCGTTCACCGGCGCGATCGCCCGAAAAATCGGTAAGTTCGAGGCCGCCGCAGGCGGCACCCTGTTCCTCGACGAAATCGGCGACATGGACCTTCCGCTTCAGGGCAAGCTCCTTCGCGTTCTCCAGGAAAGGGAGTTCGAGCGTGTCGGCGGCACTGAGCCGATTAAGACCGATGTGCGCGTGATCGCCGCCACGCACCATAACCTGGACAAGGCCGTGCGCGAGAAACGCTTCCGGGAAGACCTGTTCTATCGTCTCAACGTGATCCAGATCAATATCCCGCCGCTCAGAAAGCGCAAGGACGATATCGTCCCGCTTGCGGAGTATTTCATGCAGAAATATCAGCCCGGACCGGGTAAGGCCAAGGTACTGACCCCGGAGACGCTCAAGACACTCCGGGCCTATGATTGGCCGGGGAACGTGCGCGAACTCGAGAACGCCGTCCAGCGCGCTATCACCCTATCCCAGGCGGACAAAATATTCCCCGACGCCTTGCCGCCGCAGATTTTCAAGCCTGGCCATGGTGTTGCCCTTTCATTTGAAAACTTTCTTGAAGAGAAGCTCGCCGATCTCGTAGAACGGATGGGAGGGCTCGAGACCGGCGATATTTACTCCCTGGTGCTCCAGCGAGTAGAGAAGCCGCTCATCACTCTGGTGCTGAAGAAGACCGAAGGGAACCAGGTCCGCGCGGCGAATCTCCTCGGGATCAACCGCAACACGCTCAGAAAGAAGATCAGAGAACTGGGGATAAAAGGATCGTATCACGAGAGTAGTGAAGATGAGCCGGGAAAAGAGTGAGCGGCGCTGAGACGAAGACGCAAAAAGTATATTTCATATAAAAAGCCGCCGAAAGCATTCGGCGGCTTTTATTTTTCATTGGGGATTGCGGCTTTCTGCCGCAATCCAGTATCGTCATCAAACGTTATTTTCTAAGAAATTTTATTCGCGCGAAAAGCGGTCGCGATTCCCATGGTCATGGAATCCACGGCCACATCGGAAAAATCATTGTCCGTGATGAGCTTGGTGAAAACGGGAGGCCGGTGGAATTCCTCGATGGAGCGGGGGAGATAGACAAAGGGGTCTGCTGTCTTCATCACGAGGTTGCTCACAAACGGCATGACCCGAAAAGAATACCATCGATAAATCGCGCGAAACAAGCGGTTCTGCGGTTCGGTAAGCTCAACGCAGAGGAAGATGCCGCCCGGTTTCAGGACCCGGTGTATCTCCTTGAGCGCTGCGGTCGTATCAGGGATGTTCCGCATTCCATAAGCAACGGTCACTGCATCAAACGTGTTGTCGGAGAACGGTGTTTTCGTGGCATCGGCGAAACGAAACGTGATATTTGAATATTTATTCCCCATCTTCTTGCGGGCCAGCTCCAGCATGTTCTCGCAATAGTCGGTCCCTACAATAGATCCTTCGTTCCCCACTGCGCGGGAGAGAATAAAGGCCAGTTCGCCTGTGCCCGCGCAAATGTCCAGCACCGCGTTGCCTTGCTTGATGCCCGAAAACCGCACGGCCCGTTTCCGCCAGTAGTGGTCAAGCCCCAGACTGAAACCGCGGGTGAAAAAATCCAGGTAAGGCGCAAGAGTGGTAAACATGTGCTGGATGGTGCGGGCTCTGGTCTGCATGATCGGTCACATTCCTTTTCCAAACAGCAAGTTGAACGGTTTATATTACTTTAAACGGTCGGGTTTTGTCAAGGCGCTCACGTCATGTTACCGGTTACATTTCGTACACTATGCTAAACAAGTTTACCGCGGTCGCTAAGGACGTGAAGGAAATTTTGAATTTTCATGATAAACCTCGTTCTGGACGAAGGAGCGAAAATACGATATTCTATCACCATGAGCAGGAAAAGGGATAAACAGCTATCAGGCTTGCGTCCGCCGGCTGTGGCGCACGAAACAATCCGTCATGAGCTGCTTGCCGAACTGGAAGACGGGCCGCTGTCGGCCCATGAGCTCTCCGGCAGGATCAGGATCTCAGAGAAGGACGTGTATGAACATCTGGAGCATATCCGCACGACACTCCAGCATGCGGGAAGGCGACTTGCAATACTGCCCGCCGAATGCAAGAAGTGCGGGTTTGTGTTCAGCAAACGCGAACGCCTCACCAAGCCCAGCAAGTGCCCGGTGTGCCGCTGCGAATCCATCCACCGGCCGCTCTTCTCGCTTGAAGAAGAGAAGTAAGCATATCCGAAAATATATGTCTTCTGTCATCTGCTCTGTGCCCCTCCTTACGACACTCCGAACTGAGCGCGAGCATTAGGCGCTCAACAGCATATCCAGAAAAGCATCCTGAAACGAGTTCATTTTTTTGTCTTTTCTGGTAATAATGCATACATACTCGGGGATAAGATAAGGGCTTAATGAAATGTGTTCCAATTTCCTCTTTTTAAAAACAGGCAGGTCCTTTACGATGGATGCAAAAGACACGCCCAGCCCCATCTCTACGTAGATAGAACTCAGTTCAATGTTGGAAGATTCCATGACAACTGAATAATGCACATTATGTTTGCGGAAAAGTTCTTCCAGCTTGTTGCGATGCAGAAATTCGCTGCTTTTGGGCGGAAGAATAAGCGGATATCGGGCAATCTCCGGTATAGATACTTTCTTTACTCTCGATAACGGATGACCGGATTGCATCAACAGGACAGGCTCGATTTTTTTCCATCGTTCTTTCCGTAATGCTCCGGGAATATTGCTTTCGAGCGCCAGACCGAAATCGACATCTCCGCCTTTAACCAATTCAACTACTTCCCTTTGCGGACGGTCGAATAAAGATAACTCTACCCAGGGAAATTGCTTACTGTACTTTCTTATTATCTCCGGAAGAAGATGGTATAGCGTTGTAAATGGCGCGGCTATACGTAATCGCCCTTTTTTGAGTTTTTGATGCTCAGCTATGTCCTCACGAAGTTGATGGTAATCCAGAAGCAGGGACTCGGCGAACCTGAAGAACCGTTCTCCGACAGGGGTAAGCATGACTTTCCGTTTACCGATCCTTTCGAGCAATTGACACCCGAACTCTTCTTCGAGTGCCTTGATCTGTTGTGTCAATGCGGATTGTGTTCTCAGGGTTGCTTCGGCGGCCCGGGTAAAGCTCTTGAGTTTTACCACATGATAGAACCCTATGATTTGTTGCCATTCCATGGGGCACCCCCGTCGTTCTTTTTATATATTAGCACAGCTAATTATAATGATCAATACTATTAATTTGACTAATATGAACGGTCTGGAGGATAATTTGCGCATACATGAATTTTTTCCGCCGTGCGGAGGATTTTATGAAAAGCGGTTTTTTACAATCGGGGTTGTCCCACGAATTCAGTTTCAAAATTCCCGAGAACAAGACCGTGCCGCATCTTTATCCGGAGTCCGCTGAATTTCAGGAGATGCCGGAAGTATTTGCAACGGGATTCATGGTGGGTTTTCTTGAGTGGGCGTGCATGAGAGCGATCAATCCCTATTTGGACTGGCCGGAAGAACAGACTGTCGGTACGCATATCGATGTCACTCATGTTGCAGCAACACCGCCAGGTTTTGAAGTAACGGCAAAAGTAAAACTCATCGCAATCGACGGAAGACGGTTGTTATTCGAAGTGGAGGCCCATGACGACGTGGAACTGATCTCAAAAGGAAAACATGAAAGGTTCATCATCAATAAAGAAAAATTCACTTCAAAGATGATAGAGAAAATGACGAAGAAAAGCGCATAACGGAAAACACGACAAAGGGAAGGCTGCAACGTATATGAATCAGATTGCGTGGGGATCTCTGCTGTACGGGTTGTATTTTGTGCATGAGACGCATATTGCGCAGCACGCAGGGCGTCATATTAATGTTGATGCGCACGGTTTAGGTTTACTACTTCCACTCTGTTTCTCCCGTTATTTTTTGCAATATAGAGCGCATCATCGGCCCGTTTGATAAAGGTACTCTCGAGGTCGTTGTTGGTAAATCCGGCAACCCCGGCGCTGATGGTTATGTTTCCGACAACCGGATAAGAGTGCCGCTCAACAACAGCCCTTATTTTTTCCGCAAGCGCCGCAGCTCCCTCAATGCCGGTCTCCGGTGAGATGACGATAAATTCTTCCCCGCCGTATCGTCCAAAGATGTCGGGTGTTCTGATCAGGTTTTGGATTACGTTCGCAGTCGTTTTGAGCACGATGTCTCCGATATCATGCCCGTATTTATCGTTGACCATTTTAAAATGGTCCAGGTCGATCATAATCACCGAAAGCAGCCGTTGATACCGTTTTGACTTTCCGATCTCAAGCGCCAAAAGTTCAAAAAGCTTTCTTCTGTTGTAGACCATCGTCAACGGATCTATCTCCGAAAGCTCCCGCAGCTGTGCTTCTATACGCTTGCGCTCCGTGATCTCGATCAGCAGCAATTCGTTGGCCTTTGCGAGGTCGGCAGTACGCTCCTGAACGCGCATTTCGAGTTCATCGTGGGCTTTTTGCAACTCCTCTTCCGCCTTCCGGCGCTCGGTAATGTCCTCAATGACACCATCCACCCATGTGATGCCGCCTCGTTTGTCGTACTGGACATTTAAGGTGAGTGATGCCCAGATGGGCCTGCCGCTCTTTTTTTTCATTGCCATTTTCTTGTCTCTGACAGCCCCTTTTAACCGAAGTTCTTTGAAGAGAAGATCATTGTCATCCGGGTTCTGGTACAGGTGACTCACCGGGGTCTCCATCAGGTGTTCGGGAGTGTCATAGCCGAACATTTTTGCCATAGCCGGGTTTACCTGGAGAAAGCGTCCGGGCGGGCCGGGGGTTGTTCGGTAAACGCCGATATTTACATTGTCGACGAGCGTTCGGTATTTCCCCTCGCTCTCACGAAGCGCTTTTATGGCTTGTCTGCGTTCACGTATCTCCATGTCAAGCTCGTTGATTTTCGCTTCAAGGTCCAATGCCTGGCGGGTCAGCAGGGCATCCCGTTCCTGGTAGTAGTCGATCTTGTCTTTCAGGTCGGAAGGAGAAAGCTTGAAATTGGCAAGGATCTCGGCGTA
>Ga0209048_10005350_pt1 | contig 12135 bp, 10 predicted proteins | sample FrelakmetCRP12CR_FD_187146 | JGI IMG/M metagenome (GOLD analysis project Ga0209048, IMG submission 187146) | Freshwater lake sediment microbial communities from the University of Notre Dame, USA, for methane emissions studies - CRP12 CR (SPAdes)... | ecosystem: Environmental > Aquatic >... | reverse complement strand
AGAACTCAGAGAGATTGGTTATTATTTGGAGCGATCCGTCCTCGAAAATGATCTCATATTGTTTACTATTCTTCTTAGCAGAATTCAGTTTAGCATTCTCATATGCAGGTTTCCCGTATAATGGATGGTTCTTTCCTGCCAGTTTTCCTTTATTCGATCTTCCAATTTTCAACTTAGTCTCTTCTGTATGAGGAGTATTATGACCTCCTCCATTGATAATAGTTGGATTGTATATACCTGTTCCAAATCCATGACTACCATTGGTCCAATTCATACAACCTTCTTTGCCTATATTATTGTTTATATGAAATTCTTCAGCAACAAGAAGATCTTCATATGTATCAGTTACCTGAATAATAATTCGACTTAGGATAGATTTATTTTTGATTGATTTGACCCATTTACCTGAACCAAGATATCCATCATTGATATCAGTAGTGGAGTGTCGGCCTATGTAATATTTGCCAGAAGAAGCGTGGATGGTTTTGTAAATGAAGTGAATGTGTGAGGGATAAATATTGGTGGACATTTGACTAGCCTTTCTAGTTAAAGTGTTAGAGCCTAGAGAGTCTTGGAAACTCTCTAGGCTCATTGTTATTTAGTACGTGAAGTTTAGTACTTTACATTAAATTAAGGACACGGATTTTTCTAAAATAACCATTACCATTGGCGGTAAGAGCACCGGGTGTGGTACCGAAGAAGGGGTTGCCAACAAGACCATAACGAGTCTTGAAGCCAATCTTGGGCTGGAAGGTGTTCGGATCGACTGCACGTACCTGCTGCAACGGTACATACGGACAGAAGAACATACCAGCATCATACGGAGACTTACCCTTGTAACCGACAACCATAAGATCATTGGTAGCAGAGTAGAAGTAGGGGTCAACGAATACCTTGTACTTGCCGTTTAGTGTACCAGCAAATGTGTCGGTGGCTTCGTCAACATTGAGATCTGTCTTAAGAGCAGGAGCATAATCAAGCTTACCTGACATAGCCAGAGCAGAAGCAACGTCTGAAGAAACAACAAGGAAGTTACCAGCACCACGACGAGTGTCCTTGGCAATGAAGTTAGCATCACGTTCGGCCTGGAACAGAAGACCCTTGAAACGTTCTACTGACCAACGGCCATCAGAATCGGTATCAAGATCGAATACACCAGGTGTGGTGGTATTCTTCTGGGCACCAACCTTCGCAACGTTATAGATGTTTCCCATAACTTCACGATTGATTTCGAACATGATTTCGTTGGAGAGGATGTTGGAGAGTTCAGACTCAGCATCGAGACCGTGAACTGCCTTCAAATCCTGCGCCATTTCGATTGTGTATTCTGACTTCAGCGCACGAGTCTGGGCTGTGACAGTTACCTTATCGAGTGTGAAACCCATTTCGTTCGGAGTCAGACCTTCACCGTTGATTGTGGTCATACCATTACCAAAGGCATAACCAGAGGCAAACGGATCTGTACCAGAAGCAGCAGGAGAGGTAGCACCAGAGAACGCAGAGTCTACAACGCCTGTGGGAGGAATGTACAGAGCTTCTGTATCATTAGTACCAACTTGACCATTGGTCGCACCACCAGAGGTTGAGTAGCGTGACTTCATGGCGAAGATCAAACCAGTCGGCATCTGCATCGGCTGAACGCCACAAACGTCATACGCCATTAGCTGAGGCATTGCACGACGAACTAGGGCGATGAGGATAGGATCGAAACCACCACCAGTGGCAGCAGTACCCATCGCACCAGAGGCATCACCAGTAGGATAGGCTTCCTGGATGATCTGACCCTGCTTGATCGCTTCACGTTCCTGATTTTCGAGAAGGACCGCTGTTACCTGCTTGCGATACTTATCGGTGATGGGGGCAAGTTCTGCATGATCCAGAACGCCTTTCCATTTATTTAGTAAATTTGTTGACATTTATTTCTCCTTGAAAGATGTTAGAACTATACTATTATTTATAAAAATTAAAACTTGAGGCTGCGAGAGATGGTATCTACATACTTACCCATGCGAGTATTTTCGTGGAGCAATTCCTCTTGAGGACCAGTTTCGGTCTCCAACTTGGTATCACTCTTTACCACAGTCTTGGTGAATGCATTTTCCTTGATTACCGCAACTTTATTCTTGAAACTCTTCTCATCTTCAAAGGCTACATCTTCAGTTAGTTTCTTGAACTTTTCTACTTGTGTTGCTGTCAGTCCCTTGGATGATTCGAGGACTACCATTTCCTTGCGTTGTTTGTTGTACTTACTACGCAACTGAGCATTCTTTTCAATCTGTTCATTCAGCTTTTGTTCGGCTTCAGTTACTTTGGTTCCTAGTTCAACAACCATGTCACGAGTAGGAATATTTGTGAAATTGTACTGCTCATACATACCCTTCATATTGGATAGGAACGCCTCAGCAATCTGTACCTTGATGCCATTTTCAAGAGCAATCTTATTGTTTTCTGCCCACTCTTCGGCAACATATGTCAGGTACTTATCAAGCTTGTTTGTGAAGGCTTCGGAATATTCGTTATTGATAGGTCCATCGTCAGCCGATGTCATAGGATCAGGAGATGCGTTCTGCTGTTTTTCCCATTGTGTGAACATATTAACTGCATTACTCTTATCAGCCAACCAATTCAATAATTCTAGTACGAAGTTGGTAGCAGGTGCAGCAGCCGTATTCGACTTCAGATCAGCAGCCATCTGGGCGATTGCCAGTTTGGCTTTGGTAGGATCTTCGAATCCTACCCGGAAAGCTCGCAGTAATTCAGGATCTTTCATGAACCCAGAGAGTTTGGATTTGAGGTTAGTAGCAGCATCTGCGTCATCCTCTTCATAAACTTCCTCGTCTTCTTCCTCAGGTTCATCGCCGTCTTTGTGTTCTTTCTTTTCCTGAGAAGGAGTTTCCTTGGCTTCGTGCTCGGGATCCTTTTCTTCGTCAGCCGATGTAGGTATAGTTTTACTGACTTTCAATGTTACTTCGGGTGTATCGAGATCAGTTGACATGATGTTCAGCTCACCTTGTACACCATCATGAATGATGATATAATCTTCACCATTAACTGTAACCTCACCTAAACTAGCCTTTTTGGATTTGACACCAGGAAAGTCTTTGTAATCAGAGGCATCAAAAGTTTTCATCTTAATCATACCTTTATCGAATAGGTCTTTGATTTTCGATGATATTACACCAAGAATACGTTTACCTCTACCCTCTTGCATTTCATCTTCGGCTTCAGGACCCTTTTCGTCGTCTTCATCGTCTTCATCGTCGTGTGCTTCCATACGAGTTGCAACAACATCTTCGAGCATCGCCGAGATCCGTTTCTTCGCATCTTCCTTGATGTCGTTACCTTCAAAGATAGCGTCGAAAGATAATTTATTTTTTGCCATGAGTTGATGTCTCCTGTTTTCTTGTATTAGTATTTATATAAATTAAAGTTCTGACAGCCATTCTTGAAAGATGCGAATCTTCTCTTCCATCAAGTCGTTCTGTGAAACTTTATTGAGTCGTTTCTTTATTTGTGAAGCTTTCTTTTCTTGCAGTTTTCCATTGTTCCAGATCCATTCCTTCTCTTCCATAACAGCAGTTACGAATGCCTCAGGAGCCGAAGGATCAGCAACAATGTCAGCAGCAGTCATTAGTCTGAAGTCGGGTTGCACAATATTCTTGGCACCTTGCTGTTTCAGAGTTCCGACACCACGAGAAGAAACTCCCAGAGTCGCCCCAGCATCAATGAGTGCCTTGACGATATTACCATTGGGTGTTCCTAGAATTTCTGCTCTACCAATGAAGTTATTACCATCACGAGTCAGGGATCGAATCATATGAGACACTCGCTCCAACTGAATGGTAGGAGTATCAGGATGACCCAGTTCGCCATAGGCCCGATTGGTATCAATATGTTCTTTGCTATATCGATCAATTTCTTCGGAGAGAGTATCAATAGGATACTCTCTGCCATTACGATTCACCAGATCACCCTGAATGAAGATACCTTCCAGAAAGTATTTTCTGGCTCCATCTTTTCCTTCTGTGATTACCTTTACTGAATCGTGGACTTCTGTTAAGAGTTTCATTTAGACTTTGACAACTCCTTATAGATTTGAGTACTGTTGAGAGTATCCGGTTGCACCAGACAAAGCAGGACCAGTCGATCCAGTCATAGAATAGAAACCAGTCGCACCAGAGTTATAGGTACCAGTAAGAGGCTGCTTCAATACAGTCATAAGCACTGTGTAATATCCAGTCGCCCCAGCAGTAAGAGAAATCTGACCAGTCTTACCAGCAACAGCAACGTTATTCCAGGCATATGCAGAGTAATCTCGTTTGAGTCTCATCTGGCCATTACCACTTAAATTGCAGATATTGACAGATGAGGCACCTACCCAACTAAGAGTGAGTGGTTGGGTGGTTGACCAATTAATAGATTCGATTGCAAGTTCGGCTGCAATAAGTCCTGTGGACCCACCAATAATACCTGTGGCACCTGCTGGAGACCAAGATCCTGTTGCACCAATTTGATTGCCCACCCAACCAGTTAGAAACGAAGGATCAACAATAACAGAAGCAGATTCAGCAACATTCGAACCTGTTACCAATATGGTTGCTCTGTGTTGATCCTGTCGTAGAATTTGCGCTGTTCCGTTTAATGCCATATGGTGTCCTTAGTATTTCCTGATGATTTCTTGTTTCATATTATTCAGAATCTCAGTCGCCTTAGCATAAAGAATCTTACTAACAGGGCTTTCCAGTTTTGATGGTTGGTTCTTCTGTGTGGCTGTCATGATATCTTTAATGTATTTATTCTCAGTGGATTTGTCCATATATGCTCCAATAATATTTATTGTTCTTCTTCAGGGGTTTCTGGAGTTTCGACTGGAGTTTCTTCTTCTGGAGGTGTACCACCACCTTCAATACCAGTTTCTGTTTCTCGTTCCACCTCAGGATTAACCAGACCATTATCAATATCAATCTGTTCCATATCCTGATCGGTCTGCTTCAGGAAGTTCTGGCGAATATACTTCTGGGAGTAATAACCTTTACCCATATCAATTGCCTGTTTTGCAACTTCCATTCTCCGAGAAATAATTTCGGATTCATTATATTCCATGAAGTGAGATTCACCACGGAAGTCATAGAAGATAAGATGTTTAAGTTCAGTTTCCCATTCATCAGGAGTGATGATCTCTTTGAGAATCAATTGTTTCCTGAGTAGATCCGAGAATATGACAGAGAATCTGGTTCTAAGTCGTTGAACAAACTTGAAGAACTTAATTTCTTCTCTGTTAATTTCTGTTGACTTACCTGTGTTGAATGTTGCAGCATCATCCAGACGAGCCACAGGGACGTGCAAAGATCGATATAGTTTGCGTTGGAAGTACTGAACGTCGGTGAGTTCACCAAGATTCATACCACCAGGAAGAGTTCCGATTTCTGTTCCACGTCCACCTTCACGACGAGGAAGCCAGAAGTCTTCGGTCATTGTCTGAGTCTTCTTGTCGTCTCGGACTTCACCAGTCTCGGAATCATATACAATCTTATTACGATATTTGTTCATAATATCGTTTACATATTGTTCGGCCTTGACCTTGGGAAGATTACCAACGTCAATGTAGAAGATTCTGCGTTCTGGTGCTCGGGATAGACGATAGATAACAGTAGCATCTTCGAGCATTCTTAGCTGATTCAGTGGCTTGATTGCCTTGTGAAGATAAGAAAGTACCACAATATTATTCTTATCATCCACAAGACCTGATGTTACCGAAGCCACCGAATCCACCGGGAGTTTTAGATTCTGGTGCTCATTGTATACATAGAACTCGGTGATATCAGAGATGACTTCCACACCACGAGGATTCTTTTCTCTGTTTACTTCCTTGATCCTTTTGACCCTACGAGGATCCATATAGGATAACTGTTGAATACCATCTTTGGGACTATTGGTATCAATGGCAATATAGTAATAGATTCTACCATCAACATACCATCTCCTGAAAATTTCGTATGAGTTCTTATCGAAATTTAGCAGAGACAGGATGGTGGTGAATTCCTCTCTGATAGAATCTTTGATATCGTCCGAATACTTTACCTTCTGAAGATCAATTGAGACAGGGGCTTCCTGACCATCAGTAGAGATAGCTTCGTTTACGATTTCGTCTACAGCGGATTCGACCTCGGCCTGAAGAGCAACTTCTCGATACTTATTAATCAGCAGGTTCTCATTTGTTGTAGAGAATTCTAAAGAATAAGAAGTACCAAAATATCCACCAGAAGATACTACTGAGCCTTCGGTGTCAAGCGGAGGAACGATTGAGTTGATACTCTTTCGCTCCTCCGCCTTGATTTCTTTATCAGTACGAACAATTTTGAATCCAAAAAAATCTAGTGCCATTATATGGTATTATCCTTTTTGTTTGTTACTGATTAGATAGTGAACGGACCGTCTGTGGTGTCTGATGTGAAGTAATTATACTGTAGTGTTACTGTGAACTCTTCGATGGTATCTGTGGTTTCCCAGCTAACATCGATTGCTCCAATTTCACTAGGATACATATCTTTGAAGTTGTATGTCTTGATAGGAAGATCATCACCAGTTTTTGCATATTGGCGAACAAAAGCATCACCACGATAACCAGCAGGAGATACACCACGGGTGTTACCCTGAAATGCATTAACAGCATTCTGCCAACGTTCGAATGCATTCCTTACTGAGAAACTTTCATCGTTGATTACTGTTACTGTCCACTCAGCAAATGTTCTATCGCCAGCAACCTTGATCTTTCTACCGAAGTAGGGAACTTCAATAGTACCTACAGTTGATGCAGGTAACTGAGCAGTCTTGCACATAAATTGAAAGTCTGAGACAGGAGACCCAGCAGAAGAAACAGGGAAGTTGATTTGAGCACGGAATAATGTAGGTCTTGCTCCTTCACTAACCAGACGGCCTTTGAACTCGTTTACATTAAATGACATATTCGTTATCCTCTTTTATTTATTCTAAGATTTTGAAAGGGGAGAAATTGATCTCCCCTCGTATTAGAATTGGCCGACTACTGTGTTGAATTCAACGCCAGTAGCCACGGCGACGAAGTTCAGCTGGATGTAATTGATTGAACGTGCTGGCTTGATGTAGATGTCGCCAACGAACTGATTCGAATCGATTACTTGAGGAGTGTTATTTGTGGTGTCACAAACAACCTTGAAGTCTGTGATGCCATTCCGACCCTTGACTGTTCTCAGGAATGGTTCTACAAGATTGACAAACTGAGCACGAGTAGAAACATTATTGAGTTCGAAGAGGGAGAACTTGGCAGCAGCCGAGATAGACTTTTCCAGAGTAATGAACAAACGACGAACATTGATTCTATCAAAGGCCGAAGGACGAGCCAGAGCAGTCTTGTCACCGAATAGCACAGTACCCAGACCAGGCTGAGAAATAACCGGATTAACACCCACAGAATAAAGACTATCCCGATTTGCTTGAGTCGGATTCCAGGCCAGCTTAATTACGTTCTTGATAACACCACGATTGTAACCAGCAGGTGAATACCAGGGATCATTGGTCTGATCGGTACGAGCACAAAGACCAGCAATGTCGCCATTAAGAGGAACCCAACGGAAGAGATTGTTGTACTTGTCGTACTGATACTTCCAACCAGAATCCATAAAGGCATAGGATGAATTCGGATTAACTGTGGTGGTCATGTAAGTAACCAGAGCAGAAGTTTCATTACCACTATTGCTCACAACACTAGCCTTTAATGGTGAGAAGAATGCCACACAATCTTTTCTGCTATTGGCGAGACTCACCAGACTAGTGACTACTGTTTGACCACCATTACCAGCCATCAGAAGATCAACATTTACAGTATCTGTATTGAACAGGCTATAATCAACTGTGGTAGTATAATCATCAAGAGCACCTGTAAGAGTGTCGTTACCCTCATTCGCAGCCATCTGCTTGAATGTGGCAGTATTTGTAAATGCACTTGTGGCAGTTCCCCAAGCAACGGTTCCTGAACCTGTAGCACCCGGAACATTGTTGAACCAGATATAAGGAGATTTTTGATTGATGACATTTACATAATAGTTAGTGTCGCCAGAATCGCTGATAGCATCCGAGAATTTAGAAAGATATTGATACTTTTCTAGTACTGTGCCAGCGGTTCCACTAATCGCACCAGTCCCATCAACAACCAAGACATGCATTTCATCTTTGGCTCCTGTGGCACCTTTGCTTGTGGCGAACGCAGATGTGGCCAGACCAGTGGCTCCTGCGAATACAGATTTGATAGTGACGCCTGTAGCACCAGCAATCGGTCCTGTCGCACCACCGATGTTTCCATTATCTAATGTATATACGGAAATAGCATTTCCCATAGTACCAGGATACTTAGCAATCCAGGCACCAGCATTCAAAATAGCTCCACTGGCTCCTTGATAATAAACAGTAGAATTCTGTACAAGCGCAGAAGTTGCACCAGCACAAGCATTCTTGGCAGCATCTGCCATACGAACAACTGATAGATTATTGGCGTAGGCAAGGAAGTTTGCCGCAGTGAAGAAGTCTTCGTAATTACTTACATTCGGTTTGCCGAACCGATTGACTAGATTTACTTCTGAAGTTACTTGAGTGATTTCGCTTGCAGGACCCCATGCGAAGTGACCAGCAAACCCACCTACTGATGTCGATACTCCAGGGACAGCTGTAGTGAGATTGAACTCACTCACATTTATGCCTGGGCTTGTTAGAATTGCCATATTGTTTCTCCTTGATATACTGTGGTATGTACCTTGTTTACTTTAAGTATTTATAAAAATCGAATCTTCTAACCCAGCAGCCATCTCATATCGTCTAACTGTTCTGAGGAGAGCTCGTGTCCATCCATCATGAATCCAAAAGGAGTTTCGTTATCATCATCAACCTGAATAAACCCAGGATTGTCTAACTCTTTGAAGTAACTCTGAGTTGTGAGCCAGGAAAACAGCACCAGATTCATTACAAGATCATCATGCTTTCCTACTGCAGCAGAGTATGAATCTGCTTTTGAGATAAAATTAGACAATTCATATATGTGGTCCTTGGTCAGATCAACAATCTTATTCTCTTCAATCAATCCTTTGAGTACACTACAGCCAATTCTCTTTACAGTCTTAGTTACTTCTACACCCGGATCTGATGTCTTGGAGAATCCTGCAGTAATTGTCTGCCTTTTATTTATAATAGCTGTTCTTGCAAGATATTCGTACTCGTGTTCATAATGACATTCTTCGGCCACTGCTCGACCGATTGAGTTTCTTTCAATCACCAGATATGCATTATTATATTTAACACAAACAGGAACCACAATATTTGATAGTGATATTGGTCTGGTCTTATTACACTTCCAGGTATAGACTATCTTGTATGGCATTTGTGTAACATCGATTACTGTTATGGTAGAATAGTCACCCAGCTTGCCTGCAGCCACATCTACCATACAAACATATCTATGATCTTCCTCAGGATAATAGTTGATGACAGTGTTGATGTCTTCATAAACAGGAATCCTGGCATGTAGCTCTCGCAGTTTATCTCCGGTGATAAGAGTGTTAGAGGATCCCAGAAATTCATTCCCATATTCCTGTCGGAATCCTAGATCTCCTAGAATATCCAGCTGCTGTTTCTTCCAAACTTCATCTCGCCCTGGTACTTGTTCCCAGGTAATCTCAAAGGGAACGAAGTCATTCTCTCCGGTCTTGGCCTGAGAGAATAACTTATGGAATAGATTCAGACCATTGGGTGTTGATGATATGAAGATCTTAGTCTCTTCACCTGATGAGATTGTGGGAAAGGTTGACTTGAAGAAGTCTTCGGCGTGATCAACGAAGGCAAACTCATCAAGCATCAGAAGATTGATAGAGAATCCTCGGATGGCTGTGGATGATGTGGCTGAGGCGATGATCCGGGAATTGTTGCCCAGTTCAATAGATCCTTTGTTCAGAACCTTTGCTCCAGGCTGCAAGAAGAAAGGGATGGTCTCATATGCAGCAACAATCCTTGCAAGGATTTCTCTGGCCACAGGAGCCTTATTGGCAAGGATGGCAACTGTCTTATCAGGATTGAAAAAAACATACCACAGAATGAATGCAGCAGCAGTGATGGTCTTTCCACTTTGTCTGGGAGAAAGCAGCACAACTCGTCTGTTCTCGTGGAAACTTTTAATCAACCCCTTTTGATATCCTCGAAGTTTGAATGGAATAAATCCATGATCCAGTGAATTGATCCGAACATACTTCTCGATAAAGTATTCAGGATCCTGAGAGCACCGAACATATTCCTTTACTTGTTCTTCAGTATAGTTCTCTGCGAGATTGGTTCTTTTGATTAGACTATTCAGATAATAGTCTTTGTTTTTATGGATTAGGTTCATTCTTAATCAGCTTCTGCAATTCTGCCGTACTTCCTACGAAAATATTATTCTGTGTATTGGTCTGATTATCTGGTTTCCTATTGCCAGCAGTAAGATCCGATAGGTTCTTGGCAACATCAGCCGTGGTCTTGATAAGACCAGACACTACCTCAAAAGCTCTGGGAGATTCTGCACTCTTTGCAAATGCAATCAGATTGTCCAGGGCATCCTTTGATTGGGCGATGAGTTCATAGTAGATCTGTCTTACGTTGTCGTGATCCTGCTCATCACTGGAAGGAACTACCACAGGAACCACTTCTGCTTTGGGTATAGGTTCAAGATCAAAAAATTTGCTGATGCTATCAGGTTTCATATATCATCCTCCCAGATTCCAATTACCTGTGGCTCCTGTATTGAATACTAATTTAATGACCCAGTAAGGAGTATCGACTGTCATAAATGTTGTTGAACCCATAATTCTGTTCGCATTACCATTCACAACAAATCCTGATAGGGGTCCAGTAGAACCATTGGCAAATACTACATAACTATTTGATGTAGGAGCCAATGGCATAGTGGCCGTGACATTTGTGGCTCCGATCCAATTGGATGAATTTGCTGTTGCTGTGAAGTTAGAAGTCTGATAGTTATAGGTTGCAGCACCACCAGATGGACCAGTGGCTCCAATTGATCCTGTAGCACCCTGACCAGTCGCACCAGTGAAACCAGAAGCTCCTGTGGCACCAATAGGACCAGTTGTACCTTGAAGACCAGAAGCTCCTGTGGCACCAATAGGACCAGTTGTGCCAGTGAATCCTGTAGAACCAGTCGCACCAATAGGACCAGTGGTTCCCTGCAACCCTGATGCACCTGTGGCCCCAGTTAACCCAGATGCCCCAGTAGCACCAATGGGACCTGTTGTACCTTGTAATCCAGAGGCACCTGTTGCTCCAATAGGACCAGTTGTACCTTGAAGACCAGAAGCTCCTGTGGCACCAATAGGACCTGTGGCTCCTGTGAACCCAGAGGCACCTGTTGCTCCAATAGGACCAGTGGTTCCCTGAAGACCAGATGCCCCAGTAGCACCAATGGGACCTGTTGTACCTTGAAGACCAGAAGCTCCTGTGGCACCAATGGGACCAGTTGTGCCTTGCAACCCTGATGCACCTGTGGCACCAGTGGGACCAGTGGCTCCGGTGAACCCAGAAGCACCAGTCGCACCAATGGGACCAGTTGTGCCTTGCAACCCTGATGCACCTGTGGCACCAGTAAATCCTGAAGCTCCAGTCGCACCTGTGAATCCAATTAATCCAGTAGAACCAGCAGCGCCAACAACACTGTTTGCTAACAGCCAATCAGTAGTTGATGCTCTATATACAAGAGTAATATTAAATATACTTGTGTCAAGAGTAAGAGTGCTGGCAGATTCCATAATGGTTTGACCAGCATTAGGAGTAACCACACAACCAGAAATACCAGTAGACCCGGATACCAGAGTTACGAAGTTGTTACCAGCAGGTGTTGCTGGTAACGTCACTGTACTGTTATTGTTGATTAACCAATAATTGCTATTGAGTTGGGCTGTAAATGCACCACCTGTGGCTCCATAGATGGCAATAGATGCATAGGGACCAGTAGCACCAGTGGCCCCAATAGGACCTGTGGCTCCGGTGAACCCAGAAGCACCAGTCGCACCAATGGGACCAGTTGTGCCTTGCAACCCTGATGCACCTGTGGCACCAGTAAATCCT
>Ga0209048_10005349_pt1 | contig 12135 bp, 10 predicted proteins | sample FrelakmetCRP12CR_FD_187146 | JGI IMG/M metagenome (GOLD analysis project Ga0209048, IMG submission 187146) | Freshwater lake sediment microbial communities from the University of Notre Dame, USA, for methane emissions studies - CRP12 CR (SPAdes)... | ecosystem: Environmental > Aquatic >... | reverse complement strand
GACAGCCGTGGCCAACCGGCCGGAGGCGAGCATGTCAAACGGGCTGGCCTCGAAATGGACGCAAACCAGTGCCAGAAAGTGACGCGTCTGCCGGTCGCGGGCCCAGAGGACCTCATCGTGCCACCGCGCGTCGTCCCAGCGAGCACCTTCCACGGGATCGATGCGGTTCAGGGCGGTCATGAATCGGGCTTCCAGCCATTCGCGCTGGCAGTGAAACGATTCGCGAGCCTGATCCACGTGGAGATCCTCGAAGAACAGGCGAATGGGTCGTTGCAGCAGGAAGAATGCCGCGACCAGGCAGAGGGGCAAGACACCAGCCCAGATCAGCCAACCCATGATCGAACCCCCGGCCACGTCCCTGGATCTGTGAGCGGACAGTTTATTCTAGAATCGCCGGCTCGGGGTACGCAAGTGACGGTTTCAACAGATCATTCAACGAAGGGTCAGAAGACCTGAAGGACCGGCGACGATGGCCAGACCACGCAGGACTCGTTCGGCGTTGAGCTCACTTCCGTGCAAGTTCGGTGCCCACATGTCAATTGCCGGCGGCTGCGAGAAAGCGGTCGTGGCGGCGCACGACGCGGGTTTTCAGACCGTGCAGTTATTCACCAAGCACAGCAACCAGTGGAACGCTCCGGCCCTGACGCCCGAGCAGGCCGGCGCGTTCCGCCAGGCACTGGAGCGAACTGGCATCCGTGATCCCGTTGCGCACAGCTCATACCTGATCAATCTCGCAAGCCCCGACGACGCGCTCTGGAACAGGTCGATCGACGCCATGGTGGTCGAGATGCAGCGCTGCCACCAGCTTGGTATTCCGGACCTGGTAGTCCATCCCGGCGCTCACATGGGATCGGGCGAGGAGGCCGGCTTGCGTCGGGTCGCGCTCGCGCTCGACGAGACACACCGACGGACCGAGGATCCGAGCGTGACGATCGACCTGGAAACGACTGCGGGGCAGGGCTCTTCGCTCGGCTATCGGTTCGAGCATCTACAATCCATTCTGGAACTTGTGACGCATCCCCGGCGGCTGGGAGTGTGCGTGGACACCTGCCACATTTTTGCGGCGGGCTATTCTCTGGATCGGCCCGAACGTTACGATGAAACCATCAAGCAATTGGACGGCACCACGGGAATCGACCGTTTGCGGGTCTGGCACTTGAACGACAGCAGCCGCGAGTGCGGCAGCCGCGTGGACAGGCACGCCGGGATCGGGGCCGGTAAGATGGGCCTGGAACCCTTCCGGCATCTGGTCAATGATCCTCGGTTCCGCCACCTGCCGATGATTCTGGAAACGCCCAAGGGAATCGAAAACGGCGAGGATCTCGATGCCCGGAACTTGAGGATCCTCGAGCAGCTCGTGGAAACATGACGGAACCTCTCGGGTCCACCGCGGCGATCATTTCCCTTGGACAATCAATCGACGTCATCCCGGTGCTTTCCGGTCCGCGTCCCGCGACCGCGGCGGTCGGAAGTTGCCGATGGGGATTTCTCTCGTGGCCACGACCCACTCGCAGCTCAATGGTCCCCCCACCGTCACCGCGTCTGCGCCCCCGGCCGGCCCGGTCCTCGACGCGAGCCTGTTTCTCAATCGCGAACTGAGCTGGCTCGACTTCAACGAGAGAGTCCTCGAGGAGGCACGCGACCCCTCGAACCCGCTGCTCGACCGGCTCAAGTTCCTGGCGATCTGCGCATCCAACCTCGACGAGTTCTTCGAGGTCCGCGTGGCCGGTTTGCAAGCGCAGCTCTACGAAAACCTCGAGCCCCAGGATCTGCCTCCCGACGGCATGGGCCCCCTGGCTCAGTTGCTGGAGATCGCCCGCCGCGCCCATGACTTCGTCGCCCGGATGTACGAGACGTGGCTCCAGCAGATCCACCCGCAGCTCCGCGAGCATGGCATCCGGATCTGCCCCCCGGGCGAGCTCACGCCGACCCAGAACGCGTTCCTCGACGACTACTTCGACAGCCAAGTCTACCCCGTCCTGACGCCCCTGGCCATCGACCCGGGGCACCCGTTCCCGCACGTGCACAACAAGAGCCTGAACCTGCTCCTGAGGATCGAGTCTCTCAACCAGCATGGCCGCCTGCTCTACGCCGTGCTCCAGGTGCCCTCGGTCATCTACCGGCTTGTTCCCCTGCCGGACGAGGGCGTTGGCCAGCGCCGGTTCGTCCTCCTCGAGGACGTGATCGGCCCCCGGCTCGACGCCCTCTTCGGCGGCTACCGGGTCATCGAGCGGGTGGCCTTCCGCGCCACCCGCAACAGCGACCTGTCGATCCAGGAGAACGAGGTCAAGAGCAGCTTGCTCTCGACGATCGAGGAGACGCTGCGGCAGCGGAAATGGGGCGCCCCGGTCCGGCTCGAGATCTCGGAGCGCGCCGACGAGGGGTTTCTTGCCCAGTTGCTGTCGGCGTCGGCGCTGGAGCTCGAGGAACGCGACGTGTACAAGGTGCCGGGCCCCGTCGATCTCACCGCGCTGGCCGGCCTCTACAGGCTCGAGGGGTTCCGCGAGCTCAAGGAACCGCCGTTCGATCCGCAGATGCCCGCCTGCATGGCAACCCGCAAGAACGTCTTCACCGCCATTCGCGAGGGCGACATCCTGGTCCACCACCCGTACGAATCCTTCGGTACCGTGGTCCAGTTCATCGAGCAGGCCTCCGAGGACCCCCAGGTCCTGGCCATCAAGATGACCCTCTACCGCACCGCCGATTCCAACCCGATCATCAACGCCCTGGCCCGCGCCGCCGAGAACGGCAAGCAGGTCACGGCCCTGGTTGAGCTCCAGGCCCGGCTCGACGAGGAGAACAACATCGACAAGGCCCGGATGCTCCAGAAAGCCGGGGTCCACGTCGTCTACGGGATCGTGGGCCTGAAAACCCACTGCAAGGCCGCGCTGGTGGTCCGGCGCGAGCACGACGGCATTCGCCGTTACGTTCACCTCGGCACTGGTAACTACAATCCGACCACCGCGCGGCTCTACACCGACCTGTCCTATTTCACCTGCCGCCCCGCGTACGGCGAGGACGCCAGCGCCCTGTTCAATCTGCTGACCGGCTATTCGCAGGGAGGGCAGATGAACAAGCTGGTCGTCGCCCCCATGCACCTGGCCAGGACGCTGACCGCGCTGATCGAGCGCGAGGCCGAGCACGCCCGGGCCGGCCGCTCGGCGAGAATCATCGCCAAGATGAACTCGCTGGTCGATCCGCGGATCATCGAGTCGCTTTACGAGGCCTCGACCGCGGGCGTCAAGATCGACCTGCTCATCCGCGGCATCTGCTGCCTCCGCCCCGGAGTTCCCGGCGTGTCCGAGAACATCCGCGTTGTCAGCCTCCTGGACAAGTACCTCGAGCACTCGCGGATCACCTACTTCCTCAACGATGGCCAGCCCGAGGTCTTCCTCTCCTCGGCCGACTGGATGCCCCGCAACTTCCGTCGCCGCGTCGAGCTGATGTTCCCGATCGAGGACCCCCCGCTCCGCGCCCGGATCGTCGACCGCATCCTGGCCGTCGTCCTCTCCGACAACCTCAAGGTCCGCGAGCTCCAGTCCGACGGCACCTACCGCCGCCTCAAACCGAAGCCCGGCGAGCCGGTGATCCGGTCCCAGAACGAGTTCCAGAACATCGCCCGAAAGCACGCCGAGCACTGCCCGATTCCCCAGGCAGTGCCTTCCATCCTGGGGGGGATTTGAGTATCTCGAGTCAGCCTTGCAAGTACCTAGAACGCGTACCTCACCTCGACAAGCCGCGGCTGCAGAAGCGGGATCGGCAAGGGCTCGACCGGCCTGGCCCCGCGCACCACGCAGGTTTCCCACGGCGGAATGGTGCCCGTGCGGTAGAAGGTGTCGACGTACTTCCAGTCGGTCTCGGCGAAGTCGAAGTACCAGGGATCAAGGTCGGTGATGCCCGCCTCGTGCAGCAGTTGCAGCCCGAACCGCGCGGCGTTGCGCTCGTACTGCTCCAGGGCATCGAGGTAGACCTCGAGATCCTGGTCCGAGACGCCGACGATCTCCGGGCGGTACGAGGGCGCGACCCACTGCACCGAGTGGCCGAACAGGTGCAGCACCAGGAAGCATTGCATCTCGAAATCGACGGCCGGGTCGATCGTCATCTTCAAGCCGTCGAAGATGCCCAGCTTCGGCCGCTCGAGCGTGCCGTACTCCAGGCCGAACCCGTATGCGACGACGCGGGACGTGATGGCCGTCCACAAGCGCACCAGCGTTCCGGCGTCGAGTTGTCCCACCGCGCAGTTCATGGTCCGCTGCCCGCTCCCCCCCCATCGCACGCCGGCACAACCTCGTCCCTGGTAGGCCACCCGAGATCTACTCGAGAGTCTATCGCGTCGAGTTCGGTCCCGACGGCAAGTCATGGACGCAGGCGGCCAGGGGCACCCTGGACCGATCGAACCGGGAAAAGACCGTCCACTTCCCCGCCCCGGTGACGGCCCGATTCCTCAAGCTCGTGGCCGAGTCTCCCTTCGATCACCAGCCGTTCGCCTCGCTGGCCGAGCTTTCGGTCATCGAGGCGGAGAAGTGAAGACGGATCGTTGCCCGGTAGAACCATCGCGGCCAGTGCCTCTCCGGGCCGCCGGCCGCGCGCCGGGTTATTTCTCCCTCCAGAGCCGGCGAAGCAGCCCCGCGGGGGCGGTCCACTCGAGCTGGAAAAGAGGCCCCGAGTGGGGCGTCGCGGAGAGGGCGGCGATGCCCCCTTTCTTCAGCTCGAACGGGAATCTCCCGACGTCGCCCAGGATCAGCAGGCCCACGAGATCGCTGAGATCCGGGTTGTGGCCGACGATCATCAGGCGGTCTTCAGCGCGGTCCCGGAGCCAGTCCCGGAGACTGTGGGCATCAGCACCGGCGGAGAGCATCGTCGTCGTCTCGAGCGTGTCGACCAGGCCAAGCTCATGGGCGACGATCTCCGCCGTGCGCCGGGCCCGGGGCAGGGGACTGGTCACGATCCTCTCCACATTCAGTCGCAGCGCGGCCAGCCCGCGCCCGACCTGTCGCATCCGCCGCTCCCCCTTCGATGTCAGAGGCCGCTCATCATCGGGTATGCCCGGCATCCCGTGGGGGACTGCGATTCCATGACGCAGAATGAACAGCTTAGTCATGAGGGATTCCCATTCGAGCCGGATCGGCAGCAAGGACGGAGATCTTCGATTCTACCGAAACGATCACACTCCCGCGACCCTCGAGACCGTCACCAGCCCGGAGGTTCTCGGTGGCTTTACAGCCCGCCTTTCTCCGTATAATGTAAAAGATGTCAAATCTTGGCGTTGCGTTATCTGATCCGAGGTCCAGGGAGCAGGTTTCGCGGCCGCGAGGGTGCGCTCCCGGTACCGTTCTCGTCCCCCGAAAAAGAGGCATGGCATGGCACAAGCCATCGTGAATCCGGAGGAAATCCGCCGGTTCGCCGCGCGGCTGAAGCAATTCAACAACGATCTGATGAACCAGTTGACCGTGCTCCATGGCCAGGTCTCCGGCCTGGGCCAGTCCTGGCGCGACCGCGAGCACGACAAGTTCGTCGAGGAATTCGAGCAGACGATGCAGGTCGTCAAGCGGTTCGTCGATGCGACCAACCAGCACATCCCGTTCCTGATGCGCAAGGCCGATCGGGCGGATGAGTATTTGCAGCAGAGATGATCACCAAGTGGCCAGTGGCCAGCACAGAGCATGGCGAAGCGACGCCCAGGAACACCAGCTCGGCGCACCGTGTTCTCGTTTCATTACTGGCCACTAGCCACTGGCCACTCGAGGACTACCCAAATGGCCCAGTCCGCGAAGGTCTTGTCGATCCAGTCTCTGAAAGATTTCCGGGTCGCGCTGGTCAACTTCACCGAGGAGGCGCGGAATGCGCTCGGCGGTGTCGACATGGAATTGAAGAGGATGCGCGACTGGCTGGAACGCGATCAGCTCTCGTACTGGCAGATGCAGGTCAAGCGGCGGCACGAGGCCATGATGATGGCCCGGACCGAGCTGCATCGCCGCAGAATCGCCCAGCAGGGCAGTGACGCCATCTCCGACACCGAACAGAAAGAAGCTCTCCGAGAGGCTCAGCGCCGGCTCCGCATCGCGGAAGAGAAGGTCGAGATTGTCAAGAAGCTCATCCCCATCTTTCACCATGCCATGGCCGAATACGTTTCCCGCGCGACACCCTTGGCCGACCATCTGACGGGCGGCATCGACAAATCGCTGGGGAGTCTCGCGAAGATGATCGATTCGCTCGAGGCCTATCTGGCGCTCGCCGCGCCGTCAGCGCCGCGCGTCGAGGAACCGGGCGGCTCGAGTCCGGAGATGACCTCGGCTCGTATCGGCTCGCCGACCGAACGCGGCGAGCACGGCCGCGGCGACGCTGGCCCGGTTCCAGATCAAGGCAAGGAGAACGTACCCGCTGAGACGGCGAACCAACCGCGCGATCACTCACCGCTTCCAGAGACGCCCGCACCGCTGGCATCAACCCAGGAGCACGACTCATGAGCGTCCACTCGTCGCGGCTTCAGCACGCCCTCAAGGACCTGCGCGAGAAGTGGGACATCACGCGCGAATCCTGGGCCGACCAGGTCGCCCAGGACTTTGAAAAGAACCACCTCGACTCGATAGAGCACCTGGTCAAGCACACGATCGTGGGAATGGACAAGCTCTCCGAGACGCTGGGGAAGATCCGTCGCCAGTGCCAGGAGAACGATTGACGCGGCCGACCTGCCCTCCAACCTGTAACCTGGATTCCGCCAACATGCCTGAGTCACCGCTGGTTCAAAAAGAGGTCGCCGCACTCACCGACCTGGAAGCGCTGATCGCCGCCCGCGCCAAGGGCGAGACCGAGACCGAGTTGGTCTTTCTTCGTCGAAGGGAGAAAGAGGACCAAGAGTACCGGTCGGCCTCGCGCCGGCTTTCGTCCCGTTACAAGGCCGAAAAAGCGGCTCTGGAAGCCGAGTACCAGCGAACCCGCGAGGAGATCGTCCAGGCGTTCGAACGGGAGAATCAGGCCGCCGAGGCCGAGTATTCCCAGGTCAAGCAGAAGATCGACGCCCAGGCCAGGACCGAACGCAGCCGGGCCAAGAAGGCCCAGGAAGAGATGCGCTGGCAGGCGCTGGCGATGTACGAGGCCGGGCGCGACGGGACGGTGAAGACGCGGAAGCGCGATGAGGAGACTCTGGCATCGACCCGAGCTGATCTTCAGGCCGTCCGGGACGCCGCTGAGCCGGTGCTCCAGCGGTGCCGGGCGCTGGCTGGCCCGGAGGCCTCGGTAGCCGAGGCGCCATCCCCGACCGCTCAGACCGCGACCGCCGATCCGGATGCCACCGATCCTGGCGAGACCTCCCAGGTGTCGACGCTGCAACAGGCCGTGAAGCGCGCTGATGAGGAACTCTTGGCCCTCGAAAAGCTGAAACTGCCCAGCTTTCTCCGGCTCCAGAACTTCGTCTGGCCGTTCCTCATCCTGGGCGTGATCTTGATTGTCGGGCTCGGGCTGGCGCTCGGCTGGATCGCCGGGGCCATTGCAGGGCTGGTCATCACCGTGACCGCGGCCGTTGCCAGCCGTGTTGGCCTGGCCAAACTGGCTCGACCACGAGTCGCCAGACACTATTTCCCGCTCCTGCGAGCGATCGAGGATGCGGACGTGCTGCTCGTCCGGACCCAGGATTGGATCAAGACCGAGTTCGAGAGGCACCAGCGCGAGACCGAGCAAAACCGGGAGAGCGAGGTCAAGAAGACCGACGAGACGTTGACCCGGCGAATCGGCGAAGTCGAGACCCTTCAGCAGCGCGAGAAGCAAGAGACTGACGACAAATACCCTGCCCGGATGGCCGAACTCGCCCTCGAGCGCGACGCCGACTTGAAACGCGCCGACGACCACTATCCACCCCGGATCAAGGCCCTCGACGAGAAGTTCGAGCAGGACTCTCACCAGCTTCAAGAGGCGTATCGCAAGACGGGCCAGACGACCAAGCAGCTTCACGACCAGGCCTGGAGCAATCTGATCCGTACCTGGACCGAGGGGCTTGCCCGCGTGGGCGGCCTGGCCAGAGAGGTCAACGAAGAATCGGCCCGCCGCTTCCTGGACTGGGACCGGACATCCCTCAACCACTGGAGACCGCCCGCGGAGGTGCCTCCCGCCCTGCCGTTTGGAACCTTCAAGATCGACCTGAGCGACTTCCCCGGCGGCGTGCCCGTCGATCCTCGGTTCAAGGATGCCGGACCAACGCGACTCGAACTGCCCGCCCTGGTCCCCTTTCCGATCCAGGCTTCGGTGCTGATCAAGACGGCCGATTCGGGCAAGGCCGAGGCGGTGAAACTGCTCCAGGCGCTCATGCTGCGGTTCCTCACCTCGGTCCCGCCCGGCAAGGTCCGGTTCACCATCTTCGATCCGGTCGGTCTGGGCGAGAACTTCGCGGCGTTCATGCACCTGGCCGATTACCACGAGCTTCTCGTCACCAGCCGGATCTGGACCGAGACCCCGCACATCGAGCAGCGGCTCACGGACCTCCAGGCCCACATGGAGAACGTGATCCAGAAATACCTCCGCAACGAGTTCGAGACAATCGAGGAGTACAACTCGTATGCGGGCGAGGTGGCCGAGCCGTTCCGGGTGCTGGTCGTGGCCAACTTCCCGACCAGCTTCAACGAGTCGGCCGCCCGGCGGCTGATGAGCATCGTCAGCACTGGGGCCAGGTGCGGCGTCTATGCCCTGATCTCACTGGATACCAAATTGCCCCTGCCCGCCGGCTGCCAGCTCAAGGACCTCGAGTCGCACTGCGTGAACGTCAACTGGAAGGAGAACCGGCTCCAGTGGCGCGACCCGCACTTCGGCCGGTTCCCCCTGGCTCTGGACGCCCCTCCCGACGCGGGAACCTTTTCCCAGATCCTGCATCTTGTGGGCGAAAAGGCACGCGACGCCAACCGGGTCGAGGTGCCGTTCGAGTTCATCGCCCCGCCCAGGGATGCCTACTGGACCTCCGACAGCCGCAACGGCGTGGACGTGCCGCTGGGCCGGGCCGGGGCCACCAAGCTGCAGTCGCTCGCCCTGGGCAAGGGAACAAGTCAGCACGTGCTGATCGCCGGCAAGACGGGGTCCGGCAAATCGACCTTGCTGCACGCGCTGATCGTCAACGCAGCTCTACGGTACAGCCCCGACGAAGTCGAGCTGTACTTGATCGACTTCAAGAAGGGTGTCGAGTTCAAAGTCTACGCGGCGCTCGAACTGCCGCACGCCAAGGTCATCGCCGTGGAGAGCGAGCGCGAATTCGGGCTCAGCGTGCTCCAGCGGCTGGACCTCGAGCTCAAGCGCCGGGGCGACCTCTACCGGGAGGTCGGCGTGCAGGACCTCAAGGGTTTCCGCGACGCCCGCCCCGACACGCCCATGCCGCGGATCCTGTTCATCGTCGACGAGTTCCAGGAGTTCTTCGTCGAGGACGACAAGATCTCCCAGGAAGTCTCGCTGCTGCTCGACCGCCTGGTGCGCCAGGGCCGAGCATTTGGCATTCACGTCAGCCTCGGCTCGCAGACTCTCGGTGGCGCCTACTCGCTGGCCCGCGCCACGCTTGGCCAGATGGCCGTGCGCATCGCGCTGCAGTGTAGCGAGGCCGACGCCCACCTGATCCTCAGCGAGGACAACACCGCCGCCAGGCTGCTGACCCGGCCCGGCGAGGCGATCTACAACGACGCCAACGGGCTGATCGAGGGCAACAACCTCTTCCAGGTGGTCTGGCTGTCGGACGGGAAGCGCGAGGAATACCTGAAGGAGATCCAGCAGCTCGCCCGTGCTCACAACCGGCCGCCGGCCACGCCGATCGTCTTCGAGGGAAACCTGCCGGCCATCGCCAGCAAGAACCCCCTGCTCAACGCCCTGCTCGATGCTGCCGCCTGGCCCGAACCACCGCGGTTCGAGCAGGCCTGGCTGGGAGACGCGATCGCGATCAAGGACCCGACAGCCGCTGTCTTTCGCCCACAGAGCGGCAGCAACCTGCTGATCATCGGCCAGAACGACGAGGCCGCGCTGGCCATGCTGATCATGTCAGGGCTGAGCATCGCCGCCCAGCACCCCCCGCGCCCCTCCGGCGGCGTGCGTTTCTACCTGCTCGACGGCAGCCCCGTCGATTCCTCGCTGGCCGGCGAGCTGGGCAAGCTCGAGCGGTACATCCCCCACCCGGTCAAGAATGTCTCGGCGCGCGAGCTGCCGAAGGTCATGGGCGACATCGCCGCCGAGGTCGAGCGGCGGAGCGACCAGGACACCGACGCCCTCGCGCCGATCTACCTGATGATCCACGACATCCAGCGATTCCGCGACCTCCGCAAGGGCGACGACGACTTCGGCTTCTCCTCCAGCTTTGGCGAGGACAAGCCGGCCTCACCCTCGAAGTCGTTCACGACGATCCTCAAGGATGGCCCCGCGGTGGCCGTGCATACCCTGGTCTGGTGCGACAGCGTGAACAACCTCAACCGCACCTTCGACCGCCTGGGCCTCAAGGAATTCGAGATCCGCGTCCTGTTCCAGATGAGTGCCAACGACAGCAGTTCGCTGATCGACTCGCCGGCCGCCGGCAAGCTCGGTCCCAATCGGGCCCTCTTCTTCAGCGAGGAGGAGAACCGGATCGAGAAGTTCCGCCCCTACGGCCTGCCCGACCCGCGGTGGCTCGAAAGGGTTACCAGCCAGTTCCAGGCGCGACCAAAGCCCGAGCCGGCTGCCGTATCAGGCGGCGACGGGAACGGAGCTATCTCGCCTTCTCCGGCGGACTCGGAGGAATCCGAGCCGGTGCCGGAAGCACTGTGAATCGCCTCATAAGTCGGAGCTCCCTTTACGAAAGCCGACTGTCATTGATCCCCGTTCATCTTCCGGAGGAGTGGCCATGTCAATCCCAGCGGCGATTTCCACGTCGTACAACCACCTGGAACCCCGTCCGGGCTCCAACTATCGCCAGCTGTTCCTCAAGGGGAGAAGAATTCGCGCGGCAGTCGTTTACGAAACAATTCATGGTCCCGATCCTTGTACTCCGGAGCAGTTCGCCGAGGAGTTCAAGGTCCCGCTCGAGGCCGTCCATCAGGCCCTTGATTACGTGGCCGACAACCTCTCTTTGATTCAAGAGGAGAGACAACGCGAGGTTGACGATATCCGCGCGCGTGGGCTCCAGCGGACGTCGAAGTCTGATCCCAACTCCCCTTCGATGCCATGAAGATCTTGATCGACGAGAACATGAGCAGTCCACGTCTTGCGGCGGCGATGTTGGCCGCCGGGCATGATGTGGAGTTCTCGACTGCCTTGGGTCGTCAATCTCAATCGGACGCACGTGTCATGACTGACGCGATCGGACATGGGCGATTGGTTCTGACCCGGGATTACGAGGATTACGCCGATCTTCACGACCTGGTGATCGCGTCAGGAGGCCGCCATCCGGGCATTCTGATCGTCAGGTTCGACGACGAACCGCGTCGGAACCTATCTCATCGCGCGATTTGCACAGCGCTTGCCAATCTCGCCTCCGCGGGGATTCCAATCGACAGCCAGGTTCACGTGCTGAACCAGTGGCGTTAACGGTGCCCCAGGTGTGGTTTCCAGGAGAAGTGGTCGAAATGGCGACCGGCGATGGCAGTAGCCGGATGACCACAGCGGCCAGTTAGCGCACTCCACCGTGGTTGATCGCGGTGTCCGCCTTCTTGCCATGATGAGGAGAGGCAGGTCCACGGATAGCTCGGGTGGTAGTCAGTCCGGCACCGATCCTCACGCCGCGGCCAGTCGCCGCCAGGCCCTCGGCGTTGGCCGGGCTCGCTCCGCGGCCATCCCGGCCACGAGGTCGTGCACCGCCTGGTTGAGCGGGCACGGCGTACGATTCTGGCGAGCCAGGCGAATCAGATAGCCGTTGAAATACTCGATCTCGGTCCGGCCCTTCTGGATCTCTCCAGACATCGAACAATAGGTCCCCCGCAGCGAGGGCTCGAACGCCCTGGCCAGAGCATCGGCGAGCCACCTCCGCCGGAGTATCCAGGCGACCGTGGCCGGGCGCAGTGGCCCGATTCTTCCGAGCGCGATTCCAGCCTCGCAAAGGATTCGGTAGTTCTCCTCCAGCAGGGCGAAGAAGAGCCGTCGGGCTGCTGAAATGGACAGGAGCGTTCCGTTGTCGATGCCGGCCATGGCCGCAAGCGGCGAAATCGC
>Ga0209048_10005348_pt1 | contig 12136 bp, 11 predicted proteins | sample FrelakmetCRP12CR_FD_187146 | JGI IMG/M metagenome (GOLD analysis project Ga0209048, IMG submission 187146) | Freshwater lake sediment microbial communities from the University of Notre Dame, USA, for methane emissions studies - CRP12 CR (SPAdes)... | ecosystem: Environmental > Aquatic >... | reverse complement strand
CTAGTATTGCGAAGATGCAAGAAAACCATGGGCACGCACTTGGGAAACCACAAGCAATAGCCTACCACGCAATTGGAGAGAGAACGACAGGTATCTTAACACTTTTCAAAGGCTTGGACTTGAATCTGCAGAGATCAGGCGTAAAAATTCCACTCAGAGCCTACGTTAGCTTAACAGTCCTTGTAACAATAATAATTTCACTCGTCGTGTCTGCAACTGTTCCATGCTTGTTATTTTTTGCTTTCAGAATTCCTTTCTTACCAGCCTTTTTGTTCGGTGTTGGTGCATGCATGTTTACATCAGCATTCTCAACCATTGGCTTCTATGCATATCCAATCTATCGAGCCGATAAGCACAAGAGAAACTTGGAAGACGAAATACCTTTCACAGTTGGCTACATGGCAATTCTCACAAGCGCAGGCGTTTCTCCAGAAAAGATTTTCCACTCGCTTGCAAATCTCAGCTTGCCACTAGCAGTTTCCACCGATGCAAAAGACATCGTAAGAGATGTAAACCTCTTCGGCAAAGACATAATCTCCGCTTTGGAAGAAAAATCAGAGACAACACCTTCTGAAAGACTTCGAGAAATGCTAGAAGGATTCATTTCAACGATACATTCAGGCAGCAACTCAGCTGCATATCTTCGAGAAAAATACAGACAATACATGAAACTGAAGAATATAAGCCTCAAAAAATTCTCGGATACATTATCAGTCTTGGCAGAATTCTATGTGACGTTGCTTTTGACAGGTCCACTGCTTCTCATCATTATGCTTGCCGTAATGTCAATGCTTGGCGGAGGAAACATGGGTTTGCTAAGTCCAGACCTACTGTTGAGCTTGCTCACTTATCTGGGGATTCCCTTAGGCGCCACAGTGTTTCTCATAATCTTGGATGCGATTACACCAACGTGGTAGATGGATATGCCCAGAATCAACAAGAAGATAAAGAGAATCGCGTGGATCATGTCAGTTTCGTTAGCTGTTCTCATAGTCTTTTCAGCCTATTTCTTATTCGAGAAAAACGCCATAATTGACGAGTTCGTCTTCTTTGCCATAATAGTTGCGACTCTGCCTCCAGCCTTCCTGAGCTATATGGACTTCAAGTGGAGGAAAGCGATTGATGAACACTTGCCAGACCTTTTTAGAAGCATAGTTCAGGCTCAGCAGACAGGCATGACTCTTCCCCAAGCCGTAGAAGAGAACTCGAAGAGAAACTATGGTCCGCTTACGGCTGAGTTGAAAAAAATGACGACACAAATGTCGTGGGGAATGAGCTTTGAGGATACCTTGCTAGCCATGGGAAAACGTGTAAACACAGTACTAGTGCAGAGAACAATACCAATGATAATTGAAGCGAGTCGTTCTGGAGGACAAGTAGAGAAGGTTTTCGACCCAATGGGCAAGTTCATACAATCGACCCTACTGCTACAAAAGGAACGCCGAGCCCAGACAAAACCATACATCGCAATAATATACGTGGCTTTTTTCGTTTTTCTCTTTACGATAGTATTGCTTTTTAAATCGTTTTTCGTAAGTGTGGAAGGCCTCCCGGTGCTTGGAACAGCAGCGATGGCACCATCTCAAATACAGCGGGTGTTCTTCCAAATGATGATAATTCAAGCCTTTTTCGGAGGTCTAGTTGCTGGAAAAATGGGAGAGGGAACGATAGCTGCGGGATTAAAACACAGTGTGATCTTGATGCTTTGTGGCTACATAGCTTTGAAGCTCTTCATATGAGGCGACGTGATGAACAGACCGAAACTACTGGGAGATAAACGGGCTATTACTCCTGTCTTGAGCAACTTGTTGCTTATGGTCGTAGCAGTCGCAGCCATGTCGATCGCCACGACGGCAACCTATGTTATTACTTCTAATTTACGCGAAACTATGAGTGAGCGCGCTATCATAGAAGACTTGTGGTTTAACACTCAAGCGGGTAGCATCGACATCTATGTTCACAATGTTGGAAAAGTGGCTGTTCACGTTTCATCGGTATACATGAACAGTACTCCTCAGTCTTTCGCTAAACCTTTTGACCTTAATGTAGGGGGGCACGGCTGGCTCAATATCACATGCAATTGGGCACCTGGAGATCTGTATTACGTTGATGTTGTAACGAGCAGGGGGACTCATGTTGGAGACTATTTTGAAGCGCCTTAGACCCAACAAACGTGGTGTAAGTAACGTAATAGTCGTCATGTTAAGCCTCGTCTTAGTCGTGATCATCACTGCAAACGTGATAATCTGGAGTTCTCAAATGAGCCATTATGATTGGGAAAAAACGCAGGAAAAAATCGAGATAGTTTCTGCCCAGACCGAAGGAAGCGGAGCAATTTTCACTTTCAACAACAAAGGATCCTTAACCGCTCACATAGTTTCGCTCTGGATCATCAATTCCACCCAACACAAACACTATGAGGTAGACATTTTCATAAACTCCGGAGAAAATTCAACGTATACTCGCATGGATATCAACCTTCCAAATGAGAATTTCCTAATCAAGATTGTCACTGAAAGAGGAAACATGGCAATTCTCTCACAAAATTGACTTAAACACGAGCCTCACAGATTTTATCATTTCACTGGTTCTCCAGAACCCTTTCCTTCAAAGCACCTATTGCTTCCTTTTGGTCTCTAGCCTCAATGACTTGAATATTGTAGGCTTTGGCCATCTTTTTACCATTCTCACTCATCTTGGGAATAGCAATCAGATAGGCCTGATCCGGTGATACATCAAATATCTTCGCGAAAAGCGCGATCACTGGTTGCTCTGACACCACGTTTTCATTCGACGTCGCAAGGTCAATCACAGTTATCTTCCGCTTAGCTTGTCCTTTAATGGCTACGATATCGAAAACGTGATTTGCACCAGATTTCCCTTTCAGAAAGGCAGGGCTTTCCACATCGAACTTTTCTTCTACGAGGAATTCCCTTATCGGAGTGATTAGAACCCAGCCTGAAGCGGCTTCTTCTCTTACTTGCTCTTTCAGACTATAAGCATAGACGTCTTTGATCATTATGTCTTCAAACTGAGAACTTTCATGACAATCTCTACAGAAATCTGAGACAACAGGAATATCGAAATTCTTACCGCATTCTTTGCATGTGCACCATATGCCGGCTTTTCTGAAATCAACATCGGGTTTTTTCAGTTCTTCATGACACTTGGGGCAGATAAGCTTGTCACCTTTTTGAAACTTCTCCTCCACATCCATGTACCCACACTTCACATGCTCAATCAGAGAGCTTTTCTGGATATCAAATGATTTGCAATACGGGCAACAATAACGTACAGACATATTCGGAGAACCACATCTTGGGCAAAAGATGATCTTGTCATACAGTCTTCGTTCAAGCATCTCTGCCTCATGAAGCGTATTCAGAAAAGCTTCTACGTTAGATGCATCTCCAACGACCGTTTCCACGATTGGATACCTGTAACCGCGTTTATGATCGTAAGTGGGTTCAAGTTCTTTGATTTCGCCGCTTAGAAACTTACTTAAGAGAATCTGCGTGTTGCGGTCTCTGTAAAGTTCCGCTCGCTCAATTTTGCCTGTCTTCAGCATGTTCTTCCCAAACTAGTCCGTTCAACTATTCATAAATGTTCTTTAGTATATATTTGAATGCTTAACGCTTCAGTGCCTTCACCTTTAAAACGTTTCCAGAAAGGTTATTAAAACCTCCTTGAACGGTTGACTTGAAGAGGGCGAAGTCGATTGAGCCAACAACAGAAACACCCAGTACGATGCCCAAAATGTGGCTTTTCATTTGACATAACCTACGGCCGAACCTTCGCCTGCTCTGGCTGTCCCTCTTCCGTACATTGTAAGATGGCCAAGTGTCCAAAATGCGAGCACGAGTTCCCTTTGAAGCAAAACTGAAGATTGATTTGACTTGGCAACGCGCCTGAATGACCCTCTACGAAGCAATATGTGACCAAGTCCTAGATTGATTATCTAAGCTATCGTTTTCTACGAGTGTAACCTTGACGTACAATTTGTGAATACGCTGAAACTGTCTGGTCTTTTTGCTGCGAATAGGTTTGAGAGGACAATAGCGCAAAGATTGGAAAAGTCACTCACAGTCACGTTTTTTAATCAGAACCGCCATAATCCATGCAAAGTCAAAAAGGAAACGGCTACTCTCGCAGGTGAACAAATGTCGACCCAAAACCCCCAAAGGACTACGTTTAGGCGCTGGACTACACAGAGAGGTTTGGCATCTTTACTTGCATTCCTAATCATATCAGTGTTGATTGAGTACGTCGTCGTGCTCTATGCCGTTAACCTAGGGGTAGAGGAAAGACCAGAGAATCTTCTGAAGCTTCAAATTCCAGGGATCAACTGGACAGTAGAAATCAGCCCACTTTTCAACATGATTCCAGCCGTAGTCATAATCGTTTTGGCAACTGTCTGGATAAACTTTACGAAAAGGACAACCACAAGAACGTCTCAGCCCCAGAAGTGGAAGGCTGGAGCAACCTCGAAACATGATAAGTCGCCAATACACAAAGAGCAGAAGAAACTGTCGACTAACACAAGGCAAGGAATACTCAAGACAACTGTAAGAAGCATGCTGATGGTCATTCTGATTTTCTCAGCTCTTATTCTTGCAGTGTCCCTCTTGGCGTATCCAAATCTGATCTACTTGATCGTAACGAACGCCTATCAAAACGATCCCTCATTGCTCAATTTTGTGAAAGGCACTGGACAAAGCCTAGCCTCAATAGGAGGAGCTTTCTCAGCAGTAAATGGCGCCTTAATAGCAGCTTCACCAGGATTGAGAGATCTTGCGTCAGGTCTAGGAGGTTTGATCAGCCCACTTTCTGACTTGGACAATGCCGGAAAATACTTGATCCTTCAGAACGCGGCAGCATGGATTTCCGCCGTCATAACTCTGGTCTATAGAGAATACGGAAGTTACCTACGCAGAAAGAGATAGGAGGCCAGATTCCTAGATGGCTGATCGCCCTAGGTTTGGTCCAGCTGGGGTTCCTCCCACATTCAAAATGATGAACACTCCTTTGAAAGAGGTCCCCATTCTCTTGCATGAGGAAGGACTTGACGCCTTCGAGTATGAAGCTGTTTATTGGGGAGGAAAGCCACAAATGCAAAAAGAACATGCTGAAGAATTTGGACAGAAGGCCAAGGAAAATGATGTTTGGCTGAGTTTACATGGTTCCTACTTCATTAATTTCTGCGGTGAAAAGAAAGTCGTTGAGGCTAGTAAGAGACGTTTGATCTCATGCGCGACAGCGGCGGAATGGATGAACGCGTACGTCGTTGTTTTTCATCCAGGCTTCTACGGTAGAAAATTGCGAGGACAAGCATACGAAACCTGCGTTGAAACCCTAAAAGAAGTTGTTAAGACCATGAAAAACCTAGGAATAAAGAACACCAAGATTGGCCCAGAAACCATGGGCAAACCTTCACAGCTTGGTAGCCTTGACGAAGTTGTGGGCATATGTGAAGAAGTGGAGCAAACCCAGCTAGTCATTGACTGGTCACATTTGCACGCAAGAGAATTTGGACGCTTTAGAACAGTCGACGATTTCCGCGAAGTCGTGGAGAGAATTGAAGCCAGACTTGGAACAGAAGCAACAAAGAACATGCATTGTCACTTCACAAAGATCGAGTTTACAGATAAAGGTGAAAGAAAGCATCATACACTGAGCGAAGGAAGATATGGACCAGACTTCGAAATGCTTGCCCAGATCATAGCTGAATTTAAGTTGAGACCGATTATCATAAGTGAAAGCCCTCTGTTAGACATTGATGCGATAAAAATGCGAGATACCCTTCGAAAATTGCTTTGAGCGATACATTTTTTATTCAGACTAAATAGTGCTGTTTAATGGGTACGTATTTTGGCTAGGTTAAAAGGGTTCCAAAAATTAACACCTGTCAATGAAGCTTTACCAGTATTACTTGAAACGTGGCATGCAAAGAAGACTAGAGTTATTGCAGTTTCGTTAGATCTTGCACTCAATCGTGTATTGGCAGAACCTTTTAAAGCTGTTGAAGACTTACCGAGAAGCAATAGGTCAGCTGTGGACGGATATGCTCTTATTGCTAAAGACACAGTTGGAACCTCACAATTCAAACCCAAAATTCTGAAGATAACCAATCATGAGAAAATTGGTATCAAACAAGCAAGGCAAGTATGGACAGGAAACCCCATTCCAAAAGGCGCTGACTCGGTCATAATGTTGGAAAACATCAAACGTGTCGGAGACACGATAGAAGTATGGATACCGCTAACACCAAGCGAAAACGTTTCCAAGAGGGGTGAAGATATCAAAAGAGGCGACATCGCCATAGAAGCTGGAACGAGGCTTAAATCCCAACACTTAGGATTGATGGCGGCTTTAGGAGCTACCAAGGCCAAAGTTTTTGAGAGGCCCAAGATCGCAATCCTAACTACTGGAAACGAACTCGTCGAAATAGGTTGCCAGAGAAAAGAAAACGAGGTTTTCGACGTAAATAGGCACGTGATAGCCACATTATGCCACGAGCTAGGCGCTGAACCTCTAGACTTAGGCATTGCAAAAGATGACGACCAAGAAATCGCAGAAAAACTGAGGGCAGGTCTTGCAGCTGACGCAATAATCACAACAGGCGGAACAAGCGTGGGAGCCTCAGATCTTGTCCCTGAAATCGTCAATAAGATTGGAAAACCCGGAGTCCTTGTTCACGGTATGGCCATGAGACCAGCCATGCCCACGGCTCTAGCCTTTATTCAGCACAAGCCTATACTGATTTTTCCAGGTAATCCGGTCGCAGCAATAATTGCCTTCGAGGTCTTTGCCAGACCACTGATATGTAAGATGATTGGATTGAAAAGTGAAGAGTCCCGACCTATGATAGAAGCTAGGATGATCAGAAAGATTACGACGACGCTTGGGAGAAAGACGTTTGTTCGAGTTCATGTTTTCCACGATAATGGAAAGTACTTTGCCGAACCAATAAGTGCAAGAGGTTCAGGCATTATTTCAACAATGACAAGAGCCAACGGATATGTCGTTGTTCAGGAGGATAGAGAAGGCTTAAGCGAAGGCGAAATTGTGACCGTCGCATTGTTTGACAACGTAGAATGGAGAGACACGAATGTTCAGACGACTAATGACATTTGACGAAGCAAAACAAATAATCACCAAGTATTCTCCGTCCGAACCTTTAAACAGTGAGGAAGTGGCGCTACTAAAAGCCTACAACAGAGTTTTAGCAGAAGCCGCCATTTCCACATTGAATATCCCACCTTTTGACCGCTCAACAGTTGATGGTTATGCTGTCAAATCCCAGGACACTTTTGGTGTCGAAGAAAATAGGCCGATCCAACTGAAAGTCTGCGGCACAGTGAACGTGGGTGAAAAGCCAAGGATTAAGGTTGACAACGGCGAGGCAACCGAGATCGTTACAGGAGCACCCATGCCCTATGGTGCAGACGCTGTAGTGATGCTTGAAGACACAGAGCGAAAAAACGATCAACTCTATGTTTACAATGCAGCGGCGAAAGATGAGAACATTATGAAGGCAGGAGCTGACATCAAGAAAGGTGAAACAGTGCTGAAGAAGAATCAGCTCCTAACTTCAAAAGAAATCGGCGCCCTAGCTGCAATAGGCTTGTCAAAAATCAAAGTCTATGCTCAACCACGAGTTTCCATCATTTCCACTGGGGCCGAAGTAACCAAGCTTGGCCGAAAACTTCCTGCTGGAAAAGTCTTCGATATAAACGCCTATAGTTTGAGCGCCGCCGTGCAAGAAAACGGTGGCATCCCCGTTTATCTGGGAATCTTTCCTGACAACTTTAGTGAAATACAACAGGTGATTATGAAAGCCTTGTCCTCAACCGACATAGTCATAACTTCAGGTGGGGTTTCAATAGGACCAAAAGATTTCATGCCGAAGGTACTAGATTCTCTTGGAAAACCAGGTATCATAGTGTGTGGGATCGCTATTAAGCCCGGAAAACCAGTAACAGTAGCATCTGTGAATGGAAAACTGATTTTCTCGCTACCAGGCCATCCGACCTCCGCTTTACTGGTTTTCTACCTGCTTGTTCGCCCGATAATTGAGAAATTAGCTGGCAAGAAAGCTGACAAGGCCTTACAAGTAAAGGCGACCATGTCTACAAGAATATTCTCTGCGAAGGGAAGAAGAACATTCGCTATGGTTAAATTGAAAAGTGATAAATCAATAGGGTTTATGGCCGAACCAGTTGCTACGGGGCTTTCAGGCGCTATAACGACTCTCACTAGAGCTGATGGATTCGTTGAAATAGCTGAGAATCAGCAGTTCATTGACGTTGGGGAGAAAGCCACTGTGAAACTTTTCAAACCCAACTGCTAGCGTGCTGCAAACTGCACGGCTGAAGCTTTGCTTAAGCATTTTAGCTTCTTGCGATCTCAACTTTCAAGAGAGCTTCTTTTCGATGCCGCATATAACGAAAAAATCCAAGTCAACACAAGATAGGCAATAACACCTAGACTCATGAGATAGTCACCAAGAGAGAGATAGTAATTAAGCATAGATACAGAAAATGCCGTGGCAACGAAAAACAATATCACGATGAGCCATATTGACCAGCTTCTCTTCTGGAATAGCCCATAGGCGGCCACCAAACTGAATACACCTATTATTCCCAAGTGAGGCGGAAAACCCGTCATCACCAACAACGCAAGGAAGACTATTCCGACAATGACGTAGAAAATAGAAGTCGCGAACATTCCTTTACTTTCAATATTCAGTTTGGATGCAAATGACATTTTTCCATCGGCCTTTGACCTAAAGGGATTAACGGCAACGTTAATAAATCTAATGTTTAAAAGCCTTTGCCAGCTCATATCTGAGAACACTAAACCCAAGCCACCTATAGAGATTAGTCGCTGACTTGTTCTTAGACAGTACCGTAAACCTTACACCACTCACATCGTTAGTTCAGCTTTCCATTCGAGAGACAACTAGTTTTCTGCTCACCCCCTTTCCGACGAAACTCGGTAGCACATGCATATCATCAAAGCACCTACAAATTAGGAAACCTCAATTTCACTAACCGCAGAATGACGCCTCCACGCCAGCGCACATTCAGACACATCTTGGATTGAAAAGCAACTTCAAAATAGCCGACTATTTCTATTAGAACGAAGAAGGAAAAGTTTACAACCGCATCATTAGAAATATGTAGCAAAGGAAGAGTGATAAAAATGGGCGCCCATGAGCTATTCGTATCTCAACCTAACGTTTTCTGTGGTTTCCAGAAAGACTTTGACAAAGCAGACTATGTGATTTTGGGTGTTCCTTTCGACGCCACCAGCACATACAGAACTGGCGCACGATTCGGCCCAAACGCAATCAGACAAGCATCCCTTAACATTGAAACCTACAGTTTTCGAACAGGATTGGATGTCGAGAATCTACGACTACATGATTTAGGTGACCTGCACATTTCAACCGACACGAGGAAAACCCTGAACGCACTTGAACTTGTAATCAAAGATGTGATCAAGACGAATAAAGTTCCAGTCACTATTGGTGGCGAACACACGATCACTCTAGGCATTGCAAAGGGTTTTGGCTCTGAAATTTCAAAAACAGCAATAGTCAGCTTTGACGCGCATCTTGATTTACGCAACGAGTTCCTAGGACTAAAACTATCGCACACGACTTTCATGCGCAGAATAAACGAAGAAACAAAACCCTCCAAAATCATCGAGGTCGGCACGAGATCAATATGTAAAGAGGAACTTGCCTATGCAAAAAAGACTGGAATAGAATTCCTCACGACACAACAAATCAGAAAAGAGGGAAGCCAGCGAATTGCAGAGCGATTGAAAGAGAAACTCGAGGAATGCAAGCATATCTACTTGTCAATTGACATGGACGTGCTTGACCCAGCTTACGTCCCTGCAGTTCAAAACCCTGAGGCAGATGGACTTGAAATGCACGTCTTGTTGGACATTCTGGGAAGAATATGCGACAGACGCGTAATGGGCTTTGACGTTTTAGAGATTGCGCCAAACTATGATCAGGGAATTACAGCGATCCAAGCGGCAAAAGTGATTTTTGAAGTTTTATGCAGCCTGCAGAAATCACGGAAGAACTAGAATCTGCACAATAATTATTTCCTCATTAATTTTGCAATAAAGAAGCCATTACATTGGTGTAAATGTGGATAAAGCCTCTGACACTTGTCCAATCCTCTCAATCCGGGTAAACCTATCCTTGGCGACGTATCAACCAATGAAAAATTCGTTCGCCTTTTCAGGAACTGCTCGACTAGCATTTCGTTTTCTTCAACTGTAACACTGCATGTAGAGTAGACCAAATAACCGCCAGTTTTGACGTTTTCGGCGCAACTGTCCAACATCTGCTTCTGAATCGCGGCCATCCTATCAATCGAATATGGTGTAAGCCTCCATTTCGTAGAGGGCAGCTTTCTGAAAGCCCCCGTGCTCGTGCAAGGCGGGTCCAAGATGACTACGTCTGCCTCTATAGCGAAGGGCAATGGGTTACGCGCATCAGCAATAACGGATTCAGCAATTTCAACGCCCATCTGAGCCATTTCGTCTTTCCACACACTCATCCTTCTTCCTGAATAATCGATGGAATATATTGAACCATGGTTTCGCATCAACTGCGCCAGATAAGTAGTCTTAGCTCCCGGTGCAGCACAGACATCTAGAACAGTCGTTTCCGGCTTAGGATTTGCCGTTTCTGCTGCAAGGCAGCTTGCCTTGTCTTGAACGAGGAACGCGCCCTTCCCATAACTGGTCGTTTTGGTTAATGGTATTCTGGCACTGACCACCTCGTATACGTGTCTGAGCTGCTCGACTTTCCTTATTTTCACCCCTTCTTCGTCAAGTTTTTCCAGAGTTGCTTGTTCGTCAGATTCCAGCGTGTTCAATCTGATGTAGGTTGGAGGTGTTTGCATGTCCGCTTCAAGCATAGATATTGTTTCATTTCGACCGAAAAGTTTGAAACAGTATTTCACATACCATGCTGGATGAAAAGTTCGGAGTCCAATTCGTTCCTCATCGCTCACGTCCTTGAACATCACTGTAGGTTCTTGTGTCAACAGAGTGCCCAAGATTGGCTCAACTACTTGCAAAGTTCTCCAACCGAGAATAGAACGAGCTGTCTTAACTATGTTTTCAGCTTCTTTGATGTCTGTTCTAGACCAATTCCTTGTCATTCGAGTTTGATAGACATAAAGTCGCAGGAATGCTTGAACGCCGAGGTTGAATTCGCTTATTTTCTTGGGTTTCAAGATGTTGTTGATGAATCTATCTATGAAGTTCTTCCGTCTTATGGTTTCACAAACCAATAGATGAGCCATGCGAGCAGCATCAGAATCATGTATGTCCAACTGCCTGATTGTTCTAGCCAAGGCCAGACGCTCACCTAGTCTCTGCATCTCCATCCAGCTTAGAGTTTCAATAGCAAGCATCCAAGCTTCCTTAAGCAATTTCGTCTCACGATTCCAATAAGCAATCATAAGATGTAGATAAGACTAGAGGCAACACATAATCCGACTCCTTGAAAGCCCCATCCCAGAAAAAAGAATAAACATGCCTACACTCCATTGATTGAAATGGTGTTACCGATGGGGTATTTAGAAACACAACTCTAACGAAATTCTAAAACATAGAACACACTCTAAAAACCCTCTGAATAAAAACCTTCTAGAAAAAATGGAAAAGGAAAGAAATGCTATAACGGCTGATCATCGGCTTCTAGGGCAAGAATTGGACTTGTTTTCCACCGATGAAGACGTGGGATCGGGCTTGGTTCTTTGGCATCCCAAATAACCAATTATCCGCAACAAAATCAGGGATTTCTGGGAGCAAGAACATGTGAAAAACGGATACCTTCTGGTATGCACACCTCATATAGCGCGAGAAGAACTGTGGAAGATTTCAGGGCATCTAGAGTACTACAAGGAGAACATGTATCTTTTCAACAAAGATGGAGAAAACTACGTCGTAAAACCTATGAACTGCCCATTTCATGTCCAAATCTACAAGTCCAAGCCCAGAAGCTACAGAGACCTGCCGATAAGATACGCCGAGTGGGGAACAGTCTACAGATACGAACGATCAGGAACACTTCAAGGGCTGTTACGAGTCAGAGGATTCA
>Ga0209048_10005347_pt1 | contig 12136 bp, 13 predicted proteins | sample FrelakmetCRP12CR_FD_187146 | JGI IMG/M metagenome (GOLD analysis project Ga0209048, IMG submission 187146) | Freshwater lake sediment microbial communities from the University of Notre Dame, USA, for methane emissions studies - CRP12 CR (SPAdes)... | ecosystem: Environmental > Aquatic >... | reverse complement strand
GCCGTACAAAGGTCGAGAAGCTGAGCACGTTCGCGATTCCGGCCCCCAACGGCGGTATGTTTGCTGTGCGCATCGGCGTCTCGGGGGCCGGGATCGCGAGGAGCAGAGGCGCGAGAGCTGATCCCAGCCGTGATCAGCCTATCCATCGGAGGAGTCAGATGAATCTGGACAACGTAACCAGGGATGACTGGATTCTGGGAGGGCTAGCGCTGGTTCTGGCGATCGTCGTAGTTGCGCTGCCGTGGTTCTCGTTTGGCGGCGGGACGGTCGCATCGATACCAATCCCGTCGTACGACCTTACGGCTACCGATGCTCCCGACGGTTGGTTGGGCATTCTCGCTTTGTTGGCTCTCATTGCCCTGATTGCCGACATTGCGGTTGATCGTCTTTCGCCTCAGACAACCCTCCCGTCGATCGGTGGAAGTCGCACTACAACCCGGTTTGCCCTAGCCGCCGCAGCAGTCGGTTTCTTGGCCCTGAAGTTCATCTTCCACCTGGGGCATTTCAGCGATCTGGGATTTGGATTCTGGGTGGCTGTGCTCGTCAGCATTGCTCTCGTGGTGGTGGCTGAGCGGGGTCGTCACGTACCGGCGCTGTCGCAGGCGACTCAGGCATAACGGAACGAGGCCGGGATGGAGTTCGATGCATCGAGGCTGCGCAGCGGGGAGCTGATCGCCGGCGTCAGCGCCGTGCTGCTGTTCATCGTCATGTTCCTGAGCTGGTACGGGTTGAAGCTGAACACGGGCAGCCTCGGCACTTTCGCGCTCCCCAACGTCAGCTATGACGCCTGGGATGCGTTCAGCGTCATCGACCTGATCCTGCTCCTCACCGTGATAGTGGCGCTGGCGCTCGTCGTCACCCAGGCGACGCAGCGCTCGCCCGCGATCCCGGTCAGCCTGAGCGTCTTGACCACGACGCTGGCCGGGCTCTCGGTGCTGCTGATCGTGTTCCGGATGATCGATCCGCCCAGCATCGTCGACGTCCCCGCCGTGCTCGACGCGCATCTGGACCGCACGCTCGACATCGGCATCTACCTCGGGCTCGTCGCCTCGCTCGGGATCCTGTACGGCGGCTACCGCTCGATGCGGGTCGAGGGACTGGCGCCCCGGGACGCCCGCACTGAGATCGAGACAGTCAAGCTGGGGGGCGCCTCCGGCTCGACGCCGCCGCCGTCCGTCGGGCCTCCCGGCGCCGGCCCCGGCGCCTGACCCGGCGCCGGCGCCGCCGCCTGACCCGCCGACCGCCCCGGGCCCGGCGGTCCTAGAATCCACCGGCATGCTCGACTCGGCCCAAGTTCTCCACGTGGCTCGTCTCGCGCGTCTGGAGTTCACGGACGTCGAGATCGAGAAGCTGGCCGGCGAGCTGTCGAAGGTGCTCGACCACATCGAGAAGATCTCCGAGCTCGACCTCGACGGGGTCGAGCCGACTTCGCACGTCGTCGATGTCGTCAACGCGCTCCGGCCCGACGAGCCGGAGCCGTCACTGCCGCGCGAGGTGGCGCTCGCCTCGGCGCCCGACCCGGTCGACGGCGGCTTCGGGGTCCCGAGCCCGGGCGCAGCGTGAGCGAGCTGATCGACCTGAGCGCCGCTGAGGCGGCCAAGCTGACGCGCGCCGGCGAGCTCGATCGCGCCGAGCTGTTCGACGCCTACCGGGCCCGGGCGGCCGCCGATGAGCTGAACGCGTTCACCTGGGTGGCCGAGGCGGCGCCCGACGGTGACGGGGTGAACGGCTCACCGCTGGGCGGCGTCCCGCTCGCGGTCAAGGACCTGTTCTGCACCGAAGGGGTCCCCAGCCAGGCCGGCTCGCGGATCCTCGAGGGCTACCGGCCTCCGTACACCGCCACGGTCGTCGCGCAGCTGGCCGCGGCCGGCGCCCCGCTGCTCGGCAAGACCAATCAGGACGAGTTCGCGATGGGCTCCTCGAACGAGAACTCGGCCTATGGCCCGGTGCTCAACCCGTGGGACCGCACGCGCGTGCCGGGCGGGTCTTCGGGCGGCAGTGCCGCGGCGGTCGCGGCCGGACTCGCGCCCTGGGCGATCGGCACCGACACCGGCGGATCGATCCGTCAGCCGGCCGCTCTGTGCGGCATCGTCGGCCTCAAGCCGACCTACGGCGCGTGCTCGCGCTTCGGGATGATCGCGTTCGCGTCCTCGCTGGACCAGGCCGGGCCGCTGACCCGGGACGTCACCGACGCCGCGCTCCTGTTGCGGCACATGATCGGTCACGACGCGCGGGACTCGACCTCGCTCCCGTTTCCCGGCGAGATCGCCGAGCCCGCCGCGGAGGACCTGCGCGGGATCCGCCTCGGCGTGCCCGATGAGCTGGCCGGAGACGGCGTCGAGGCCGGTGTGCTCGAGAGCTTCCGGGCCACGCTCGCGCTGGCCGAGCGGCTCGGGGCCACGGTCGAGCCGTGCACGCTGCCGCATGCCCCGCACGCGCTGTCGGCCTACTACCTGATCGCCCCCGCCGAGGCCTCGGCCAACCTCGCCCGCTACGACGGCGTCCGCTACGGGTTGCGGGTCGACGCGCCTGATCTGATCTCGATGTACACGCGCACCCGCTCGGCCGGGTTCGGACCCGAGGTCAAGCGGCGGATCATGCTCGGGACCTACGCGCTCTCCAGCGGCTACTACGACGCCTACTACGGGACTGCGCAGAAGGTGCGCACGATGATCTCGGAGGATTTCCGGGCCGCGTTCGAGCGCTTCGACTTCATCGTCACGCCGACGAGCCCGTGGACTGCGTTCGAGCTCGGCGCCAAGACCGCGGATCCGCTGGCGATGTACCTGAACGACTTCTGCACCGTGCCGATGCCGCTGGCCGGCATCCCGGCGATCTCGATCCCGTCGGGCCTGAGCGACGGGCTGCCGGTCGGCTTCCAGCTCGCCGGGCCGGCGTTCAGCGAGAGCCGCCTGCTCGACGCCGCGTTCGCGCTCGAGCAGGCGATCGGCTTCGACGGAAGCGCGGCGCGACGATGAGCACCGCCTACGAGCCGGTCATCGGCCTCGAGATCCACGTCCAGCTCGCCACCCGGACGAAGATGTTCTGCGGCTGCGAGCTGTCCTTCGGCGATCCGCCGAACACGCACACCTGCCCGGTCTGCCTCGGCCTGCCCGGGACGCTGCCGGTGCTCAACGCGCGCGCGGTGCAGTTCGGCCTGCTGATCGGCCTCGCCCTCGGCTCGCAGATCGCCGAGCGCTCGCTGTTTCACCGCAAGAACTACTTCTATCCCGACCTGCCCAAGGGCTACCAGATCTCCCAGTACGACGTGCCGCTGTGCTCCGGCGGCGGGCTCGGCGACGTGCGCATCCACCGCGTCCACCTCGAGGAGGACGCCGCCAAGCTCGTGCACGTGGGGGAGAGCGGCCGGATCCACGGCTCGGATCGCAGCGTCGTCGACTTCAACCGCGGCGGCACGCCGCTGGTCGAGATCGTCACCGAGCCCGACCTCACCTCGCCCGAGCAGGCGCGCGAGTGGCTGACGTTGCTGCGCGCCACGCTCAAGCGCCTCGGCGTCTCCGACGTGAACATGGAGGAGGGCTCGCTGCGCTGCGACGCCAACGTGTCCGTGCGGCCCGTGGGCTCCGAGCAGCTCGGGACCAAGACCGAGCTCAAGAACATGAACTCGTTCCGCTACCTCGAGCGCGGGGTGAGGGCCGAGATCGACCGCCAGATCGGGCTGCTGCAGAGCGGCGAGCCGGTCGTGCAGGAAACGCTCCACTTCGACCCGGCCAGCGAGCGGTTGACGCCCCTGCGCTCCAAGGAGGAAGCCCACGACTACCGCTACTTCCCCGAGCCCGACCTCGTGCCGCTCGTGATCACCGGTGAGATGCGCGGCCTCGCCGAGGCCGAGCTGCCCGAGTTGCCGGCCGCCCGGGCCGAGCGCTTCGAGCGGGAGCTCGGGCTGAGCGCCGAGCGGGCGCGCGAGCTGGCCTTCCGGACCGAGCTCGGCGACTACTACGAGCGGGCGCTGGCCGGCGATGGCCATGACCCGGTCGCGGTCGCCAACTGGATCCCGTTGCTGGTCGAGCGGATCGGCTCCGACGCCGATCTGGCCCAGTCCAAGGTGACCCCCGAGGCGCTCGCCACGCTCGCCGGCATGGTCATCGCCAAGGAGGTGGCCCGTGACGCCGCACGCGAGGTGCTCACGCAACTCGTCGCCGAGGGCGGCGACCCGCGGGCGATCGTCGAGCAGCGCGGCCTCGGCTCGATCAGCGCCGAGGATGGCGGCCTCGCCGAGATCATCGAACGCGCGATCGCCTCTGACCCCGATGCCGCCGAGCAGGTGCGCCAGGGCAACATGCGCGCCGTCGGTCCGCTGGTCGGCTTCGTCATGAAGGAGACCAAGGGCCGCGCCGACGGCGGCGAGATCACGCGGCTGATCCGCGAACGCGTCGGCAGCGAGTCTTAAGGCCGCGAGACCACTAGCGCCGGGCCGCGACCCGCCGCAGCGTCACGCCTGCGGCCAGCAGCAGCACGCCGACCAGCAGCCGCGGGAAGACGTCGAAGCCGGTCAGGGGTAGCTGACCCGTGGTGGAGGCCGTCGTCGCGGTCGGAGTGGTCGTCGAGTTCGAGTTCGTGGTGGTGCTCGGCGTGGTCGTGGTCGACCCGCTGCCGGTCGTGGACGATGCCGCGGCCAGGACGACGACGGTGCCGTGCATGTACGGATGGACCGTGCAGAAGTAGGTGAACGTGCCCGCGGTCGTGAACGTGTGCGAGGCGCTCTGGCGCTTCTGCAGAAGCCCGGTGTCGAAGCTGTGGTCGTACGCGGTCGCCGAGTGCGGTGCGGGTCCGTTGTTGGTCCACGTGATCGTGTCGCCGACGTGGACCGTGAGCGTCGCCGGGGTGAACTGGAAGTCCGAGATCGTGTCGGCCGGATCGGCTGAGGTGTGGGCGAGCAACCCCGCCCCGGCCGGTGCCAACTGGGCGCCGGCGTGGGCCGCGTGGCTCGCCGACCCCGCCCCGGGAGCGACCCGCACGTCGAGGGTGGCGGTTCGTGTCCCCGTCGCGGTCGTGATCCGGACCGTCACGTGCTCGAGGCCCGGAGTGGCGAAGACGTGCGAGACGTGCGCGAGCGCACCGGTGTCGGTGGCGAAGCTCCCGCTCCCGTCCAGATCCCAGCGGTAGTCGGTCGCGCCGGCCGGCGGATTCTGGATCTGCAGCACGGCGCCGGCGCCGGCGAGCAGCTGCTGGGGCGTCGTCACGATCACCGGCGCGGGAGCCGGGAGCGGCGGCACGGTCACGGCCGCGGTTGAGGTCGTGGCCCGGGGTGGGGGCGGAGCGACGGGCGTGGTCGCAGTGGTGGTCGGCGTCGTCGCCGTGGTGGCGGTTGCGCCCGGCGCCCGCACCTGATGCGAGGCGGCGGGCGCGGACGGCGCCTTGGCCTCCGCGAGCGAGACGGGGACGGTCATGATCAGAAGTGCCAGCAGCAGGTGTGCCGAGCGGCCGCGGTGGAGCATCCAAGTCCTTTTGACGCCGTCAGGAAGGCGAATCTTCCCCTATCGGGGTCTACCATCTCATAACCACATGTCGTCAGGAGGCTCCAGGATGTCGCGACTGATCAGGATGGACCAGACAGGCCACACAACGGTGGCTGAGTGGACCGCGGAGGACACCCCCGCCGTGGAGGCGGCGGTACAGGCGTTTCGGTCCGAGCTCGACCGCGGCTACTACGCCGTCGTCTCCCTGGGCGAAGGTCTGGCCGAGCAGGTGCGCGAGCTGCCGATCGACGCCTCGCTGGTGATCCTGCGCCGCCCGATCGCCGGCGGCTGAGTTCGACCGCCGTGTCCGCCGACGCGATGGCCTCGTCCGCCGACGCGATCGTCCTCTCGACCGACGCGTCGGTCACGGGCGCGGATGCCCTGCCGGAGCTCGCGACCGTCTACTGGCGGCCGCGGGCGAGCAACCGCTCGCTGACCCGCGCCGGCCGGCTGTGGACACTGACGACGGTCGCCCACACGGTGCCGTTCATCGCCGCCGCCGGGCTGCTGATCGCGCTCAATCCGGTCACCATCCCTGTCGCGCTGGTGGCCCTCGCGCACGCCTGGATCATCCCGGAGCTGTACACGTCCCGGGGCGCCAACGTCGTCCGCCGCCGGCCGCCGGCCGGGGCCGACGCCGAGCGCGTCGCGCTCGGGCTGCTCGGTGACCTGATCGACACCGCGCCGCGCGAACTGCACGCCCGCACCGGCCTGGTCATGGAGCGCGGCCGCCTCGGGGTCTGGCTCGTCGGCGAGGCCGGTGCGCTGCTCGTGCGCCCCGGCGGCCGGCGCGTGCACTGCTACTGCGTCAAGGTGACCGACCACAAGCTCCCGTCGAGCGACCGGATCGCGCATCTGCTGCTGGCGCTCCGCTCCGACGAGACCGGGTTCGCCACGGTCGCGAACCTCGCCTTCTCGGGCGCGGTATGGCGGCTGCGCCGCCGGATCCCGGTCCAGATGCGCCCGGCGCTGCGGGCAGCGGCTGAGGCCGCGAGGCCCTGAGCCAACCGTCCCCAGGCGTAGTCGCCCTTGAGCAAATCTTGTCCGCGCGGATAGTGCGCGCTTCAGGCTCGGGGTCCATCATGCTGCCCATGACTACTCCAGCCACATCCGCCCGAGTTCTGCTCGTGGCCGACAACCGGCGGCCTTCGTCGGCGCAGGGAAGCACCGCTGTCCGGCGCTATCGCCTCGCGCGTCTCCGGCTTGATGGCCGGTCAGCCGATCCGGTTTCGCGGTTCGAGCACATCAAGCGCGCGTTCGACTGACTGGCTCCGGCTCGCCGTTCCGGCGGGCCGGTTTCGGGTCGGCGCTACGCTGTGCGTATGGAACAAGAAGCTCCCGCCCACACATCATTCCTGAAGCGCCTGCTCGCGTTCGTCGTTCTGGTCGCTGCGGTCGTCATAGCGTTCAAGATCCTGCTCGGCTTCGTGATGGCGATCGTCTGGGTCGTCGTGGCCGCCGCCGTGGTGATCGCGATCCTCTGGGCGCTGAAGGTCCTCATCTGGTGAGCTGATCCGTGTCCGCGCAGGGCTCGGGTCTGATCGTAATCCTGTTCTCCTTCGGCCTCGCCGGCGGGATCGTCGCGCGCACGAAGGGGAACTCCTTCACGCTCTGGTTCCTGATCGCGTTCTGCGTGCCGTTCCTCGGCCTGATCGCGGCGGCGCTGTATCGCTCCGACGCCCGGGAGCTGCGGCGCCAGTGCCCGGGTTGCGGGAGGGTGGTGAAGCTCCACGACGCGGTCTGCATGCGCTGCGGCGAGGAGCTCGAGTTCCCGGACGAGGCCATCGCCCCCGAGGCCTCGATGCGGCAGCGCGTGGCCTGACCGCCACGCCGGCACCGCGGGCACCGCTCCCGAACGCCCAAAACGCGCGCTAGACTGCCCTTTTGCGCCGCACGCGGAACGGCCGCGTGCGCCCAGAGGTCCGTGAAAGGAGGAAGCGCCAATGCGTGCAGTCGACGCTTTGATGGAATGCCTGAAGGCCGAGGGTGTCGACGTCGTATTCGGCCTCCCCGGCGGAGCCAACCTCCCGACCTACGACGCCTTCTACGACGCCGGCATCCGCCACATCCTCGTCCGCCACGAGGCAGGCGGCGGCCACGCCGCCGAGGGCTACGCCAAGGCCACCGGCAAGGTGGGCGTCTCGCTCGGAACGAGCGGCCCCGGGGCGACCAACCTGGTCACCCCGATCTGCGACGCGATGATGGACTCCGTCCCCGTCGTGTTCATTACCGGCCAGGTGCGCACCGAGCTGCTGGGCACCGACGGCTTCCAGGAGGCGGACACGATCGGCATCACGATGCCCATCGTCAAGCACAGCTTCATGATCCAGCACCCGCTGGAGCTCCCGCGCTCGATCCACGAGGCCTTCCACATCGCCCGGACCGGCCGTCCGGGCCCGGTCGTGGTCGACATCCCGCAGGACCTGAGCCGCGCCGACATCCCCTACGAGCCGGTGACCGACGTCCATCTGCCCGGCTACCAGCCCACCACCGACGGCAACCAGAAGCAGATCCGCCTCGCCGCCAAGGCGCTGGCCAACTCCCGGCGGCCGGTCATCTACGCCGGCGGTGGCGTGATCAGCGCCAACGCCGGGGCCGAGCTGACCGAGCTCGGGCTGGCGGACAACTTCCCCGTCACCTGCACGTTGATGGGCCTGGGCGGCTTCCCGGCTCCGCATGAGCAGTGGTTGGGGATGCTCGGGATGCACGGGACGCGGGCGGCCAACTACGCCATGGACGAGGCCGATCTGATCGTGGCCATCGGCGCCCGCTTCGATGACCGCATCACCGGCAAGCTGTCGGAGTTCGCTCCGCGGGCCAAGTTCATCCACATCGACGTCGATCCGGCCGAGATCTCCAAGAACGTGCCGGCGCACATCCCGATCGTCGGCGACGCCAAGAACATCCTCCCGCGGCTGACCGCCGAGTACCGCGCGCTGGAGCCGGATCCGGCCCGGCTCGAGGAGTGGTGGTCGCGGATCCGGGTCTGGCAGGAGCGCCACCCGCTCGGCTACGAGGACTCCAAGGACGCCGAGATCAAGCCGCAGTACATGATCCAGGCGCTGTACGAGGCGACCAAGGGCGACGCGATCGTCACCAGCGACGTGGGCCAGCACCAGATGTGGACCGCCCAGTACTTCCATTTCAACCAGCCGCGCCGGTGGATCAACTCCGGCGGTCTGGGGACGATGGGCTTCGGGCTGCCCGCGGCGATGGGCGCCAAGGTTGGCTGCCCGGACCAGACCGTCGTCTGCATCGCCGGGGACGGCTCGGTGCAGATGAACATGCAGGAGCTCGCGACGTGCGCCCAGGAGGGCATCGCGATCAAGGTGTTCATCATGAACAACGGCTATCTGGGCATGGTGCGCCAGTGGCAGGAGCTGTTCTGGGACAAGCGCTACAGCCAGGTCGAGACCGGCCAGTGGCCCGACTTCGTCAAGGTCGCCGAGGCCTACGGCGCGACCGGGATGCGGTTCGAGGACAAGAACACGCTGGTGAGCGACATGCAGGAGGCCCTGGCCACCGAGGGACCGGTGTTCGTCGACGTCCGGGTCACCCGGGAGGAGAACACCTACCCGATGATTCCGGCCGGCCAGGCGGCCAGGGACATGGTGGGCTGACATGGGCGAACCGGGTACCAAGGAAGTCCTCTCCCTCGACGAGCTCGACGCCGTCGCCGGTCTGCGCACCGGGCGCAAGCACATCCTCTCGATCCTGGTCGAGAACAAGCCGGGTGTCCTGACCAGGATCGCGGGCCTGTTCGCCCGCCGCGGGTTCAACATCGACACGCTGGCCGTCGGGCCGACGGACGACGACTCCGTCTCGCGCGTGACGTTGACGCTCGACGGTGCCGTGCATCCGATCGATCAGGTCACCAAGCAGCTCCACAAGCTGGTCAACGTGCTCAAGATCCGCGACCTCGAGCCCGAGGAGACGCTGGCCCGCGAGCTCGCGTTGTTCAAGATCAGCGCCGACGGCGCCGGTCGCGCGGAGGTGATGCAGGTCTGCGAGATCTTCCGCGCCAAGATCGTCGACGTGACCAAGCGCTCGGTGATCTGCGAGGTCACGGGGACCCACGCGAAGGTGGAGGCCTTCGAGCGGCTGGTACGGCCGTTCGGGCTGATCGAGATGGCACGCACGGGCGAGATCGCGATCTCCCGCGGGCGGTCAGAGACCTAGCGGTTAGGCGAGCGGTCCGGTCGCGTGAGAGGCGTCGCCACCGGATCGTCGACGCCGGGCTGGCTGGACGCCCGAGCGCGGGAGCGCCTGGGTGAGCGGATCGAGGCTGCGCTGCGCCGCGCCCGCGCCAGCGGCTCGCCGGTGCTCGCCAGCGCTCTCGTCACCCTCCCTGCGGGCGTCGACCCGACCGCCGTCGTGGCCGGCTCGCGACGCCCCGGCGAGCACTGGTTCTGCTTCGAGCAGCCCGATCGCGACGGGGCGGCGCTGGCCGGCCTCGGCTGCGCCCGGGCGATCGAGGCCACCGGACCCGGGCGGTTCCAGGCGGTGGCGGCGCGCTGGAGCGCCGCCTCGGCGAGCGCACAGAGCGATCCGGCCGACGGACCTCCCGGATCGGGGCTCGCGGCCGTCGGAGGGTTCGCCTTCGCGCCCGACGGCGGCGCGTCACCGCAATGGTCGGGCTACGCGCCGGCCTCGCTGATCGTGCCCGAGGTGTGCTTCGCGCGCCGGGGCGAGGACATCCGCATGACGGTGACCGTCGACGTGGCGCCCGACGACACGCTCGAGGAGCGACTCGCGGGGGTCGAGCGGCGCCTGGCCGAGCTGCGCGAGGACGAGCTCCCGCTGCTGGACCCCGACCCCGTGGGCAGCTACAGCGTGGTCAGCCCGATGCCGCCGTCGCACTACGAGCAGGCCGTCGCACAGGCGGTCCAGCGAATCCGCGCCGGTGAGCTGAGCAAGGTGGTCCTGGCCCGCGAGGTGCAGGTGCGGGCGCCCGTCGACCATTCTCCGGGCGCCGTGCTCGGCGTGCTGCGGGAGGCGTTTCCGTCCTGCTACGTGTTCGCGGTCGGGCGGGGCGCCTCGACGTTCCTCGCCGCCAGTCCCGAGCTGCTCGTCCGGCGCGAGGGGCAGCGGGCGAGCACCGTGGCGCTGGCCGGGTCGGCCCGCCGCAGCGCCGACCCCGCGGTCGACGACCACCTAGGGGAGCAGCTGCGCCAGAGCGACAAGGATCGGGAGGAGAACGCGATCGTGGTCAGGCGCATCGCCCGCTCGCTGCGCCCACACTCGGTGTGGGTTACCGCGGCCCCCGACCCGGTGCTGGTCCGGGTGGCCAACATCCAGCATCTGGCGACGCCGATCCGCGCCCAGCTCGCCGCCCCGATCGGAGCCGTGGAGCTGGCCGGTCTGCTGCATCCCACCCCGGCGGTCGGCGGCGAGCCGCTGGACCGCGCCGAGCGGCTGATCCCGGCGCTCGAGGGGCTCGACCGCGGCTGGTACGCGGGACCGGTCGGATGGACCGACGCGGCCGGCGACGGCGAGTTCTGCGTTGCGCTGCGCTGCGCGCTCATGGGCGGCACACTGGCGAGCTGCTACGCCGGCTGCGGCATCGTGCGTGACTCCGACCCGGCCGCCGAGCTGGCCGAGAGCGAGATCAAGCTCGCCGCGATGCTGCCCGTGCTCGCGGGGTAGCCTCCTCGCGCTCGCCGACCGCGGCTCAGCCCTGGCGCACGGCGGCCAGCCCCGCCTCGGCCACACGGCGATGCAGCGCCAGGTTCTCGTTGCGGTCGGTCCGCACCTCGATGATCGTGGTCCCGGCCCTGGCGCTCGAGGCCTGCACGGCGGCCTCGAGCTCGGTGAGGTTCCCGGGGCGCTCGTAGGCGCAGCCGTAGAGGCGCGCGGCGTGCGCGAACTCGAGCCCGTGCGGGGTCGCGACGTGCTCCTCGAACGCGTCCGTTTCGCCGGCGACGGGGAGGAAGTGGAAGATCCCGCCGCCGTCGTTGTTGAGCAGCACGATCGTGAGCGCCAGCTCGAGTCGCCGCGCCGCGAGCAGGCCGCCGAGGTCGTAGGCGAGCGCGACGTCACCGATCAGCAGCACGACGGGACCCGGGCCGGCGGCCGCGGCGCCGAAGGCCGAGGAGACGGTGCCGTCGATTCCGTTCGCGCCGCGGTTGGAGAGAACCCGCGGCGTGTCCTCGTGGATCGGGAAGAACAGCTCGACGTCGCGGACGGGCATCGAGGAGGCCACGAACAGGGTCGCATCGGACCCGAGCCAGTCGCCCAGCCGCGCCGCCACGAGCGGCTCGGAGAGCTCGTCCCCGAGCGCGTCGGCGATCGCGCTCCCCGCGCGGTCGTCGGCCGCGCGCCACGCCGCGAGCCAGTCGGGATCGCCGGCGTGCAGCGGGGCGATCGCGTCCAGCTCGGCCGCCGGGTCGCCGCCCAGCACGGCGCTCACCACGCCGGCGGGATCCTGCCAGGCCTGCTCGGGGTCGAGCGCGACCTGCGGGGTCGCGCCGAGTCCGGCGAGCCACGTCCGCAGCGGCTTGGAGGTCGGCAGGTCGCCGATCCGGATCACCAGCTCGGGGGCCAGCTCCCGGCCCAGCGCCGCGTCGCGCAGCAGCAGGTCGTAGTGGGCGATCGCCGCTGGACCGTGGCGGGCGCCGGACAGCGGATCGGCGAGCAGGGGGTACCCGGCGCGCTCG
>Ga0209048_10005346_pt1 | contig 12141 bp, 12 predicted proteins | sample FrelakmetCRP12CR_FD_187146 | JGI IMG/M metagenome (GOLD analysis project Ga0209048, IMG submission 187146) | Freshwater lake sediment microbial communities from the University of Notre Dame, USA, for methane emissions studies - CRP12 CR (SPAdes)... | ecosystem: Environmental > Aquatic >... | reverse complement strand
AGGCGGCCACAGTCGCTCTGAAGTGCCCCTCTTCTTTCCCAACCACTTCTCCATGCTCCGGCCTGAAGAAGATTTCGACCTCCTCTTGTTCAGGGACATGGACATGGGGAGCGCTGTTGAGGGGGATCTTTCCTGCAGGGAATACGAGATGACCTTCCTGTACCCGGCATTGGATGCGATTGATCGTGCCGATAAAGTCGGCCACGAATCGGTTTTGGGGTTTGAAGTAAATCTCACGGGGATTTCCGATCTGTGCAACCTTCGCAATCTCCATGACCACGATGCGATCACCCAGGGCCATGGCCTCCGCCTGATCGTGGGTCACATAGATGGTAGTGATTCCAAGGAAGCGTAAGAGGGAATCGATTTCCACCCGCAGGGCGTCACGGAGTTTTGCATCCAGGGCAGTCAGGGGCTCATCCATCAGGAGAACGCGGGGCCGGACTGCAATTGCCCTTGCAAGGGCGACCCTCTGTTTCTGCCCGCCCGAAAGCTGGTCGATCCGCCGGTTCCTCAGGTCTCTGATCTTCATCATGTCGAACATCTCGTTGATCCGCTTCTCCCGATCTCCGCCACTGATCCCGTGCACCTTCAATCCATAAGCGATGTTATCACCCACGCTCATATTCGGGAAAAGGGCATAGTTTTGAAAGACCATGCCCACGTTTCTCTTCTCGATGGGCACATCGGTCACATCCTCCTCGCCGAAAAAAACCTTACCCTGGGGGTCGGGCGACTCGAGGCCGGCAATGATTCGAAGCATCGTGGTCTTGCCACATCCCGAGGGCCCCAGGATGACGACGGTTTCGCCTGCGTCCACCGTCAGGTTAAAGGGTTTTAGGGCTTGCGTTCCGTCGGCAAAGGTCTTGGAACAGTTCTCCAGACGGAGGGACGTCCCAGAGATAGGACGTTTTTCTTCTTTCGACTTTTCGGGTGCAGGTGAAGCGATCATTTTTTTATCCGATTCCAGTGATTGATTTTGAAGGGGTCCATTTTTCTCCGGAATGACCTTCTTTGAGGGTGGTTTAGCGACCCATTGCATTGCTACCAGCAGAGGAATAATCATCAGAAAGAAGACGATCGTATACGCTGACCCGATCTCGAGACGCATGGAGGCATAGCTGTCTGCGAGGCCCACGGGCAGGGTCTTGGTCTGGGGTGTGTGGAGCATCCAGGTCAGGTTGAACTCGCCGATCGAAAGGGTAAAGACCATCAGCGAACCTGCGAGGATACCGGGCATGGAATTGGGTATGGCGATATGGAAGAACCGGTTCCAGAATCCTGCACCGAGACTGGCTGCGCCCTCCTCGAACTGGTTCAGGTTGATCGAGCTCATGACAGCGATGACAGACCGCACCATGAATGGAAGGGTAAAAATGACATGGCCCACTAAAATGAAGAGCCAGCTCCTTCTGAAATGGGTGATCCCTCCGTAGCTGATGATCAGAGCCAGGGCAGTGGCGAGACCCGGTACAGCCAGCGGCGTGACGAGAAGCTCCTCGAAGACACGGGTGAAACGGTTCTGCCTCTTTACCATGGTATAGGCTGCGGGGACTCCCAAGACCAGCGTGCAGCCCAGGCAGACGAGGCCGATCATGATGGACCGGAAAATCGTATCCCGATAGAGTTCCCAGACCTTCACGAACCACTGGATCGTGAGGCCGCTCTTTAACCCGACGATGTAATTTGTGGTGAGGCCCGCCGTGACCGATTGAACGACCGGAACGATCAGAAAGGCGCAGACAAGAAGGGTAAAAATGAGCTGATAATAAAAGTACTTCGATTTCTTCTTCATCATTCTTGGATCGGTTTTCTTTTGCGCTCTGCTCTCTGCGCCATGGGGTATTACAATTACCCTGCTGCAGCGACGGTGGTTCCGGAGATGGCACGGGCCACGGAGAGAGCAATCCAGGTGATCAGGCCAAGCACGATCGACAGGGTCGCTGCTATTGAAATATTGGCCAATAGCGTGAATTCAGTATAGATGACAATGGGCAAAACGTCGATATCCGTCGCCAGGGTAAAGGCTGTGCCGAAGGCCCCCATGGAGGTGGCGAAGCAAATGGCTCCGGAAGAGATCAGCCCCGGAACGAGGGCGGGGATCAGGATGTCTTTGATCACCAGCAAAGGCGAAGCCCCCAGGGACCGGGCTGCCTCCTCCAGGCTGGGATCGATTTTTTCCGCTGCAGCCATGATGGTGATGATAACCCGTGGAATGGAGAAATAGAGGTATCCCAGGAAAAGGCCGATGATAGAATAGGCAAGGACGACCTTCTGGCCTACCATCCATTTCGTAATATCGCCGACCAATCCCTGCCGGCCCACCAGAAGAATGATCATGAACCCGACGACAACTCCCGGGAAGGCTAAAGGAAACGTCAGCATGGAGACAATGAAGCTTTTCCCTCGGAAATGATTGCGGGTGAGAAAAACCCCGGAAAACCCCGAGATGATGAGGGTCACCAGAGTGACAGCGAGCGACAGGACGATCGTATTCAGTAGGGTGGTAAAGTAGCGGGGGTGGGTCAGGGCCAAGAGATAGATTTTGAATCCCGAAGGACCGGCTGCCGAGGCGATTGCCAATCGGGCAAGGGGGATGAGAAAAAAGGCTGCAAACACAGCCAGGGCAGGGACAATCATGAAGAGAAGGTATAGATTGATGCGTCGATGCACGATTCGACCAAAGGAATTCGGAAATAGATTTCTTCCGGTGTCCCCGTCCTTCTTGAAGAGGACACCGGAAGAAAGGAACTATCGTACTTCGTTTTGGTACCGGTCGTTGAAGGCCTTCTGGATATCGGCCATTTTTTTGTAATCCACGAATTTGGCCCGTGCATACTCGGAAGCCGGCAGGAATTTGGATGCAGCCTCAGGAGACATGGCGCTTGGACGCACGGGTCGAAGGAAGGCATTTGCCCAGATCGCCTGGCCCTTGTCCGAAAGGGTGAAATCGAGGATCTTCTTCGCATTTTCAGGGTAGGGCGAATTCTTCACTAAACACATGACATAAGGGGCCATGATGGTGCCTTCGGTTGGGATGACGAACTCGACATTGGCCTTGTCCTTATATTTTCCGCGGTACGCATTGAAATCATAGTCAAGGAGAATAGGGATCTCACCGGATATGACTCTGGCATAGGAGGTCTGCTTCGGGACAATGGGTTTGTTATCCTTCAACTTTTTGAAGTATTCGATGGCTGGAGTCAAGTTGTCGAGCGTGCCCCCCAAGGCGATATTGATGCCTATGGCCGCGGTATAGCCGACAGCGGCAGAAGTCGGATCCAGGTAACCGACCATGCCCTTATAGGCTGGTTTGAGCAAATCTGCCCAGGATTTGGGCACCGGTGCTCCTCCAAGGGCATCCTTATTGACAAACAAACCAACCGTACCGGAATGGATGGTGAACCAGTAGCCATCAGCATCTTTCAGTCCCGCAGGAATTTCATTCCATTTGGCAGGTTTGAACGGAGCGACAACGCCGGCTTCCTTAGCCAGGATGCCAAAGGTGACCCCGAAATAGGCCACATCGGCCACGGGATTGTTTTTCTCGGCGATGAGCTGGGAGAGGGTCTGTCCGGAGTTTTTGTTATCGTGGGGAACGTCGATCCCCAGGGTTTCTTTGATTGCTTTGAGCTCGGCAGCCCAATCTGCCCACTCCGGCGGACAGTTGTAACAGGTGGCCGTTTCCGCGCCAAAGCTGATGCCGCTCAGACCAAGCAGTAAAGAGAGTGCTATCAAGAATGAAACAAAGCTGAACCTTTTCATAGGGAACCTCCTTTAAGGGTAGAAGTTTCGTTTGTTTCGCGCCTAATCTAACATATAAAAAGTTTGATTTCAAAAGCATTTTATCCTATAAGAAGGGCAGGAAGGAAGGGGGATCGGCACGGGTTCTGAGAAAATTAAGGGATGGAAGCATAACACGGAACTGTTTACCATCATGAAAGAGGCCTATGGTTTTTAATAGCGAGCGAGTTACTCGGAGATTTTTTTCTGTCATTCTGAGCGAAGCGAAGAATCGCCGTTTATGCGGAGTCAATGATCCTGAAGAAAGAGAAGGGAAAGCATTTGATGTTTAAGGGCTTCATTTTTGATTTAGACGGAACCGTTTATTTGAGCGATCGGCTTATTCCTGGAGCGGATCGGGTCATCCGGCTCCTCCGGGAGAATGGGAAGAAGGTCGTTTATCTCTCCAATAAACCCGTTCAGACCCGGGAGGACTATGCTTCCAAGCTGACCCATCTGGGTATCCCCACGCTACCGGAAGAGGTGGTCAACTCAACGCTGGTTATGATCAATTACCTCAAGAAGAATGCGCCCCATGCGAAAGTCTTTGTTGTAGGCGAGACTCCCTTTGTCGAAGAACTCAAAAGAGCAGGCTTCCAGATTACGGATGAACCGGATGAGATTGAGTACGTGGTCGTGGCGTTTGACCGGACTTTTGATTACCGGAAGCTCAATATCTCTTTTCAGGCGATCAAACGGGGGGCCCATTTCGTGGCCACCAATCCTGACCGGACCTGCCCTGTCGAGGGAGGCGAGATCCCGGACTGTGCGGGAATGATTGCTGCCATTGAAGCCGTGACCCAAAAAAAAGTGGAGGTGATTGTCGGGAAACCTTCCCCGCTGATTATCCAGACTGCTTTGGAGGTGATGGGACTTCGTCCCGAAGAATGCATCCTCATCGGAGACCGTCTGGAGACGGACATCAAGATGGGAACGAATTCAGGGATTGCCACAGGCCTTGTCCTGACGGGTGTCACCGATGAGAAGATCCTCAAAGAATCCTCAGTTCAGCCCGATTTTGTCTTTCAAAGTATCGCCGACGTCGAGAGCTTGCTGATGGGGTGATAAGGGGATTGGGAGATAGGGAGACAAGGCAAGAGAAAACAACATCCTCATCACCCATCCCCCCATTTTTTTCATCGAGAGAGCGCATCTCTCATAAGCTGAGCAGGGTGCAGCACCTTCAGTCCGGTCAGGTGGCGAATCTGCATCCGGCAGCCCTCGCAATCGGACAGGACGATTTCGGGCTTCAAGCGCTGGATGGCTTCTGCCAGATCCTTCCCGATCTCCTCGGAGATATCGTATTTCTCCTTTTTAAAACCGAACGTCCCGCCCATGCCACAGCAGTTGGCCTCGATGTTCTCAACGACCAGGCCGGGAATGAAACGGAGAATCTCAAGGGCCGGAAATCCGATATTGAGAGAACGGAGATGGCAGGGGGCAAAATAGGCCGCTTTGATGGGAAGTGCTTTGAAATGGGCGATGAGGTCCCCTGACTCTTTCAAATCTCTTAGAAACTCAAAAAGGTCGAAGAGATGGGATGCCACCTCTTCTGACCCGGGAATGTTTAAGAGATGGCTATATTCATGCCTGATCATGTGGCCGCAACTGGTGGAGGAAAAGAGGATATCGAGGCCTGAGCGGACGGCTTCCAGTAGAGGCGGGACGTTTTGAAGTCCCATCTCACGAGCTCCTTTGAAATCCCCGATCCCAAGCATCGGAATGCCACAGCACCCTTGAGGAGGAAGGGTAACTTCAAGACCATTCGCTTCGAGGACCTGGACCGTGGCCTTTCCCACGTCGACCTCGTTTGTATTTGTGAAGCAACCATAAAAATAGGCGATCTTTTTTTGACCTTGAAATCGGTGCCCCCTAAACCACTGCCTGAAAGTGGGGGATTCGTAACCCGGGAGTTCTCTCCTTCGATCGATTTTCAAAACGATATCCATTAGCCATTTGACAGCCTCATTCCTCAGGAAAAAGTTGACGATCCCGGAGAAGTAAGATGCGAAGGAGCCTAAAAGGTGGGTATGGGTCAGGAGCCAGTCCCGGAGAGGCCTTCCTTTTTCATCCAGATATTTTGCCTTGGCAATGAGGTTCAGTTCAGAGATGTTGACCCCTGCGGCACAGACCGTGTCGCAGAGCTGACAACCGATACAGAGATCGATCCACTCATCGGTTGAGGGTTCGTCCGGTTTTCGAAACCGCTCGGCCCCGGGGCCGGCCTGTTTCGGCCCCGGGAAGAGGGGGGTGACCCTGGAGACCGGACAGATGGCCATACAGGTGGCACACCGGATACACATATCAGAATGGTTTTTGGGCCACATCTGCTTTTCCATCCGGATCATCTTTCTCGTAATATAAACAGCCTGGGTAATCTGAATGCCAAATGTCAAAGTCCAAATGTCAATTCAAATTCCAATGCCAAAAAAAATAAGCGGGCTTCGAAATGACGAGTCGGGAGACGACTGGAAAGCTCGTCCTGTGACTCTTTGGATTTTGAAATTTGAAATTCATTTGACATTTGGATTTTGGTATTTTCCCTTATTTCACATGGATAAGGCCTTTTGGGCGGCCACATATCCTGTGCTGATCTCAATTCCTTCTCTCGATTTTTCTTCGATGCAGTGATGGTGGGCTAAGATTGTGCCCGCCACCCGGACATTTTCTAAGAGGACCTCCCCTTTCTCATTCAAGGGTCGAAAGGACGAATCGACGAGAACGCCTGTCTGATGGATGGGATGGGATGGATCGCTGAAAAATGTCTTTTGAAACCAATCCTGACGGGAAGCGGGTTGGACAACGGGAAGTCCGAAAAGAGCTTCAGAGATCTTTTTACGATCAGCCGTTAACCCCCCTCCAATGAAGCGTCCCGTGGCAAGGATATGACGGTCTGCAGAATAGGAATTCACCACCGGTGGGTGGAGAATCTCAATCCCCTCACACCTGTTCCCCCTGAGAATGACTTTTGAAACCGAATGACCCAAAAGAAAGGTTACTCCCTTCTGAATCAGCCGCTGCTTAAAGCGATTGAAGACCCTCATCCCCGGGATGGAGGGTGGAAGAACGGGAATCTCAAAAATAGAGGCACCGGTCTTTTTCTCCAGATCTCTCTTTACACCCATGGGGTCGTTCAATCCCAAGACCGCCGGAAAGCCCACCAGGCTCTCATCCTTGATCTGTTTCTTGATTTCAGAAGCGATCCGTTCTCTAAAAGCAGGTTGTTCCATCCATCTTGCAAGAGCCGTCGCAGTCGTTTCCTGCTGGGGAGTTTCGGAAAGAGAGAGTGTGATCGCACGACATTTGAACGAATCCGCCAATCGATGAGCATAAAAATCCTTGTATCCTTTAAATCCGATGACGAGAGCCTTCTTCTCTTTGAGAGTGATCCCTTTCATCATGGTGGATGGGATCAGGTAAGTCGATCGAAGCGTTCCCGCGCCTGTGGGAACGAGGCTGTTGGTCTCATTTCTGGACTGGAAGGCATAAGGAGGCGGGAAGAAAGAATTGAAGGAAGAGATCGCCTCCAATATCTTTTCTAACCCCACCTTTCCGTAAGGGTGCTCAGGATGCTCTTCGATCCATTGGGAGAGCCCATCCTTCATCTTGACTGTTTCTGGAAGGACCCCAAGGACATCAATCGTATTGGAGAGGATGGAAAGAGTGCCTAAGCCCTTTCCGACGATAAGGACCTTTTTCCCCATCTCAGCGGCGGTCTTCGCTGCCATCAGGCCGGACAGCCCCATTCCGATAACAATAAGATCAAAGTGCATAAACTCCTTAAAATGGGTTCCGGGGGTCGAGGGTTCATGGGTTCAAGTGGTTTTAACTCGAACCCTTGGCCCCTTGAACCCTTGAACCCTACGGTCCAAGGTTAAATATCCCCTTATAGATCGATTCAAGCAGTTCTTCTTCTTTGAGGGCTGTTCCCCAGAGAACGGGGCGAATGCCTCTCCATCGCTCCTCAAGGAACCCTTTCAGCACTTCATTGGAGTCACCTTCCGCCATCCTTAAATCATGCAACAACCCGAGGAGGCGATAGATGCAGAACCCTCCCTGGCAGGTCCCTTTTGCAAGGCGGGTTCGATGAAGGATATCCTGGAGGCCTTTGACCTTTTCTTCTTTTAAGAACCTCTCTACCTCGGCTCTTTGAATGAGCTCGCAGTCGCAGAGGATTTCTCCCTTTTCAGGAGAGATGAGATGTCCCATCTTTTTGAGTCGCTCCGGAAGGCTCGGGTACTTTCCTGCACCGGGGAGGGGCTTCAGATGGGTTGAGCAGGAAACCGAAATCCCCATTTTTTGGCACAGGAGGTCAGAGACTTTCTCTGCCATCAGGCGATAGGTGACAAATTTCCCTCCCGTAATGGTGATTAAATTTTCCACACCATCTCTTTTTCCGTGATCAATCAAAGCGAACCCTCGACTGATGCTCCGGTCATCGTCTTGTTCTTCAGATTGGAAGAGGGGCCGGATCCCTGCGTAGGCCCGGATCAACCGGGTTTCTTTGATTTTTGGGATCATTCTCGACGTTTCCAGGATCAGGAGATCCACTTCTTCCGGGGTGACCTCAAAATTTTCAACGTCCTCCGAACGCACCGATGTCGTTCCAAGGATGGAGACAGTCTCGTTTGGGACGATGATATCTCCATCCGAAGAAGGGCGACAGCGATTGATGACCCGATGACTCATCCTTTGATTGGTGATGAGCAGAGAACCCTTGGAGAGGGCCATGCCGATACGAAGTCCTGCCAATCTTAGAAACTGATTTGCCCACGCGCCGGTGGCGTTGATGAGATAAGAGGCTTCGATCGAATATTCTTCACCGTGAATGAGGTCTTTTGCCCTGACCCCCTTTACCCTGCCTCCCTCCATGTCAAGAGAGGTGATTCCCGTGTGAAGGAGGAACTTGGCTCCATTCTTCTCGGCATCTCTGGCGTTCTCCAAGACGAGAGTGAAGGGATCGATGGCGCCATCCGGGACTTTCACCGCACTCAGAATATCCGGATGGATTCCGGGTTCCAATGCAAGGGCGTCGTCACGGGTTAAGAGAGTGGCTGGGATTCCAGCCTTTTCACAGGCCTTGAGAAAGCGATCCCTGAATTCGAGGCCGTCCTCGGGGAGAGAAACAAAAAATCCATCCGTCGTCTCAATACAGTGGGGTGCGATCTTTCTGTGGATCCTGTTTTCTTCGATACATTCCCGTGCCGCCTCCGGGTCGGAGACGGCATATCGGCCGCCACTATGAAACAACCCATGATTCCGTCCGGAGGCACCGGAGAGAAAGTCTCCTTTCTCAACGAGAAGGGAAGGGATTCCTCTCAACGACAGGTCCCGTGAGATGCCGGCCCCTGTTGCCCCTCCGCCAATGATCAATACCTCCGTTTGAATCTTCATTTAGAGCCTCACGAACACACGAATAACACCTTGAATAACCGCATGAATATCGAATCACCCGGCAGCAATAACCAAATAATAACCAATATCCCGGCAATAACCAATATCGGAACTCTGAGGAAATAAATTTTTCGTCAACGGTTGATTCGAATTTATCTGGAGCTTGGGATGGGTGATCTTAACTCGCTGAATCAGGTGGTTTTCATCACGATGTTGCAGATGATGTTTGCCGCTTCGTCGCTTCGATCAGCGGCATTGCTGAGATGGCGGTAGATCTCCCTCATCTTCAGCATATAGACCGTATCCTTCTTCTTGAAAAGGTCGGCGAGGGCGGTATGATAGGCCTTTTCCATCGTATTCTCATAGAATTTGGTTTTCACCGCATGTTCCATGGCGATGCCGGGATGGGTTTCTAAAATATTCATTGCGTCACTGATCTCGTGGGCTGCCTTCCGGAGGATGTCTACCATTTGCCGGAGATGGTCATCGGAGGTCACTTCGTAAACTCTCATTTCATCCACCGTCGAATTTGCATAGTCGACGATTTCATCGATGGCCCTGGAGAGGGCATAAATGTCTTCCCGGTCCAGGGGGGTAACGAAGGTATGATGGAGTTCTTCGATTAAGGCCTTTCGAAGTTCGTCCGCTTCTCCTTCGACCTCCATGACCCGTTTTGCATTTTCTTCGTTTTGATTTTCCACGAAGGCTTCCAGGGCTTCGATGCCTTCGAGGGTCTTGGCAGCCTGATGAGAGAGCATCTTGTAGAAATTTGTCTCTCTCGGAAAGAGCTTACCGATGAGGCTCAAGGTCTGCACTCGCTTCTTGAAAGATGGTTTCTTCTAACAAGATTCATTTGAATTGTCAAGGTAAAGGAGACAGGCCAATTTATTACGCAAGCCAATTTATTCAGTTGACTTTTTTGAGCAATGGAATAGAATAGGGACAGTCGTAAAGGGAGTTCCGTGGTTGGAAAGGAGAGAGCCATGGTAGATTTGCTTAAGAGCAGGCCCCATCTCTTTGATTCCATTCAAGTCGCTTTTCTCCTAACGGATACCCACTCCACCATTCTTTTCGCCAATCAATCGGCAGAGGATCTCTTCGGCTACAGCCGAAGAGAAGTCGAAGGCAAGAGAATCCGGATGCTCTTTTTGGATGACGACTTACTCTATCTTCTTCCAAACATTATTTACCTTACCCTCTATCAGGACGGCTTTAAGGGAGAGCTTCTGCTCAGACAGAGAGACGGGAATAAGATTTTCGTTCACCTTGTTACCACCTGTTTCAAAGAGAGAGAGGAGACCTTCATCACCTTCTCCTTCCAGGAGATCCAACGATTGAAAAGCCTTGAGAGGAAAAGGCTCGAAGAAGAGCATTGGACTAAGCTTGGACACATGGTGGAAGAGATTGCCCATCAGGTGCGAAATCCGATCGTTTCCATTGGCGGATATGCAAACCGTCTTTTAAAGACAGTCCCGGCCCTTCGAAAAGGCCAGCCCTATCTGACCAAACTCCTTCAAGAAACAAGTCGGCTGGAACGAATGATTCAGCACTTAGAGACCTATATCCAGATTCCAAATCCCTCTTTTCAGAAGGAAAGGGTTGAGGAGATAGCGGAGGAAGCCCTTCGCCTCTCTCGAAAGAGGCTGACGGTGAAAGGGATCTCGGTTAATCTGGAGGCGGGGGGGATCAAGGGAGAGGGAGTTTTGTTCATCGACAAAGCAGGGGTGATCAAGGCCCTTCTGAATCTTCTGGAAAATAGCGTTGAGGCCTTTGAAGGGATTCCTAAAAGGAAAAAGGGGTTTTTCATCCACGTCACCCTCTTCGAAGGAGAAGAATTCATTGGGGTCTCTATTTCTGACAATGGTCATGGGATTCAAAAGAAGAACCTTCATCTCATTTTCGAGCCTTTCTTTACGACTCGCCCCGACCGGGTTGGACTGGGATTGCCTTTGGTGAAAAGAGTGATCGAAACCCATGGGGGGGATATCCAAGTCGAAAGCCAGTTTAGAAAAGGGACAACCGTCACTCTTTACTTTCCCAGAGACCGTCGCCGTAAGGTTCGCCGGGAATTCATTTCTCCCGTTGCCTCTTCTCTTTCCCGCCAGGTTTGAGTTGGCAAACTCAAGGACCGCTACACTTGAGGATCACTCCGTTTAAGGACCGTTTCGCTTGAGGCGAGTTCTTTGTCCTGACCTTTTGCTTCAAGTCTCCTGAGAGGGACACTCCCCAAATCCGGTGAAACCGGACGCTCCATGGCCTCTGGTCTTTCGAAGGGTTGACATCCCGACCCCACAGGTTAAAATACTTTTAAGATTTAGGAGTCATACCGCTTTCCAGAGGGAAAGTTATGGAAGAACAATGGTTGGAAGTCAAGGTAATGGGAATTGTGGTGGATCCAAAGGCCTCGAATCCCGTTGTCGTTCTGGCTGACCTGAGCGGACAAAAGGCCTTACCCATCTGGATTGGTGTCTTCGAGGCAGAGGCTATTTCAAGAGGTCTTCAAGATGTCGTGACTCTCCGGCCGATGACCCATGATCTCATGAAGCAGATTCTGGATACCTTTCAGGTCAATCTTCATCGGGTCGTCATTAATGAGCTCAGAGGGAATACTTTTTATGCCAAGCTTCACCTGAATGTTGATGGAAATGAAATGATTGTGGACAGTCGCCCAAGTGACGCCATCGCGCTGGCAGTGAGGGTGAGGGCTCCGATCTTTGTGGCTGCGTCCGTCATCGAAGCCTCGAAGGAACTTGGCATTTTCGCCGCCAATCTTATCGAAGAGAACGATGAGCTGAAATCGATCATTGAGAACCTGAAACCCGAAGACTTTGGTAAATATAAAATGTAAGATGTGAATTGATCTTAATCTATGGGGTTCCTGTCCGCCTCTCTTTTTGCCGGTCCGTCACCTTCCTCAAATGAGGCGGATCAAACATTGAATTCATACCAGCATTATTGCTGCAT
>Ga0209048_10005345_pt1 | contig 12141 bp, 13 predicted proteins | sample FrelakmetCRP12CR_FD_187146 | JGI IMG/M metagenome (GOLD analysis project Ga0209048, IMG submission 187146) | Freshwater lake sediment microbial communities from the University of Notre Dame, USA, for methane emissions studies - CRP12 CR (SPAdes)... | ecosystem: Environmental > Aquatic >... | reverse complement strand
CCGCACGATCATATGTGTGAAAGGCATCGCCCTCGATGAAGGCGGCGGTGATGTTCTCGCGGCGGAAAATCTGCTCGAATGTGTGCTTGACCGTCGAGGTCCCGGCGCCCGATGAGCCCGTGACCGAGATGATAGGGAATTTTTGTGACATGGTTAGCCTACCACTGAGCGGAAGAGACCGCGCTGCGAAAAGAGAGGCGAGTGATCGCCGAGAGAATGGGGGTTGCGGTAATAGTGCGTCACCTCCTCAACCTCGGTTTTCGGCTGGCGTGCTCGTCCCCCATCTGAATCGCTGTTCACTGAATGCCGCGTGAGCGGCGAAAGCGCGCGTAGCGCGCTTCGCGCGGATTTTTTACGCCATTCCGCCCGGAAAAATCAGGCTTCCGGCGGGCTCGTGCCGGTTGCAACCCCGCGATCGTCCGCTTGCAGCCGTTCCCTGAACACGTTGCCCAACTCTCCCTGTTCGGCGCCGTCGAGACCAGGAAAGATCTCTTCAGTCCGGTTACTGATGGCTTGCTGGACACCCCGCCAAGCGCGCTGATCTGCTGGCCAGCGCCTATGCCGCGTCCATCAGGGCCCTGACGTGGACTGCCGTACTGGCCGCCAGGGCCTGCAGGTTGTAACCTCCTTCCAGTGTCGAAACTACCCGCCCGGCGCAGAACTCTGCCGCCAGGTCCAGGATTTCGCGGGTAAGCCAGGCATAATCCTCCTCGGTGAAATTGAGTTCCGCCAGGGGGTCCAGGCGATGGGCATCGAAGCCCGCCGAGATGAAGATGAAATTGGGTTGGAACCCGCGCAAAGCCGGTTCCATGAACGTGGTCCAGGCCTCGCGCAAATCCTCGGAGCCGCTGTAAGGCGGCATGGGCACATTGACGATATTGCCTACTCCACGCTCACTGCGCCGGCCAGTGCCTGGATACAGGGGCGACTGGTGGCTGGAGATGTACATGTACGCCGGTTGGGTCTCGAAGGCGGCCTGGGTGCCGTTGCCGTGGTGCACATCAAAATCGATAACGGCTGCCCGTTCCAGACCATGGGCGGCGCGGGCGTGAGCGGCGCCGATAGCGACATTGTTGAACAGGCAAAAGCCCATGGCCCGGCTGGGTTCGGCATGATGTCCGGGGGGCCGGACGGCGCAAAAGGCGTTATTGGCCTCTCCCGCCATAATGGCATCTACCGCCGCACAGGCCGCTCCGGCGGCGCGCAGAGCGGCCTCCCCGGAGCGTGGCGACAGTGCGGTGTCGCCATCCAGGGCATGCAGACCGTGCCGGGGCACGGCCGCCAGAATCCGCTCCACGTATCTGGCAGGATGCACCCTGGTAAGCTGTTCCAGGGTGGCTTCCGGCGCCTCCCGCCACTGGAGGTGGGCGAACTCAGGGTGCTTGAGGGCGGCGAGGATAGCCTTCAGGCGATCGGGGCATTCCGGGTGGCCATGGCCCATGTCGTGTTCCGCGCAGACCGGGTGGTTGTAAAGAAGGGTGGTCATGGTTGCGGCTCCTGATTAGGGGGAGATCGTGGTACGGTGCAGAGCCTTGAGTACGTCTTCCCGAGAGATGATGCCTACCAGCCGGTCGTTCTCAACCACGGGAAAGCTTTTGGTGCGCATTTCCACCAGTTGCTGTAACAATCGGCTCAGGGGCAGGTCCGGGCTAACGGTTTCCGGGTTCGTGGTCATCACGGATGAGGCGGGTAGATTGATGATATCAGTATAGCGGGGTGCCGGGGAGTCGGTGGTCAGAATGAAAGCCTTTAGCAGATCGAATTTGGTCACCAGGCCCACCAGCCGCCCCTGCCTGTCAAGTACCGGAATACCGTTGAAGTCGTGGGCCTCGAACAGTTGTTCCAATGTCCCGAGTGGGGTATCGGGAGTAGCGGTGATGGGCGAAACCGTCATTGCATCCTTTACTTTGCATCCCAAGAATTCATACATGATTGCTGTCCTTTGATCAAATAAATTCAATTTTTGCCAATATTATTTTAGATTAAGGCTAGGATGGTCTTAAAGACCAAGGGTTAAAGAGTACGTCATATGCGGGCTAAGCGCACAGCGGATTTATGCTTGTTAAGCGGGATTTTGATAATGGGGCTGGCAGTGGCCGCGGAGCAAATGATGATTTTCGACTTCGGCCGCGCCGATGCGGTGCAGCGCTGGCCATCCATCGACGATGGCGTGATGGGTGGCCGTTCGGCCAGCCAGATGCGAATCGAGGACGGTGTGGCGGTGTTTACCGGCATGGTTTCTTTGGAAAACAACGGCGGCTTCGCCTCGGTGCGTTCCGCGCCGGGACAGTACGATCTCGGCACCTATGCCGGCATCGCTCTACGGGTGCGGGGAGACGGCAAACGCTACCAGCTGAATCTGCGCACCGATGCCCAGTTCGACGGCGTGAATTATAGAGCAGCTTTCGCCACTGAAGCGGGGCAATGGCTCACCCTGCGGCTGCCGTTTAGCGAGTTTTTACCAAGCTTTCGAGGCCAGCAACTCAAGGATTCCGCTCCCCTGGATACCCGCCACATCGTTACCTTTGGTCTGCTCATCGCCGACCAGCAGGCCGGGCCGTTTCGCTTGGAACTTGAGTGGCTTGGTGGCTATCTCGACTCGCCAGGACGCTGACTACAAGGACAATATCCAGTCGACGATGGTTTTGATGTCGGCATCGCTGACAATGCCACTGTGCGGTGGCATCGCCGGCCCTTCTCCATACTCCCCGGCGCCCCCCCTTTTGATTATGCCGGCCAGTTTTTCGGGCGCCCATTTGTCATTCTTGCGCTTGGCGGCCACCTCTTTGTAGGAGGGGCCCACCAATTTGGTGTCGACCCGGTGGCAGTTCAGGCAATCATAATTTTTTGCTTTCATCAAGGCGAGGACTTGCTGAGTCCGTTCGTCCGGTTCCACGGGTTTGGTTGCAACCGCCGCGGCCGTGGCCTGCGTTGGTTCAACGGGTTTAGCTTCTTGAGCATTAGCAAAGCCGACTCCCAAGCTGCACGCTACCAGCAAACTTGCATAGGAAAGATTCAATGTTGCTTTCATACCATCCCCCGTAGTTTTATTTTCATCGGTAAGGAACCCGCAGGATTCAGTCGAATAGACGACCCTGCTATTTGGCACCCCCCAAGGAAGCAGCGCTGCTCAGTAAGCGCGGTCCCCTTCGCACCCGGGAAGGGGGACATGGACATGAGTGACTGGTGGGCAAATGCTAAGTAGACCGGGCTGCCGGCTGACCATCTGGAGTAATCCGCCGCGTCTCTGAAGGCTCGGGCTTAATCCCCTTGCCGAGCAATTCCTGATACCAGAGATCGTGGTGTTGCTCGGCCCAGTTGATATCCACCCGGCCGTTAACCATGCCTTCCAAGGCGCCTTCGACGCCAATGAGCGCCATGTACATATGACCAAACGCGGTGACGATCGCGATGATGGCGGCCACTGCATGGATCACATGTGACCATTGCATGACTTCCCGGGTCTGGCCGAAAGTCGGAAAATCCATCACGAATCCGGTAACTACCAACGCAAGCCCCGTGACGACAAACTGCCAATACATCAGTTTCTCGCCGGCATTGGCCTTGCCCGCCGGCGGATGCCCCTCACCCCACATGCCGCCCGCGGTTTTGGCCCATTCCCAATCCGCCTTGATGGGCAGGTTGTCCCTGAACCACCGCACGCCCATCAAAATCGTACCCACCGCAAAGAAGGGGCCCAGGTAGTTATGCAGGGCCTTGGCAACCTCGGCGTAGGCGGCGAAACCGTCCTTGCCAAAGACCGGAATCAGCGCGCTGCGACCATACAAAAGGCTCAAGCCCGTGACCGCGAGAATGATGAACAGAATGGCGACATACCAATGCATAATTCGTTCGAACCGCGTCCAGCGCTCGATCATCTGGCCGGAAAAGCCATTCTTAAGCCTCTGCGGGCCATTGATCATGTGCAGCAGCCCGGCGACCAGCAGGACGCCGGCCATTAGCCACGCGCTGTAGATTCTCAAGGGGCCGTCCTTGAATGAACGCCAGTTCTGCCCGCCATTCTGGATCAGGACATTGGCCTCCGGTCCGCTAACGGCGGTATAACCGGTGGCGCCTCTGCGAACCTCGCGCCAGAGGCTGGCTCGCTCATTGCCCTTCGTCGCCGCGCCCGACTGAGCGGCAACCGTGTCGCTCAACAAATAGCCGGAAACCGGGACCAACAACAGTGCCACCAACAAACCCATCAGCAGCCATACCAGACGTTGGCCGGGCAAGCGGCGCTTTCTAGGAGAAAGCTTATGATCGTTGTTTGTCATTAACTCATCCTCCCCGCTCAGCGGTCTGTTTGCCCAATCATCAAGCGATCTATAAGCTGCTGTTTATGTTGCTCCGTCGCGGAGATCCGCAGCAGAGGATCGACTTTCCCCTGGTAGTGACCGGGCTCATGGATTACCAGCCTGGGTGCATCGGAACAACCGGCTAGCAGCAGACAAAAAACTGTCAAGCCGACGAAATGTCTTATGGATTCCATCACGGGGCCTCCCCCTCTACTAAAGTCTCCCCCACCGCTGGATCTCGCCCGCCAGCAGGCACCACCCTAACCCTCCCCCTTGGCAAGGGGGAGGGAATAGGCAAGGGGTACCGACGACCAGAGATCAGCGTGGGGGCCGCATTATGCGCCGTAGGCCTTGTCCCAACCCCATGTTTGCGGCCGGCCATCGCGGCGCAGCACGCGCTGGCGATAGATATCGGCCACGACATCGCCATCGCCCGCCAGCAGGGCTTTGGTGGAGCACATCTCGGCGCAGATCGGCAACTTGCCCTCACTGATGCGGTTGGCGCCATATTTTTTGTATTCCTCCGGTGAGCCGTCGACCTCGGGCCCGCCAGCGCAGAAGGTGCACTTATCCATCTTGCCGCGCACCCCGAAGGCGGACCTCTGGGGATACTGCGGCGCACCAAACGGACAGGCATAGAAGCAGTAACCGCAGCCGATACATTGATCCTTGTCGTGGAGCACGATGCCGTCGTCCGTGGTGTAGAAGCAATCCACCGGGCAGACCGCGGCGCAGGGGGCATCCGTGCAATGCATGCAGGCCACGGAAATGGATTTCTCTCCGGGTTCGCCATCGTTGAGGGTAACCACCCGGCGACGATTCACCCCCCAGGGAACTTCGTTTTCGTTCTTGCATGCCGTCACGCAGCCATTGCATTCGATGCAGCGGTCGGCATCACAAAGAAACTTCACTCGAGCCATTATTCGTTCTCCTCCAATCCGCGCCGTTGTTTAGGCGGCTGGATAGATTTTGCACAGGGAACACTTGGTTTCCTGCATGCAGGTCACTGAGTCGTAACCATAGGTAAAGGCGGTATTGCAAGCCTCACCCAACACATAGGGATCGCTGCCCTCGGGATACTTGCTGCGCAGATCCTTGCCCTGGAAGTGGCCTCCGAAGTGGAACGGTGTCCACACCACGCCGGGCGCTACGCTGCGCGTCAATTTAGCCTTCACATTGATGCGCCCGCCTTCCGGACCTTCCAGCCAGACCTGTTGCCCATCGCGGATGCTGGCGTTGTTGGCGTCCACCGGATTGATCTCCACGAACATGGCCTGCTGCAACTCGGCCAACCAGGGATTGGAGCGGGTTTCGTCGCCGCCGCCCTCGTATTCCACCAACCGCCCGCTGGTCAGAATGAGCGGGAAATCCTTTGAATAATCCTTGGCTTGGATGGACGCATAGCGGGTGGGCAGGCGGAAAAAGGATTTCCGGTCCTGGTAGGTGGGATACTTTTCCACCAGATCCCGCCGCGTGGTATAGAGCGGCTCGCGGTGGATAGGCACTGGATCGGGGAAGTTCCACGCCACCGCGCGAGCCTTGGCGTTCCCAAACGGGGCACAGCCATGTTTGATGGCCACCCGTTGGATGCCACCGGAGAGGTCGGTCTTCCAGTTCTTGCCTTCGGCTTTGGTTTTCTCCTCGGGGGTGAGATCATCCCACCAGCCCAGGCTTTTCAGCATGTCGGCGGTGAACTCCGGATAACCGTCCTGAATACCGGAATCCTTGCTCCAGGAACCCTCGGCCAGCAGATTCACGCCGTTGCGTTCGACGCCAAAGTTGGCGCGAAAGGTAAGGCCCCCCTTGGCCACCGGCCTGCTGGTGTCGTAGAGGACGTGGGTGCCGGGATGCTTTAACTCCGGAGTTCCCCAGCAGGGCCAGGGCAAGCCATAAGTTTCGCCGTCGAGGGGGCCGCCCTCACCCTGCAGGGTGGTGGTGTTGAAGGTATGCCAGTTCTGCTGATGCGCCTTCAGCCGCTCCGGGCTCTGGCCGGTGTAGCCGATGGTCCACATGCCGCGGTTGTATTCCCGGACGATATCCTCGATCAGGGGTTCGTCGTTTTCCACCTTGATATGCTTGGTCAACTCCGCCGCGAAGCCCAGCTTCTTGGCGAATTTGTACATGATGGTGTGATCGGGCAGGGATTCGAACAGAGGTTCGATAACCTTGTCCCGCCACTGCACGGAGCGGTTGGAGGCCGTCACCGAGCCATAGGTCTCGAACTGGGTGGTTGCCGGCAAGAGATAGACGCCGTCGGTACGGTCATGCATAACCGCCGTGACCGTGGGATAGGGGTCGATGACCACCAGCAGGTCCAGTTTCTCCATGGCCTTCTTCATCTCAGGGCCACGGGTTTGGCTGTTGGGCGCATGGCCCCAAAAGATCATGGCGTGGACATTGTCTTTCTGGGCGATATTGGCTTTGTCCTCCAACACCCCATCGATCCAACGGGAGACTGGGATACCCTTGGTATACATGGGGCCGGCCGGTTTACCCTCAGACTCCTCATAAGCCTTTTGATCGAAGCGGGCCTTCACCCATTCGTAATCCACGTCCCAGACCTTGCACCAGTGCTTCCAGGACCCTTCGGCTAGGCCATAGTAGCCAGGCAGCGTTTCCGTGCCCACCCCAAAATCAGTGGCGCCCTGGACGTTGTCGTGGCCGCGGAAGATGTTGGTGCCGCCACCCACCAGGCCCATATTGCCGAGCGCCAGTTGGAAGATGCAGTAGGCGCGGGTGTTGTTGTTGCCGATGGTATGCTGGGTGCCGCCCATGCACCAGATGAAGGTGCCGGGTCGATTCTCGGCCATGGTTTGTGCAATCCGTCTGACATCCGCTTCCTTGACACCGGTCACCCGCTCGACCTCGGCGGGCGTCCATTTGGCGGCTTCCTTACGCGCCTCGTCCATGCCGTAGACGCGTTGGCTGATGAATGTCTTGTCGTCCCAGCCGTTTTCGAAGACATGCCACAGCATTCCCCAGATCAGCGGCACGTCGGTGCCCGGCCGCAGGCGCACGTGAAAATCGGCGTGGGCGGCGGTGCGCGTGAAGCGGGGATCGATCACGATCAGCTTGGCGCCGTTCTCCTTGCCCCGCAGCACGTGTTGCAGGGAGACCGGATGCGCCTCGGCGGGATTGCCACCGATGATCAGAATCGCCTTGCTGTTGTGGATATCGTTATAGGAATTAGTCATGGCGCCGTAACCCCAGGTGTTCGCCACGCCGGCCACGGTCGTGGAGTGGCAGATGCGCGCCTGATGATCTACGTTGTTGGTGCCCCACAGGGAAGCGAATTTGCGGAACAGATAAGCCTGCTCGTTGCTGTGTTTGGCGGACCCCAGCCAATACACGGAATCCGGTCCCGATTGTTCGCGGATCTGCAGCAGTTTGTCGCCGACCTCGTTGATGGCCTGTTCCCAGGTGAGTCGCGTCCATTTGCCACCCACCAGCTTCATTGGATACTTGAGGCGGCGGTCGCCGTGGCCGTGCTCGCGGATGGCGGCGCCCTTGGAGCAGTGGGCGCCCAGGTTGAAGGGATGATCGAAAGCCGGTTCCTGGCCGACCCAGACACCGTCCTTGACCTCGGCATAGATACCGCAACCTACCGAGCAGTGGCTGCAGATGGTGCGGACTGTCTTGAGCTCCCCAGCGCCTGCCTGGGTGGAGGAGGCCGCCTGGGATTTCCTGATCAGCGTGGGCGCCACCAGGGACGCAATCGCGGTGCCGCCCATGACGATGCCAGAGTTTTTCAGGAACGCTCGCCGGTCCATGGACAGGCCCTTGAAAACCGCTGGCGACAGGGCGGTCTGTTCGGCGACAGCGGGCGCCGCTGTTGTCTTCTTCATTAACTTCATTGAGTATCTCCTCCGCATCCGCCTGGGGCAGCGAATGACGTATAGCTTTATAGCGAGGCGCTGCGGTAGTAGTTGATGATGTGCTGGGTTACACGATACCCCTTGGCGCCGCTGTCGCCGCTCTCCTTACTGGTTGCCGTCACTTCCGGGGCAGCCTCTGCGATGCCCTTGGGCATCGTCGCCACGGCCGCCACTCCCACGCAGGTCATCAGCGCCCCGTATATGAAGTGGCGGCGGCTGTGCCGGGTATTGCTCATCTGTTTTTGATCGGACATTTGTATATTCCTCGTAGTGGTCAGAAAGTGGTGAAAACTGCTTAAACCGGCATAGTCATATAGTGTTTCTCCAGTCTCATGAACTCGCGGCCCAGCCGGCCCACAGCCCGGTAAAAACAGGCGCTCGTTGCTCCTTCCAGATCGCTGAAGAATGGTTCCATCCAGGGTTCCATGTGGGTTGCAAAGAACTGGCGCTGCTCCGTCAAGGACATGGCATCATCCATGATCAGCATCGCCATGACTTCGCAGAGGGCCGCCGCGTGGTCCTCGGGTTCGCGCACCGCATCCTGGCGTTCATAGCCCAACGCCGCCAGGTCCCTGCGCAGATTGCCCAGGGGTTTCTCCATCAGGAAGCCGGTCAGATACCAGGAGCCGTAGGGGACCAGTTCCCCCCTGCCCAGACCGATAAACAATGCCTGGTATTCGGCGTTCGTTGAGCCTGCCCGCAGATGCGCCGCGGCCAGTTTCAACCCTGCCCAGGCCGCCGCCATGGCATCCCGTTGGCTTACCTTCTCGGCGGCTTCAATACCGCTCAGGCGTTGCAGCATGGCGGCGTTAGGCGGAGCGGCAAGCAGGCCCGCCAGCAGGGCATAGGTACCGGCGCGCAAGCGATTTTCAGAGAGACTATCCTTATCCAGGGGTAGCGGATTCACGTCAGCATGCCCCCGTCGCTGCCGAACATGTTGCGGACCCGGCATTCACCGCACATCTGCAGCCGTTTGAGCGCCGCGTCGTCCTGGAACATCCAGTGGCCGTTGAGCCTGGCGGTCAGCTTCTCGATCATGCTGCGGGTAGCGAAGGGCTGGCCGCAGGCGATGCAGTGGAACGCCTCCTCCTCGTGCAGTACGCGCCGCCGGCGCCGCTGCCGCGGATCAAAGAGAAAGCGGGATCGCCGGGCAATGGCGTCCTCTGGGCAGGCCAGTTCGCAGAGGCCGCACTGCACGCAATTGGCCTCCAGGAATTCGAGCCGGGGCGCGTCGCCACCATCGAACAAGGCGGCGCCTGGACATACCGAGACGCAGGCCATGCACAGGGTGCAGGCATCCCGCTTGACCTGGATCTCGCCGAACGGAGCCTGCCTGGGCAAAGCCAGTACGATATTGAGCGATAGCGCCTGGGCAGCCAGAAAATCGATGGCGGTAAAGAGGGTATCGCGTTTGGCGTTGCCGCCGGCAAAGCTGGCGGGGTTGACCGGTGGCATAAACGCCCCTTCCGTCAGGTCAGCCAGCAGGTCCTGGCCGGTGCCGGACCCGCTTAACCTCAGGGCGCTTGCCGGATAACCCATGCCTTCCAGGAGGACGTGAGCGAAGCCCATTTGTTCTTTGATTTCTTGCAGGACGCTGGGGGGTACTTGCGGCGTTGTCAGAATCAGCAGCCGGCTCGCGCCGTAGGCCAGGGCGGCCAGCCAGACCTCCATGCCGATACTGCCTACCTCCTCGACCTCGATGGGGATAACCTGGCCAGGCAATGGGTCGCCAAGCCGTGCCAGGCGACTCTTGCCGGCTTCCGAGTCATGCACCAGCAAAACTGGGTGGCTACCGCCAGCTTCCCGGTACGTTCGCAGCAGGACGCGCAGCCGGTTGAGGGTGTCGGCGGGTTTGGGAAAGCTGTAGATGATGGCGCCGCTGGGGCAGGCGGTGGCGCAACTGCCGCCCCCCTGACACAGGTAGGGATCGACCGCGATTTTATCGATGAGGGAGGTGATCGCGCCGGTGGGACAGACATCGAGGCAGCGCCGGCAGCCCTGCAGCCCGCTGTTGCCGTGGGCGCAGATAGCCGGGTTGTAGTGAAAGAACTTGGCCTTGTCGAATTCCCCCACCATGTCTGGGAGTTCAGCCAGCATGCGCTCCAGGCTGGCCGCATCGCCGCGTGGCGCATAATAGCCGAGCGGTGGCATCTCCCAGTTCAGCAACGGCGGTATGCCCAGGTCGAGAATCAGGTCGAAATGCGTGAAATCGGCTTCGATGGCCTGAGCGAGGTTGATGTCGTCCCGTGTTTTCGAGACGAGTATTACCGCGAAGTCACCCAGGTGACCGGCTATGCGAACGTCCGCTCCCTGGCCGATAAACAGCACGGGAAAATCGCCCTGCGCGCCAGTGATTCCCTCGCCTTGCGCCAGCACATGGCAGTGCAGGGAATCCTTGAGCACGCCGCCGATGGCGAGGGCTTGATCCGGCTCGCCGATGATCAATAAACGTCCCTGCGAACGGTAGGACACCCTCGAGGTGGCTTCGATAGGCACACTGCCGGCAGCCTGAAACGCCTGCTCGCGGGCTGCGCGGTTGGGGCTGTCGCCGGCTGCTTTGCGTTCCAGCGTGTTGACTCTGCTGTTCAACTCGGTGTTTTTCCCGTGGCCGGCGCTGGCGGTGCTGCCTCGATATCGACGTTATGCCCGGAAGGTTGCGCGGGTACGGCACCGTCGCTTGCGCGGGCAACCGGCGCCGTGTCGACAAGCGACTGGGCCAGACGCTGGGCTTCGACTGCCAGCCGGTGGCGTAGGTCCTGGGTGATGATATCGCCCAGTTCGGCAAAGCGGGTGTAATCCTCGATGTAAACGTCCAGACCATCCATGACGTTGCAGCGGGGGGAACGGAACAGCGTGCGCAATGCCTGCCGGCGCACGGTCTCGCTCACCTTGGCGGAGAAAAAACCACTGTAATCGGAATGCTCGTTCAGGGAGTCAAGCGGTGGCATATCGGCATCCGTCAGCTCTCTGGCGGGAGACCGCACCGCTGCGGAAGCCTGTGCCTGGGAGGATGCCTGGTCAGCCGCGATGGCGGGAGTTTGCTGCTCCAGATCCCTGGCCCGCGCCTTGCGCTCCGACCAGCGGCGTACAAAGGAGCTGCCCTCAGAGGGGCGTCCGGTGCGGGGGGCGATAGTTTTATCGTTGCTCACGATCACTCTCTTTCCAGTCCCGCCGCTGGCGCTTGACTCTGGGTTCGGGTACGTAGTGGGTCAGCACATAGCCCTCGACCCATGGGTAAAGTTCCGGTGGCATTGGCACCGCTTCGACGCTCTCTTCCGTATCCGTATAGGCGCTGGCTTCGTCAAAACAGGCGCTTACCAGGAAGGGTTCGAGAATGCCCTGCGCATTGGTCGAAGAGATGACATAGACGCAGGGCCGGTCGGACATCAGGTTGTGGTAGTAGCTCTCAACTTCATCCTTATGCAGACGAATTGTTAACCCATTCCACAGATAGTCGTCCCCATCGGGCCCTGAATGCACCAGAATGCTACCGTTAGCGGGGAGTCCCTGGCTCTTGGCCACCACGCCGGTGACCTGCCATGAATCACGCAGCCAGGGTTTGGGGGGAGCAGGACGGCGTTTTATCATCACGGCCACCTGAAATCCCGTAACAGCGTTTTCCTGTTCATATACGGCATTCACGAGCGGTAACTCCTTATTATTACTGTATTGTGCTATCGCAGCATGAACATATTTTGTTAATAATATATCACTTATTGGGTATGTCTAGGTATATTGGAGAAATAATTTGCGGCGCCAGAGCCGCCGCGCACTCCCGGGGGAAAAACGGGTGCGCATACTTCTATATAGTTGCTATGCGTTTCAAAAAGTTAGGCTGGCAAGACCATGTTACGGCCTGCCGAAAGGGGCTGACTGGAATCCCTATCGAGCCTGGAGCATCGGCCACCTTGCGCGACGATGGAATAAGCTGCGGTTTGCAAGCTCCTATAACCAGTTGGAGGGAACCA